>OGYY01000173.1_pt1 | contig 66263 bp, 54 predicted proteins | sample 1576671 | NCBI WGS metagenome assembly OGYY01 (sample SAMEA3541593, study PRJEB24748) | human gut metagenome | biome: human gut; feature: human-associated habitat; material: faeces | place: China | collected 2012 | reverse complement strand
AACGAGCGAGGCGGCGGCCATGCGCCTGAGGCCGAGGCCCGCTGCCGTCTGCACCGTGGCGTCCTTGGCCGGCACGCCAACGCCGCTTCCGACGACGCCCTCGCGGAACGCATCCCCGCCGGAGACGACACCGGAGTTGAGGAGGTTCTCCCGTTCTCCGGCTACCACGTCGTGCATGGGGTCCCTGTCGGGCGATCGCGTCATCGGGCGGACCTTCCTCCGCCTCCGAGGGCGTTGACCTCGGAAGGCTTGGTCGTCAGCAGGTCGTAGATCCTTCCCTTGGGCAGCTCGTTTGTGATCGGCATCCTGGCGCCGCCTGCGACCAGCAGGCCGTCGCCGGGCTTGATTCCGTCATCGATGTAGCGAACCTCCTCGTCGGAGAGGTTGAGCGTCTCCGCCCAGAGGTCTCGGTCGACGGTGGACTGCTTGTGGAGCATCAGGTAGTCGGAGTTGAGGATCATCGTGGAGCCGATGTCGCTTCCCAGCATGAAGCTGGCGTTCTGGGAGAGCCCGGTGGCTACGAGGCCGAACTTGCGGCCCTCCGCCCAGAAGCTCTCGAAGTACGCGATGACGGCCGGATGCTTGAAGAGGCTCTGAACCTCGTCGATGAAGAGCCAGGTGGTCCTTTTCTCGGCGAAGTTCTGGTACATGCGGTTGCGCACCTGCTCCAGCGCGGTCAGCATGCCGAAGACCTTCATGTCGGAGTTCAGGTCGTGGAGGTCGATGTTCACCATCGGGGCGTCGAGGGCCACGTTGGACCTTCGGTTGAAGAACGAGAAGGAGCCCTTGACGTGTCGCTCGTATCGCAGGGCGATGTCTCTGGCAGCCGCCTCCGGCTGCTCCAGGAGGAGGTCGTAGAAGTCCTCGAGCACCGGGGTGCCCTCGTCGCCGGCCCTGCGGTATGCCTCTTCCACGCACCTTGCGATGATGGATCGCTCCGCCTGCGTGAGGCCCTGGTTTCCCTCCGCCATCATCGATGCTGAGAGCGCCAGGAAGGCGTCCACCTTGAAGGCCTTCTGGAGCGGCTCGTTAAGGGATTCCACGTCCTTCGTGTCGAAGGGGTTCATGAACTGGCCCGAGTCGGCGGCGAGCCTGATGCTCACGCCGCCTCCCGCCTCTGCGACCGGGCGTCCCTCACCGGTAGGGTCGATCCAGATTCCCTGAGCCTTGTCGCCGTAGAGCATGCGGACCTGCAGCCAGACGCTCTTCTGGGCGTTCGACTTGCCCGTGCCCGGCGTTCCGAAGTCGAATCCCATGGGCGAGGGCAGGGATAGCCTGTCCAGGATGGCCAGGGTGTTGGTGATCTTCGACTGTCCGAGGTAGATGCCGCCGGGCTGGTTGATCTCCAGCGATGCGAAGGGCATCTGCATGGCGATCTGGCCGCTGGTGAGGAGCCTGGTCACGTCGCACTTGTTGGTGGCGAAGGGGAGCACAGAGCCCCAGCCCTCCTCCTGGCGGTAGTAGAGCTTCTCGACGGTGAGCGCAGAGCCCCTTGCGGTGGAGATGATTCTGTCGATTTGCTCGTCGAGCTCCTCCTCGCTCGCCGCGTAGGTGAACACGTAGCCGGCGTACTCGAAGAGTCGCTCGTTCTTGTTGCGCAGGAAGTCCAGAAGCTCCTCGGCGTCCGCGCGCGAGTAGCGAAGGGCCGTGGAGGTCTGCGTGAGGATGATTCCCTTGTTGGCGGCTCGGCTCTTCTGGCCTCGCTCCTCCATGTCCATCCAGTCGATCTTTCCCTGCACCATGTCGATGGCCTTGTCCTGCGGGATGGGCCTCAGGTGCAGCGAGACGGAGAGCGGGATGGGGAGGTCGACGATGCTCGCGAGGCAGTCGTCCATGAGGATGGATCCGAACGACCTGATGGCCATGACGCAGCACCATGCGTCGTCGGCCCTGAAGGCGTCGTTGCGGCCGTTGGGCTTGAAGTCGACGGACATGGGCGCCACGAAGTCGAGGCTCCGCGCCGTCGGGCACTGGGACAAATTGTCCCAGTCGAAGTCGAAGGGGGAAAGCGGGCTCAGCAGGCCGCGGGCTATCCTGAGCCTCTCCGCGCCCTTCACGGGCTCCGACTTGCTCTTGATCCTCGCCAGGGCCTGCGTGCAGTCGTTGCGCATGCGGGCGAGCTTCGGGATTGCCGAGTCGATGTCGTCCGCCTTGGTGGTGAAGGTCAGGTACCTCTGCCTCTTCAGGTTCGAGACGCCCTCGCGCATCTTGTCGTTGAGGATGCGGTTGTACTCCTCGACGTAGTCGTCCAGGCAGGGGTCGCTCTTTGGGAAGAACGTCCTGTTGCCGATCTCCTCGGCCGGCACGGGCTCGTTGGTGATCGTGACCTGGACGCTGGTGTCCGGGTTGAAGTAGTTGTAGAGCGCGCTCATGGTGCTGTAGATGTTCTCGCGGGTGTCCTTTCTGGCGCACTGGTAGGTGATGTCGCCGAACTGCACCATCTGGCTGAAGAGGCCTGGCGCTACCTGGGCGACCCCGTTCTCGAGCATGAGCTCGTATCCGCAGAGGTCGATGGTGCCCTTCTGCCTCTTCTGCTTCTCCTTCTTCTTCTCAGGGGCGCCTTCAACGCCCTTCCTACGCTTCTTCAGCAGGCTCATAGAGCTCCGCCCCCTTTCGGTAGGTTCTCTTTCTTTCCTTGCGGGTCAGCTTCTTCGGTTCCAGGGCCAGCGGCATGTCCGCGCCGCTGCGGTGGCTGGGCGTGAATTCGTAGTGGCGCTTGGCCATGTGGTGCCTGGCGACCAGCGGCAAAAACCTCTCGAAGGGCATGCCGTGGGGCTTCCAGAAGCCGGCGAGCCAGAAGGGCAGCGTTGCGAGCATGATGGGGAACGTCATGTCAGAGGGGTCTATGGCGAGCCAGAGCCACGAGGCCAGGGCGACGAGGACAGCGGTCGCGAATCCTCCCGCAAGGCAGACGCAGGTCCTGATGGACATGTCCCCGAAGAGCTTCTGCTCATACTCCCCGATGTCCTTCTGGATCGGGATGTGAAGCTTGTCGTCGATCAACCGGGGCCTCCTAAGCCGGCATCCATGAGGTGTCGAGCTGGCCGAAGTAGACCGCGGCGGCAATGATGATCGCGCCGCCGGCGATCGTCGCGATGCCAGCCTCCATGCCCTCGCCACCGCCTCCGCGGTTTCCGATGGACCTGCCGAGCTGCACCGCTCCCCAGACAACGAGGAATCCGCCCAGGAACGTCACGCAGCCTGTGACGAGGGTGATGATCTTTGCAAGCATGTGAATGCCTCCTTTGCGTCTTTGGCGCCGAGGGTGGAAGGGGCGCCTTGTGTTGCGTGATAAGATTGCAGTGCGGAGCGCGCGAGCGCTCCTTTGCGTCTAGGCGGCGGCAGCCGCGCCGAGGGTGGAAGCTCGACCCGGCCTTGTTGCCAGAGGCATTGCCGCTGCCGTCCCCTTGCTCAGAGATCACCCCCTCATCCTGTTTGGATACGCTCCGAAGTCGAAGGGCGTGCTGTGCTTGGCCCCCTTGTGCCCTGGCTCGACCTCATCCCACCGAGGATGCTGCGCCGCGTCGTACTTGTCGTCCTTGAACGGGTAGGCGCCCGCTATGAGCAGCAGGGCCTTCCGCCTTGACAGGCGGCCCACCTCGTCGGGTAGCATCAGCGGTCGCTCGAATATGGTCCTGTTCACGGTGGTCGACTTGTTGGCGCCCTCGGTGTCGTTGAGGGTGAAGGAGGCGATGGTCTGGTTTCCCAGCATCTTGGAGATCTCCTCGTTGGTGCCGTAGAGCGTCGACCCCAGGAAGAGCGTCGTGTCGCAGCAGGCCCTGATGGACAGGGCCTTCTCCTCGCCGTAGGTGCCCTTCAGCTGCTCGAACGACTGCAGGATCATGGACATGGAGACGTTCCTGCTTCGGATGACGGCGATGAAGCGGTCGATGTCGGGCAGCTTGCCGATGTTGGCGAACTCGTCGAACACCAGGTGGACCGGGGTGGGGAGCTTGCCGCCGTGGTCGATGATCGCCGCGTCGCAGAGCTCGTTCACGGCCTGCCACATGAGCATGGCGAACAGGAAGTTGAAGGTTCCGCGCGTGTCTGGCATCGATGCGAAGACGACGGTCCTCTGCCCTGCGTCGCCCATCTTGTCCAGGTGGAGCTCGTCGTCTGCCAGGAGGCTCTGCACGTTGTCGGCCATCATAGGCAGGCACCGGGTGTTGCAGCTGATGATGATCGACTTGAGGGTCTCCCCGGCGGCGGTCTTGAAGCGCTTGTATGCGTTGAGGGCGAAGTCCCTGGAAGGGTCAGCGGGCTCTCGGACCTGCTCCCAGCGCACGGTGGAGCTCCCGTTGGTGAACGCCCGCGAGTTCTCGTCGAAGGGCCTCTCGTCGCCTGCGGCGACTAGGCGCTTGCCCGTCTCAAGCTCGTGGAACAGCAGGTCGAGGGGGCTCATGTAGGATTCGTTTCCCTCGCGGGCCTCAGCCAGCGACAGCAGGGTGAGCATACCCGGGAGGTTCCTGTCCTCGGGCGGGCAGTGGTGGATCAGGTACGCGATGAGCGCCGTGTAGAGGAGACGCTCCGCGTTCTCCCAGAACGGGTCTCCCGTGTGCTCGGCGTCTCCGGTGGTGTTGGTGATGAGGCACTCCACGATGGCCAGCACGTCCACGTCGGTGCGCACGTATGCCAGGGGGTTGTAATGGCTCGAGGTCTCCATCCTGACGAGGTCGAAGTTGCGGATCCTGTAGCCTGCGGCCTCGAACATCCACCCTGTGGATTCTATGAGCGTTCCCTTCGGGTCGGTTACCAGGTAGCTGGCGTTCATCTGCATCAGCAGCGGAAGCACGTGGCTCCTGGTCTTGCCCGTTCCGGGTGTTCCGACGACGCAGATGTTGCGGTTGCGGTCCGTTTCCAGGTCGAAGTCGGACCTGGAGACGGGGATCCCGATGGAGCTTGTCAGCGGGATGTTCAGGTCCGGCTCGTCCTGGTTCATGAACGCTTTGCCCTCTTCGATGCTGCCCCAACGGGAGGAGCCGTGCTCCTCGCCGAGCCGGAAGGTCCCCCCTCGGAGAGCCTGGTGCACCCAGATGCCCCAGATGGCGCATGCTGCCAGCATGCCCGCCAGCGGTGCGAGAGCGTTCGCGTGCATGACCCCTCCGCCCGCTAGCCAAGCGGGCAGCTGCAGCAACGCCTCCATGGGATCAAGGGAGCCTCCCGGAAGGTCGAGGAGGCTCCCCACGAAGAGGAAGCCTGCGAGGGCTGCGCAGGCTGAGATGAGGGCGACTATCGCCACGGTATGTTTGTCGAAGGGCGTCAACGTCCCCTCGCTTGGTCGATGACCTCGCGGCTGCGGCCATGGGCGCGTTCCGCGAGCTCTGCCGATTTCCTGAAGGCCTCGACTCGGTCCTGGAGCGGCTCCTTGTCGGGGTCGCCAAGCGTTTCGCCGTCCCTGGCCGCTGCTCGGCCCTTTTCCTTGGAGAGCTGCTGCTCGGCCTTCTTGCAGGCCCTCGTGGTCTCCGTTGCCAGCTCGTCGAAGCATCTGGCGACCTCGGGCGCGTCGTCCACCCTGAAGATGAGGTACGACTTCTCGCCCTCGTCGAAGAATTCGTGCTGGAGCGCCTCGCGTTCAAGCTTCGAGCCGATGATCTCCTTGATGGTGTCGAACTCGGGGAGGTCTTTGAACTCATGCAGGTTCAGCTTCGCCCACTCGGGCGCCTCGCTTGCCTGCTCGACGCCTGCGGTGATTGCCGATTGCTCGCTTCCGATCTCGCCGACGGCGTTCCTGAAGGCCATGGAGACCCTCGCTGCGCTGTGGGTCATGGCGGCCTGCCCGGCCTCCTGGCCCAGGCGGAGCATCCAGTCGAACAGCTTCTCGCCGGATTCGTCTCCGAAGTCGCTTGGCATGATTCCTCCCTAGATGGACTGGGACAATTTGTCCCAGTCGTCAGCGTTTCTCTTTCCTTTGAGGTCGCGTGGATTCCGGTAGATCGCCAAGGCCCACGAGGAAGTACTCGGTGAACTCGATCTTGAACAGCCAGGTGATCTGCACCAGCTCGGTGGCCGACATGGCCACCTCTCCGCGCAGCTTCTTCCCGACGTTCGAGTCGCTCAGCCCAAGGCGCCTTGCGAGCTCGGTCGTCGACATGCCGCTTCGGTCCTTGTAGCTGTTGATCACCCCCAGGTACTGCCTGGTTATCGGGTCTAGGTGCTCCATCGCTTCCTCCATCACTCACGGCTGCGAGTTGCCGTAGCCGCGGCCCATACAGGCCCGGTGATGCTGGGAAGAGTAACGGTGCGCTTCATGTCTGTGGCGAAATCCGTCATGCGATGACGGAAACCCGTCACGAGGTTTCGGATCAGGCGTGCGCATCGCTTCGGGCAGCCTCTTGGCTGAACCCGCGCCTGTGCACAGTAATACAAGCATGAACTCTATAGAAAACCGCATGTCCGGGTATCCACTCTATGGGACAGCGGTTCCAAGAAGCGCCAGATGGGACGGTGTTTTTTCAAAGAGCCGGATGCCTTGGGGGGTTCCTTGCCGGGGAAAATTGCCCCGGCGCGCCCCTAGCCGGGCTTGAACTTCTCGTCACGGTAGGCCCTGTATTTGCCCATGGCGTCTCCCATTCGGTCGAATCCGGCGCCATAATCCCAGGCCAGGGACCACAGTCGCTGGGCCTCGGGATCCGAGTCGCGCCACGCGATCTCGAGGGCCTGGATCCTTTCCTCCTCCATGCGGCGCCGCTCTTCAGCTCTTCGCTCGGCAGCCTGCCGCTCTGCGCGCGTCCGTTGCCTGCGGAGGTTTTCGAGCGCCGTATCGAGGCTGAGTCCGGTGATGGGCCTGTTGGGCTTCAGCCAGGTCGACAGCGTCGCGATGAACCGGGCCTCCGTGCCGGCCTGCTCCTGCTGGATGACGTAGCGCCTGTAGCTGCCTGCGAGGAAGTCCTCGTCTACATCGTCGCCCAGAAGCGATTCCTGCCAGACCCTCCAGGCCTTCTCCTTCGCGCATTGGGATGCTTTGGAGCTGGGGACCTTCTCCCAGGCCCTCTCGAAGCTCTCGCTCGTCTCCGCCAGCCCTCCATCCCCCTTGTCGCAAGAGAGGTTTTCTGGCTGGTTGGTTGGATGGTCAGAAGATGATCTCCTAGTAGTCTCTGAGTAGTCTTTGTATATGTCTGTCGGAATTTCGCCACACCTATGACGAAATTCCGACATAGGGGTACCGGGTTCGACGTCGCTTCCGTCATACCTATGGCGTTTTTCCGCCATAGGGTCCAAGCCGCCTGATTGCTCGGGATAGGTGAGCTCGAAGATGCGCGCAGGCTCGATGGCGATGAACATGACGTTGCCCATGGTGCCGGCGCCATAGTCGACGTTGCGGAACACGCGCCTGATGGCGCCCAGCTCCTCAAGGCGTACCACTGCGTCCTTCGCCTGCCGCTTGCTGAGACCGAAATGCTCTGCGATCTGGTCGTAGCTTCGCTGCAGCAGGTCTGCCGAGAACCTCTTCCTGTAGGCGATGACGTCGCCCGTGGATTCGTCGCGGATCTCGCTCGGGCGGTACCAGTAGAGGACGTCCGAGAGGATGTTGATGGCTGCCAGGTCGGCCTTGCCAGAGGCGGTAGTAATTGTCTTGTACCAGGTCGCGGGGATGACGTTGCCGCTTATGGCCATCGTGGCGATGGCGTCCACGGATGCGTTTCCCGTGAGCTTTCGAGGAATCATCTCTTGTCCTTTTTGAACATTCCCTTCGTACTTCTCCTGCGTCTTTCGGGTTTTCTCTTCTCTGCGTCGGCGACGGGCTCCACTTTCTCGGGCGTCAGAGGAATCTGCCTCATATCAGGCGTCATGGTCCTGCGCAGATCCGATAGCTCCATATCCTCAATGGTCAGCCCGTCGGCAAGGGTATCGATGGCCATGCCCTGGTCGTTCATTTGCCTGAGGACGTCGAGGATGGCGCCTGAGACGTCCATGAGCCTTGCGTTGACCGGGGAGCCCGCAGCGACCCTTGCAAGCTCGTCAGCGATCCTCTTGGCCTGGAACGCTAGGGCCTTCTGCACCCTGGTCGTGGCAAGCACGGTTATCTCGTTTCCCTCGAGCCGGTCGATGATGAAGGCCTGCTTCGTCATGCCGCTAAGGGCTGCGAGCTGGTTGATTCTTTCGTTCTCCTCTTCCGAGACCCTGAAGCCGATGGTGATGTCCCTCCATCGCCCCTCTCTGTCCAGACTCTTAACGCTCATGGTTCTCACTCCTCGCATTCATGAGCGCGTCAAGCACGTCTGCCATGTTCCTCTGCTGGTTCGGGAAAAGGTGGGCGTAGCGATAGGTGATGTGCACGCTCTCGTGGCCCATCCTGTCGGCGATCGCGACCGCGGTGAAGCCCAGGTTGATCAGAAGCGAGACATGGCTGTGCCTCAGGTCATGGACCCTTATCTCCTTGACCCCAGCAAGCTTTGCGGCGGTTTTCAGCGTGTTGCTGAGCGCGTACTTCGTGAAGGGGAAGAGGCGGTCGTCTTCCTTGATGTCGCATTCCATCTCCATGTACTCCTGGAGTTCCTGCGCGAGGAAGCGGGGCAGGGCGATCACTCGCTCGGACTTCTTGGTCTTCGGAGGGCCGATGATGTCCCTTCCGTCAAGGCGGGAGTAGGACTTCGTCACGCTGATGGTCCTGTTCTCAATGTCGATGTCCTTGGCGGTCAGGGCCAGCAGCTCGCCCTCCCTCAGGCCACACCAGTAGAGGATCTCGTAGGCATAGAACATCTCGGGCCGGTCGATGACCTTCTCGGAGAACCTCAGGTACTCGTCCGTCGTCCAGAACCTCATCTCCTTTCCCTGCTTCTCACCGACCCTTCCGGCTTTCTGAAGGGGGTTTGCGGGAAGTCCGTAATGCCGTACGGCGTGGTTGAGGATTGCGGAGAGCTGGTTCTCCACCGTTCTGATGTAGGTCTCCGAGAGCTTCTTCCCGTTCTCGCCCTTTGCCTTCAGCAGGCTGTTCTGCCAGTCCATGATCTCTTTCGATGTGATGTCGACGACCCTCATCTCGCCGAAGAACGGGATGAGCTTCTCATTGATCATGTACTCCTTGCTGCGCCATGTGGTCTCCCTCAGCCTCGGACGAACGTCTTCCGCGTAGACCCCGACGAACTGCTCGAAGGTCATGCTCGTGGACCGCGCTTCATTGGCCAGAAAGTCCCTCTCCCATGCCAGGGCCTCGCCCTTGGTCTTGAAGCCTCGCTTCGTCGAGTCGACGGTCTCTCCGTCATGGTTCGTGTAGTGGAGCTTGACGAGCCAGGTGCCCCTCTTCTCGTCCTTCCTAACGCTCATCGCCGGCCCTTGTCTCGAGCTCGCTCAGGTCGATTTCGTCGATTCTCCCGAAGAGCCTTTCCTCGTAGTAGCTGCGGTTCGTCTTTCCCCGCATCGTGAAGCAGCCCATTTCGGTGAGCTCAGCATTGAGCTGCCTTACGATCTTGTAGGCGTGCTGCATGCTGCATTCCAAGTCTTCGGCCACTTCCTTGGCCGTGATAAGTCTTCCATCCATCGTTGTGTCCTTTCTATTGATACAAAAACGTATCAGTACTACAGACACAATAACTGATACAATTATGTATCAATAAACTATTTCGTCGAGATTCGCCGAAAAACACATTTGGTATTACAGGTCAGGAGGCCCGATGAAGATCGGAGAGAAGATCCATCGCATCAGGAAAGAACGCGGTTACACCGCCGAGCAGTTCGCCGAGATGCTTGGCATCTCCGCTGTCTCACTGCGCAAGTACGAATACGGGGAACGCATGCCGAAGGATCCCATGATTGCCGAGATCGCACGCTGCCTTGAGGTGAACCCCTCGTCCCTGAAATCCGATTGGGGAAGCGATGCGAATGATGCGATACACATATTGTTCGAATTGGAGGAGGCGTTCTGCCTCGAGCCTATCAAGGTAGGCGGGACGGTGGTTCTCGCTTTGCCGGAGAGCTTTGAGAACGAGGACCAGGAGGCTTTGGCGAGGGCGCTTCACCACTGGTACAGGAGCAACAGGGACCTGAAGGATGACGAGCTGACACGCGATGAATACATCGCCTGGAAGGATTCATTCCGAGCCTAACGGCTGCAACATATGCTCAAATGGCCTCGTCAGGGGCCATTTTTATGCCGTGACCCGTTCGTGACCCAAACCGAAAAAAATTGGGCAATAAAGAATGATACGGATTCGTATCAATTATGTAGTTGCAGGTGGCTAACGGGTTGTAAGGAATTCTGCATCACGGTTTTTGCAGGTAATGATACGTATTCGTATCAATCGATATTCTGCATTAGCTATGCCACTTTTGGAAATAATTGCAGGTGAGAACAGGCATTCCAACTTGTTAGCCACTTGTAAAACGACTTCATATCGACTTCATTCTTGTGGGTCACGTTACTACTAATTTGTATTCGATGGCTAATTAATAGATATGAAAACACCCCTTGAGCTGGTGTTTCTCAAGGGGTGCGTTAGGTCACGAATTGATACGGAAATGTATCAACAACTATTCCCACTCGATCGTAGCGGGAGGTTTGCTCGTGATGTCGTACACCACGCGGTTCACGCCGGGCACCTCGGCCACGATGCGGCCCGAGATGCGACCCAGCGTCTCGTAGGGCAGCTTGGCCCAGTCGGCGGTCATGGCATCGCTGGACTCGACGGCACGCAGGATAATTGGGCGCTGGTAGGTGCGCTCGTCGCCCATAACGCCGACGGACTTAATGTCGGGCAGGACGGCGAAATACTGCCAGCAGCTATGCTCGGAGTTGCGCTCGCCGGTCTGCTCAAACAGACGCTGGTTGTAGGCATCGAGCTCCTCGCGCACGATAGCGTCGGCGTTCTTGAGGATCTCGAGCTTCTCCTTGTCGACTGCGCCGATGATGCGAATGGCCAGACCCGGGCCCGGGAAAGGCTGGCGGAACACGATGTGACCCGGCAGGCCCAGCGCCAGACCAAGTGCACGGACCTCGTCCTTAAAGAAGTGGTCGAGCGGCTCGATGAGGTCGAAGTGCACGCCTTCGGGAAACGGGATCAGGTTGTGATGACTCTTGATGGTGGCCGTCTTGCCGCCCGTCTTGCGAGCGCCGGACTCGATGATGTCGGGGTAGATGGTGCCCTGAGCCAGGTACTTGACCGGTTTGCCGTCGCACTCGAGCTGCTGAGCAACCGCGAAGAACTCTTTCCAGAACTGCGTGCCGATGATGCGGCGCTTCTCCTCGGGCTCGGTCACGCCGGCCAGAAGCTCGGCATAACGGTCCTCGGCGTGGACGTGGATAAAGTCGACGTCAAACTGTTTGGTGAAGACCCCCTCCACCTGCTCGGGCTCGCCCTTGCGCAGCAGACCGTGGTTGATGAACACGCAGGTCATCTGCTTGCCCACGGCGCGGGCGCCCAGCGCAGCCACGACGGAGGAGTCGACGCCACCGGACAGGGCCAGAATCACGCGGTCGTCGCCGACCTTCTCGCGAAACTCGGCCGTCATGGTCTCGACCAGGTTGTCCATGCTCCAGTTGGGCTCCAGGCCGCAGATCTCAAACAGGAAGTTGCTCAGCAGCTGCTGACCGTACTCGGAGTGCTTGACCTCGGGGTGGAACTGCGTGGTGAAGATTTTGCGCTCGACGCACTCCATGGCGGCAACCGGGCACACGTCGGTGCTGGCGGTAATGGTAAAGCCCTCGGGCACCTCGGACACGGCGTCGCGGTGGCTCATCCACACGGTCTGCTCCATAGGCGTGGAGTTAAAGAGCTTGGCGCCAGCCGTGCGCATGATGGTGGCGCGGCCGTACTCGCCCACCTCGGAGTGGCCGACCTTGCCGCCGAGCGTCACGGCCGTGATCTGATGGCCGTAGCAAAAGCCCAGGACGGGAAGGCCAAGGTCAAAGATGGCGGGATCGATGGACGGAGCGTCCTCGGCGTACACGGAGGCCGGGCCGCCGGAAAGGATGAGCGCAGAGGCGTTCATCTCGCGAATCTCATCGGCCGAGATGTCGCAGGGAACGATCTCGGAATACACGTTGAGGTCGCGGACGCGACGGGCAATGAGCTGACCGTACTGCGCACCAAAGTCGAGTACGAGGACCTTTGCGGAAGCCTTTTGATCCATGGTTTCCCCCTCTTGTTGGCGGGGAGCCGGTGCCCACCCGCGTGAATGAACGAAAATAACTTCCATAGTGTACACGTTATATGGGGTTTCTCGTCCCTCGCGGCCATCAGCGCACGGCAAACGCACGACCTGGGCCCCTATTTGACGGCAATTGGAGTGTTACCAAACGTTACAGATGATGTAATACGTTTGAACATTGGACGCCCTGTGCCACAATACTGCCGAACGACTCCGCCTCTGCGGCGGCAAATACGATAGGAATACCAGCATGAAGCGCATCCTTCTCATCGCCACGGGCGGCACCATCGCATCGACCGAGGACGGCAACGGCCTCTCCCCCGCCCTGACCGGTGAGGAGCTCGCCCAGAGCGTCCCCGAGATCTCGGGCCTCTGCGAGCTCGACGTCGTGCAGCCCATGAACATCGACAGCACCAATATGCGTCCCAGTGACTGGATGCGTATCCGCGACGTCATCGTCGAGGGTTATGCCGACCACGACGGCTTCGTGATTCTGCACGGCACCGACACCATGAGCTACACCGCGGCGGCGCTTTCCTACCTGATTCAGGACAGCCCCAAGCCCATCGTGCTCACCGGCTCGCAAAAGCCCATGGGCAACCCTTTTACCGACGCCAAGCTCAACCTGTACCAGAGCCTGCTCTATGCGCTCGACGAGCACTCGCACGACGTCTCAATCGTGTTTGGCGGCGTAGCCATTGCCGGCACGCGCGCCCGCAAACAGCGCACCATGAGCTTTAACGCGTTCATTAGCGTCAACTATCCGCCCATCGCCTATATCCGCAACGACCGCATCGTGCGCAACGGGCTTCACGGCACGCATCAGGGCGAAAACCCGGTGCGTTTCTACGACAGCATCGACCCGCGCGTATTTGTCCTTAAGCTAACGCCTGGCGTGAACCCGGGTATCCTGGACGCCCTTGCCGACAGCTACGATGCTGTAATCCTGGAGACCTTTGGCATTGGCGGTATCCCCGAGTTTGGCGAGTCGGGCGAGGCGTTCCAAGAGGCGATTTTCCGCTGGGTCAACTCGGGTCGCACTGTCGTAATGACCACGCAGGTTCCCGAAGAGGGCCTTGACCTGGGTGTTTATGAGGTCGGCCGTGCCTACGCCGATCATCCGGGTATTTTGCGCGGCGACGATATGACCACCGAGACGCTCGTGGCCAAGACCATGTGGGCACTCGGCCAGTCACGTGATGCGGCCGAGATTCAGCGCCTGTTCTACAGCCAAGTCAACCACGACCGCGTCCCGATGGCGTAATTCAGTTATCGACGGGTATCCCCTATTCGATCCCCTCGAGAAGCTCTGATACCGTCATGCCGAGCGCGGGCGCGATCTTAAATAGAACCTTGAGCGTGAAATTTGCCGTTCCATCTTCGATTCGGTCGAGGTAGGGTCGGCTGATTCCTGTCGCCACACAAAAATCGACCTTGGAGATACCAAGGTCCCTGCGCGTCTGCTCGACTCGCTTGCCAAGAATCTGTTTCGCACGTTCGTCCATGCAGCCGAGTTTGAAATGGAGCTGAACAAAAACGTAAACTATAGTTTACGTTTAAACGAATACACAGGAGTTTTCTATGTCGGGTTCTTCGGTCCGCATGTACCGAGCCATGCTTCGCACAAACAGCGCACCGCCCAAGCTCGTCGTCGTTGAAGCCGAATGCCTTTCGCCCGATGAGCGCACAGCATTTGCATTGCTATCAAGTCGCGTCGCCGCCGTTCTGGTCCCTTGCCCGGCGCAAGGTGAACTTGCCATCCAATGCCAAGCGCACAGCTGCTCGCTCAATCAGGCTGCCGTAATCGCAACCAGCCAACGTGGTCTGCCCCTTCTCCTGGAAGCCGGTATCGCACTCGCCCTTCGCGGCGCCGGATACGAAAACGAGGCCGCCGCCGACATGGTCTTTAAACCACGATCGAGCGGCGGCCTCGCAGCAGCCCTTGAATATGCGTGCAGGCTCGTTGCCTAAAAGGACAGGCTAGAAACCAAAGCCAAAGCCCGTTCCGGTAATCGCCGAGTACATAAAGTAAACGTTGACCACGTTGAGGAACACACCCGTGATGCAACCGTTACGCAGGTAGCGCTCGCACACGATGCGCGCCATGGCGGCGGAGTCATCATTGTTTTTAGCCTGGCGTCCTGCCGTAAAGTACGTCGCCACGCTCAGCAGCAGGTTGAGCACCGGCAGTGCCAGCAACTCGTAACTCTTGCCCCAGCGCGTCACCTCGCCGGCGGCATTAAACTTTGTTGCCACCTCGGGACCAATGTTGGGGATAACACACGCTGCGACCACCAGCGGAATCACCGCAAGTACGAGCAGCGCAATACCCATGTAGCCGGCTTTTTTACCATATTTAAACATGCGCGTCGTCCTTACACGTTAAAGCGGAAGTGCACGACGTCGCCATCGGCCATGACATAGTCCTTGCCCTCAATACGCAGCTTGCCGGCGGCCTTGGCGCCCTGCTCACCGCCGAGCTCGATGTAGTCGTCATAGCCAATGACCTCGGCCTTAATAAAGCCGCGCTCAAAGTCGGTGTGGATGACGCCGGCGGCCTGCGGGGCGGTCGCGCCCTGACGAACCGTCCAGGCCTTGACCTCCATCTCGCCGGCCGTAAAGAACGACTGCAGGCCAAGCAGCTTATAGGCCGCCTGTGCGAGCACGTCCAGGCCGGGCTGCTCCAAGCCCAAGCTCTCCAGGTAGTCGGCGGCGTCCTCGGGATCGAGCTCGGAAAGCTCGGCCTCGATCTTGGCGCAGATGGGCAGCGGCTTAACACCATCGATGGGCGCCAGATCGTCGTTGAGCATATCCTCGTCCACGTTGGCCACATACAGGATGGGCTTCATAGTGAGCAGGAACAGGCCCTTGGCAGCGGCGCGCTCCTCGTCGGTCATCTCCATGGACGCGGCGCGCTTACCCTCGTTGAGCCAGTCGAGCAGGCGCTTGGCGACCTCGAACTTGGGCATGAGCTCCTTGTCGCGCTTGGCCTCCTTCTCGAGCTTGGGCAGCTGCTTCTCGAGCGTGCCCATGTCGGCCAGGATGAGCTCGGTCATGATGGTATCGGCGTCACCGGCGGGATCGACGAACTCGCCCGTGCGGCCCGCCTCACGCATGACGTTGGGGTCCTTAAAGTAGCGCACGACCTCGCAGATGGCGTCGGTCTCGCGAATGTTGGCCAGGAACTGGTTGCCCAAGCCCTCGCCCTCGTTGGCGCCCTTCACCAGACCTGCGATGTCGACGAACTCGACCGTCGCCGGCACAATGCGACCCGGGTTGACGATGTCGGCGAGCTTTTGCAGACGGCTATCGGGCACATCGACGATACCCACGTTGGGGTCGATCGTGGCGAACGGGTAGTTGGCGGCAAGGCCGGTCTTTTTGGTAAGCGCGGTGAACAGCGTCGACTTGCCTACGTTGGGCAGGCCCACGATACCGATGGAAAGGGACACGACAGCTCCTTTTGGTACAAGCATTTCAAACTGCATAAGTATAGCGCCGCCGCAGCATCTGGGCGAACCCGGACGCCACGGCGGCACGAATGAAGCAGAGATAGAGGTCGCTGACTAGTCCGCGAGCTTTTCCACCTGGTCGAGCATCTTGTCAAGCTTGGCCTTTGCCTCGGCCTTGACCTTCTGGGCTTCTTCGTGGGCCTTGGCCTTCTGGGCGGCCTTTTCCTCGGCTTCGGGATCGACGACGACCAGATTGGACGCGTCATGCTTAACTAACTTGAGCGCATGCTCGGGGCACACCTTGACGCAGGCACCGCAGCCCAAACAATACGTGGACTCCAACGCAAAGCGGCCGCTTCCCACCAAATCGCAGGCGAACGTGGGACATACATTGACACACTCGCCACACGACGTGCACTTGTCAAAATCACACTCAGGCGTGCTCACCTGCATGTTCTGGGCAAGCTCGGGGTGGTTTTGCAGCGTCGAGAGCACCAGCTGCCGCCCGTGCGTGAGCGAACGGCGACGCTTGGTCGTCGTGGTGCCGCACATGGTGTTGAGCGTACGCTCCAACTGGGTAATCTGATGGCGATGGGCTTTGAGCTTCTGCGTCACCGAGGCCAGTGCCGCCGTTGCCGGATTGAGCTTTGTCACGGTAAGGCCCGTGGTGCGGGCGATCTTTTCCATGTACTCCTTGCGCTCGTACTCGCGGCGCTTATGACATTTGAGGCTCTTGGGGTCGACCTCCAGGCCCATGCCCGTACCGGCCCACTCCTCGGCGGTGGCGATGGCCTCGCCCAGAATATCCTCGCCACCGGTGTTGCGGCACTTATCGCACACGCCCAACGGCAGGTACACGCTCACGTTGGGATAGTCCGCCAGCACCGAGAACCAGGTCTCGGCCGTAATATCGCCCACGCAGGCGACGACGACCTCGTTTTCGCGCGGCATGCGCTTAAGGGCGCGCGTGCAGGTGACGTAGGCGGTCTCGTGGCTCGTAGCCGCCGAGACGATGTCGTCATACAGGTTTTTGGGCGCCAAGCGCGGCGAGATGATCGCCTCGGTCGGACAGGCAGCGGCGCACAGGCCGCACTTGCGACAGGAGTCGAGGATCTCGATGGCGTCTTCCTCGACCTCGATGGCGTTGACCGGGCACACGTCCATGCACGCGGTGCAGCCGCTCTTTTCGTTTTTGCAGGTCAGACACGGAATGGTGTTGCCACGCGGACGCTCCTTGTAGTCGGCAGGATTCCACTGCGGCGCCGACGGATCGAGCGCATCGGTCACGCCGCCAAGCGGGTTTTTAAGAAAGTCGAAACCCTTGCTGATCTCGATAATGTCATCAAATAGATCGTGTTCCTGCGCCATGCGCGGCCCCTCCCTGAGCAGTGCAAACAAGCAAGAGATAATGATACGCTATCGGCCCGTGCCTCGGGCAAATTACACGCGGAGCACCTTTGCGGCAAATAGCCTATGGCCTATCGCCGCCCCGATTGCACAAGGTCGATCAAGCGCCAAACTATGCCTCGCGCATGAGCTCGACGAGCTTTTGCTTGGTCACCTTGGCCTGCTCGTTTGCCATGTTGCGCTCGTTTCTAAAGACCGCATTTGCAACACTCTGCAGGTCGGCATCGGAAATCTCGCCGAGGCCCAGCTCCTCGAGCGTCGTCGGCAGACCAACGCGCTGGCAAAACTCGAGCACCTGATTAAGCTCGGGCGCACGCTCCAGACGCAGCTGCACCGCCAGGCCAAATGCCACAGCCTCACCATGCATGGCCTTGCACTCGGGCAGAATCGTCAGACCGTTGGCGATGGCATGCGCCAACGCCAAGCCACCGCTCTCAAAGCCGACGCCCGAGAGCAGAATATTGCACTCGATCAGGCGTTCAACCGCTGGCGATGTACGCCCCTTTTTGAGATCGCGCTTGGCAGCGATACCGCACTCCATAAGTGTGTCATAGCAGGCGCGAGCCGCAACCAGAGCCAAGTGCCCTGGCGCGCCACCGTGCTCGTTGGTGCCGTGCGCTGCGGCGCACGAACGCGCCTCGAAGTACGTTGCCAGCGCATCGCCCATACCAGCGACCGTCATGCGCAGTGGGGCCGCCGTGACCACGTTGGTATCGACCACGACCAGGTCCGGATTCTTCTCGAGCACCAGGTAGCGGTCGAACGACCCGTCCTCGTGATACAGCACCGAAATCGCGCTGCACGGACCGTCCATCGAAGCCGCCGTGGGGCATACGCACAACGGCAGCTCAGCATAAAACGCAACGGCCTTTGCGATATCGAGCATCTTGCCGCCGCCAATGCCCACCACCATGTCGCAATACTCGGCCCGGGCTTCCTTGGCCATTTCGACAACGGCATCTTCCGTACACGGACCGTTGTAAATCTTAAAGAACGGCTCGCTTAGATCTTCATCCAGAAATCCATCGACGATCTGCCTGCACAGCCGATCCTCGGTGCCCTGGTCAAACAAGACATAGGCAGCGCAGCCCAACCATGACAAATACCTACCCTGACGCGAAAGTTCGCCCGGCCCCTGAACATACCGGCCGGGACCGCCGTAAACCATAGGAAGCGCCATACGAGAATCCGCCCTTCATCAAACAACGATTGGTGCAAAGTAACCTGACCCCTTTGCACCAACTTGGTGCGATGGGGTCAGGTTAGTTTGCACCATAGCAAAAAGGGGCAAAGCCGTCTGCTGGCTTTGCCCCTTCCTTAGCTTGATTTACTCATCCATGAGATAGTAGTGTCCCAGCGCGTCGGCACCCAGGATGGCGTTTGCGACCATCTCGGGCGTCACCCCAAACGGCATATTGCACATGGTGTCATCGGGCGCGCAGGCGGCCTCGGCAACAATCATGGCCTGTTCGCGCGTAAGCTCGGCAACGCCAAGTTCCTTCATCGTGACCGGCAGGCCCAGCTCAATGCAGAAGCCCAAGACTTCCTCGAGTTTCTCAGTCGGAGCATCCTCGAGTACCAGCTGAACGATGGTGCCAAAGGCGACCTTCTCGCCGTGATACATGCCGTGGCACTCGGGCAGCATCGTCAGGCCATTGTGGATGGCATGAGCAGCAGCAAGGCCCGAGCTCTCAAAGCCAATGCCCGAAAGCAGCGTATTGGCCTCGATGATATGCTCGACTGCAGGCGTGAGCGCACCCTTCTCCAGCGCGACCTTGGCCTTGACGCCATCGGCCATAAGCGTCTCGTAGCAGAGCTTGGCGAGCGCCAGACCGGCCATGCCGCCCTTGCCGCCAGCGCAGGTGCCACCGTCGGCATCATGCGTCGCCTGGGCCTCAAAGTAGGTTGCGAGCGCATCGCCCATACCGGAAACCGTCAGGCGCACCGGGCTCGCCGCGATAACCGTCGTATCCATCAGGACAATGTTGGGGTTTGCCTTAAGGAAGAGATATTTATCGAACTGGCCATCGTCGGTGTAGAGCACCGAAAGTGCCGAACACGGGGCATCGGTCGAAGCAATGGTGGGGCAAATGATAACCGGGGACTCCAGGTAATAGGCGACGGCCTTCGCGGTGTCGAGGATCTTGCCGCCACCGACGCCGACGATGATGTCGCAACCGTTGTCGCGAGCGAGCGCAACCAGGCGATCGACCTCGCCCTTGGAGCACTCGCCGTTAAAGTCCTCAAACAGCAGCTCGGCCTTAGCCTCGGCAAAACCGCCCTCGATCTTGGCACCGACGCGCTTCTTGCCCGAAGGCGTCACGATGACGAGGGCCTTAGCGCCGAGCGGCTCGACATAGGAGCCGAGCTTGGCGAGCTCGTCCGGACCCTGGATGTACTTGCTGGGGCTATTGAAAATTGCAGCCATAACTATCCCATTCTCTAAAAGAAAAAAGAAAGGGGCTCCGTACAGATACGTGCGGAGCCCCTCGTTACGATAACAAGAGTCGATTAGAAATCGATGTCGGTGTCGTAGTAGCAGGCCTTGAGAATCTTCTCGAAGTCGGCAGCCTTGGTCTCACGCGGGTTCTCGGGCGTGCAGGCGTCCTGCTCGGCGTTCGCGGCGATCTCGGGGAGCTTGGCGAGGAACTCCTCCTCGGAAACCATCTGCGGGTTCTCGGCGTCGACCTTCACGCCACCATTCGCGTAATCCTTGATGGACTGCGGAATGTTGAGCTGGTCGTTGAGGTCGCGGATCTTCTGGACGAGCGCAGCGATAAGCTCCTCGTTGGTCTCGCCGGGAAGGTGCAGGATCTCCTTGGCCACGTAAGCGTAACGCTCGGCAGCACGGGGATCCTTGGAGTTCCACTGGATGACCTTGCCCAGGTACATAGCGTTAGCAGCACCGTGGATGATGTGGCCGTTCTCGAAGGCAGCACCGGTCTTGTGAGCCATGGAGTGAACGATGCCGAGCAGGCCCGAGGAGAAGGCGATACCGGCGATGCACTGAGCCTCGTGCATGTGCTGACGGGCCTCATGGTCGCCAGCATAGGACTTGGGCAGCCACTCAACAATCTCGCGGATGCCGTGCAGGGCGTTGGCGTCGGTGAACATAGAGGCGCAGGTGGAAACGTAGGCCTCCATGCAGTGGGTCAGAGCATCCATGCCGGTGTGAGCGCACAGCTTGGCGGGCATGGTGTAGGTGAGCTCGGGGTCGACGATGGCGACATCAGGGGTGATGTTGAAGTCGGCCAGCGGGTACTTGATGCCCTTGGCGTAGTCGGTAATGACGGAGAACGCGGTGACCTCGGTAGCGGTGCCGGAGGTAGAGGAGATGGCGCAGAAATGAGCCTTCTGACGCAGCTCGGGGAAGCTGAACGGCTGGATGATGTTATCGAAGGACTCCTCGGGATACTCGTAGAAGACCCACATGGCCTTAGCGGCATCGATGGGCGAGCCGCCACCGATGGCGATAATCCAGTCGGGCTCGAACTCGCGCATGGCCTCGGCGCCCTTCATGACCGTCTCGATGGACGGGTCGGACTCGACGCCCTCGAACAGCTTGACCTCGAAACCGCCTTCCTTAAGGTCGTTCTCGACGTCCTGCAGGAACCCGCCGCGGCGCATAGAGCTGCCGCCAGAAACGATGATGGCCTTCTTGCCCTTGAGGTTCTTCACCTCGTGGCGAGCGCCCTCACCAAAGTACAGATCGCGAGGATTGGTAAAACGTCCCATACTGTGCCTCCTAAACAAGCCCCTCTTAGACTTGCGTATATAACGGAGCACCCGATTGGCTCCGTTAGGACCGTTTTGCGCGTTGCCGGCGATGACAATGCGCGATGTCTAAACGTCTCAACGCTCAGACAAACACTATTCTACCGTTCTGGTTGGTCAGTTATTCACCTAAAGCCGACAATGATGAAACGTTTTTTCTATCCCTGAAGGCCCTTGTGGGGCATTCATACTCCCAAGCTGGGCAAACGTTTTATCAAGGTTGACCACATATCCCGGGCAGGACGGTGCTCCTCCAAAATGTGCCCCGTTCGCCGCCAAAAATCGACCGTTTGCGGCACCGTGATACCACTCGGTCGTCCAAGGTGCCGACATTTGTGCGACATCCGTCTTCGTGGTGCAAAGGTGCAAGTCCAAGTGCGGCACCCCCGGTGTGCCACATGCGGGTAAACTAGAACCTTATATAGAGACATTTGAACCCTAACCGCAGCAAAGGAGGCCCCATGGCATTCGATCCCATTCAAGAGGATTGCCATCGCCTCGTTCTTGAGACCTTGCGCCGCGACAATATCCCGCTCACCGACGGTGCCGCCGTAGAGCGTCTGATGGAACAATTCACCCGCAACCCTGCACCGCTCATCGTGCACGACCGCGACCGCGCCGGGCACCTCATTGCCAAGGTGGTCGAGGCTGTCGACTACCGCATCCCCTTTATCCCCGACGACGCCCAGGCAGAGCAAGAAGAAGCCGCAGCCGAGAACATGCTCCGCGAGGCAGCCGCGCTCGATCCGACCAACTGGGATGCCCAGCGCATGCTGACGGCGCTCACCGCCGAATCCAACGAGGAATACGTACAGTACCTGGTGTCCAAGTGCGATGAAGTCGAGCATGACCTGGCGCTCAAGATCGCCTCGGCTCAGGACCCCTACGAGCGCGAGGCCGCTGGCGACCTCACGCGCCGCCCCTATCTGCGCTGGCTTGCCGCCTTGGCATCGCGCGCCCTCATTAGCGGCCGCTATCGCATGTCGCTCGAAGCCGCAAATCGCAGCTTGGACTTTGCGCCCAACGACCCCGCTGGTGTCCGCCACACCGCGATGCTCGCCATGGCAAAACTCGAATACCCCGCCGAGGAGCTCAAGCGCTTTCGCTCCGCTCACTCCGTGCCGTACCTCGCGAATACCCCGCTGCGCCGCCGCCCCAAAGATGCGGAGCGTGACTTGGACCCATGGACGCTCATCGCGCTGATGAGCGCTGCTTGGCGCGAGCTGGACTACGAGGGCGCCGAGCACTACTTGCGCATCCTTGCGCGCTCGTGTCCGCACGCAGCCGAGGCGCTCTACTTCCAAACCGAGTTTCCCGATGGCGTCTATGCCCGCGTCAACGTGGGTGCAGGCTCCACCGACGAGCTTGTTCTTGCGCTGTCCGAGGCGACGCCGGTACTGCAGGAGGGCCTGGGCGCCCCCGACAACGCCAGCTTTGCCGCCTGGATCGCCACCAACGACATCGTGCGCTCCCAGATCGACGAGCGCATCCTGCGCGCGGCCGAGCAGGGGCTTCCATTTAAGGGAGGGGACCTCTAATGGATCCGAGCGTCTACATCCCCGCCTACCTGGAGCGCACCTATCTGGCGTCGCACCCCGAGCTCACCGATGCAGCACGCGAGCTTGTCCATAACGACATTAGCGCGAATCCTCAAAAGTATGCGCAGGCCGAGCATGCCCAGGCACTGCTGTCCTATGCCGGCGTTCATCGCCACCTGCTCGACGAGCTCCATCGCATCGAGGACATGGGCAGCGACGAGGAGTTTGAGCAGACGCGCAACCGCCTGTTCGACGATATGCGTGATGAGCTGCTCAAGATCGTCCGCATCGATGCGCTGGCCGTCGATGCCCAGCTGCTCGCCATCATCCTGGCCGACACGCCCGTTGACGCCTGCCTGGGCGACCTGATGAAGCTCGAGGCGACCACGGCCGATTACCTGCAGCAAAGCGTGCCCGGGTTCGACATGGAAGCCCCGCACTACTGGGCCAATAATGTTTTGGCCGACGGTGTCACCGCAGCAGACCTTACCGTGAGCGAGCCGGCTCTTATCGGGTGGCTTCACACACTCGAGGCCATCTCGCAGCTGTGCATGGCGAGCGCTCGTTACCGCGCCGCCGCCAACTATGCTCGCCGCGTTCTTAAGGCGGAAGGCTATCCCACCCGGGCCGCCGGCACCGTGCTGCTCGCCCTCGCCCGCCTAGAAGACCAGGACGGCTTTTTTGCCCTGGCCCACCAGCTCGAGGAGCAGATGGGAGCCGATGCACTCGAGAACTCTCCTTGGTACCTGCTCGCCCGCACGATCTTGCTGTTCAAAACGAACAAGATGCGCCCGGCGACGCGTGCGCTGCGTGAGTTCGCTAACCGCTGCGAGGGCGGCGCGTTCTTCTTGCTGAATCCCATGTACCAGACACCGTACCTTCCCTGCCGGCCCGAGCCACGCGATCCCTGGGATCTTTCGCACCAGGCCGTTTGGGAAGCGGACGGCATCATCTCGGACACTCCAGACTTTGCCCCCTGGGCAAATGCCTGCGAAGACGTGTCGCAGCTTGCCCAGGAATTTGCGCGCCGCTACGGCTTTTAGCGACGCGATCGCCCCGACCATGTCATTCACGTTAGGAACGACTTCATGAACTTCCGCTCATCTCTCGCCTGCACCTCGAGCGATATCGCCCGCTGGGGGCTGCGCTCTATCCTTAAGCGCCAGGGCGGCGTACTCCCCGGCCGCATCGCCATGAAGATCGACCCCGAGTTGCTGAGCGACCTCGCCGGCCTTGTCGACCGCAGCGTGGTGATTACCGGTACTAATGGCAAGACCACCACCTCCAACCTCATCGCCGACGCCGTTGCCGCCAGCGGCGCCACCGTGGTGTGCAACCGTGCTGGCAACAACATGGAGCCGGGCGTGGTGGGCGCGTTGCTCGAGGCGCGCGGCAACCTTAAGCGAACGGCCAGCGGCAAGCGCGTGGGCGTTTTTGAGTGCGACGAGCTCTACACCGTACGCGTTCTGCCCAAGCTCAAACCGACGTACTTTGTGCTGCTCAACCTGTTCCGAGACCAGCTAGACCGCTACGGCGAGATCGACCATACCCAAGACGTCATCGCCCATGCGTTGGAGCTCTCTCCGGCAACGACGCTCATTTACAACGCAGACGACCCGCTTTGTGCCGCAATCGCCGCGCGCGTTCCCAATGCAAGCATCGCCTTTGGCATCGACGGCGCCACGGGCACCGAGTCCGACCGCATTAGCGACTCGCGTTTTTGCTCGCAGTGCAACGCCCCGCTGGAATACGACTATGTGCAGTACGGACAGCTGGGCGCCTATCATTGCCCTTCGTGCGGCTGGGGTCGCCCCGCGCTGCTCCGCCGCGTGACGGGCGTTGAGCTCGGCTGCGACGGCTACGGCTTTGACCTGGCCTTTGGACCTGAGGCCAACGCGCCCGCCGTGCACATCGCCACGCGCTACAACGGCCTGTACATGGTCTATAACGTCGCCGCCGCCTTCTTTGCGGCGCACGAGCTGGGCGTGGACGCGGCGCACCTGCAGCCCACGCTTAATGCCTACGTGCCCGCCGGCGGACGCATGGGCCGCTGGGATATTGCCGGCCGCACCGTCGAGGCCAACCTGGCCAAGAATCCCGTGGGCTTCGATCGCCAGATCCAGTCCATTAAAACGGCAGGTGGCAGGCTCTGCGCCTTCTTCCTAAACGATAACGATGCCGACGGCCACGATGTCTCGTGGATCTACGATGTCGACTTCGAGCGCATCGCCGACACGCCGGGTCTTGTCGCCTTTGCCGGAGGCACGCGTGCGCACGACATGCAGGTACGCCTCAAGTACGCCGGCATCGATGCCGCGATTATCTCGGACATCGCGCAGGCGATCGGTGCCGTGGCAGACGAGGCCGCCGATGACACCTTCTACGCCGTCGCCAACTACACGGCCTTCCCGCCGCTGGTCAAAGAACTCGACGGGCTGAAGGGTGCCGATGCAGCCACGGTTGCTGCCCGCGCCGTAGTCCGTGCCGACGGCAGCGCTCTTCCTGTCGGCATCGCGCCGGTCGAGCTTTCGCGTCCCCTGCGCATCGTCTACCTGTATCCCGATGCCCTTAACCTCTACGGTGACGGCGGCAATGTTATCGCGCTCGAGCGCCGCTGCGCCTGGCGTGGCATTCCCGTGCGCGTGGACGAGGTCCGCATGGGCGAGACGCTTGATTTGGCCGATGCCGATATCGTCATGATGGGCGGCGGCTCCGACCGCGACCAGCTAGCCGTGGCACACGAGTTGCTCGCCCAAAAAGACAAGGTCGCGGCCTATGTTGAGGTTGGCGGCACACTGCTTGCCATCTGTGGCAGCTATCAGCTGCTCGGCCGTTCGTACTATATGGGCGAGGATCGCATTGAGGGTCTGGGCGTCATTGCCGCCGAGACTGTGCGCGGCTCCGACCGCCTGATCGGCAATGTCGCCGTCACGACCGACCTGGCGCCCGAGCCCTTTGTGGGATTCGAGAACCACGGCGGCCGCACCCTGCTCGACGCAGAGGCGATGCCGCTCGGAACGTCCGTCGTCGCGGGCACCGGCAACAACGGCGACGATGGCTTTGAGGGCCTGATCTACAAGGGCGTCATCGGCACGTATCTACACGGACCGGCACTGCCCAAGAACCCCGAGCTTGCCGACTGGCTCATTACCCACGCCCTCGAGCGCCGCGGCGATGCGCAGGCCACAGCCCTGCTGCCGCTCAAGCCCCTCGACGACACCTACGAGCACGCCGCCCACGACGCCGCCATGAAGCTCCTCCCCTAGCACCCCACCACCACAAAGGGGACAGGCACCTTTGTGGTGGTTTTGACCCGCCACGGTAGTTTGTCTCGATTTGTAACATCTAGACCGTTAAAAGTCGTCGTACTGTTACAGATTGAGATGTTGGTGCCGACGCCCGCCGTCTATCTCGATCTGTAACAGATAGAGCCGATTTGCCCGCTCAGATGTTACAGATTGAGATATTTGAAAATCGGAATAAAAGCCTACTCCTGTGTGGTGGTTTTCCAGTTTGCCAACGATATACGCGCCGGCAAAAAAGTCTGCTATACTCTTTCCCGCTGTCCCCATCGTCTAGCGGCCAAGGACGCCACCCTTTCAAGGTGGATATCGCGGGTTCGAATCCCGCTGGGGGCACCATTTAAAATGAGAAGCCCGTTATCCTCACGATAGCGGGCTTTTTGCTGCCATGCGCCGGGATTCGAGCCCAACAGGGTGCGGAGCCGAGGAAACGCATTTACGCTTCGACCCTAACAAGTGATTGACTTAGTCCCTAGCAATACGATATCTGAGACGTCCGCATCGAAAAACATTGCCTGGAGACAGCTCCGTCTCCATTTGCCGTGATGTTGGCAAGCTTTCTCATCAATCGCACGTCTTGAAAAATTACCCCAACTTCAAAATCGCTGTGAGTTCCGAGGGTGCCGGAAAACAGCACATTCCCTCAACTCGCACCCTGCACACGGCATAAATGCCTCCGATCTGCACATCGATAAAACAGCGCCGTGTGTAGTCCAGTTCCCTGGTCTCGATTTGTAAACTTGTTGGCGAAGTCCAGGCATACGCTGCAAACAGCTTGCGAACATCCCATGCGGGGGCATCGTCTCTCTCAGCTTCATGAGTTACAAAAGGAAAGAGGTCTCCGACTCCGAGCCCATCGCCCGATTTACAAACCCAAGACTTGTAGCCGGCCCTCACGCCGTACTCACGACCATCGCGCAACAGAGACAAATCCAGCTCATTCTCATGAAATCGAATATCGATCTCTTCAAAATCCCCGAAAATGCAATGATGAATGCCCTCGAGACGTAATGAGCTCAAACGTCCGCCAGAAGCCAACCCAACTGGCACGGGAATGCTATCGAAGTCACGTTCGGAAGCCACCGTTTCTCGAACACTAGACTCTTTGAACAATACCTCATACAGCGGATCAAGCAACGCCTTACTTCCTGTCGTGGAACTCGAGCAGGCGATGACAAGGCCATCTGTGGGCCGTATGTAGCACAGCTGCCCAAAAAGGCCAGAGCATCTGAACCCGCCACGCCGGCACATCCAGAACTGGTATCCATAGCCATTGCTGTCTTCAGTCGCCTCAGACGGATAAAAGGGGCTCGTTTCCATCTGAATCTTCGTCGCCTCGGCAACCCATTCCGCGGGAATGATCCGTTCCCCACGCCACTTGCCGCCATCTAGCAAACATTGACCAAACTTAGCCAAATCCGGTGTCGAAAGGTGAAGACCAAAACCTCCGGTCGTATGACCGGCTTGATCCTCTTCCCACCACCAATTTCTAATGCCTAACGGCGTAAACAAACGTTCGGCGAGATAATCGGATTCTTTCGTTCCACTTATGCGTTGCACGAGCATGCTCAATAAATGTGAACACAGCGAATCGTAGTGAAAGACCTCGCCCGGCTTCCAGTCAAACTCACGATGAAGAACCTCATGTGCCCAGTCGTCTCCCGCGCCAATATACGAAAGGTCACTCTCCTGCCCCATCGTCATAGTCAGCAAATTGCGAACTGTCACATTGCGAAAGCGCTCATCCGCAATCTCGCCTTCATATTCCGGGAAGTATGAAATCCAGCGATCGGCCAGCGACAGCCGTCCTTCATTCACCAACATCCCAACAGCAACCGAGGTGAAGGACTTAGTCACAGAATAGAGCGGGTGAACGTGTTCGAGGGAGAACGGCGCAGCCGCATGCTCGAAGACGACTTCACCATCTTGTCGGACCACGACTGAGCGGACTTCCACGCCTGCGGACCTCCACGCCGCAAGGCACGTCTCGCCCATCTTATTGTCAAAGATAATATTAGGCACCCTCAACCACTGCCTCTCGAACGAAATCAGTACAAGACGAGGTCGCCCTCGACGCTTATCCAAGGACGACCTCGTTTAATTGCTGGCGCGCGGGGAAATACTTGTCCCGCAGCTCCACTTCTTTGGCTACTTTGCAGCCTCTACCGCCGGCACGTCCTCCTTGTACGTCGCATACGTAAGCAGGAACGAAATCACGCTGGAAACCACGATGGCTATGATTACGTAAATCAGGTAGTTCGCGCCCATTGCACCGGACGGGTCAATGAAGCCCGGGAAGGCGCAGAAGCCGCCGCCGGTGAAGGCGAACATCTTGGTGCCAAGAGCGCCGATGATTAGGCCCCCGGGCACAGAGGCGATGCAGCTCATGATAAAAGGCTTCTTGCGCGGAAGGGTCACGCCGTAGATGCAGGGTTCGGTGATGCCGAAGAAGAAGCCCGAGATGAACGCCGGCCATGCAAGCTGCTTGAGCTTTAGGTCCTTAGTCTTCAGAAGGATAGCGAGGACGGCAAGGGACTGAGCGTATGAACAAACCATGTACGGCGCCATGACAATATCCCAGCCCTGGGAGGCAATGTTCACCAGCATGAGGGCAATGACACTCCAGTGGAAGCCGAAGATGACCATAGGCTGCCAAATGGCAGTAAGCACGATGCCGCCGAGCGCGCCGCCGATGACAGGCAAGCTGTAGAGGGAGTTAAACAGCAGGCTCATGAGGTTCGTGATCAGGGTGGCAATCGGGCCAATAATCAAATAGGTAGCGGGGACCATCACAACGAGCACGCACGTAGGCACAAAGAAGAACTTTACATACTCAGAGAAATGCTTGCGGCACCACTTCTCCAGCTTTGCCGCGAACCAAACAGAGGTGATAATCGGAATGACAGAGCTCGTATAACCCGAAGACGGCATGATGACGGGTATGCCGAGGAAAGTCGTGTAGTAGTTCATGGCAAAGGGAGTGCCGGCAAGCACCGTTCCCAAAACATCGCCCGATGTGATGTTGACCATCGCCGGATACGTAAGTGCGATACCGAGCGTCATGCCAACGAACTCACTACAGCCAAACTTCTTTGCCGCGGTATAGCCAAGGATAATCGGCAGGAAGTAGAAGAAGCCGTCACCAGCCGCATATAGAATCTGGTACAAGCCGTCTGTCGCCGTGATCCATCCGAGGGCGACGAGAATACTCAAAACACCCTTGATCATGCCCGCGGCACACAGCACCGCAAGAATCGGCTGGATTACGCCCGAAATAGTATCGATAAGGGCACTAACAACGTTTCCTTTCTTGACGGGCTCACCATCAAGATTAACCTCGCCCAGCCCCTCGACACCAGAAGCGGCAACCGCGGCATCGTAAACATCCTCAATCACATTGATGCCGACAACAACCTGATACTGGCCATTCGCGTTGATTACTTGAATGACGCCTTTATGAGATTCAATTGCCTTAGTATCGGCCTTCGCATCGTCTCGCAGCTTGAAACGTAGACGCGTCATGCAGTGCGAGATGCTCAGGATGTTTTCCTTACCGCCGACGAGGCCAACTACGTCCTCGCCGAGCTTGCGATTTACAAGCTCTTTGCTTTCGCTCATGGTTTTCCTCCCATGCGACCTGTCCAAGGTCGGCCGCCCGCCATCATTCGCTAAATTGATTTCCGATACTAGTGAAGCTCTGGCCAGAACTCCTTATTCGCCTCAATGAGATCGTCAAGGATCTTCTTTGCAACGGAGGCAGAGGGGACCGTCTTCGAAAGCGTCAGCGCCTGCCAAAGCTCCTGATAGGAATGGTCGACCCAAGCAGACACTGCAAGCTTTTCGACCGAGACCTGTTCCTCCATAAGTCCTTTCTGGAATTGCGGAATCTCACCTTGGCAAATTTTCTCGTAGCCGTCGCTGCCGACGATGCAGGGGATCTCGACCATAGCCGTTGGGTCAAAATTGGACACAGCCCCGTCGTTGGGAACAATCAGCGAGAAACGTTCACGGGTGTTCTCTGCCAAAGCGCGAGCGAGATCGACAATGTACTCAGCGTGGGTATCTGGCTTAAGGCCGAAGCCCTCAGACGTGCCCTTTTCGATAATCTGGCGAGCGGTACCGAAAACGCGTTTCTCGCGACCCTCACGGACCTCGTCGGTGCGGGTGTGGTTGGGGTCGGTGTGCTCAACCACATAGTCCGGGAAGAGATAGTACTTGAGGTAGGTGTTCGGAATGGTATTCGGATCGAGCGCGTAAACATCCTTAGCCTTACGGAACGTCTGGTCCCAAGACGCATCGACGAATTCAAGGCCAGAATCCTCGCCAGCATAACCGTTTTTAGCCATTTGGGCCTTGATAGTGGGCATAAGGTCATTGCCTGCACGGTCGTGAATCTTTGTCCACCAGCCAAAGTGGTTGAGGCCGTAGTAGCCGACGACGAGGTCGTTGTGGTCCTTGAGACCACACATCTGAGCCATGATATCCATCAGGGCTATTGGCATGTCGCAAATGTTGATGATCTTTGAATCCGGGCGAAGGCGGCGTGTCGCCTCAGCAACGATCGCCGCGGGGTTGGAGTAGTTGAGCATCCATGCGTTGGGACTGTATTTCTCCATGTAGTCAAGGATCTCGAGTACGCCGCCAATGGAGCGCAAGCCATAAGCAATGCCACCAGGACCGCAGGTCTCTTGGCCAAGAACGCCATAGCGCAGGGGGATCTTCTCGTCCTTATCGCGCATAGCGTACTTGCCAACGCGAATCTGGGCAAGTACAAAGTCGATGCCTGTGAAGGCCTCCTCAGGGTCGGTCGTATAGCTGAAGGTTACCTCTGGAGCATTCTCCCTGATGTAGATGGCACATGCCTTGGCAATTGTCCCCTGACGCTCGGCATCGTTGTCATAGAGCGTAATCCTATTGATGGGGAACACATCACGCTTCGCGAGAAGTGTCAGAACAACGCCCGGCGTATAAGTGCTTCCGCCTCCCGCGATAGTAACCGCATAGCTCTGTTTTGCCATTGCAAATCCTCCTGTCTAGACATGTACTTGACGACTTGAATTATATCCTCAGTGATTTGCAATCTGTCTAGACATGTTAAGCACACGGGTGAACGGTTGATTTATGGCGGTAAGCGGTAACTTTAAGCGTCTTCACTTCCTATAATTGGTAGAAACAGACTATCGCGCCGATTTGACGCATTCCGCACCACCTCTATAAGGAGAGCATTTTGGCAAGGATCCTGTACAGTGAAATTTACCGCAGCCTTCGAGAGCGGATTGTCGAAGGTAAGCATCCCGTGGGATCGCTCCTTCCTTCCGAACAAAATCTGTCCAAAGAGTTCTCCTGTTCTCGAATGACGGTGCGCAAGGCCATTTCACTTCTCGCAAATGAAGGTCTAGTTCAGTCCATTAAAGGCAAGGGAGTCCTCGTAATCGAGACGTCACTTGCAGGCGCCAGCAAAGAGGGCGCATTCACCGTAAATGACCTTTCTTCGTTCAGCGAATCGGCACACGCGATCGGAGCAATTCCAACGTCAAAAATCGTCTATTTCGAACACGTAAGCACCAATAAGTATCTAGCTCAGTTGACGGGATTTCCCGAAGGAGAAGACCTTACGCATTTGAAGCTCGTCCGCATGCTCGACGATAAACCGGTCGCTGTCGACCGCCACTACTTCCTAACTTCCTCCGTCCCCGGCCTAAACGAGCAGAATGCCACCCTGTCGCTCTTCCATTACATCGAGGATGAGCTAGGGCTCACCATTGCCGTGAGCAAACGAACGATAACACTCGCCCAGCCCGACACTGAGGACTGCCGGTTGCTTGACGTCGATTCTTCTTCGTATCTGGCGGTCGTAACCAGCCAGACATTCGACTCAACCGGAACTCAATTTGAGTATGTCGAGGCGCGTTATATTCCGAGCATCTTCCATTTTCACGACACGGCAACGCGCACACCCCTACCCTAGCAAACGGCACGGAGCAGACTCTTCCCTAATAAATTTGTTCAACAAGAAAGCCGGGGCCCGCGCGATGCGGACCCCGGCTCAATACCGTGACGATATGTCAGTTACGCTCTACACGTAGAACAGGATGTCGTCGTAGGTCGGAACCGGCCAGTAGTCGGCGGCCACGATCTCCTCCATGGCATCCACGGCGGCGCGCAGTGTATCCATAGCGGGAACGACCTCGTGTGCATACACGTTGGCCTGCTCCTGGCCATCGAGAGCCTCGGCCTTCTGATGCACGGCGTCGAGCGCCTTAATGGAGTCGTTGATGGCGGTGATACCATTGCAGAGCTTGTTGAGCGTGTTCTGCTCGCACTGCATGGCGGCCTCAGCACCGGCGGCACGAATAGTCTCAAGGCCCTTAGCGACCTTGGTGGCATAGGCGGTAATGACCGGGCGATAGGTACGACGCGCCTCGCGAACCATCGTGGTAGCCTCGATGTTCATGAGCTTGTTGTACTTCTCGAGCTTGCAGTCATAGCGGCACTGGGCCTCGGCCTTGGTCAGGACGCCCGTCTCCTCAAAGAGCGCAATGGCCTTATCGGAAACAAAGGCGGGAAGAGCGTCGGCCGTGGTCTTGTTGTTGGCAAGGCCGCGCTTCTCGGCCTCGATGGGCCACTCGTCGGAGTAACCGTCGCCGGAGAACAGGATGCGCTGGTGATCGGTCAGCACCTTCTTGCAGTACTCGAGCGCGGCGTCCTGGAACTTATCCTCGGGCGTACCCTCGAGTGCGTCGGCGAAAGACTTGAGCGACTTGGCCACGGCAGCATCGAGCACCAGGTTGGAGTCGGAGACGTTCTGCTCGGAGCCGCAGGCACGGAACTCAAACTTGTTGCCGGTGAAGGCGAACGGGGAGGTGCGGTTGCGGTCGGTGTTATCCTGCATCAGCTTGGGCAGGGTGTCGGCGCCCAGGTCGAGCACGCCGCGCGTGGCGTGGACGGAAGCCTTGCCGTCGATGATCTTCTCGACGACCTCGGTAAGCTGGTCGCCCAGGAAGATGGACATAATCGCCGGAGGAGCCTCGTTGGCGCCCAGACGATGGTCGTTGCCGGCCGAGGCGACGGAAGCACGCAGGAGCTCTTGATAGTTATCGACGGCCTCGATCACCGCAGTGAGGAAGACGATGAACTGCAGGTTGTCGAGCGGGGTGTCGCCCGGATCGAGCAGATTCTCGGACTCGGTGCCAAGCGACCAGTTGTTGTGCTTGCCCGAACCGTTGATACCCTCGAACGGCTTCTCGTGCAGCAGGCAGACCAGATCGTGGCGGGAGGCGATGAGCTTCATCTTCTCCATCATGACCAGGTTCTGGTCGATGGCCTCGTTGACCTCGCCATAGACGGGGGCGAGCTCATGCTGGCAGGGGGCAACCTCGTTGTGCTTGGTCTTGGCGGGAATGCCGAGCGCCCACAGCTCGTTGTCCAGGTCCTTCATATAGGACGAGACGGTGGGGCGGATTGCGCCAAAGTAGTGCTCCTCGAGCTCCTGGCCCTTGCAGGGAGCGGCGCCAAAGAGCGTGCGGCCGGTGATGACCAGGTCCTTGCGCTTGCGGTAAGCGTCCTTCTTGATCAGGAAGTACTCCTGCTCATCGCCCACGGAAGGAACGACCTTCTTGGGGGTCTTGCCAAACAGCGCCAAAACGCGCTTGGACTCACGCGAGAGCGCAGTCATGGAACGCAGCAGCGGGGTCTTCTTGTCCAGGGCCTCGCCCGTGTAGGAGCAGAAAGCCGTGGGGATGCACAGGACATCGTCCTTGATAAAGGCGGGGCTGGTGGGATCCCAAGCGGTGTAGCCACGGGCCTCGAAGGTGGCGCGCAGGCCGCCGTTGGGGAAGCTGGAAGCATCGGGCTCGCCCTGGATGAGGTTCTTGCCCGTAAACTTGGTAATGGCGGTGCCGTCGTGGTTGGGCTCGAGGAAGCTGTCGTGCTTCTCGGAAGTAATGCCCGAAAGCGGCTGGAACCAGTGCGCGTAGTGTGTCGCGCCCTTGGAGATGGCCCAGACCTTCATGGCATGGGCAACGGCGTTGGCCACATCCAGGTCGAGCGGCTCACCGTCCTCGAGGGTTGCAGCAAGGCGCTTCCAAATGTCCTTGGGGAGGTAGTCCTTCATGACTTCCTCAGAGAACACCATGGTCCCGAAGCGGTCAGTAAGTTCGGCCATACGGAACTCCCTTCGTATCGGCACCGCGTGAGAAGCGGTGTTGATTACTAACGAACGAGTCATAGATTAGGCTCGTCGTGTTTCCGCAACATTACCGTTATGTTGCTGTCACGAAACCAATCAATGAGGTTACCGCATCGCGGCGGAGTTGCCGCCCTCAACAGCCAATCAACTGTATAAATTGCAGACCTCTCCCCATGGTTTAAGGGTAGTCAATTTGGGATGGGGCTCTATTAACTGGTATTTCGCATCAGATACCAGTCTTTATAGCCCCATCCTAGATTGACCGCTCTGCTATAGGGAATGTCGATAGCAAGGCATCTTTGATTGGTATCCCCGAATAGCGAGTGAAACTCCACCGTGACACAGTGGTGCTGTAGAATCCTTACAACACATCACACTATTACGTATCTAAAGGAGCACGATATGCGCGTCGACGAGGTTTTTAAGCAGGCAGCATCCCAGGGCACCGCACCCGTTTCGTTTGAGATGTTCCCGCCCAAGGGCGAGCTGACCCTCGACACGGCTCGCGAAGTGGCAGGCAATCTGTGCAAGCTTTCGCCGAGCTTTGTCTCGGTCACCTGCTCGGCCGGCGGCTCGGGCAACGGTGCCACCACCGCCCCCATCGCGCATATGATTTCGAGCGAATTCGACACGCCCTCGGTGGCGCACCTTACCTGCGTTGGCCGCACGCATGCCGACATCGCCGCCAAGATCGACGAATACCGCTCCGCCGGCGTAGAAAATGTGCTGGCCCTGCGCGGTGATCTTCCTGCTGGCGCGACCGAGGACGACAAGCCCGCCTCCGACTACGCCTACGCCCGTGACCTCATCCCCGAGCTCGTCGACGCCGGCTTTTGCGTGGGCGCCGCAGCCTACCCCGAGGGTCACATCGCCTGCGAGGATCTCAACCTCTCGGTCGAGCACCTCAAGCAAAAGCAAGATGCCGGCGCAAGCTTCTTTGTGACACAGCTCTTCTTTGATAACGAGTGCTTCTATCGCTTCCGCGAGCTTGCCGACAAGGCCGGCATCACTGTGCCCATTACCGCGGGCATCATGCCGTTTATGGGCAAGTCGCAGATCAGCCGCATGGTCTTTATGTGCGGCGCGTCGCTGCCCTCCCCCGTCATCAAGATCCTCGCCAAGTACGAGAACGACCCCGAGAGTCTGCAGGCAGCCGGTGTAGATTATGCTGCTCGTCAGCTTTGCGACCTTAAGGAGCACGGTGCCGACGGTCTGCACCTGTACACTATGAACCGTCCTGCAATCGCCGCGACCATTATGGAGCGCCTGGGGTAATGGAAAAACCGCACGTCGATACAACCGTTGTTGAAGTGCCGGCCGACCTTGCGTCGCCGGCGCTTTACCGTATCGACACTGCCCACCACCCTCGTGTCGACCGTGCCGAGATGCTGCGGTATCTGGGCTACGGCGGCCAGCAGATTGAGCCCGAGCTGTCGCAGCGTATTGAGCTTGTCGTTGAGCGTCTGGAGCTGGACATTGAACCCCGTGGCGTGCGACGCGTGTTTGCCGTCGATGCCACGGGCGTGGACGAGCAGGGCGAGCCCTGCATCCGCTTGGTCGGCACCAACGTTGATCTGCGGGGTCACGATATCTATCGACATCTCAAAGACGCCCGATTTGCCGCGCTCATGGCATGCACTCTCGGCATGGACGCCGAGCGTCGCCTGCGTACCACGGGAGCCCAGCAGCCCCTGGAGGGAGCCGTGCTCGACGCCGCATGCTCTGCCTACGTGGAGGCCGCCGTCGAGCAGATGGACCAGCGGGTTAAGGCTGCGGCCGCCGCACACGGACTCGCCGGTAACTGGCGCTTCAGTCCCGGCTACGGCGACTGCCCGCTTACGGCACAGCGCTCAATCGTGGACGCGCTCAACGCCACGCGGCTCATCGGGCTTACCGTCACGCCCACCAGCCTGCTCATGCCCACCAAGAGCGTGACCGCGGTGATCGGTCTGTTCGACGGCGAGGTCCACGACGCCCAGAGCCGCCCCACCTGCAATATCTGCCGCATGCGCGAGCACTGTCGCTTCCGCGCCGCCCACACCACCTGCTATTCGCATTCTGAATAAAATGTCAATTGATGGCACGGTATCGAGGGAATCTCGTCCGTAAGTAAGCGAATGTCCTCACAAACAAGTACCATAAGATGCCAAATAACAACTATCTGAAAGCCAGTACATGCACAACATTCTGCAGTTCTCGCCACAACTAACCGCACTTGAGTTTTTTTCAGGCATTGGCTTGGCTCGTGCCGGCATGGCAAAAGCCGGAATCAAAACAATCTGGGCAAATGACATAGACCATACTAAATGCGCCATGTACAGCCAGTGTTGGGGCGATGAGCATCTAGTCGAGCAGGATGTCCACACGCTCGACCCCGACCTAATACCCCAAGCCGACATCGCATGGGCGTCAAGCCCTTGCACAAACTTATCTCTCGCGGGAAACAGGGAGGGACTTATCTCTGGTAAAGAGTCCAGTGCGTTCTTTGGCTTTATTAAGGCCATCGAAGGAATGAGCGATCGTGCCCCGCGGGCACTTGTTCTCGAAAACGTCATCGGCCTTGCCACGTCTAATAACAGTGATGACTTTAGACTCGTTTGCCAGGAATTTAATCGTTTAGGCTATTCATGCGACGCTTATTTTATCGATGCACGGCACTGGCTTCCCCAGTCACGCCCACGCATGTTTGTCGTCGGATTAAAAAACCCTCTTCCCAACAGCCGACTCGATTCCTCGCTTCGACCTGAAAAGGTCTCCTGGATTCACTCCGACCCTTCACTCATTACGCACATCTCTCACCTAAACGAGCCGAGCCCACTTCGCATGACGGGCCTTGCAACGGTTGTTGAAGATATTCCCGAGGGCGACAAGCGTTGGTGGAACAAAAACCAAGTACAAGCATTTATCGACTCGCTTGCACCGCATCAAGCAGAGCGCCTTCAGCGCTTCTTAAATGCCAAAGAAAAAACTGTTCGCACTGCTTACCGTCGCACGCGATCAGGCGTTGTGCGCTGGGAAATCCGTGAAGAAGAAATTGCCGGATGTCTAAGAACGGCTCGCGGCGGCTCATCAAGACAGGCAGTCGTGATATGCGAAAACGGAAAGATAGAAGTTCGCTGGATGACTGGAACTGAATATGCCCGTCTCCAAGGTGCTGACTCATGTCAGTTTAGCGGCTTCTCGGATGCTCAGATTCGCTACGCATTCGGCGATGCAGTTGCCGTGCCAGTTGTCACTTGGCTTATAAAAAATGCAGTCAAACCCGCGCTTATGTCTTCAAGGAACGGAGTGAACAATAATGGAAATGACCAATTGCTCCTTGAACGAGCCCGATAAAGATATCTTGGATGCCATTGAACTCTGGTACGAATCCAAGCGCAGCAAGCGAGGCAATGTCAACCGTAACGTCATGGCGGTTGGTATAGGCATAAGCGAGCTGTTGCAAAACCGTTTTCCGCTCACCGACGATTATGTGCAATCGGACAAGGGGAGCCAAGTACGAGGCCTAAGTGGAGCATGCATCAAAACAGTTTTAGCCAGGCATGGGGAAACGCGTGCCTTCGCATCAGAGGGCGGCAGGACCTCACGCGGCACACTCCCGATGGCGCTTGAGCTTGCCACAATTATCAACTCTGCCCTACCCAGTGACACTTGCGAAGACGCTCGTCTTGAAGCTGCGAATGCAATCGCCAATTTCTTCGTCGAGCGAATCCAGGTCGATTTCTTTAACCGGCAGAGAATCAAAGTCGAAATCGATCTTCAAAAACCAATTTCTGTCATTGTCGATGATATCCTAGCCGAAGCAAGCCTACGGTCCGATAAGCCAACGGGTACCGTCGCACAGCACCTGGTAGGCGCAAAACTAGAGATGTTATTTCCAACCATAGAAATCGGAAAGGACAACTCAAACGCTGCCGACCAGCAAACAGACCGTTCTGGCGATTTCCAAATCAATGATGCTGCATTTCATGTGACTGTATCGCCAATGGCCAAATTGACCGATCGATGCCGAGATAACATTCGAAATGGCATTCGGCCCATCGTCGTTGTCCCCCACGATAAAGTTTCCTTCGCTTACGGACTGTTCGAAAGTGAGGGACTCGGCAATCGCGTACAGGTTATCGCGCTCGAATCGTTTATCGGCATCAATATTGAAGAATTATCGTTCTACAAGCGAGACCTAATTCGATTAAATGTCGCACGGCTTCTTGCCCACTACAACAAGCGAATCGAAGATATCGAGCCCGACAAATCCCTTCAAATAGAAATTCCTCAGTGGGCTCTAGACGAAATGGACGCACATGGCGAATAGCTCAAACATACTTATCACTCATGATCTGGACGGTGCCGCGCTGGCGGCGCCTGTTGATGCTGCGCGCCGCAACGGGGCTGCATACAAGACGCGCGCGATCGACGACCTTCGCATTAAGGACGATCGTCTGCGCGCCGCCATCGAGGGCACGGGACACCTGCTGTTCGACGGCGGCATGGGTACCATGCTGCAGGCGGCCGGCATGAAGGCCGGCGCCCTGCCCGAGCTGCTCAACTTTGAGGAGCCTCAGGTCATTACCGACATCCAGCGTCAGTACGTCGAAGCCGGCTGCGACGTGATCACCGCCAACACCTTTGGCGCCAACGCCCACAAGCTCGACGGTACCGCCACCGTGGCAGATGTCTTTGCCGCCGCTGTCGCCTGCGCCCGCGCGGCCGGCGCGCACTACGTCGCCGGCGATATCGGCCCCATCGGCGCGCTGCTTCGCCCCTTGGGTACCCTCAGCTTCGACGAGGCCTATGACCTCTTTGCCGAGGAAGTGCGCGCCGGCGTCGCCGCGGGCGTGGACCTCTTTATTATCGAGACTATGACCGACCTGGCCGAGATCAAGGCGGCCGTCCTCGCCTGCCGCGAGAACTCCGACCTGCCCGTCTTTGCCACCATGACCTTTGAGGAAGACGGTCGCACCTTCCTGGGCACGAGTCCCGAGGTTGCCGCCATCACGCTCGATGCCATCGGCGCCGACGTTTTGGGCATCAACTGCAGCCAGGGACCGGCCGAGCTCCGAGGACTCGCCGCTCGCATGCTCACCGTTACGGACAAGCCCGTTATGGTGCAGGCCAACGCAGGACTGCCCCACGTGGACGACGACGGCAACACCGTCTTTGATATCCAGGCGCCCGAGTACGCCGTGGCCGTCGCCGGTATGATTGAGGACGGCGTAAGCGTCGTGGGCGGCTGCTGCGGCACCACGCCGGCGCACATGGCAGCGCTGCGCACGCTTATCGATAACCACACGCCCAGTCCGCGCCACCGCAAGCCCAGCATGTCGGTCACGAGCGCTCAGACGGTCGTGGACCTCCCCTGCGACGGCCACAAGATCGCCGTCATCGGCGAGCGCATCAACCCCACCGGCAAAAAGCGCCTGCAGCAGGCCCTGCGCGACGGCGACCTGGACTACGTCGTAAGCCAGGGCATCAGCCAGCAAGAACAGGGCGCCGATATCCTGGACGTCAACGTCGGCCTGCCCGAGATCGACGAGGTCAAGGTCATCCAGCAAGCGACCGAGCAGCTCCAAGGCTCCACGCTGCTGCCGCTGCAGATCGACTCCACCGACCCCGCCGCCGTCGAGGCCGCCGTACGTCGCTACGCCGGCAAGCCCATCATCAACTCGGTCAACGGCAAGCAGCAGATCATGGACGAGATCTTCCCGCTGGTCGCCCACTACGGCACCAACGTTGTCGGCCTCACGCTCGACGAAGGCGGCATCCCCGATACCGCCGAGGCCCGCTTCGCCATCGCCGAGCGCATCGTGGCCGAGGCCGCCCGCTACGGTATCGGCCCGGATCGCATCCTCATCGACTGCCTGGTCATGACCGCCTCGACCAACCAGCGCCAGGCCGAGCAGATTCTGCGCGCCATGTCCCTGTGCAAGGAGCGTCTAGGCGTCAAATGCGCGCTTGGCGTGTCGAATATCAGCTTTGGCCTGCCCGCTCGCCCGCTGCTGGGCTCGGTCTTTTTGGCCGCCGCCTTTGGCGCGGGCCTGGACGCCCCCATCATGAACCCGGGCTCCAAGCGCTTTATGGACACCGTCTACAGCTATCGCGTCTTGAGCGTTGAGGACGAGGGCTCGACCGGATACATCGAGCGCTACGCCGGCTGGACCGATCCGTATAAGATCGCCGCAAACCCGGCAGCGGCTCAGCCCGCATCGAGTGATGCCGCGCCTGCCGCCGGCGCCGACGGCAACGACGACCCGATCCGTCGCATGGTCGTCTCGGGCCGCAAAGGCGAGATCGCTGCCGAGACCGAGCGTCTGCTGGCAGACCACGACGCCATGGACCTTATCAACAACCACTTTATCCCCGCCCTCGACGAGGTGGGCGTCCTCTTTGACCAGGGCAAGTTCTTCTTGCCGCAACTCATGGCCTCGGCCGAGGCCGCGCGCGTGGGCTTCGACACCATCAAGCGCCTGATGCCCGCCGGCGAGATTGCCGACAAGGGTAAGATCTGCGTGGCCACCGTCAAGGGCGACATCCACGATATCGGTAAGAACATCGTCAAGATGCTGCTCGACAACTACGGCTATACCGTCTTTGATCTGGGCCGCGACGTCGATCCGCAGGAAGTGCTCAAGACCGTCAAGGAGCGCGACATTAAGCTCGTCGGCCTCTCGGCGCTTATGACCACCACGGTCGTCGCCATGGAGGAGACCATCAAGCTGCTTCATGCCGAGGTGCCGGGCGTCAAGATCATCGTAGGCGGCGCCGTGCTCACCCCCGAATACGCCAAGCAGATCGGCGCGGACTACTACGCCAAGGATGCCGCCGAAAGCGCGCGCATCGCCGAAGAGGTCTTTGGGCAGTAACACAACGGAAACAACCGAGCACCAAAACGTGCCGCATGCGCCACCTGGCATGTGCGGCACGTTAGAATAGAAAAGACTATGCTCGTTTTGACAGATAGGAGCGCAAGGATGGCGATCACGCCCGCAGAAATCGCGGAAACCCGCGGCATGGTTGAGGAGCAGAACCTCGACATCAGGACCATCACCATGGGTGTTTCGCTCATGGGTTGCGGTGACGAGAACCTCGACCGCATGTGCACGAAGATCTACGACCACGTGACGCACACGGCCGAGCACCTGGTCGAGACCGCCGAGAACCTCGAGCGCGAGTACGGTATCCCCATCGTCAACAAGCGCGTTTCCGTCACCCCGGTGGCGCAGATTGCCGCATGCTGCAAGGATGAGGACCTCACCCCCATCGCGCACGCCCTCGACCGCGCGGCAGAGACGCTCGGCATCGACTACCTGGGCGGCTTCTCCGCGCTCGTCCAAAAGGGCATCGGCGACGCCGACCGCCGCGTCATCCAGTCCATCCCCCAGGCGCTCGCTACCACCAGCCGCGTCTGCTCCAGCGTCAACGTCGCCAGCCTGCGCGCCGGCATCAACATGGACGCCGTGCTCATGGCAGCGCAGACCATCATCGATGCCGCCAAGCTTACGGCCGATGAGGATTCCGTCGGCGCCTCCAAGTTTGTCTGCTTTGCCAACATGGTCGAGGACTCCCCGTTTATGGCGGGCGCCGTCCACGGCGGCGGCGAGGCCGACGCCGTCATCAACGTAGGCGTCTCGGGCCCCGGCGTGATGGCCGCAGCCCTGGAGAAACTGCCCGATTCCGCATCGATGATGGAAGTCGCCGAGAAGATTAAGCAGACTGCCTTTAAAATCACCCGTGCCGGCGAGCTCATGAGCCGCGAGGCCGCCCATCGTCTGGGTGTCGAGAAGGGCATTGTCGACCTGTCGCTGGCACCTACGCCTGCCATCGGCGACTCCGTTGCGCGCATCCTCGAGATTATCGGCGTGGGCACCTGCGGTGGCCCCGGCACGACCTGCGCGCTCGCCATGCTCAACGATGCCGTCAAGAAGGGCGGCGTCATGGCTAGCTCCAGCGTGGGCGGTCTCTCGGGTGCCTTTATCCCCGTGTCCGAGGACGCCGGCATGATCGCCGCCGTCGAGGCCGGCGCGCTTTCGCTCGAGAAGCTCGAGGCCATGACCTGTGTCTGCTCCGTTGGCCTGGACATGATCGCCATCCCCGGCGACACCCCGGTCGAGACCATCGCCGGCATCATCGCCGACGAGATGGCCATCGGCGTCATCAACAACAAGACCACGGCCGTCCGCGTCATCCCTGCCATCGGCAAGGGCGTGGGCGACTGCGTCGAGTACGGCGGCCTGTTCGGCCGTGCGCCCATCATGCCGGTGAACCCCAACGCCGGCACCGTGCTCGCCCACCGTGGTGGACGCTTCCCGGCTCCGCTGAACTCACTGAAGAACTAGCCCAGGGATACGAGGCGAGGAGCCCCGGGGAGGGCAAATATATAAGGTCGCCTGCTCGGACAGTCCTGACTCGCACGGAGAGCACATTAAGTGCTCTCCGGCTCGTGCGGAACTCGCGATCGACCTTATATATTTGCCCTCCCCGGGGCTCCCGCACAACGGGACCTCGGTTGGGTTCTATCCCGGTTGCAGTTGCTTCGCTCCTGCACCGCTTGGCTGGTACGGCGGTTTGGCGTTGGATCGGTTCTTTCTGATATATGCTGGTTGCGGCTCTTCTTTTGGGGGGAGTCGCTTTTTTGTTGCTAGGAGGTTGGCCCGTGGTTGATGGGGATGCTCGCTCTGAGCTGCTTTCCACAGATTGGAACCAAGAATGGATGCGCCTGCAGGCTGGTCGGCGGCGGGCTGATGACTCTTTTGAGTGGGATAAGCGGGCTCGGCATTTTCGGCCGTTGGAGACTGCCCCGTATGCCCGGGACTTTATGAAGCTGTTGGCGTTAAAGCCTGGTGAATCGGTGCTGGATATGGGGTGTGGGGCTGGGTCGATTGCTATTCCGCTTGCTCAGGCTGGGCATCCTGTGATTGCGGCTGATTTCTCCCCTGCCATGCTGGGCACCCTTGATGCTGGCATTGAGTATTACGGACTCGAGGATCTTATTACGCCGCTTGAGCTTGCTTGGGATGATGATTGGGATTTGGTTGGACCGGTCGCGAAAGCGGTGGATGTTGCCTTTGCCAGTCGGTCGGTTACGACGACCAATCTAAAAGGTGCGCTTGCCAAGCTCGACCGTACGGCTCGTCGTCGTTGTGCTGTCACGATGGTCGCTAACTCCAGCCCGCGCTATGATCTGCACTTGATGAACGCCATTGGTGCCTCGGTTACCTGCAGCAATGGCTTTGTGTACGCCTTCAACATCCTCATTCAGATGGGTGCCCTGCCGCAGGTTACATACTTTGAATCGCCTCGACGCGACACCTTCGATAGCCTTGAGGCAGGTGTGGCGGATTTTTCCCGTATGCTCGAACATGGCAACGAGGATAAGATCGACCGCCTGCGCGATTACATCGCCCAGCACATGATCGAGAACCCCCATGCCGGTGAGCCGGGCTCCAAGGGTGTGCCGCAGGGACGCTACATGCTCGACCACGTCCGCAAGGTCCGTTGGGCATTTATTGCATGGGAGCCAGTCTCTGCGCCCAGCTCATAGCCTGTTCGCAGCCCACGCCGCCCACTCACTCGGCATCCGCATTCTTTTTGAACTGGGCAAACACGCTCCACACCGCGCCGTTCCTGCGCTATCGTGGGACAGCTCACGTAGATTAAGGCCCCGTCGCGGGGCGCCCCATACATAGAAAGCGAGAACCCATGGCACTGACAGGAGCCCAGGTCAAGCAGCTTCGCAGCATGGCCCATCACCTCAACCCCGCCATCATCATCGGTAAGTCCGATGTCAACGAGGGCACCGTCGAGCAGACGGTCGCCTACCTGGAGAAGCACGAACTCGTTAAGTGCTCCGTGCTCGATGGCTCCAGTCTTTCCGCCCGCGAGGCCGCCGAAGAGCTCGCTGAGCGTTGCCACGCCGAGGTCGTCCAGATTATCGGCCGCAAGTTCTCGCTGTATCGCGAGTCCTCGCGCAAGGACATCGAGAAGATCAAGCTCGTCTAAGAGCCAATGATCCGGCGAGCCAACACATAGCAAGCTTACGGGTGCCCAAGTACTTCGGGCGCCCGTTTTTTATCGCTCGACCAGCACGCGATTGAGCCGCCCCTCCACCAAGCGCTCGTATAGACGCCGCGTCTCGGGCTCGGGCACGCCATTGACCTGCTCCCTTAGATGGTGCATATGCCCGCTGTACAGCTCGACGATATCGCGCCGCCGCCCCGCCGCACTGTAGACGCGCATGGCGCAGCGCACCATATCCTCACGCGCTGTTTCCTGCCGAAGCCCCGACTCCGCCAGCCAAATCGCCGACTGCAAATCGTTTTCTTCTAGAGCGGCATTTGCTCCCTTAATCATGCAATCGATGTACTTTGACTGCATAATGCGTCGCATACGCAAAAAGTAGGTGGGGTTACAGCCATTGGGAACATACAGCGGTCCGGCATAAAGCTGCTCAATCTTAAGGCACAGCTCAACTAAATGGGGCCCGCGCGCACCCGTGCGATTTCCCAAAACCTCGCGGCTTATCTGGTCAAACAGCCGTACATCGGTCTTGACGTAGTCGCCGTTGAGTCCGATGCATTCATTTTGGATGAGCACACACGACTTGCCATCCGGCGTCGGTCCCAAAGCCGACCGCAAGCGCGATATCGTCGAGTACAGGTTGTTGCGGGCGCTATTGAACTCGGCATGGGGCCACAACTCCATGGCCAGCGTCTCACGATCGACGAGCGCATCCATGCCCAGCGCAAGCCGCTCGGCAAGTGTCGCCGCCTTCTTGCGGCGCCACATTTTGTCCGTGATGGGAAACCCGTCGCGCTCGGCGCGAAACGCACCAAACATGCGAATCTCGATATGGTCAATGGTATCAACGGCTTCAACCTCGCCGGCCTGGAACAGGCGCTCGCCCTCCCCTTCCAAATCGTCGCGCAGCGAGTACCGCGACAGCTCGCGCACGGGAAGCTTCTTGCGAATCCTGGTCGCCGGCTCGCCCAGACAATGCATGGCAAGGCGCGCAAAGAGCCGATACGATGGCTCCAGAATCCCCGCACGATTCATGGACATCCAGGCCGCAAGATCGCTGTCTCGGCCCGCACAGGCCAAATGCAGCGCCACCATCCAGGCCTCCGCTCCACCAACCTGCGTCTGACTTATATCGAGCAACTCCGCTTCCTCACGTACCGAAACCATCGAGGTGTTACGCAGATACGCCGCGCGCTCCAGCAGCAATGCGTTATCGCGCATGTACGCAATCGACTCTTCGGCAAGTTTGAGCACTTGGACCGCACGGAACTTTGCATTAACCGGCCGTCCCTCTGCCAGCGACTGCCAGCCTTCTAGCAACAGGCCAAACAGCTGAATCTGGTTATCGCGCATGCGCACGGCAAAACGATCGAGCTCGTTGAACGCCGCGTCGTCGGTTACCGGCAGGCCGGAAAGGAGCCGCCGTGCCGCCAGCACCATGCGCACCCAGATAGCCATCGCCTTAAGCCCACGTACGTCGAGCGCCTCCCGCACCACCGTCATCTCGTCGTCGCGCTCGTCGGTTCCCGCAAACGACCCGTCAAAGAGCTCCACCAGCATGCTATCGGCCCGTATAACAATCCCCGCGATGTCGAGCTCACAGTCGTAGGCCTTGCTCGTTTTGAGCTGCTGTAGAACGCCGCCGTCATCTCCCCGTTCGGTCAGGCATCGCTTGACCTCGATATGCGCGGACAGCATGTCGAGTGCGGTGTGGGACGTCTCTATTTCTGGCACGGCCAGGTTCGTAGGAAGCCCAAGCCCGTTGTCCCCATAGCAAACAGCCGTCAGTGTCTGGGCCACCCTCCATGAAACAGGGTCTATTTCGCAGGCCGCCCGTTCGCCCCCGCGCTCGATGACCGATGCCATATAGCGAGCGAGCTTTGTATTGGACACGCTGACCGCTGCCAGATATACGCCAAGCGCCTCGGCAGGCGTTGGCTCTGGAGCCGGATCCTCGGCATCGATCGTGCCCAGCGCTGCTCGGCAGATATCGGCCCCGTGCCCCGTCAGAGCCAGATCGACCCCATACTGCCCAGCAAGTTCAAGGACCGCATCACGGTCCAAAAAGGCGTCCGCCAGGCCCATCGCCGCATCGCATCGGCCCGCCTTAAGCAAAATCCGGGCCGCCCTCGGAACAAGTTCGGGGCGAACCTCGGCCACCAACTTACGCAAGCGCAAGCGTCCGTTATCCTCCGTGCCCAGACACGTAAAACTCCGCTCGGCGGGGTCCAAGCCAAAGATCGGGTAGTCGCGTACGAAGTAGGACTGGTCGACCATCGATAGCCTCACCCCGCAAGCCTCGAGTTCTGCGATATTGCCCTCGCCCATCAAAATCATGAGACATGCCACGCAAAACAGTGCATTATTGTCGAGCGAAGCCAGGTCGACAAGTGCCGCGCCATATACGTTGACAATCTCGTTTTCGAGCAGACCGGCTACGTCGCCTTGGCCATACAGACCCGTCTGCAATGCCGAAACGAGCTCGGGCACGCCCTGCGTGAGCTGATAAAAGTCGAGCGATGTGCTGATCGAAAACGCCGATGCCCACGCCGAATACTCATAGGCATGCACCTTGAGCATCTGCGCATTGATCTTAACCGAATCGCCCAGCCCATGAATCAGTTGACGATTTGAAGGACGGCAGGAGATAAAGACCCCCACCCCCATAGCGCGCAGGCCGCGAATCCTGTCGATGAGGTCTTCGGTATCGTGCTGATCGAGGTTTGGCACATTATCAATCGCGATAAGGGAGTGCGGTTTGTCTTTGAGTTCTTCGGTAACCACCTCGAGCTGCATAAACACCTCGCGCCCAGTGGCGCGATCGGCCTCGATAATCCGCACGGGGCCTCGCGTCGGGTCGCATTTAACCTCATGGGTGTACTGCAGCAGCACCGAGGTCTTCCCAAACCCGTCGGGCGCATAAAGAACCACGATGCCGGCCTTTCGGCCCTTGGCGAGAAGCTCATTCATCAAGCGTTCGCGTCGCACCATATAGCCACCGCCCAGCGGCATCAGCTCGAGGTCGTCCATACTGCCCAAATCGTTTACCATGCCCGCTCCTCAACTCGACCGTATGGACACTGTAACCGCAAGACCATACAAGCCGCGCTATGAATAGAGCGACCTTGTGTTCTAGGTTGTCTTTTGGTACGCAAGCGGCAAGTTTTTGTACAGCGAGGGCCGATTGTTATTAATCCCCCGACTAATCGGTCTTTAAGCAGGTAAATGAGCTTGTCAGCTTGTCCCATCTAAGCGGCAGTGTAACGCAAATGAACAAGGTTCAGCTATGTCATTCAACTCGCCTAGCACCCGCTACCGTCTACGACCTTTTAGTGGCATTTTTGCATAGAATCTGGTATGGAATGAATCAAGCTGTTGGGCATCCGGCATTCGTCAAGCTTGCGGCAAGATTTTGGTCAAGCGGGCGGAGAGGGATAACAAAAAGGCCCCCGCAAAGCGGAGGCCTTAGGCAAGGCTATGTCGAGATGCAGGATTCGCGCTACTCGCAGAGCGAAAGGGCGGCCTCGTCGGCAACGACAACGCAGTTGGTGTGCAGCTGCAGGATCGAAGCCGGGCACGCGGGCGTAACCGGACCATAGCACATGTCATGCACGGCCTGAGCCTTGGCCTCGCCGTTGGCGACGACTAGGATCATGCGGGCATACATGATGGTCTGGGTACCCATGGTGTAGGCCTGACGGGGAACATCGTCGATGCTGTCGAACAGGCGGCTGTTGGCCTGAATGGTGCTCTCGGTGAGGTCGACGCAGTGCGTGCCCTTGGAGAAGTGGTCATCGGGCTCGTTGAAACCAATGTGGCCGTTGTTGCCAATGCCGAGCAGCTGCAGATCCGGGTAACCGGCGGCGGCGACGATCTTGTCGTACTCAGAGCAGGCAGCGGCGGCGTCGGGGTTGGAACCGTCGGGCACATGCGTGTTGTTCAGGTCGATGTTGATGTGATCGAAGAAGTTCTCACGCATGAAGTAGTGATAGCTCTGGGGATCGTCGTGCGAAAGGCCGCGATACTCGTCCAGGTTGTAAGTGCTGACCTCGGCAAAGTCGACGTCGCCCTTCTCGTACCAAGCAGCGAGCTGCTTGTAGGCACCGATCGGGGTGGAGCCGGTGGCAAGACCCAGCACGCAATCGGGCTTGAGGATAACCTGCGCCGAGATGATATTGGCGGCCTTGCGGCTCATATCCTCGTAGTCTTTAGCTTTAATGATCTTCATTACGCGTCCTTTCTCGTACAAGAGAGGCAAGGCTCCCCTTACAAGCACTTGCCCGCGGCCCGCGTCGGCCGCAACCAACGTGTGCGGCCACCAGGGCGAGGTCGCGTAATGTATGTGTCTCGTGTCTAGCCGCGTCGAGGCCCCTGCCCGTCCACGGTGACCCAAAGCCGTTTAGCTTCGGACAAATCCCATCTTGCCACGGAGGGCGCCCTCTTTCAAGGGCGCCCTCCATAAACGTGTTTGAATTGTAGGCTAATGGCCACGTGCACTTACTAGCGCTCGCGAGCAACGATGAGCTGGTCCATCTCTTCGACATGCGCACCAACGGAGCCCTTGATACTCGAGAACTCAACGGAGTTGCACACCAAGATGGGAACCGTCACATCGTAGCCCTCGGCAGCAATTGCCTCGCGATCGAACTCGATGAGCACGTCACCCTTATGGACGACATCGCCCACCTGTGCATGCACGCTAAAATGCTTGCCCTCAAGCTGAACAGTGTCCAAGCCAACGTGGATGAGCACGTCTAGGCCATCGACCGTGTTGAGCGCAACGGCGTGACCCGTGGGAAAAATGGCCTCGACCTTGGCGTCTGCCGGCGCAATCACACGCGTGCCGGTAGGCTGAATCGCCACGCCCTGGCCCAAAAGGCCGGTGGCAAATGTCTGGTCATTGACCTCGGACAACGGAATGACGTCGCCCGAGATGGGAGCATCCAGCGTAAGAACTCGTCCACGCATACCAAAAGACCTTAGGACTTTAGTGAACATGCTCCCCCTCGGACATACCAATCAATCAAAATAGCTTTAACAGTTTACCACTTGGCACCCGTTTTTGACCATTAGGGAAGTTCGCGCTTGACAACCTCGACGATGTCGTCGACAACACGCTGAGTGAGCTCGTGCGTCTCCGCCTCGGCCATAACACGGACCAGCGGCTCGGTACCGCTCGGGCGCACCAGAATGCGGCCGCGGCCGTCAAGCTCCTTCTCGGCGGCAGCGACGGCGTCCCAAATGGGCTGGCAATCGTCCAGGCCGGTCTTGTTGTCGGAATGCACGTTGACGAGTACCTGCGGGTACTTCTTCATGATGCCGGCAAGATCGGTGAGGGTACGACCGGTGCGCTTGAGCACGGCCAGCAGCTGCAGAGCCGTCACCAGGCCGTCACCGGTGGTGTTGTGCTCCAGGAAGATGATGTGGCCGGACTGTTCGCCGCCGATGACGGCGCCATCCGCGAGCATGCGCTCCAAAACGTAGCGGTCACCCACGGCGGTCTGAACCATCTCGAAGCCCTGCTCCTTCATAGCGATGGAGAAGCCAAGGTTGCACATGACGGTCGAGACGATCTCGGAGTTGGCGAGCTTGCCGCGGGCGGCGAGGTCAGAACCGCAGATAGCCAGGATGTAGTCACCGTCGATCTCATTGCCCTCGCCGTCGACGAACAGCACGCGGTCGGCGTCGCCGTCGTGGGCCAGGCCGATATCGGCGTGGGTGCGCAGCACGAGCTCGCGCAGGGGCTCAAGGTGAGTGGAGCCGCACTCAACGTTAATGTCGGCGCCGCAGTAATCGGTGTTGATGGCATGGACCGTGGCGCCCAGGCGCTGCAGCGCAGCGGGCGTGGTCTGGCAGGAAGCACCGTGACCGCAGTCGACGGCAACGACCAGGCCATCGAGCCTCAGGCCATCAAGCGTATCGATGGCGTGGTCGACGTATGCCTTGCGAGCGTCCTTCATCTTGATGATGTGGCCCACGCCGGCACCGGTCGGCAGCGTGTCGGCAGCCATGGCTTCCTCGGACATGACCCAGGCGCTGATCTCTTCCTCGACCGCATCGGGAAGCTTCATGCCCTTGCGGCTAAAGAACTTGATGCCGTTGAACTCCGGCGGATTATGCGAAGCAGAGATGACGATGCCGCCGTCGAGCTCATTCTGGACGGTGAGCAGCGCCACGGCAGGCGTGGGGATGACGCCGCAGCAGTGCGGACGGCCGCCCTCGGCCATGATGCCGGCGGTCAGAGCGCTCTCGAGCATGGTGCCCGAAAGACGCGTGTCGCGGCCGACACAGATATCCGGACCAAGGAACTTGGTCGCCGCGCGGCCCAGGCGAAACGCGAGGTCACACGAGAGGTCGGCATTGGCGACGCCACGGACGCCGTCGGTACCGAAGATGTTCTGGGGCATAGGATCGCTCCTTCCCTAGCAGGCGATATGCAACCGCCCACCCTAGTCGAAAAAGAAAAGCGGGACCCGCCGAGGAATCGGCAGGCCCCGCTTGTACATTGTATCTCGTAAGGAGATAAAACCTTAGCGCTTGGAGAACTGGGGAGCGCGGCGGGCCTTCTTGAGGCCGTACTTCTTGCGCTCGACCACGCGAGCATCGCGCGTAAGGAAACCGGCCTTCTTGAGGTCAGCACGGTAGTCGCCAGCGTTCAGAAGAGCACGGGCGATGCCCAGGCGCAGAGCGCCGGACTGACCGGAGATGCCGCCGCCATCGCACAGAGCGATGACATCGAACTGACCGGCGGTGTCGGTCACCTTGAAGGGAGCAAGGGCGTTCTCAACGAGCTGATGACGGCCGAAATACTGCTCGGCGTCACGCTTGTTGATGGTCACCTTGCCGGTGCCGGGGACGAGACGGACGCGGGCGACGGCGTTCTTACGACGGCCGGTACCCTGGTAGACAACGGTGTTCTCAGCCATCTTTAAGCCTCCAGCTCAATCTTCGTGGGGTTCTGGGCAGCGTGCGGATGCTCGGCACCAGCGTAGACCTTAAGCTTGGTCATCTGGGCACGGCCGAGGGTGGTCTTGGGCAGCATACCGCGAACGGCGCGCTCGATGACCTTCTCCGGGTGCTTCTCCATAGCCTGGCGGAAGCTCTCAGCCTTGAGGCCGCCGTTGTAGCCGCTGTGGCGATAATAGGTCTTCGTGTCGGCCTTGTTACCGGTAAGCTGGACCTTATCGGCGTTGATGACGACAACGAAGTCGCCGCAGTCGCTGTTGGGCGTGAACTGGGGCTTGTTCTTACCGCGCAGGATCATTGCGATCTGGGTGGCAAGACGGCCCAGGACAGCACCATCGGCGTCGACGAGAACCCAGTTGCGCTGGACCTCGCCCTGCTTGGCGTAGTGAGTCGATTTCGAAATCACTTAGACTCCTCCATGTACAGTACGTGTTGTTACAGAGATTCACGGGGCTCTGCAAGTAACCCGTCCATATTACCCCGCTCGCCGCCCGAGTCAACAGGTATTTTGGCTCTGACCAGAGTTTCTGCACATGTCATCCATGGGTCATGACGTCGCGACACTAGCGCTCGACAAATGTCTCGATATCACTCAGTAGGCGCTTTGCCTCCTGGCGGCCCTGAATATACAGGTCGAGGAGCTTTGCCGGATCATGCTCAACGTGACCGACCTCGACCGGCTTTTGCGGAGCAACGACCAGCGCGCGGCCCTCGCGCTCATACTTCCACAGATGCATGCGCTGGATGTTATAGCGGTCGTGGCGCGTCTCGATGGCCTCGAGCAGGTAGGGGTAGTCGGCATAGCGGGCGCGTGCAGCGGGCATAAACTCGTAGGGCTTTTTTTCGTACGAGCGGTCCTGCGTGACAATGACAACCGCGCGGTCGAAGCCCGCCTCCTTCAGTACGTGCTCGATAGGGACCGAATCGGCTACGCCGCCGTCGACGTATTTGTGCCCATCGATCTCGACCGGCGGCGTCACCAGCGGCAGCGACGTCGAGGCGCGCACGGCGTCGAGATCGAGCACGGCGCTTTTGACCGGGAGGTACGCGGCGGTTCCAAAGAGCATGTCCGTCGCGACGGCGTACATCTCGATGGGGCTCGCGTCGAACGTCTCGTTGTCAAAGGGGTCCAGGCGGTCCTGGACATCGTTGAAGATAAAGTCGTAACCCACGATGGAGCCCGTGGACGCAAACGATGCGGCGCCCATGAAGCGGTTGTCGTTGCAGAAAGCCAGGTTGATGCGGTTGGCACGGCCGATCTGGTGCGACTTGTAGTTCACGCCGTTGAGGGCGCCGGCCGATACGCCATATACCGCCGGAATCTCGACGCCGGCCTCCATGAGAACGTCGAGTACGCCTGCGGTAAATTGCCCGCGGAAGCTGCCGCCCTCCAAAACGAGCGCAACCTTGCCGGCGTTCTTTGCCTTATCTTCTGCAGTCATGTTGACCTCCTGCGATTGCGTTTTGGCTTTCTTCTACCCAGTTTTGGAATGGAGGGCGCGCAGGTTTTGGAGTTGAGGAGATGGAGCGGAAAGCACATCCCAGTTTGAGGCGGGATTCCGGGATGAACTTTCCGCTTGGACCGCCGTTGGGAAAGCGTGTCCCGTTCTGAGCGCGGATTCCGGGATGGATTTTCCGCCTGGGCCGCCGTTGGGAAAGCGCGTCCCACCCTACGTTGCCGTAGCGTTTGCTTAACGCCCGCGCCCTGCACAGAGTTCGATTCTCCGCGGGTTTGGGGTTCCGTTGATGCGGCGCATGGCCGGCTGAGATTCGATAACATCGCATCCATATTGGGCTGATAGTTTGCGCGGAGAATCCGCGTATTTGCTTCGCAAATCCGCGCCGGCTTCGGCCGGCTGCCGCCGCCCTCGCCCGCGGGCTACAAACGCTTCGCGTTTGCTTAACGCCCGCGCCCTGCATAGAGTTCGATTCTCCGCGGTATCCATATGTAATAAAAAGGCAGGTAGAGACACTTCTCTACCTGCCTGTTACTTATGGTGGAGGCGCGGAGAATCGAACTCCGGTCCACGAAAGCCCCCTGATTGGCATCTCCAAGCTCAGTCGCTGGTTTTGCCTCGGACGCTTTGCGCGCAGCGACACGCTCGCGGCGTCCTAACCGGTTCGGTCTTAGCCTGCGCCATACCGATTACGTGCGCAGGAGCATTCCCCTAACATGACGTCGCGCCGGTGTCGGGGAAATCACCGGGTTGACGCGCCGCTATAAACTAAGCAGCGAGAGCCATAGGCTCAAAAGAAGAGTTGTTGTCAATTCAATTTGACGGTACCCCTGTTTAACGAGGCGAGGAGACCTCGGCTTGCTTCCTCTCTCAGAGCTATCGTGTCGAAACCAGTCGCCCCCGAATGTCGGGAAAGTCTGGATGGCATTGGGCGCGAGCACCCAACAGCCGTCGACTTTTCAAGGAACATACGGGGCGAGCCCCGCTTGTGAAGTGCTATGTTACCACGTTCTCAAGGAACACAGCTGTTCTATGCACGAGCTGTGAAGACCCCAATGTGCGCTGTACTTCGCACTTTTGCTACCGATCGCGTCACGTATATTTTCGCCAAGCACAATTGACCCGTCGAAAGGACCGTTATGGATACCAAGCAGCAACTCGTCAATGCCCTCGTGGGCCTGGGCTCAACCATTACCGAAGCTATGGATGTCATCGAGGGCTTTGTCCCCTGCGGACATCCCGCCCTCGTGGTCACGGGTGCCCTCAACGCGCTCACCGACGGCGCCGATGAGGCCACACTCGCCGAGCACGTTGAAACCGTCCGCGGCTTCATCGACCACGTAAGCGAAAACCGCGGCGTCACCGCACATCATGACATCGAGCTTGGTGAGCCCACGGGTGCAAAGGCCGAACTCTTTGCCGAAATCAGCGCTATAGCCAACCTCACCAAAACCGCTGGTGTCAAGAACACCCAGGTCAACGAATGGCTCTACCGCAGCCTCGCTGCCCTCAATCAATCCGATGCCACAGCAGTAGACAAACTCGCCGAAGCCGCCGCCATAAAAACGCGGCTTTAAAGACTTAGTTCTCATTTCGAGCCATAACTGAAGAGCAAGCCAGACACAGCACATAATCACATGAGAGATTTGAGAGTATCCAGCTTGCTCTTCGAATAAAAATGATATCTGTCCAGGCTAATTAACGCTTTGCTTTTCGCACAATCCAACGTACCAGCCTAAATCCGAGCACGATAAGCGCAATTAGTATCGCAAGTAAGACGATTTCGGGACCGCGCACAAAACCACCGCCCTAGTATGCATAGGTGTGCAGAGTCGTTCCCTGCATTTCCGCGCCCAAGAACACATTTCCAGTATACAAGCCTGGTATAGACACATTCACGCGCTGTAGCGCTCGTGTACTATTCCAGGTAAAGGAATCAGATGCCGTTCCCAGGGGAACAGAATAATTCGAACCCCATGCACTCGTTATCTTATGATTGCCGATTTTAATGTAGAACTCCTGAAATATCACCGAGTTATAGTAAACCCTCCATGTGCCAGAGGCGTTTTGATAATAAGAATCCCACGCGTTACACGGCTCAATAGTCGGAATATATTCAATTCCAATTTTGCCTTCAGTTCCATCCGGCAAAATAACGGTATATTCCTGACTCGCACGATCTTTCAGTTGAAATGAAACACTCACTGGATATTCGCTATTGTCATTAGTCAGGAAATCATCCGCAAACCCTATTGAGGGCGTAAACAGCGATAGGGCAGCCACTAACAGTAGTAATGCAACAGGTAAAGATAGGCGCTTGTTCATAATGCTCGCTCCTAAAATAAATTCAGCTCCATCAACTAAGCATATCTAAGACGCTTATTGCCAAATATGGTTCCGAATCTTGATAGCATCATGAACCTCCACATTTTTCTTTTAGGATATCGCTTTATGTACCTGTACGCAAGCACTTTAACTTTGTTATTTGGGAGCCAGCCGGCGAAAGGATAGAAGTAAACTGTCCCTGGAAATTGCCGAGATAAACGCTTTGGTCAGAAGCACTTGGCCCCATCAATCCATCGGAGGCTCTCCCAACAAAGCACATCTCCGAAACAGATTTCCGGCCATCTGACCCAAAATATTGAGTCGACAGGACTGAGAAGGCATCTAGAGGGGCGGCGCATTTAAAGAATAAGGCGGTCCATGGCAAAAAAGCGTGCACCCCTTGGGGTGACGGAGCTCCAGGGGCGCACATATAGATTTACGTTAGCGGGACAACCGCCCACCACGTTCGGCCAAAGCCAGAATCGGCATTATTTGGCGCGGGGTCTTTGCTGCAAGATCGGCATGTTCGAGCAGCTTGCGATCGTTGGTCACCAAGTAATCGACCTGCGCGCGCTTGCACGCGGCGAGCACCAAGTTGTCTTCGTAATCGCGATGGAGCGCTAAGTATTTGTCGGCCAGCCAAAGGTCCGACGCATCTGCACCCACGGCCGTGGCGTTTTCGGTCATGTTCCGAACAAACGCCAACGCCGCATCGCCAATTGCACGGGCAGATGCCTCGTCGAGCGCTCCCCCGCTGGCAAGAACGCTGCGCTTCAGTTCGTGCTGTACAACATACAGTACGTCCTTAGCGATATGCACCGGAAAGAACAGCAACGCCCCCGATTCCGTCGCCCGCCCAATAAACGCACGCGCGGCAAGCGACTCGGCATGGTCGACGCAAAACGAATCAACCCATACGTTGGCGTCCACCATGATCTTGAGAGGCACCCCACTCACTGGATCATCCCCTTTTGGCGATAACGCTCATCCATGGCTTCGGAATAGATTGCGTCCCAACCGCGATCGTCGGATACGGGCGACGTAGCGATACCCAGGTCCGCGTAAAGCTGATCCGCCGCCGCCCATGATGCGGCGAACGAAGTATCGGGCGCGACGGTCTGCTTGCGGTCGTCGACGGCCGCAAGCACTTCCTCGCACTGCCCGCCACCCTGCGCGACCTTGGCCACCACCTTTTTGATGAGCTCGGGCAGTGACCCGCCCGAAAGCCGCAGTACCTCCTCGGCACGATTCTTGACCTGGCGATCTACGCGAACATTCACCTGCGCCATGCCGCTAACAGCACCCACGGCGATCCCGCTCCCTTCAATTGCTAGCTCTGCTAGCCACACTATATAGAGAAGCTAGCACATGGTCAAACGCAAAAGGCCTGCGCCCGGACGACACCGATGCCGTCTGGGCGCAGGCCAGATAACGTGGGCGAACACGTCTGCTAACGCAGGTAAGCCTTCGCGTTGCTCAGGCTGTAGGCAATCGTTGAGCCGTTGTGCAGCAGTGACGACGTCTGCGGAGTGATCATGCCGGTAATGCCCAGCGCCAGGAGCGCCGAGTTGGTGAGCATCACCTTGGAATACGAACTCGTCAGACGATCGATAAGCCCCTGACTCATACGGCGCAGGCGCACGATCGCGGCAAGATCCGTATCGGTCAGGATGATGTCGGCAACCTCCTTGGCGATGTCGCTTCCGCCACCCATCGCCAAGCCCACGTCGGCCAAACCGAGCGCCGGCGAATCGTTGACACCGTCGCCCACCATGGCAACGTGGCGCCCCTCGCGCTTAATCCGCTCCACATAGGCGTACTTGTCCTCGGGCAGCAGTTCGGCCTTAAACTCGTCGACGCCCGCCTCGCGCGCGATGCGCTCGGCCGTGCGCTCGGAGTCGCCCGTAAGCATAACGACATGCTTGACGCCCAGCGCATGCAGGTCGGCGATGGCCTCACGGACCCCGGGCTTGAGCGGATCCTCGATACCGAGCACGCCGACGACCTTGCCATCGACCGCCAGATACAGCGGTGACAGGCCCTGCATCTGAGACTCAATGCGCTCCTTAATGTCGGAATCGAGCTGCGCGCTCTCGTCCTCAAACACAAAGTGTGCCGAGCCGATAATCGCGCGACGCCCTTCAATGGACGAAGCGATGCCGTGCGCCACGATGTACTCGACGGCAGCATGGCGCTCGCGGTGCTCGAGCCCGCGCTCGCGTGCCGCATTGACCACGGCACGCGCCACCGGATGCGGAAAATGCTCCTCCAAGCAAGCGGAAAGGCGCAGGACCTCGTCCTCGCTCCAGCCATCGGTGGTGAGCACGCAGGCAAGACGCGGCTGCGCCTCGGTAAGCGTGCCGGTCTTGTCAAACACAATGGTGTCGGCCTTGGCAAACGACTCAAAGTACTTCGCGCCCTTGACCATGACGCCCATCTTGGCAGCATCGCTCATAGCGGTCATGACGGCAACGGAACCCGTGAGCTTGAGTGCGCACGAGTAGTCGACCATCAGTGCCGCCGAGGTCTTGATGAGGCTGCGGGTAGTAAGCGCAACCAGGCCCGCGAGCAAGAAGTTCCACGGGACGATCTTGTTGGCAAGGTCCTCCATATGCGACTGGCCCTCGGACTTGAGCGAGTCGGCCGTCTGCACGAGCGAGACGATTGAGCGCAGTTTGGTTTGCGCCGTATTGGCGCGCACGCGCACCAAGATGCTGCCGTCTTCCACGACGGTGCCGGCGAACACGTCGTCGCCTGCGCTACGCTCGACGGCCAGCGGCTCGCCGGTCAGGGTCGCTTGGTTGACCATAGCGCTCCCCTGCTCGACAACACCGTCGATGCAAATGGACATGCCAGTGCGCACGGCTACCAAGTCGCCGGGCTCGAGCTCGGTGGCGGCAACGCTTACCTCGGTGTCACCGACCACTTTTTGTGCCTTATCGGGCACGTCGAGCAGCGAGTTGATGAGCTCGTTTTCGCTCATGGCGCGCGTGTAGTCCTCGAGCAATTCGCCCACGTTGAGCAGGAACATCGTCTGGCCGGCGGTATCGACGTCGCGTTTGACAAACGAGATACCAATGGCCGAAGCATCGAGCACGGGAACGGTCAGGCGCGGCTGCGCGAGCTCACGGAGGGCGGCGCGCAAAAATGCCATGTAACCGGCCACGACAAACACAGCACGCAGAGGCGTCGGCAAGAACCAGCGGCGCGCGTAGTGGGCGCCGATAAGTGTGGCAAGATCCATGACGAGCTTGTGCTTGCGTGGCTCAAGCTGCATCACGTAACCCGTCTTTGCGTCGGCGATGGCCTGAGCGTCGAGCGCACCGACGGCGGCCAGCACGGCATCGCGGCGCGACTCGTCGTATTCGAGTGCCATCTGGCCAATGCGGCCGTAGACGCGCACCTTGTGCACGCCGTCGATGTCGCCGCCAAGCTTAAGAAGTGCATCGAGATCGCTCTCTGGCACAGGACCCGCCAATTGAAGACGGGTCCTGCCGGGGATCTCGCTAATAATCGAGAATCTCATAGTTTGTGCCTGGGAGCGTTACTCGGCTGCCTCGTCAGCAGCGGCCTCGCTCTGGGTGATGTAAGCAGCCTCGGCAACCATGTCGTCGACATTAGCCTTGGCCTGCTCGACCATGTCCTGGTAGCCGTTCTTGATGCGCATGCCGCACGCGATACCCTGCACGCAGGCGTTCTTTACCGGAGCGCTGGTAAGCAGCTTGATGCCGGCCGTGCCAAGCAGAAAACCGCCACCGACAAGCAGGGTATTGAACGTCGACTTCTTCATGTTGCTTCTCCTTTTTGCCGCATTGGACGCGGCATGGTGCTTCAGCACCCGAGTAAACAAGTTTGCTCGAGCACGCTTTTGAAATATCTCAATTTTATCTAACTATCTAGGTCAGCCATGGCTAACCTTTTGAAAATTAACGATGCGGAGTAACCGATTGTCAATGTGAGAAAGGGACTGTCCCTTTGCCCCTTCTTACAACTGCCAGGTAGCTGCTTCCTTTTGCAGCGCCACCATGCGGGCGAATTCTCCACCTGCCGCCTTGAGCTGCGCCGGAGTGCCCTGCTCGGCAACCACACCATCCTTGAGTACAACGATCTTATCGGCATTTTCCACCGTGCGCATACGGTGGGCAATAACGATAACCGTCTTACCTGCAAGCAGACGGGAGAGCGCCTGCTGAACCACGGTCTCGTTCTCCACATCCAAGCTCGCCGTCGCCTCGTCCAACAGCACGATAGGCGCGTCTTTGAGCAGCGCACGGGCGATAGAGATGCGCTGGCGCTCACCGCCGGACAGCTTGGAGCCGTTCTCGCCGATCATGGTGTCATAGCCCTGCGGCATGCGGCTCACAAACTCGTCGCAGTTGGCGGCACGCGCGGCAGCAAGCACTTCCTCATCGGTGGCATCGCGACGACCAAGACGGATGTTTCCCATCACCGTGTCGTCAAAGAGCAGCACGTCTTGGAACACAATGGCGTAGTCGCGCAGCAGCGCCTCGGGATCCACGCTCGCAACATCCACGCCGCCCACGGTGACCGTGCCTTCGGTGGCGTCCCAAAAGCGCGCGGCCAGGCGGCTCACCGTGGACTTACCGGAGCCCGAAGGACCGACCAGTGCCGTGACCTCGCCTTCCTTGGCGGTAAAGCTCACATCGGTAAGAACTTTCTCGCCGGCGCGGCCGTCCTCGCCCGCACCATAGCCAAATGCCACGTGATCGAACACCACATCGTGGCCTACGGGCTCAAACTGCTCGCTGCCCCGCGCCACGGGCTCTTCCATGATGGAACGCATGCGCTTGGCCGACGACTCGGCGGCAAACAGCTCGGACATCAGCATCAGCGCCTGATCAAAGGGCGCATAGATGCGGCTCACCATAAGCAGGAAGGCAAACATCATCAAAAAGTCGACCTGGCCGGAGGCGACCATCGCAGCGCCCGTGACCAACGTGGTGGCAATCCCCAGGCGCAGGATGGCAAAGGCGGAGTTGACCAAAAGCCCATTGGCGAGCTCGCCCTTGGTGGTCTCGCGCTCCTCGGCATCGATCACGGCGTTGAGCCCCTCAAGATAATGAGTCTCCTGGTTAGTGGCGCGGATCTCGCGCACGCAGTCGAGCGTCTCCTGGATCGCCTCGGTAACCTTGACCTTCTCGGCACGCACATGGTCGAACACCGGGGTCATGGGGCCGCGTGTCAGATACAGCACGGCAAAGGCCACGGGCACGCTCCAAAACGCCGCGATCGCCAGCTGCCAGCAAAAGAACAGCGACGCCACGAACACAATAGCGCTTGCGATGATGGCACCCCAAAGCTCTCCCAGCACGTGGCTGTAGGCGTGCTCCATGGCCTGGACGTCGCCCATGATGGTCTCGGTTAAATCGGCCAGATCACGACGGCCAAAAAACGACAGCGGCAGCTTGCGCAAGCGCTCGGCAATCTCCATACGCTGCTTGCCGCACTCCTCGTAAAAGATGCAGTAGGTGTAGTAATACTGCTGCCAGTTAGAGGCAAAGAGCAACACGAAAAAGACCAGGAGGCCGCCCACAATCGGCAGGGCATCCGGCAGGTCGGCACCGGTGGCGAGATGTTCGACAAAACCAGCCATGACCAGGAACAAAAAGCCCATGCCGGCCATGGTCACAAGATTGGTGAGCGTGGTCCAGAAAATGCCGCGTTTTACGCCGGCGACACCTTTATCGGATAGGAAATACTTCTTTTGGAATGAGGCGAACATTTAGGCCTCGCCTCCCTTCGCGACGGCGACATCCGCGGTCGCTGCAGTGATTTTCCAGCTCGCGGCCTGTTCGTATTCGGCCCACATCTTGGCGTACAGGCCTTTTTGGGACAGCAACTCGGCATGGGTACCCGACTCCTGCACGCTACCCTGGTTGAGCACCACGATCTTGTCGGCCCCCACTACAGTCGAGAGTCGGTGCGCAATCATAATGACCGTGCGACTCGCCGCCAGCTTGCTAAAGGCGCGCTGGATGAGCGCCTCGTTCTCGGGGTCGGCAAACGCCGTGGCCTCATCGAGCACCACGATAGGCGCGTCTTTAAGGATCGCGCGGGCGAGTGCCACGCGCTGGACCTCGCCGCCCGAAAGATATGCTCCGCCGGCACCGAGTATGGTATTGATGCCCTGTGGAAGCTTGGCCACAATGTCGTCGCACTGAGCTGCGGAGAGGGCCGCACGCACTTCGTCGTCAGTGGCCGTAGGCTTGGAAGCGCGCACGTTATCGGCAAGTGTTTGCCGGAACAGCTGGTTGGTCTGGAACACGAAGGCGACCTGGTCCATAAGCTCGTGCGGGTCCATGTCGCGAACGTCCACACCGCCTACGAGCACACGGCCTGCGGAAACATCCCAAAAACGCGGGATCAGGCTGGCGCAGGTTGACTTACCGCCGCCCGAGGGACCCACCAGGGCGAGGGTGCTACCCGCGGAAACGCTAAAGCTCGCATGGTTGACGGCAGGCGCCTCGGCACCCTCGTACGTAAAGCTCACGTCCTCAAATCGCACATCGCTGCCAGCAGGGTGCTTGGGCAGGGCGGGCACGGAGAGCTGCTTGGAATCCATAACGCTTCGGATGCGAGCCAGCGAATCGGCACTCATCTGAGAGGCCTCGCCCACAAACATGAGCTTGGTCATGGCCGTCGGTACCACGGCCGAAAAGATCGCGTAAAACGTGAAGTTTGCCATAAAATGCGCGAAGTCCGTCTCGCCCGGCGCCAACAGCAACGCCACGGGCAACAGGAATGTCACAAGACCATTGAGCGCGGTAAGGTTGAGTACCTGCGGACCTCGGCAAAACGTGCCCGCATAGCTTTGTGCCATATCGGCGTATTCGGCGATCGCATCGTGGAACGCCTTAAAGGAGTAGACCGTCTGCTGGAATACCTTGACCACGGGGATGCCGCGTACGTATTCGGTGCCGGTCTTGTTCATCTTGACCAGCGCGCCCATGTAAGCCTTCATAAACTCGGCGCCCTTGCCGCTCATCATGGCGGCCATGGCGCAAAACGAAACGACGACCGAGATTAAGCATGCCGCGCCCAAACGCCAATCGAGGGCAAATAGCAGCACAAGCAGGCCCACGACCATGGCGGTGGCACCGGCGATATCGGGCAGCATGTGCGCGAGCAGCGTCTCGGTGGAGGCGGCACAGCCGTCTACGATACGGCGCAGCTCACCGGTGGCGTGCGCGTCAAAGTAGCCGAGCGGCAGCTTAAGCAGATGCTCGCTCGTAGCCTTGCGGATATTGGATGCGCAGCGAAACGCGGACAGGTGCGTGCACATGAGCCCCACGAAATAGACCACGATGCTTGCCAGGGCAAAACCAACAGCCCACCAACCATACATCGCGATGTCGGCGGCCTCGCTCCAGTTGGGCGCCACGGCAATCAGGTCTCGCGCAACAAGCCAGATGCACACGTACGGGCCAAAGCTCAACAGCTGCGAGAACGCCGAGAGGGCCATGCCCAAATACGTTAGGAATTTACGGTCACCGGCATATGCAAGTAGCTCGCCGATGCCGCCGCCTTCCTTTTTTGATCCCTTTGCCATGAGATTCCTTTCTAACGGCTTGAGAGTTAACCGTAAGAAACTTATCATGGGCGTGTTAGCCAGGGCACACAATTGGGCCAGGCGTGGACGTTTTCGCAAATGAAGGGGACGCTTTTGAAAATGCGGCGGGCAGCAACCGATATAACCGAGCTCTACGCACCGCAGTTTGAGCAGTTTGGCCTGGAGCTTTCCGGCAAGGGCGCCGTCTTTACCGGCGAGGTGGCAAACGATCGGGCACACGGACGCGCATGGATCATGCCCCTTTCCCCCACCTGCATCGTCATGGAGCATTTCATTACCCCGACGCACAACATGCAGCTAGCCGAATACACGCCCGAACCGTACGCGTGCGTGAGCGAGGTCAGCGCGCCCACGCTCATGTGCATGCCCGAAGCCGGCATAACGCCTGCGAACCTCAAGCCGCTGCATGGACCGTGGCCGAACAGCGCGATCTGCAGCTTTGTCCAAGATAGCTGCGGTGAGGAGCTAAGCCCGCTGTTTGCAGGGCAGCTCTACCACTCGCGCTCGGTCCTCTTTTTGCCTGGATATTTTGACGAACTGGAGCACCGCTATCCCACCGAGTTCGCAGGGGTCTTTGAGGCGTTTGCCGAGCCATGGCACGAGGAAGCGACGTCCGCCATCTGCCACACACTGCACCGGATTAACGAGGACCGCGCCCGCACCGTAGGCGGACACGTCTATATGCAAGGCATCGTGGAGACCATGGTCGCGGAGCTCGCCTGTTCGCGCGCGGCCCACAAGCAGGCGCAGCAGGCGGCAGACACACGCGCCAGCGTGACCATTGCCGAGGAAGCAACGGTAATGATTGAGCGCGCGCTCGACAAAGGCAGGCGTGTGGGTATCAACGAGGTGGCCGAGAGGCTCTACACAAGCCGCTCCAAGCTATGCGCCACCTTTAAAGCCCAAACTGGCGAGTCCCTGGGCGTCTACATTCGCAGACGCCGTATGGAGCGAGCACAGGACCTTTTGGCCGATAGCGCGCTCACGATAGCGCAGGTGGCAGAGCGTCTAGGCTACCCTCAGCAGGCCGCCTTCGCCCAAGCCTTCAAGCAACACACCGGCACCACCCCCACCACCTGGCGCTCCCAACATTTATAAAGAATGAGGGCGCCAACGACGCCCTCATTCACCAAATTCAATCCAGCCCACCTGACCCGAACGGCCGAGTCGTCACGGAACCGAGGGGCCGGGCGCAGGGCCTTGCCTCTCAATGAGTTCCCTTCAAAACAATGGGCGTGCCGACGGCACGCCCATTCACTCTATTCCATTCAGCCCACCTGACCCGAACGGCCGAGTCGTCGCAGAACCCGGGAGTCCCGGCAGGGCGGGTGCTTGCTCAAAATGAGTTCCGCACGCAAAGAAGGCCACTTAATGTGGCCTTCGTCTTGCGCAGGACTGTTTGAAATTTTGAGGAAGCACCCGCCCTGCCGGGGCTCCCGGGTTCCCGCTTACGAGAGCGACGTTCTCAGCAACTCGTTGAAGAGTTTCGGGTTGCCCTTTCCGCGGCTCGCCTTCATGCACTGGCCTACCAAAAAGCCGATGACCTTCTGGTTGCCGTCACGATACTGCTGCGCCTGATCGGCACAGTTTGCCAGCACCTCGTCCACGATCGGCTGCAGCGCGCCGGCATCGCTCACCTGACGCATGCCGCGCTCGTCGACGATCTTGTTGGGATCGTCGCCGGTCTGAGCCATGGCCTCAAAGACCTCGTGCGCCTGATTGGAGCTGATGGCATCGGTCGCCAGCAGCTTGGCGAGTGCCGCCACCTGAGCCGGCGCGATGCCGGACTCGGCGAGCGACACGCCCGCGCCCTTAAGGTAGGCGATCATCTCGTTGACCAGCAGGTTTGCGACCGTCTGGGCCTCCTTGCCGGCCATACCGGCAGCGGCGGCCTCAAAGAAGTCGGCAAACTCCGGGTCGCCGGCGATCTGCTCGGCGTCGGCCGCCTTAATGCCAAAGTCGGCCTCAAAACGGACGCGCTTGGCATCGGGCAGCTCGGGGATCTCGCCACGGCAGCGGTCGATAAACTCGTCGTCCAGGTCGAACGGCGCCAGGTCGGGGTCGGGGAACAGACGATAGTCATCGGCCGTCTCCTTCACACGCATGACCACGGTGCGCTTGCGGCTGGGCTCCCAGTGGCGGGTCTCCTGGTAGATAATGCCGCCCTCCTCGAGCACCTCGGCCTGGCGGCAGATCTCGTAGGCAAGGCCATCGTGCAGACTCTTAAACGAGTTAAGGTTCTTGAGCTCGGTCTTGGTGCCCAGCTTGGTCTCGCCGCGGCGGCGCAGCGACACGTTGCCGTCGCAGCGCATGGAGCCCTTCTCCATGGAGCAATCGGAAATGCCCAGCGTCACAAAGATGCGACGGAGCTTCTCCATAAACAGGCGTGCTTCCTCGGGCGTGCGCAAGTCGGGCTCAGTCACGAGCTCAATCAAAGGCGTGCCGCAGCGGTTGTAGTCGACGAGCGACTCGGCCGCGGCGGTAATGCGACCCTCGGCGCCACCCACGTGGACCATCTTGGCGGCGTCTTCCTCCATGTGGATGCGCAGGATGCGGATGGGCACCGTGTAGGAACCGTCCTCGCGACGCTCGGGCATCTGCAGGTTGGACGCGTCATAGCTGGCCAGGTGGCCGGCGCGCTGATTGCCCTCGCGCATCGTGGAGGACATGGACGTGGACAGGCCCTCGGCATTGGCCGAGGCGCTCGCCAGGCTCTGAGCCTCGGCCTCGCCAAACGCGCAGTCGGGGCGCTCGGCGGCACCGCGACCGGTCACGTCCAGGTCCAGGTGACCGTACATGGCAAAGGCGACCGGGCCCTGCGTGGTCTGGAAGTTCTTGGCCATATCGGGATAGAAGTAGTGCTTGCGGTAGAACATCGAGTGGCGCTGGATCTCGCAGTTGGTGGCGAGACCGGCCTTGACGATGCCCTCGATGGCGCGCTTGTTGGGCACTGGCAGGGCGCCGGGCAGGCCCAGGCACACCGGGCACACGTTGGCGTTGGGCTCGTCATCGTGGCTGAGCTTGCAGTTGCAGAACATCTTGGTATCGAGTGCGGTGAGCTCGGTATGGATCTCCAGGCCGATCACAGCCTCCCAATCCTGCAGGACCTCGGAAAGCTCCTTCATTACAGCTCGCCTCCCTTCCCAGCAAAATCGGGCGCGACGGAAAGCGCGGGCGCACCCGTGGCGGCATCGGCAAAGCCGCGCTCCAAGGCGCGGGCAAACGTGAGCAGCTGACGGTCCTTAAAGGCCGGACCCACCAGCTGGGCAGAAACGGGCAGCTTGCTGTCCTCGCCCAGGCCCAGCGGCACCGAGATTCCGCCGTTGCCGCAGATGTTAAGCGAAATGGTGTACAGGTCGGAGAGGTACATCTGCGTGGGATCGCTGATCTCGCCAAACTTAAAGGCCGTGCGCGGCGAGGCGGGCATGAGGATGGTGTCCACCTTGGCATACGCGGCGTCGTAGTCCTGCGTGATGAGCGTGCGGGCCTTTTGCGCAGCGTAGTAGTACTTGTCGTACACGCCCGAGCTCAGCAGGTAGGCGCCGAGCATCTGACGTCGCTTGGCCTCGGCACCAAAGCCGTGGGCGCGCGAAAGCGAGCTCTGGTCGGACAGGTTGGCGCAGCCCTCCTCCTGATAGCCGTAGCGAATGCCGTCGAAGCGGGCCAGGTTGGAGAACGCCTCGGCCGGGCCAATGACGTAGTAGGCGGCGATAGCGGCGTCCAGGTGCGGCAGGTCGACCTCGACCAGCTCGGCGCCCTGGTTCTGCAGCTCCTGGGCGGCGCGCTGAACAGCGGCCTTGACCTCGGGGGTCAGGCCCTCGGCCTCCATAAACGCGGGGATGATGCCCACGCGCTTGCCCTCGATGCTGTCGTTGAGATGCTCGGTAAAGTCGACGGCGCAATCCTGGCTGGTGCAGTCGTACGGATCGTGGCCCGCGCCGGTAAGCGCGTTCATGGCCAGCGCGACATCCTCGACCGTGCGGCCAAAGGGACCCACCTGGTCGAGCGACGAGCCAAAGGCGACCACGCCGTAACGGCTCACGGCGCCATACGTGGGCTTAAAGCCCACCACGCCGCACAGCGACGCCGGCTGGCGAATGGAGCCGCCGGTGTCCGAGCCCAGCGAGAGCGCGACCTCGCCCGCGGCGACGGCGGCAGCGGAGCC
>OGYY01000170.1_pt1 | contig 67123 bp, 70 predicted proteins | sample 1576671 | NCBI WGS metagenome assembly OGYY01 (sample SAMEA3541593, study PRJEB24748) | human gut metagenome | biome: human gut; feature: human-associated habitat; material: faeces | place: China | collected 2012 | reverse complement strand
AACAAGGTAGCCGTTCGAGAACGAGCGGCTGGATCACCTCCTTTCTAAGGAGAAATGGCTGAAAGGTCATTACTCTGGTCAGTGCAGGGACTTAAGAGTGGATGCTGTTCAATTTTGAGGGCGCAGCCTTCAAATGGGGGTGTAGCTCAGCTGGGAGAGCACCTGCCTTGCACGCAGGGGGTCAGGAGTTCGATCCTCCTCATCTCCACCACTGGAAATGGGCGCATAGCTCAGGTGGTTAGAGCGCACGCCTGATAAGCGTGAGGTCGGTGGTTCGAATCCACTTGTGCCCACCAGTCTTCTATAACACAGAAGACACCCATTCAAAACGCACCTTGAAAATTGAACAACGAAAACTGCGAATGAGATAAAGTAATGTAAACCCATGAATAGTAGAATATTAGGGTAAACTACAATATTTGTCGAATGTAACAACAAAGATTCGCGCATGACTAATTCTGAAGAAGGATAAGTTATGTAACGCATGGTCAAGCTAAGAAGAGCGCAGGGCGAATGCCTTGGCACTGGGAGCCGACGAAGGACGCGATAAGCTGCGATAAGCTGCGGGGAGGAGCAAATATCCATTGATCCGCAGATTTCCGAATGGAGAAATCCGTATGGAGAAGTCCATACATCATATACTGAATCCATAGGTATATGAGGGAAACCGCCTGAACTGAAACATCTAAGTAGGGCGAGGAAAAGAAATCAACCGAGATACCGCAAGTAGTGGCGAGCGAACGCGGCAGAGGCCAAACCCGTAGTAGAAATACTATGGGGGTTGCGGACTGCATTTAGCATTGTTGATCTTTAACCGAAGGGCATGGGAAGGCCCACCGAAGAACGTGAGAGTCGTGTAGGTGAAAAGGAGAGACAGCGAGCAGGATCCAGAGTACCGCGGGACACGAGGAATCCCGTGGGAAGCCGGGGGGACCACCCTCCAAGCCTAAATACTACCCAGTGACCGATAGCGTATAGTACTGTGAAGGAAAGGTGAAAAGGACCCCGGGAGGGGAGTGAAATAGAACCTGAAACCCTGTGCTTACAAGCACCGAGAGCCCGTCAATGGGTGATCGGGTACTTTTTGTAGAACGGTCCGGCGAGTATATGGAACAAGCAAGGTTAAGGTCTTCAGGACCGAAGCCGAAGGGAAACCAAGTCTTAATAGGGCGCACAGTTTGTTTCATATGACCCGAAACCGGGTGACCTATCCATGTCCAGGTTGAAGTGGCGGTAAAACGCCATGGAGGACCGAACCAACCCCCGTTGAAAAGGTGGTGGATGAGGTGTGGATAGCGGAGAAATTCCAATCGAACTCGGATATAGCTGGTTCTCCCCGAAATAGCTTTAGGGCTAGCGTTGTGTTAGATTACCGGAGGTAAAGCACTGAATAGGCTAGGGGGCGAGAGTCTACCGACCCTTATCAAACTCTGAATGCCGGATAATTGATGCACAGCAGTCAGACAGTGTGAGATAAGTTTCATTGTCAAAAGGGAAACAGCCCAGACCCACAGCTAAGGTCCCAAATGTATGTTAAGTGGAAAAGGATGTCCAGTTGCACAAACAACCAGGATGTTGGCTTAGAAGCAGCCACACATTCAAAGAGTGCGTAACAGCTCACTGGTCGAGTGACCGGGCGCCGAAAATGTAACGGGGCTAAACATACAACCGAAGCTTGGGCTGCACAGCAATGTGCGGGGTAGGGGAGCGTTGTGTGCGGGGAGAAGCACGAGCGGAAGCGCGTGTGGACTGCACAGAAGTGAGAATGCCGGAATGAGTAGCGCGAATTATGTGAGAATCATAATGGCCGAAAGCCTAAGGTTTCTGGAGGAAGGTTCGTCCGCTCCAGGTTAGCCGGGAGCTAAGGTGAGGCCGAAAGGCGTAGCCGATGCACATACGGTGGAGATTCCGTAGCCATCAAAAGATTTAAGCAGAGGGACACAGTAGAAGGGTACATGCCGGGCGTTGGTAGCCCCGGTTGCAAGGGACTGAAATTAGAGTAGGGAAGATGGACTTGGATACTGGCGAGAAAAGCTCTGTGGATATCTGCGATGCCCGTACCGCAAACCGACACAGGTAGGTAGGAAGAGGATTCTAAGGCCAACGGGAGAAGGGTTGTTAAGGAACTCGGCAAGTTGACCCCGTAACTTCGGGAGAAGGGGTGCTCTGGAAACAGAGCCGCAGAGAATAGGTCCAGGCAACTGTTTAGCAAAAACACAGCTCTCTGCTAAATCGAAAGATGATGTATAGGGGGTGACGCCTGCCCGGTGCTGGAAGGTTAAGAGGAGGAGTGAGAGCCCCGAATCGAAGCCCCAGTAAACGGCGGCCGTAACTATAACGGTCCTAAGGTAGCGAAATTCCTTGTCAGGTAAGTTCTGACCCGCACGAAAGGCGTAATGATTTGGGCACTGTCTCAACAGCCCGCCCGGCGAAATTGTAGTACCGGTGAAGATGCCGGTTACCCGCGACAAGACGGAAAGACCCCATGGAGCTTTACTGCAGCCTAATATTGGATTTCGGTATTTCATGTACAGGATAGGTGGGAGACTGGGAAACACAGGCGTCAGCTTGTGCGGAGTCGCCCTTGGGATACCACCCTTGAAGTGCTGGAATTCTAACCTGTGGCCATGAATCTGGTCAGGGGACATTGTTAGGCGGGCAGTTTGACTGGGGCGGTCGCCTCCAAAAGAGTAACGGAGGCGCTCAAAGGTTCGTTCAGCACGGACGGAAATCGTGCATTGAGTGTAAACGCATAAACGAGCCTAACTGCGAGACCGACGGGTCGAGCAGTAACGAAAGTTGGAGTTAGTGATCCGGTGGTATGTGAGTGGAAATGCCATCGCTCAACGGATAAAAGCTACCCTGGGGATAACAGGCTGATCTCCCCCAAGAGTCCACATCGACGGGGAGGTTTGGCACCTCGATGTCGGCTCATCGCATCCTGGGGCTGTATTCGGTCCCAAGGGTTTGGCTGTTCGCCAATTAAAGCGGTACGCGAGCTGGGTTCAGAACGTCGTGAGACAGTTCGGTCCCTATCTGTCGTGGGCGCAGGATATTTGAAAGGAGCTGTCCCTAGTACGAGAGGACCGGGATGGACGCACCTCTGGTGCACCAGTTGTCACGCCAGTGGCACAGCTGGGCAGCTATGTGCGGATCGGATAAACGCTGAAGGCATCTAAGCGTGAAACCGGCCTTAAGATAAGATATCCCACTGAGTCAATCAGGTAAGACCCCTTGAAGACTACAAGGTAGATAGGCACAATGTGTAAGCATGGTGACATGTTAAGCTAGCGTGTACTAATCGGTCGAGGGCTTGACCAAGCAAGCAGATCTTTGTTCCGCACTTTCGTTGTTCAATTTTCAGGGTGTGTTTATAACATCATATGCACCATTAGCTCAGTTGGTAGAGCAGCTGACTCTTAATCAGCGGGCCCCGGGTTCGAGTCCCTGATGGTGCACCAAACCGCCATAAGGCGAACACTTGGAATCGTCAGATTCAACACAGGAGCCCCCCTGCCCGGGGGCTTCTTGTGTTATCTGGCGATTTTCTCTATCTTCGGCTTCCTGCATGGCCTTGTCTACATCATTAACGGTGATCTTGCTGCCGTCTCCATCAAAGTTGTAGCAAATAACAACCCGATCATCGTAGACAAATACAGAGTTGATGAAGGTATCTACTATGCGCTGCATATAATTTATATCCGTCCGGTTGCCCTCGGGAACCTTTGAGAGGAAGTACATGATCTTTTTTTCGTCAAATTTCTCCTGCACCAGCTCCTGCTCTGCAATGGCAAACTTGATGTTCTCCAGTTCTTCCTCTCGATCTCTTACTCTCGCCGCAATGGTGGGGGATGCAGCGCCTGCTTCGAGTGCGGCGACAAGATTACCGATTGCTTTCTCGCACTCTCTCCTGCGCGATTTTAACCCGTCCAGGATCGCTGTATCTTTCTGCCTTTGCTGCCACGCACAAAGGTCTGCGGCGATTGACTGGATATTTTCTTTGTGCAGCGCTACATCGAGGGTTGTGTCAATAACTAGCCGCTCTAAGAAGTCTTTCCTTACCGGCTTCTTCTGGCAGGCTTTGCTTTTATCCCGGCTGTTCTTGTGATGGACGCAACCATAGTAATAATGCTTTGCCCCGGTCTTGCTTGTTCCGCTCTCTCCTGCCATCGGGCCGCCGCATTGGCCGCAGAAGCACTTTGTGGTAAGGATGAACGGTTCGGCAGCTTTTGCTCTTGCCGGTGCGTGTTTATTCTTTCCCAATTTAATCTGCACCCTTTCGTATAAGTCTTTCGGGACGATCTGTGGCATTCCGCCCTCTACTCTGATATCGGCGTAGATATATACCCCGGTATACCTTTCGTTACGCAGGATGGAATACATGGACGAGCGTGTGAGGGGCTTTCCCTTGTGGGACCGGATTCCCTTTTTGTTCAAGTCGTCCATGATGTGCGTTAGCAATTCTCCGCCATCGTAGCGCTGGAAAATCTCTAAAACGGCCGCTGCGTTGATCGGGTCGGTATAAAAGCGCTTGTCCTCACCGGCCTTGTAACCAAATGGGATTGCCCCACTGGTGATCTGGCACTTCCGGGCGCTCTCCAGCAGGCCGCGGCGTACATTCTCGGCATTCGTTGCGGAATAAAACTCTGCCATGCCCATCAGCATTGCCTTTTGCATTCCGCCTAATGGCCCATCCGCTACCGGCTCGGTGCAGGAAATCAGCGACACACCATTGCGCTTTATCCGCATTTCATTCAGCACCATATCCTCCATGTTGCGGCCGAAACGGTCGCTTTTCCACACGAGGACGGCATCAAACAGGCCCTTTTCGCTGTCCTTTATCATCTGCCGGAACGCTTCCCGGTCATCGTTGGTGCCGGTCTTGTGCTTATCGGCATATGTCTGAATAATCCGGTAATCGTGCTGTTCCGCATATTCCTGGCACACCCGGAGCTGCCCCTCTATGGATTGATCTGTTTGTCTGCTGCCGGGGGAGTACCGCGCATAGATGCATACGGTGCGCACCGGCCGCAGGTCATATCTTTTTTTCGCCATTGTTTTCTCCTATTTGACCGATCAATTAGATTTCTCCCTTTTTGCAACGAGAGGAGAAAGATTCATCTGTACTTTCCGATTATGTCACGAATGTCATCAATTGTTTTTCTGGTAGTTCCGTTCTAATTCCTCCCAGTCAGCAGCTGTTAGATACTTCCTGTATCCAAGCAGTCGATTCACCTCTCCTTCGAGTTTATCAATTCGATCGTTCAAGTCGTCAATAATCTCATTCTTCTTCTCCGTTACTGATTCTTGCACTTCTATTTGCGTTTTCAACGCAGTGATGGACCTTTGAAGATTTGAAGCATTATCGCGAGCGGCAGAAAGCTGGGTGGCTTGCCATACACATACTGCAGATACAACTGCCAGCAAAATGATAAACACATAGGTTGAAACCGACTTTTTCTTCACGCTTTTGACGGTACCTGCCTTTTCGCTTTCCTGCGGTTCTTCTTTCATCTGTTTTATTTGGTTCTCTTGCTTACCTGATCCTATCTTTACCGGTATAACCTTTACTTTGTGGACTTCAATTCCGTGTTTAGGCTTCTCCTCCGCGGCTTTGCTTTCTGCGTTTTCTGCTCCGGCATCAGGAGCGCAAACTGGTTCTGTTGTGTCGCTATCTGGATCTGTTCCTGTAAACAGGTGCTTTCTGTGCATAAAGTATATGATGTTCGGAAGCGACCAGGCCAGAGCAACTATCGCGAAGCATCCGCTGGACATGATGAGTTTCGTTCCTCCATCTTCCGTAATCACGCTTCCATATGCATTTATAGCTGCCGAAATAGGTGCTATAGCAAACAACGCAATTATGTATTTGAATCGGGAAGCACAGAAGCTGCTAACTGCAGTGTACGCCAAAGCGGTCAGAAATGAGCTGGTGAGGCACAATGCTACGCAGACCAAGGTATATGCAGGAAACGCACTGAAAACGATAGCAGAACCAATTAGAGTGAGCCAAATGAAATAGATACAAATTGCAGCCCCAATCAGCCAAAGGATTTTGCAAACCTTTAGCCACTTCATTCCTAAATCTTTTTGCATTTTCTCTCCTCCTATTATTAACCGCCCTCGTTGCCGGGGGCGGTATTTTGATTAGAAATTATCCATTGTATAGTCAACCCATTTGTTTATCAAGGTATTGATATCCACAAGGCCAGAATGTGAGATGGCATCAAAGATGCACTCTCCACAAAAGTATGTATCTTCCCCGGTTCCGAGTATGTCCCCGAAGTGATGAAGGCCACTATAAGCATTGCATGTGTAGCATTGCGGCACATCGTCACGGCAGAACTCGCAATATGTTGGGTTCTTGCTTATCATCGCTTCAAGAGGATACCGGCTCCCGCAGTATTCGCACAGGAATGTTCTTTTGTCTAAGCAGTCTTTGCATAGATACTCGTCATTATATCCAACATCAGTAAGATCATCTATGCCTGTAATTCTGCCGCAGATTGTGCAGGGGGCGAAGTCCTCTCCGTGATCCGCTGGCCGACTACCACAGCTACATAATAATAGAAGCGCGGCCAAAACAATAAATAGCTTTTTCATTTTGCCCCATCTCCTCTATCAGTCCTTTTTATTGGACACCCTGTGGTGTACTATTATATTTGTAACGAACATATGTTTTATGCACGAAGAAATAGAAATAAAATCCACAAAACCGTCAATAGATTTTGGCAAATAAAGGGAGTATGATTAAGGTACGACATAATAACACTACGCCGTGACGGAATCGTGCGTAAACGACATAAAGGAGAAGAGTAATGAAGGAACTAACAAAGGAGGAGACCCGTTTCATCGAACTGATGCGGCAGCACCCGGAGAATGTCACTTTTGCTCGCCGTGTTCTAATGCAAGCAGTGCCAGGCGCCGAGCATCGTCCCCAGCCTGACGAAACAAATCCAGCATAACCTTTTCCTCGTCAGACAGCTCACCTTCGGTGGGCTGTTTTTCTTTGCCCAAAAGCTCATCTACGGTGATGCCGAAGTACTCAGCGATTTTTGCAAGAGTAATACCGTCCGGCGTTGCCCCTGTCTTTTTCCATTTTGTTGTTATGGAGTTGCTAAACCCCATATCGATGGCAGCTCTTGTTGGGGTAGTTTTCTTATTTTCACACAAAGCCTTGAAACGATCATAAAACATATACAAAACTAACCTCCGTTATTTGTGCAAAACAAAGAAACTTCCTTAAGTTAGAAATCTGTCTTGACAAAATAACCAAAGTTAGTTACAATACAGATAGAGGGAATAACTTTGGTTATTTCCTCGCCACTTGGAAGTATGTAATGCGTGATATTCTTAGCACCTTTATTATGCAGCGCAAACTAACCAAAGTCAACTACTTAGTTAAAGGAGCGTGAAAATTCGGATGCCTGCACAATGGACGGGTAAGCTAATCGGCGAAATACACAACGCCGGTTTTACCATCAAAGAAGTGGCTCGGCGGGCGAACCTGCATGACAAGTATGTAAGCCAGGTCTTGAACGCTGACCGAGAGGCGCCCTCTGCGGAAGCAAAACTTCGCAAGGCGCTGGCCGAACTTATTAAGGAAAGGGAGGGGGAGAAATGCCAAAGGAACAACCCATGAAGGTAATAACAGTAGGCACCATAAATATTTCCAAAATGCCGCAGAGCAAAAGGGATTTCCTTTGTGCCTGGTTGATGGAAGCAATGGAGCGCTTCTATTCCGATCCTGCCAATATGGCTGGTTTTTTGGAATGGGAAGCGAACTTGGAAAAAGAGAAGGAGGAACAACATGGAAGCAACAACCAACACCTTTATCCGGTGGTTTAACTCGGATGAGATCGTACCCAGTAAGGACGGGCATTACCTGTGCCAGACAAATCAGGGAAGATACGCTACCTTGCCATTCAGCACCAAGCATCAGGTGTTCAATGTCAGCGGAGATCATGTGGAGACCGCTATCGAAGTCCAGTGGTGGGCATTCCTACCGGAGCTTCCGCAAAAGGAGGTACAGGAAGATGAGTAAAAAGGAGTGGCTGCAGGAAGCCTTGGCCGTAGTTCTCGGAATGGGAGCCATATTCGCAGCAGTGGCTATCCTGCTGCTGGCGAGGTAAGGCTATGGAGCAGAACGAGAGGATAGCAGTTATCCGGGAGAAGTTCCCCGGTTACACCAAGCCACTGGACAGTATGTGCAAACGGCCGGAGTATTATGGCATCCGGCGTACTGCCGAAGCGGAAGCGCTGATAGCGGACAAGCCCGGCAGGAAGCGGGAAGCAAACTATAAGCTGTCTGTGCGTATTCCCTTGGGTTATGTGAATATGGCGGAGTTCCGTCAGCAGCTTATCGAAATGGGTTACTGCAACTTCACAGCATGGGTTCTGCGCTGTATCCGCCGCCAGCAGGAGGAGTACAAAAAAAGAAAGGCCCCCGTCAGAGACGGAGACCCAACCACCACCACAAATATACAAGATTGTGGGAGGAATGTCAAGTTGAAAAACGGGGAGGTCGTGGAAGCATGAACCAATACTTCGTACCGGACCGTCCGATACCGGATTATGTCGATTATTATGACAACAAACCTCACATCTGCCCGGAGTGCGGCTGCGAGATCAACGAGACCATTTACATTAAGGACGGCATGGTCATTGGCTGCGAAAACTGTGTTAAGCGGTTTGACGCCAGCGATGCGGATGCTGACAGGTACTTTGAATAAGGAGGACAACATGGTTAAATTCAGACCGCTGCGAGCGGACGAGGTTGACCTGCGGGTTGACCGCTATACTTCGAGAGGGGCTGTTCTCCTATGCTACAAAGACGCGCGATGCGACATGCGCATTCTGGACGAGACGGTTGGGCCCGAGAACTGGCAGCGGGAACATTACGAATGCAAGGGGAACCTTTTCTGCCGTGTCGGTATCAAAACGGATGACGGATGGGCATGGAAAGCTGACTGCGGAACCGAAAGCTACACCGAAAAGGAAAAGGGCGAAAGCTCCGATAGCTTTAAGCGCGCCTGCTTTAATTGGGGGATCGGCCGCGAACTCTACACCAAAATCAACATTGTTGTCCCGATGAGGACGCAAAAGAACGCCAACGGAAAATATGAGCCTGAAGATAGCAATGACAAGTTTGCACGGTTCACGGTAGCGGAGATGGAAGTACACGGCGAACAGATTACATATCTGACGGTCGCAAACAAAAACGGCAACATCGTATTTAGTTTTGGTCAACCGGGCGATGCCGGAGAGGACATCACGGAAATCTGCGCTGACTGCGGGAAACCGATCGTCCCAATCACCAAACGAGACGGGTCTACATGGTATGTCCGGGAGATTGTCCCATACACCGAGAAAATGTTCGGACGGCATTTGTGCGGTCCGTGTATGAAAGCCGCAAAGGAGGCCGAAAAGAATGGAGCTTGACCTGTGGGCCGAACTGCAACAGAAATCGGCACAGCTTAATACATCCGTTAAGACCTTGCGAAATTCGGGAAGCGAGTATGCTGCTGCGGAGCGGGACTATAAAGTCCTTCTCCGCACCGAGTGCTTAAAGCTCAAAGATGATGGTGTTGCCATCGGCCTGATCGACAAGACATGCTACGGGATACCGAGCGTGGCAGAAGCACGGTTTAAGCGAGATGTTGCCGAAGCAGTCTACAAGGCTAACTTGGAAGCCATCAACAGCCTTAAACTGCAAATCAGGATTATCGATAACCAAATCGGAAGAGAATGGGGACAGGCTGGGAGGTGTGACGGTTGAAAAACGAATGGGGCGCAGAGCTTGACCGAAATGGTTACGCACCGAGCATCGTACAGGCCGACACATCCAAGTGCTTTTTGTGCCAGCGCTCCGGCGTAAAGCTCGACCGGCACGAAATATTCGGCAACGCCATGCGGAGCAAAAGCAAGCGCATGGGCCTTTGGGTTTCCCTTTGCCACACGCCATGCCACCTGACACACGCACACGGCTGTGCAGAGGTGATGGATCTGCTGCACCGGCTTGGCGAGCAAGCCTGTATCGACCACTACGATTTTACGATCCCGATGTTCCGGGAGGAATTCTACACAAACTATTTGGAGGAGACGGATGAAGGTATTAGTGGCCTGTGAGGAAAGCCAGGAGGTTTGCAAGGCTTTCCGGGCAAAGGGGCACGAAGCGTACTCCTGCGATATACAGGAGCCGTCTGGCGGTCACCTAGAATGGCACATACTTGGGGACGCTTTAGCGGTTCTTACCGGCGGCACCATTACCACCATGGATGGCACCCGGCACGAGATCGGCAAGTGGGATTTGCTGATAGCGCATCCTCCCTGCACCTATCTTGCCGTCTCCGGAAACCGCTGGTTTAATGTGGAACGGTACGGAGACGCGGCCCTCAACAGATTGGCCAATCGCCATGAGGCAGTAAATTTCTTCATGGAGTTTGTTCTTTCGGATATCCCAAAGATAGCCATAGAGAACCCGGTTGGCCATATGTCAACAGCATGGCGGAAACCGGATCAGATCATACAGCCGTATGAGTATGGGCATCACGCCAGAAAAACAACCTGTCTATGGCTGAAAGGGCTCCCCAAGTTAAACCCCACCAATGTGGTAGACCCCGGCGAAATTGACCGTAATGGGTGTTCTGCAGGAGCGTCCGCAACTTATGCTGTGGATGAAAACGGGAAGATCATCCCGTGGAACGACCCAAGAACCGCAAAAGCAAGAAGTAAGACTTTCCCCGGAATCGCTGCCGCTATGGCAGACCAATGGGGATAACAGGAGGTTACATATGTTAAATAAAGCAATCCTTAATGGGCGTCTGACCAAGGCTCCCGAACTGAAACAGACCAACAGCGGCAAGAGCGTATGCGGCTTTACCATCGCCGTAGACCGCAACCGTGACCGGGAGAAGACTGACTTCGTACCCATCGTAGCATGGGGCAAGACCGCCGAATTCGTGAACCAGTGGTTTGGCAAGGGCGACCTTATCACCATTGTGGGCCGCATCGAAGTTCGCAACTATGAGGACAAGAACGGCAATAAGCGCACCGCCACCGAGGTTATCGCAGAGGAAGCTCTTTTCGGTGGCAGCAAATCTACCGGCAAGGCAGAGGAAAAGCCCGCAGAGAGCGAGCAGGGCGGATTTGAAGAAGTCGAGGGCGACCCTAACGACCTCCCATTCTGACGGGAGGTGAGGAGGAATGCCGAATAGATTGATAAAGGATAGCTTCCGCACAAGCGACAAGATAGCATCCTTAACGGATTTCGAGTTTCGGCTTTGGGTAAGTCTTATTGTTTCGGTAGACGATGCAGGACGAGGAGATGCCCGGCCTGCAATCATCAAAGGCAACGCATTCCCGCTTCGGGAACGGGTTACTGCAAAAGATATCAACGATGCGCTCCACGGTTTGGCGGCCAAAGGCTGCGTTTCCCTCTACGAGGTGGACGGGAAGCCCTACTTTTGGTTCCCGACTTGGGCCGATCATCAACGGATACGAGAATGCAAACCCAAATATCCCGACCCGCCTAAAAACAGCGGCTTTACACCGTCTGCGGAAATCTGCGGCGAGTTGCCGCAACTTGCGGCTGATTGCGGCGAGCTGCGGCCTGAATCCAATCCGAATCCGAATCCTAATCCGAATCCGAATCCAAGTACCCCCCATGCCCCCCAAGGGGGCCGGTTTGCCGAATTTTGGGCGCAATATCCCAAGAAAGTCGGCAAAGGCGCAGCGGAAAAGGCTTTTGAGCGCATCAAGCCGGACAAGCAGACCTTTGACCGCATGATAGCCGCTGTGAATGCACAGAAGCAGAGCCGCCAATGGCGGGAGAACAACGGCCAGTACATACCAAACCCTGCGACATGGCTGAACCAGCGCAGGTGGGAGGACGAGCTGGCACAGGACGGAACCGACAATGTGTTCCTGCAGATGTTGAGGGAGGAGGGAGAGCATGACCCGATCTGAAACACTTGCAATCATGTCGATTTTGAAGGCTGCATACCCCGGCTACTACCGGGACATGAAGCGGCAGGATGCCGAAGCGGTGGTAAACCTGTGGGCGGAGATGCTGGCCGATTATCCGGCTAACCTTGTGGCAGCGGCGGTTAAGTCCCACATTGCCAGCGACCGCAAGGGGTTCCCTCCACACATTGGGGCTATCATAGCCGCTATTGGTGAGATCAACAGACCGGCGGAACTCTCCGAGGGGGAAGCATGGGCGCTGATTGCCAAGGCCCTGCGGAACAGCGGCTACAACAGCGAGAAAGAGTTTGCAGCCCTGCCGGAGAACCTACAACGGTTGGTAGGACACCCATCCCAGCTGCGGGAATGGGCCAGCATGGACACCGGGACAGTGCAGAGCGTGGTGCAGTCCAACTTTATGCGCAGCTACCGGGCAAGGCAGGAGAGCGAGCGCAAAATGCAAGCCCTGCCTGCGGATATCCGGGAAAAGCTGGCAGGGATGGAAGAGGTAAAGCAGCTGCCCAGCTATGACATAGCGCTGGCGGAGCGGATGATGGAGGAGAATGCGAAATGAGCCTTGATATTTGCCCGATGACGCTGAAGGAGGCAAATGCGTTTGTGGAGCAGCACCACAGACACCATAAGCCTGTTGTTGGCCACAAGTTTTCCATCGGCTGCACGGACGGAGAAAAAATTGTAGGCGTGGCCATTGTCGGTAGACCGGTATCACGGCATCTTGATGATGGTTGGACGCTTGAGGTCAACAGGCTTTGCACGGATGGTGCAAAAAACGCCTGCTCTATGCTTTACGCTGCTTGCTGGAGAGCTGCGAGGGCAATGGGCTACAAAAAACTCGTAACATACATACTCGACACGGAAAGCGGGACGAGTCTGAAGGCAAGCGGATGGAAGTGCGTGGGTCAGGCTGGTGGCTTGCGTTGGACAGGGAAGCGCCGACCAGAGGTTGATCTTTGCCCAGCTCAAATGAAAATCCGATGGGAGATGGAGGAGAATGCATGAGCGACAAGGTTGATATTGCCGTAAGGCGATTACAGGAAGCGGCAGAAATGTCGCAGATGTTATACGAAAAACCGCTTGTTATTACATACAGCGGAGGGAAAGATAGCGACACGGTGTTGAAGTTGGCGCAGATTGCGAAAATCCCATTTGAGGTGCTGCACAGCCATACGACTGTTGACGCTCCTGAAACTGTTTATCATGTTCGGGAAACATTTCGGGAATTGGAACTCGCAGGAATCAAATGCGACATCGACTATCATGTTCGCCCGGACGGGACAAGGACGACAATGTGGAACCTAATTCCGAAAAAGCTGATGCCCCCGACAAGGGTTGCAAGATACTGCTGTGCAGAACTCAAGGAGGGAGGCGCAAAGGACAGGTTTATCGTTACCGGAGTAAGGTGGGACGAGAGCGTGGCACGGAAAAAGAACCGTGGGATATTGGAGGTCATGGCAAGCAAACGGGAAAATAATATTGTTTTGTCAAATGACAATGATGAGGATCGTAGGCTTTTCGAAACCTGCCAAATGAAAGGGAAGCGTATCGTTAACCCTATCGTTGATTGGACAACAAGAGATGTTTTGGATTTTTGCTCGGAGAACAAGGTGAGCCTTTGCCCTCTGTACGCCAATGGGTGGAGACGGGTCGGTTGTGTCGGATGCCCGATGGCTGGAACATCAGTGAGATATAACGAGTTTGCTCAATATCCGACATACAAAAAAGCCTACATCGCGGCGTTTGACAGGATGATCGAGGAGCGAAATCGGCGAGGGAAAATGGAAGGGGAAACGAGGTTTGGGTATACCGGCAACGATGTATTCCACTGGTGGATGGAGGACGGCATACTTCCAGGGCAAACCGTCCTGCCGGGATTTGAGGAGGACGCGTGAAAATCACTATCCCAGAAATCCCCCCGTCGCTGAACAAATACGCTGGTCGGGCCAATGCCTGGGACTACCGAGCGGAAAAGCAGCGCTGGCTGCAGCTGTTTGTTGCATACTGCCCCAAGTGCAAACCAATGGGCAAGGCGGTGGTGACCATCACCTACTACTTCCCCACCCGGCACCGGCACGACCCGGACAACTACAACGGCAAGATGCTGATGGACGGGCTGGTACACCGGGGAGTAATCGCCGATGATAGCTTTGACCATGTGGAGTTAAGGCTTCGGGGAGAGTACGACAGACAAAATCCGAGGACGGAAATAACAATCGAGGAGGTGCCCTAATGGGGCAGAAGGAAATAAAACGGCAGAAGCCTACTTTTGAGGGGAAAAGTGCCGAGGAATTTATCAAGCGGTGGAACGCTGTCACCAAAGCCATAAAAATGCGCGCAGAGATGGCCGAGCAGGAAAAGGTGGTGAGTTATGATGTCATACGATAAAGCGTCTCCTAACGCCAAAATCGGCTGTTCTAATTCAAACGACCCGGAGTTCCTGGAGAAGCTGGTGCGGGAGGGCAAGACCAACAGGGAGATTGCCTTAATTCTCGATCTTGATTACGGCTCTGTGGCCCCAATCTTGTCTCGCTATGGAATCAAGAGAGACCCCAACCGGCCCTGCAAGAGATGCGGAGGGCCGATAAGCAGCACCAACACCAGGCAGCTGTATTGCAAGGAGTGCCAAAAGGCCATGGACAGCATCCGGGCCCGCAAAAGCAGTATGAAAAAAGCCGAGCCGAAGAAATGCGAATACTGCGGGAAGGACTATTTCGGCCAGCCGGGACAAAAGTACTGCTCCAAGCAATGCTACAAGGATGCGGCGGCAGCCGGTAAGTATAAGCGTCCCAAGAATTGGATAAAGCGCCGGGATGGGAAAATCGACATCGAGATAAGGATATGCGGCAAAACCACGGAGCGACGGGAGAGCGTGGATTACTTCGAAGCCCGGGAGATTTGGCACGATGGCTGGATAGGCCAGGGCTACGCAGCGCTGATAACGGTAGATGGCCACAGGCTGGAGACCATGCCGCAAATAAAGGCATTCTTCGGATTTAGGAGGGATTCGCTATGAGGAACTGGGCGGCAGCGGCAGTTACGATAATCTTAGCTGCTTTCTGCATAATGGTTCTATCGGCTATTTCGGCAGAAAGGTGGAATCATTTGGATGAAGTTGCCCAGGCGGACATCACCGCAGAGGAACAGGAACGCCGGGAGCAGTCAGCGTATTACCAAGGCTGGCAGGACGGCAAACAGTACTATCTTGAGGAGTTTGGAGGGTATGACAATGGGTAAATATATTGCTGCCGTAAAGGCGGCGGAAACAATAAGTGAGAAAACAGGCATACCGCTTTCTGACCTTGTGGATATATTTGCAGAAATCCCAGCCGCCGATGTAGCCCCGGTGGTGCATGCAATGTGGATTGAAGATAGGAGCGGAATTATTATCTGCTCAGAGTGCAAACGGGGATATAACCTGACCGCTAAATATACCCACTACTGCCCAAACTGCGGCGCAAAAATGGACGGAGATAAGGAGGCAACATGATCGACTACAAGAAGATCTGCCGGTGGGAACTGGGCAGATACTACGAGAAGATGCAATCAATATCCAGCCTTACCGAAGAAATCAAACGCTGCAGCGACCGGCTGGACGGCCTTGGCTCACCGATGAAAGGAGCAACCCCGGTACAGGGCGGCAGCTCCACCGCAGAGGAACGGCTGATCAACGCCATCTGCAGCCGGGATACACTGAAGCTGAACCTTGCATTGGTAAAGTGGCAGGTGAAGCAGATGGACAGAGGGCTTTCCGTTCTGACGGACCAGCAGCGCAGGATCCTTGAAGTAAAAACCATGCGCAGGGAAAGCGGCGCAGCGGAACGCCTGTGCGACGAGCTGCACATCAGCCGGGCAGAGCTGTACCGGCGAGAGGACGAGGCAATGGCAAGGTATGCGATATGCCGGTACGGCGTGACAGAGCTGTAATTGCAACTAACTTGCGACTGTGAATAATCTACTCTTAATGGTGATAAGATATTGACAAAATCCTATCACCATGGTACATTATGAAGTAGAATACCGGATGTGAGGTGATTAGGATCGGAATACCACTCTCTGAAACTGATTTCGCCAAGGCCAAAGAGTTTCTGGCGAGAATAAGGCCACTGCTGGCCTCCAATGAATGCACATTCCAAATCTCTGAAAAGAACAAGAACTTTGACCGACAGTACCCGATGAAGGACAATGAAAAGGTAGAAATCATAAGACTACTTAGGCCAGAAGATTGCGTTAAAATCGAACCAAACAACAATCCGCGTTTTGTCGATTCTGATGTATATGTGTTTATCAAGAACGATGAAATTATGGTTTACGGTGAATTAGAACTGCATAAACTCTACATTAAGATCTATTTGCGTGAAAAGAAAACTTACGACACGGTAATTGTGATTTCATTTCACGAAGAGGGCCTGCATGGTTATTAAACAGACAAGAACCAAAAGGAAGGAGAGCCTGCTGTGCCAAACGAATTGAAAAAAGCATACTGCTTAAATTGCGATGAAAAAAGGTCCTATAAAGAAAAAACGACCAGAGAAAAAGTTACAGTCCGCGGCATTACTTTTAGCTATCCAGAGCATACTGCTTACTGTGCAGAATGCGGGAGTGAAGTTTATGTCGCGGAAATAAATGATAAGAATGTCCAAGAGAGGGAGGACGCCTACCGCAAGGCTTCTCGCCTGATTACTGTTTCAGAGATTAAAGAAATCTTGGATAAGTATAAGATCGGAGCGGGCCCGCTTGCGCTTGTCATGGGCTTCGGCGAAGTCACTATTACCAGATATCTGAATGGTCAGATACCGTCCAGAGACCATTCTGATAAGCTTTTGGAAGTCAGAGCGTCTCATAGGAAAATGGAAGAGTACCTGGAGGCGGGGAAAGAGCGTATCAGTAATGTCGCTTATAAAAAGTGCCGCGATGAAATTGATAAGTTGATTGACCTTTACGGGAAAAATAAAATTGAGCTTGTTGCCAGGTACATTCTATGCAAGACCATGGATATCACACCATTGGCACTCCAAAAATTGTTGTACTACGCACAGTCGTTTTACTATGCTTTGTTTGGGGTAGAACTGTTCTTGGACGATTGCCAGGCATGGGCTTATGGCCCAGTATTCCCCGATGTTTATTACCGGTATAAAGAGTATGGGTATGACCCGATTACAAAGCCAACATCTGAGTTTGATGTGGATATCGGAGAACTGACTGTAAAAGAAGTTGAATTGATTGACTCTGTTATGGAGGCGTTCGGCAGATATTCTGGTGAGGTACTCAGTAGAATTACACATAATGAGCTGCCATGGATTGAGGCCCGAGGCGCTTTGCACCCTTACGACCGTAGTGTTACAGTTATTGAACGCGATACCATTAGCGACTATTTTGCGGCGATCGTAAAAAAGTATGATATTACAAACCCGTGTGATATCGTAAAATACAGCCGGGACATGATTACTCAAATCTAATTTGCATCAATTTATATGCTCGGGAAGCGCCTGCCTCGTAAGGTTGAGCGCTTCCCTTTTATCGTTGAAACGCAAAACTTGGGACAAATACGGGACAAAATTTGACGAAAAGCATGGTATAATGATATTGAGGAAGTGGACAATCCTCCTGACCGCTGTGAGCGGTATATGCCAAAGGTCTGCTTCCAATCTCCATGTTTCGATCTCCTTTTGACGGGGGCGCCGCTGCCCCGTTACCCCAGCGGCAAACTTAATACATCATGGACGAGCGTAAAAGCCCGTCCATTTTTATATGCAAAGGAGGAAGCGATGGAACTCATCGTCCGCAGAATACCACAGAGAGATTCGATACGGATATACCCAATCGCCAATGTTAACGCCCATCAAGGATAAGATACTCTGCGCGGTATCCGGTAACCACGAAGCGAGGACAGCCAGGGACACCGACCAAGACATTATGGGCGATATCATGTGCAAGCTGGACATGGAGGACTACTACGCCGAGGACATAGCATTCCTCAAACTGGAGATTGGGCGCAGGGCAACAAGAGATATCCCTATCACCAGCTATACGATGGCTGTTACCCATGGCTCCGGCGGCGGCATTTACACCGGTGCAACGGTCAACCGCAATGAGCGCTTCGGCTACACCATAGAGGGCATTGACGCTCTGATTGTTGGCCATACCCACAAAGGCACCATCAGTAAGCCTAAAAAGATCGTGGTGGACAGTAACAACAATGTTATCCGTACCAAGCAGCTGGTAGTGGTTAGCTGTACCGCATGGCAGCAGTACGGAGGCTACGCAGCCCGGAAGATGCTGCTGCCCAGCAGCGAGAGCGACCATGAGCAGCCGCAGACGCTCCTGCTGTGCGGGAACAAGACAGGCACTAAGCGGATAACCACGGTTTGGTAACAATATTGGTAGCCCGGCATAGTAGACACCGGGAGGGACAGGGCGGGAAGAATTTTGAAAGGAGGTGCCGAAGATGGCCAGTGGATGCAGTGCGAAAAGCAAAGAGAACCTGCGCCCATGGAAAAAAGGGCAGAGTGGGAACCCAAGTGGGAGGGCGAAAATCCCCGAAGACGCCAAGGCGATGCTGAAAGCGGCGACTCCTGCGGCAGTTAAGCTGCTGGTGGATACCCTGAACAACGAGAACGAAAGGACAGAAACGCGAGTAAAATGCGCGGAGACGGTCCTTGACCGTGTATACGGCAAGGCAAACCAGCCGATTGACCTGGGCGGGGCTGTTCCGGAGATCAAGATCGTGCTTGGCGGGGCAGAGGAGCTGGCAAAATGACACTCGACCTAGGCACACCAAACCCCAAGCAGGAGATATTCCTGCGCTCCACAAAAAAGCGTATCGCCTACGGCGGGGCAAGAGGCGGCGGAAAAAGCTGGTCGGTACGGACAAAGGCAACGCTGCTGGCGCTGTATTACCCCGGAATAAAGATCATCATACTGCGGCGCACCTATGCAGACCTGTGGAACAACCACATCATGGAGCTGCGCAAGACACTGGAACCAGCGATAGCGACCTACCGGGACAGCGAAAAGGCAATGATATTCCCCAACGGCAGCAGGATCCGCTTTGGCTACTGTGCAGCCGAGGGCGATGTGCTGCAGTACCAGGGGCAGGAGTACGATGTCATCTTTATCGATGAGGCAACGCAATTCACAGAATTCATGTACAACTGCCTTGTAGCCTGTAACCGCGGCGCCAACAGCTTTCCGCACAGGATCTATCTGACGGCAAACCCCGGCGGAGTGGGCCATGCGTGGGTAAAACGGCTGTTTATCGACCGGGATTACATCGGTGCCGAGCGGCCGGACGATTACGAGTTTATCTCCGCCAAGGTGTATGACAACACCGTACTGGTGGAATCTGACCCCGACTATGTGCGAATGCTGGAGAGCCTGCCGGAGAACATGCGCAAGGCGTGGTTGGACGGCGACTGGAATGTATTTGAGGGGCAGTACTTCACCGAATGGCGGGACGATATCCATGTGATGGACCCGATAGAGCTCCCCACATGGTGGCGGCGGTATTTTGCCATGGACTATGGCCTGGATATGCTGGCAGGCTACTGGATCGCCGTGGACGGCGAGGGGCAAGCCTATGTTTACCGGGAGATATACGAAAGCGGGCTGATCGCCTCGGAAGCCGCTGGGAAGATAAAGGACCTGAACGGTGCGGATGAGATAGAGCAGTGGCTGGCGCCGCCCGACCTGTGGAACCGGCGCAACGATACCGGCCGCAGCGTGGCGGATATCTTCATGGAGCAGGATATCCCATTGACAAGAGTGGACAACGACCGCATCAACGGCTGGCAGGATGTACACGAATGGCTGAAACCGTATGACACCAAGGACATTGCGACAGGAGAAGCCAAAAAGGCGGCAGGGCTGCGGTTCTTCCGTAACTGCCGCAATGCCATACGCTGCATTCCTATGGTGCAGTACGATGCGCATAAACCGAACGATGTGGCATCTGACCCGCATGAACTGACCCATGCGCCGGATGCCATCCGATACTTCTGCAGCGGCAGACCGTACGCCGGAAAGCCGCCGGAGAAAAACCGAAAGGTTCTGCCGCCGGAGCTGCGGGATGAACCGGCACAAGGAGGGTACCAGATATGGTGAGACGATTGCTGCGAAAGATCATCCTGTGGGCGCTGTGGGGCACCGAGGAGGAGCGGCAGGAAACCGATAAAACATTAAGCGAGTGGCTGAACGGCCCGGAGGATTGATATGAGCAATGTATCTTTGTGGGAGCTGTACCTGGAGGGGATCGCTTACCACAACAAAATGGGGTTCCCGACCAAATTCCCCATGTATGTGCGCTTCAAGGAGGGCGACCAATGGGCGCAGCCGACCGAACGGACAAAGAACCTGCCGCGACCGGTCATCAATATCATCGAGATGATCGTGCGCAGCAAGCGCTCCAGCGTGCTGGATCAGCCGGTCAGCATTGTGTACCGGCAGGGCGGCGCACCGGAGGACGATGTGGAAAAGCAGATGCAGCAGGACGCTGCCGAAAACATGACGGAATATGCCCGCAAGGTGTGGGACAGCGCCGACATGGACAAGCTGTGCAGCGAAGCAGTGGACGATGCAGCCACCAACGGCACCGGCATCTGGCACTTCTACTGGGATAACAGCGTAACGGGCGGACGCATGGAGCCCTATGTGGGCGAGCTGCGGGGCGAAACCGTAGACGCGCTCAATTTCTTTGTGGCCAACCCGCAGATGCGGGATGTGCAGAAGCAGGACTATATCATCATTGCCCAGCGGCTGAAAGTGGGCGCTGTGCGGGAGATGGCAAAAGCAAGGGGACTGAAAGAGGAACAGATCGCCCAGATCGTCCCCGATGACTACATCGAAAGCGAAACCTACCGGGCAGCCCGCATGGAGCTGGACGGCAAGGAAAACGAAAAGGTAACGGTACTGACCAAGTATTACCGCAAGGACGGCGCTGTGGTATTCGATAAAGCCACCCGCAGTGTGGAGATCTGCAAGGGTGTATCTCTTACCCCTGCCGGTGATGACGAGGACGGCATCAAGATAAAGCTGTACCCTGTCGCCGCAATGAACTGGAAGCTGCGCAAGGCGTGTTTCTACGGCATCGGCGAGGTGGAGGGACTGATTCCCAACCAGAAGCTTATCAACTTCATGCAGGGAATGCAGGGCTTTGCCGTACAGCAGATGGGCTTCCCGAAGATCATTACCAAACCGGGGGCACTGAAACAGCCGCTGACCAATGAACCGGGCGAAGTCATTACCGACTACGGCAACGGCGGTATTTCGTATCTGGCACCGCCTGCGTTTTCTTCCGCTGCGGCACAGCTGTGCAATGACATGATAGACATGACCCGCGTAGTGACCGGCACCACCGAGGTGGCAACCGGCGAAAGCATGGGTGCCAACATGGCCGCATCGGCTATCATTGCCCTGCAGAACCAGGCACAGACCCCCGTAAACGAGATCCAGCGGCACTTCTGGCGGGCGGTAAAGGATATCGGACGCATCTGGAGCGAGTTTTTCCGCACCTACTGCAGCGACCGCAGGGAGATCGTGGTGGAAATGGGCGACGAGGTACAGGGGCGGGTATTCACCGGTACCGAGTATGCCAAGTATGATTTTGACCTGCAGGTAGATGTCGGCGCTTCCTCCGAGTACTCCGCCGTACTGGCGCAGGCAACGCTGGACAAGATGCTGGATCGGGGAGATATCACCATTGACCAGTACATAGACCTTTCCGACCCCAATGTGGCACCGTTCAAGGAGAAATTCAAGCGCATGAGGGAAGCACAGCCGGAGATGACCGGAATGCCCGGTATGCCGGGGGTGCCGAAGGAAGAAGTGAACGGCGTACAGAGCGTTTCCGGCATTGGCGGAGTTCCGCTGCCGGATGTGCCGAAGGCCCCGACCGTCATGGACAAGTTCACAGGAGGTGGTAACAATGCTGTGCCCAAACTGTAAAGCCGAAATGAGAATCACCGGAAAATACCTTACATTCACCGGGGATACCTCCCCAAACACAGAGACAAAAGCGTTTATCAAGCTGCAGCTGGAGTGCAAGAACCCCAAATGCACCAACAGGACACCGACCTATGTGACCAACCCCTTGGAGGGATAACTAATTTTTAAGTGGCTGCTAAACGGAACAAACCGAACCTCGCCACAGAAAGGAATTTATGGACGAAGAAATCATGACTGCTGCAAATGAAGATATCGAAGAAGATATCGACTCCTCTCCCGCAGTAGAGGAAACCGAGCCGGAGGTAGAGCTGGAGACAGAGCCGGAGCCGGAGATCACCGAGACACAGCGTGTGTCGCGGAGAATCAAAGAAGCATCCCAAAAGAGCGTGGACGACTTTATCCGCAGCATGGGCCTGACCAATCATTATGACAATGACAGACCCATCACCACAAAGGCGGAGTATGAAGCCTTTGTTGCGATGCAGCGGCTGGACGAGGACGGCCAAACCGACCCCGTATCAGCTTACCGAAATCAATCCTTGGAAGCGGAGATTACCCGCTTGCGGAGCAATGAGCGCATGAGAGAGCTGGAGGCTGACCCTGTAAGAGGGCAGACATTCACAAAGCTCAAGGACCAAGTGGTTGAATTGATGGACTACTGCACCCAGCAGGGGACGCCCTGCAGCGTGGATGCAGCGTTCAACACAATTTTGGCGAACAGCTATTTTGACCTCGCCAACGATGCTGCAAACAAGGCAAAGGAAGACACGCTCCGAAGAATCAACAACAACGCACAAGCATCTCCCGGAGCATTGACGGGCGAAAGCCCCGAAACCGAAGCCGACTACATGAAGATGTCGGACAAAGACTTTGAAAAGCTGTATCAAGCTGCACTCCGGGGGGAATTAAAAAATTAAGGAGTGTATAAAACTATGGCTACTACTACTCAGACTTACGGTAATCTTACCGCTGAACAGAAAACCTTTTACGATCGTACCCTGCTGTCCCGGCTGCTGCCCAATCTGACCTTCCTCAAGTATGGTCAGAAGCGCCCCATGCCGAAGAACGAGGGTGACACCATCAACTTCCGCCGCTTCAACTCCCTTGATGTACCTGCGGCATCCCTGACCGAGGGCGTAACCCCTGACGGCGACAACCTGTCCATCACCGCTGTGACCGCTACCGTGGCGCAGGAGGGCAACTGGGTTCGCCTGTCTGACAAGATCAGCATGGTCGGCATCGACCCCGTCCTGACGGAGTCCGCTGCGCTGATGGGCGAAAACGCCGCCAAGACCCTGGAGACCCGCTGCGCGGATGTTATCTTCAAGGGGACTTCCCAGCAGTTTGCTGGCGGCGCTGCTTCCGCAGCCGCTATTGCCGCCGGTAAGGTGGTAAACAGCGAGGAGATCAAGAAAGCGGTGCGCACCCTGCGCAACAACAACGCCGAGCCCCTGGAGGGCGGCTATTACATCGGCTTCTGTGATCCCGATGTAGCATACGACCTGCAGAACGACAGCCTGTGGCAGGATATCTCCAAGTACAACGGCGCCGAGAACATCATGAAGGGCGAGATCGGCCGTATCCATGGTGTCCGTTTCATTCTGACCACCATGTGTCCCACCGACACAAAGACCGCTACTGCGGGAACCCTGCATAAGACCCTTATCGTAGGCAAGGACGCTTACGGCGTGGTCGATGTGAACGGCTCCTCCAAGCCCGAAATCATCATCAAGCCCACTGGCTCCGCCGGTACCGAGGACCCCCTGAACCAGCGCGCGAGTGTCGGCTGGAAAGCGATGGCGGTTACTGTTCGCCTGCAGGAGCTGGCGATGGTCTGCATTCAGTCCATGGCTACCGCCTAACCAAATACAAGGGAGGGGGTAACACCCCTCCCTTCTTTTACAGAAAGGATTTAATATGGCTAACATCAAAAAGGCTGACAATCCCGACATGATCGGAGAGATTGTAGAGAAAGAGACAGGCGAGGAACTCGCCAAGGGCAAGAAGGTACGCATCCGTCTGCCGAAGGACAAGCTGAACAAAGAAGATGTCGTAGTGCCTGTGTGCATCAACGGCTACACCTATCAGATCAAGCGCGGCGAATGGGTAGATGTACCCGAAGAAGTCGCCCGCATCCTTGAAGAAGCAGGGTACATGGGGTGATTGAATGAACAAGAACGATGCCATCAACGGTGCGCTGCGGTGGATAGATGAAGCCACCGTAAACGGCGCTGCCGCAAGCAACGGGTTTATAGCCGACTACAAGGACAGAATGGAGCACCTGCTGGACGGTGCTGTTGCAATGGTGGAATCGCAGTTCCCGCTGATCGAATCCATCAGCATCGTTCAGAACATGCCTCGGTGCATGGAGGGCTCCCATTTTGAAGCTAAGGCGGTTTATCCCGGTGATACCTACGAGTTTACCAACAGTGATGCAAAAGCCTACACGCTTGAAATTTGCGGAGTTCTAACAGCGACTATCGATGGGGCCCTGCAGCAGATTACCGCTCCTGAGTTCCAGCGGCTTTCCGGCAGCTTTAACGGCAGTATCAAGTTGGAATCGCAGTACCCATTCCAGGTAAGAAACGCTGCGTTTTATGCATTCCCGCTGGTAGAAATCCCGGAGCACATAGCATGGGTGCCGTATGAGCTGCCCCAGCAGATGAACGGCATGGTGAAAATTCTTTTCTCCGGTGACGGCGTGGCCTTCCGTGACTTTTCCGACTACCGGCGGCTGGATGAATACCATATTGCGATCCCGTACCATTACAGCGGGCAATTCGATATCCAGTATAAGCACCGGCACGCCCCCCTTGCAGGCGCTTCCGGTGCGACCGAGATAGAGGTGGAGCCCAAGGCGGTTCCGCTGATTCCACTTCGGCTGGCCATTGATGCCACAAGCGGCATTGATGAGACACTGGCGCTGAATCAGTTCCTCACCGGACGCTTTGCAGAGATGGTAGGCGCTATGACGGACGAGGACACCGAGAAACACCAAGTAATTGAAACCGTATTCATGATGTAAGGAGGGGAGCAAATGAGATATTCCCCGGCAAAACTCCCCAGCGCTGATGTGGTAAAGACCAATGCCATGGTCATTAACGACTTTTATGGCTGCGACTTTTCCAGCGGCGCAACCAATATCGACCCAAGAAGAAGCCCCAACTGCGAGAACATGATCCGTTCCTCCCCCGGCCGCGTGAGAAAGCGCCTTGGCTTTGCCAAAACGGCGGTATACGATGGCCGTATCAATGGTCGGTTCTCTCTGGATGGGACAGATATTATCCATGCGGGCACGAAACTGTATGCAGGCGATACGCTGATCTCTTCCGCCATGAACGATGCCTTTTCGGTTGGCAAGAACTTCGATAAAGCGCTGTACCTGCTGGATGGAGCACACTACTACAAGGTAACGCACAGTGACGGCACCTTTACCGTGGCTAATGTATCGGACAGCGCCTATGTGCCGCGCATCGTTATCAATAAAAATCCGGATGGTACCGGCGGAACAACTTATGAGGATATCAACCTCATGTCGGATAAGTGGACAGAATCTTTCTATGTAGGAGATAAGACCGCAGCAGCAACAGTATTCCAACTTTCCCTTGAAAATTTGGATACAACACCTGTAACGGCAAAGATATTGCAAGCTGACGGTTCCTTCGTAGACAAGGCGGAGACTACCGACTTTACTGTAGACCGCACCAGCGGCACCGTGACATTCGTAGCCGCTCCGGGCAAATCCCCTTTGGAGGGCGCGGACAATGTATATATCACTGCATCCAAGGACAGGAGCGAGAGCCGCAGCCGCATTACGAACTGCGATACCTGTATTGTGTATGGCGAGACGGGCACCCGGCTATTTGTGACCGGCGATCCGAACTTTAAGAACAGGGATTTTTGGTCGGCGCAGAATGATTTTTCCTATTTTTCCGATCTATCCTATTCGATACTGGGCGAGGACAGCGAGCGCATTGTAGGTTATTCCATCGTGGGCGACAGGATAGCGGCCCACAAGAGCGGAACCACCGGCGCGGTGTATGTGCGCACCGGCTCCACGGTAACGGAGACCGATGATCTCGGCAACAGCGTGGAGACCTTTGCCTTTAAGACCGGCAATGTAATCACCGGACACGGCGCCATCGCCCCGCACAGCTTTGTGCCGACCGATAACGAGCCGCTGTTCCTTTCCTCCACCGGCATCTTCGCACTGACTGCTTCCGATGTGACCGGCGAGCGCTATGTGCAGAGCCGCAGCTTCTACATCAATCCGAAGCTGCTTTCGGAAAGCAATATCGTCGATGCCTATGCCTGCATCCACAAGGACTTTTATTTCATTGCGGCCGGTGCTGGCGTGTATGTGCTTGACCTGCTGCAAAAGCACTACGAGGATGGGGAGCCGTATTCCAACTACCAGTACGAGTGCTTTTATCTGACCGGAATACCCGCAAGGGTGATCTGGGACGATAACGGCGAACTGTTCTTTGGCACGGCGGATGGCAAAGTATGCAAATTCAATACCGATGAGACCGCTCCCAACTCCTACAACGACACGATGGACGGGGAGACATACACACCAGTAGGGTGCCAGTGGGAAACCCCAGATATCGATGGCAAGACCTTTTACTCCAGCAAACACTTCCGGTACATGGCCTGCAGGCTGTCCGCTTTTGTGCGCACCAGTGTAAACGCCTATGCGATGTGCAGCGGCAAATGGATCTCCATCCTGACCGATGCCCGAACGGCAAGGTTTTTCTCGTGGGAGGACATCGACTGGTCGAAATGGACATGGAGTACCGATGCCACCCCAAAGGTGCTGGGGCGCAAGCTGGATATGCGCAATCTGGATAAGGTGCGCTTCCGGTTCTCCAATGCCAATGCGGAGCCTTTCGGCATAGAAAACATTGCCGTAGAGTACCGAGAAACCAAGAAATACAGGGGGTAAGATATGTTTGAAAAAATAAAAGCGTCCGATGGCAATGCTTATACCCCGGACGCTGTATTTACCGATAGCGATGGCAACAGGGTGGGTGTAATCGGACAGGAAACGACCCCCGGCCTGTCTGCCAGTGAGATGCAGTATTCCGTAGAGCAGGTCGTGCGTGAGGTAGTGATCCCCGCGTACAACAGCCTGGTGGACGCGCTGAATGCCTTGACCGCTGCCGCCAACATGGGCGCAGAGGATATCAGCGGTGCGGCATCGACCGTACAGGAAGAGCTGGAAAAGCGGATCCTGACCGGCAATGTGAAGTACATCCGCCTTAACGATGACAAGGTGCTGGAAACCAGCGAAGATGGCGTAACATGGGAAGCGACCGGCTCCTCCGGCCACATCATTGTCAAGCCGGACGGGACAGTAGCCCCGCAGCGCAGCCGCATGAAGTTTGCCAACGGCACTGTGACCGATGACGGCGAGCAGACCATTATCACCGGTCTGAAAGGCGATACCGGCCCGCAGGGCGAGAAAGGCGACACAGGCGAGCAGGGGCCGAAGGGTGACCAAGGCCTGACAGGCCCCGTTATTGTTCCCTCTGTAGATGCCAGCGGTGTTATGTCCTTCACCATTCAGGATACCGCCATTGCCCCGCAGGCCGTCAGTGTGAGAGGCCCGCAAGGCCCGCAGGGCGTACAGGGCGAGCAGGGCGCACAGGGTACGAGAGGCCCGCAAGGCTTACAGGGCGTACAGGGCATCCAAGGCCCCAAGGGCGAAACAGGCGAACAGGGTCCTGCCGGTGCTACCGGTGCCACAGGCGCAACCGGCCCCAAAGGTGATAAAGGCGATACTGGCCCCAAGGGGGATACCGGTGCAACCGGTGCCCGTGGTGCAACAGGCGCAACCGGCGCACAAGGCCCGGCTGGTCCCGCAGGCCCCAAGGGTGAACAGGGCGATACCGGAGCCACAGGCGCAACCGGGGCGACAGGTGCTACAGGTGCAGAAGGCCCTGCTGGCCCTCGTGGCTTAAAGGGCGAAAAGGGAGACAAAGGTGATACTGGTGCAACAGGCGCTACCGGCGCTACTGGTGCGCAGGGGCCTATGGGACCGCAAGGACCGACAGGCCCTGCCGGTAAAGATGGAACCAGCCTGTATATCGAGGACAGCTATCCTACACTGGCAGCGCTGAAAAACGCGATCCCCGCCGGGAACAACAAGATGTACTATGTGCAGGAGGACGGCGAGTGCTACATCTGGAGCGAGACGGCCAATGACTGGGTAAGCGTTGGCGCTTTGCAAGGCCCCATCGGCCCTCAAGGCCCTCAAGGCGTACAGGGGCCACAAGGCGAGCAAGGCCCAGCTGGCGCTACCGGTGCTACTGGCGCTGCTGGAGAACAAGGCCCGCAGGGTGAGAAAGGCGACAAAGGGGACACTGGCGAGCAAGGCCCCACAGGCGCTACTGGTGCAACAGGCGCGACAGGCCCGCAAGGCCCAGCCGGTTCTCCCGGTGCTGACGGTGCAGCTGCTACTATTAAAATAGGTACAGTAACCTCCGGCGCTGCTGCTTCCGTTACCAACAGCGGCACAACCTCTGCTGCGGTATTCGACTTTGTACTGCCCAAAGGCGATAAGGGCGAAAAAGGCGATACCGGTGCTACAGGCCCACAGGGTGAGACCGGCGCTACCGGCCCCGCTGGCGCTACGGGTGCCACAGGCCCGCAAGGCGAACAGGGCATTCAGGGCCCGCAGGGCGAAGTAGGCCCGCAGGGGCCGCAAGGCCCTGCCGGTGCAGCAGGAAAGGATGGCAAATCCGCCTACCAGACTGCCGTAGAAGCAGGATACACCGGAACGGAAACCGCATTTAACGCGGCGCTGGCGGATGTGCCCGGCCATATCGCAAGCAAGGCCAACCCCCACGAAGTAACCAAAACGCAAGTTGGCCTTAGCAATGTGGACAATGTGAAGCAGGCCCCCTATACCCATGTTTCCGATAAGGCTAACCCACATGGCGTGACCAAAGCCCAGGTCGGACTTGGAAATGTAGATAACACCAGCGATGGCAATAAGCCTGTTTCCACTGCACAGCAGACAGCGATTAACGCCTGCAAGGTAAAGAAAGCGAGCGTTACCCTGACCGCTGCCGGGTGGACAGGAGCTGCAAGCCCCTATGCGCAGACCATAACCCTTTCCGGCATTACCGTAAACAGCAAGGTGGATATCCAGATGGATGCAACCGTCCTTGGCGTTATCCTCGACAGCGGTACATCTGCCCTTTGGATTGAGAACAACAACGGTACCCTTACTGCCAAGGCAATGGGCGAAAAGCCCAATGCGGACATGGCGGTACAGGTGATGATAACAGAGATCATCAACGGTGGGGGCAGTATCTCCGGCAATGCCATCTATGCGCCATCCGGCGGCGGTGGCTTTGTAGCTTCCGCTACGGCGCCGGATACCAAACTGCTGTGGATCGATACCGCAAACGGCGGTATTATCAAATACCACAACGGCACTGCATGGGCAGCTGTTGGCGCGGCATTCAGTTAAGGGGGTGAAACATATTGGCTCTTAATTCTCAGAACCAGATTCTTGCCTCGGACTTTGTAGGCCTTAAAGCAAGGGTAAAAGCGGAAATGAATCGTCGCTGCCGCTCCGGCTCCCTGACAGCCTATGCCGGGACAGCCTACGACTACAGCGTTGTCCCCGCCAATGGGGCCATCGTCAAACCGGAACACCTTAACAAGCTGGTCGTACCAATCAACGCGATTTCGCCCAGTGGGTATACCGAAAAAGCAGCTGGGGACGCCGTCCCGGAGTTGGCCACACTAGATGCAAAGCTGGCAGCCCATGAAGCATATCCCATGCGTGGCAGCGGTTCGGATTGCGCATCAGGCTGCAGCGGACTGTGCAGCTCCGGATGCTATAATAGCTGTTCTGGTTGTGGAGGCTCTTGCTCTTATGATTGCAGCGGATGTAGTGGAACCTGTACTGGTGACTGTCAAGGGACCTGTTCTGGAGGTTGTAGCACTTCGTGTGGAGGAGCTTGCTGGAGAGACGGGTGCACGAGTAATTGCACAGCAGCTTGTAGAATGGATTGTTCTGGTTCCTGCAAAGGGAAGTGTACTGGAAGCTGTGTAGCGCAGTGTGCAAATAATTGTCAGGCTGGTTGCAAAGGTGGCTGCGGAACACAAGCTCGGATGTCAACCTAAAACAAAGAATAGATGGAGGGTATTCATATGTTTGGAGTAAATCAAGCAATCATTGTAACAAGGATTGCAGAAATGAAAGAAATCTCTATCAACGAGATAAAAAATGCACTCGAAGAAAGTAAGAGTTCGAAAGGTAAAGAGCTCTATTATATTATGTGTGCTCAACCGATGCAGCAGGTGGTGGAATGCACAGAAGTCGAACTGCGGGCTTATGCTAATTCCCTTATCAAGAAAGTAGAGGAAGCCACGGGGAGCAACTATGACGAAAGCACAAAATCTGCGGTTGTAGATTTCTTTATCTTTGATCGCAAGCGCAATATCGATGGCATTGATAAAGTAATATCCTATTGCCTTAAAGTTCTTGATGCGCACAAAGCTTGCAGAGAAAATACAATGGAATGGTTCCTCATGGAGGACTTGAAGAGGCAACTGATGGGCATTTATGCGTATGATCATACCAGAATTGAAGACCTTAAAGCACTGATTACTGAAGTATTGAAAACCGAGGATGCATATAACTATTATATCGCCGGGCTGTAAATGGGAGGAATCAAAATGACATTGAAAGTAACGATCCCTGAGCAGGACTGCACCTGCGTGGAACGCCTCTGGTACGAGTACAACGCGGCGCTTGGCGTTCTGCGTTATCTGATGGCGCAGCCTGATGTACTGGAGAAAAACCTGCAGTTGTATGCCGATAGCTGTGAAGCAAAGAGCGTGGAGCTGGAGCTGGCCAAAAGAGAAGTGAGTGAGCGCTTTAAGCCCGACGGCGCAGTTATGAGCTACTCTTTTAACTTTGACGAGTGCACCATCGAGTACAATATGGAGGACGCATGAAGCGAAGCGAAATAAGTTATGCAGACTACCTTTATACTTTGTACCCAGAAGAAGGCGCAAAAATGCTTCCAGAAGAGTTTCTTTGCCGTGATGTTACTTTTCAAGTGACAGATGACTGCCCGATGGCCTGCACTTATTGTTATCAAGGGCATAAAGGACATAGGGTGATGTCAAAAGAGACGGCTCGGGCTGGTGTCGATCTTCTCTTCCGTATGTGGGAAGAAGACAAGGGAACATTCATCAATCGAAAAACAAAGGCTATTATATTGGATATGATCGGTGGGGAACCTCTGATGGCTATTGATGTGATCGATGATATCTGCACCTACTTTGTGCGGCGCTGCCTGGAGCTGCAGCACCCGTGGATCTATACATGGAGGGTCAATATCACATCGAATGGTGCTTTGTACTTTGAACCGAAAGTGCAGGAGTTCCTCCACAAGTTCCGGAATAATCTGAGCTTTGCTGTAACGCTGGACGGGCCAAAAGAGATCCATGATGCCTGCCGGGTCTATCACGATGGGCGCGGCAACTTCGATGATGCCTACGCGGCAATGAAGCACTTTAACGCTCATTTCTATGAAGAATTGGGGACAAAAGTGACCATTGCCCCGGAGAACATCCGTAATCTTAACCGCATCGTGGACTTCTTTATGGCCGAGGGCATGAAAACAATACACGCCAACTGTGTACATGAAGCCAAGTGGACACCGGAACACGCCAAGGTGCTGTACGATGAAATGAAGCAGATGGCTGATAAGCTGTTGGCAAACAACGATGGCACCACGGTCTCCCTGTTTTCGGAGGATAATTTTCACCCGCTTTCGCCAGAGGAAAATGGGAACTGGTGCGGCGGTACCGGGGCCATGCTGGCGTTTGACCCTGATGGTATTGCCTACCCCTGCCTACGATATATGCCATCCTCTTTGGGCAACGATGCCCCGCCCATCATCGTTGGGACTGTCGATGGGGTATTTGAGCAGCCGGAGCACAAAGCAATTAAGGAATACCTTGACAGCATTACCCGCCGTTCGCAGTCTACGGATGAATGCTGGGAATGTCCGGTCGCTTCCGGCTGCGCATGGTGCTCCGCATGGAATTATCAGGAGACTGGCTCGGTCAACTGCCGCAGCACCAATATCTGCGTGATGCACAAGGCGAGAGCACTGGCCAATGTGTACTACTGGAACAAATGGTATAAGCAAAACAACATCAATAAGAAATTCAAAATGCATCTACTCCGAGAGGAAGCAGAAAAAATAATCAGCCCGCAGGAGTATGATATGCTGCTGCGGCTGAGTGAGGAGGACTGATATGGATGCAAGTGTTTGGGTAGCAATTATCACAGGTGTGGCGTCGGTATTGGCGGTGGTGATAACCAACAGCCGGAGCAATGCCGAGCGGGACTACAAGATGGAACGGGCGCAGGCCGTAACCGACACCAAGCTGGAAGAACTGACCCGGGAGGTGCGGCTGCACAATAACTTCGCGGAACGGATCCCCGTTTTGGAAGAACAGAACAAAGCCCTTAACAAAAGGGTGACCAACCTTGAGCAGAGAAAAGGAGCGTAACTATGAACGAATTTGTAACCTGGACAACCCTTGGAACCTATGCCGGCGCTGTGATGATGGTCACTATCATCACCCAGTTTTTGAAGCAGACCCCCCTCAAGAACATCAACACCCAGCTGCTTGCTTACATCATCTCTGTGGCCATCCTCATCGGAGCCGAAGCCTTTAACGGCTCTGCTCTGACGGTGCAGGGCGTTATCCTGTGCCTGCTGAACGCCGTTATCGTGGCCTTGGCTGCCGGTGGTACTTATGATGCTGCTACGACCGGCATGGTCAAACACACTGATGCGGCTATTTTGGATGCCGAAGGAAAGGGGGAAGCCTAATGGCTTTCCTCTCTCCCGATAATGTACGCTATGATAACGGCGTAAAAATCTGTGAAAAGCTTATTCCTGATAGCGCCGTATGGAACCGAGACTATACCGAGGCCGGTTATACATACCGCAAAGGTACGCAGTACAAGGCAAACCGTCCGCTTTCTGCGATTAAAGGTGTCACGATACATAATACCGGGCGCATCAAGACCCCTAACGGAACCACAATGGCCGAGCAGTACACCAGGGCAACTTATCCCAACTGCAACATGGGGTCTGTCCGTGTCCACTACTATGTGGACGAGAACGAAGCATGGCAGAACCTTGACGAAAGCGAGGTCGGCTGGCACGCTGCCGATGGAAACTATGGCCCCGGCAACAGCACTACTATCGCCATTGAGATCATCATGGACGGCACTGATGCCGAGTATAACCGGATTGCCGAAGATAACGGTGCAAGACTTTGCGCTGCTATTCTCAAACGGCACGGTTTGGATGAAACCGCAGTCTATCAGCACCATGACTGGTACGCAAGGAAAGATTGCCCTGCCTATATCAGACCGCACTGGAGCGCATTTTTGGCGTTGGTGCGGCAGTATCTCAATGACGATACGCAGGTGCCGAGCGATTATGATAAGCTGGTCGCCGAGTTGGAAGACATCAAAGAAAAATACAGAAACGAACACGCCAGCGCGCAGGCGCTGCGTGGGAGAATTTTAGCCGCTGTGGAGCAGTATGACACAGCGGCATATGACAAGGAGGGGTAATTTTGGCACTGAGAAAGAACACAACCCTTGTAAACGATGGCGGCAGCAACCGCACAATAAAACCGATTGGGTACGATGTAGGTAGAGCAGCAACCGCTGCTGCGGATTCTGTTGGTAGACCCGGCAGGGGCGCTGTAGATGCAGCGATAAAGGGCGGAGCTCTTGCTTCGGCAAAGGCTAACCTGGCTGGAGTTTCCCCGACAATTTCCTCCACCGTGACGGACACCTCCGAGCGGGACGCATACCTTGAGAGCCTGAAAGCGCAGCTGGATGCGCAGACCGCTGCCTATGACCAGCTGCTTGCCTACAACCAGCAGATGTATGAGGCCCAGCAGAAACAGGCGGCCCAGCAGCGGGAGGACAATGCACGCAGGGTGTACATTGCCAAAGAGATGGCGCTAAAGAACCTCCCCGGGCAGCTGGCCCGTGAGGGCATCAATGGCGGCCTTGCGGAAAGCTCCTATGTCCGGCTGAACAACCGCTATAACAGCAGCCTTGCCGATGCGGATAACGCCTATTCCGATGCGGTGAATCAGGCATACCTTGACATGATTCAGGCGAACCGGGAGCCGCAGAGCGGTAAGATGAGCGCACAGGCGAGCTATTCCGCCGGGTTGGCAAAGGCCCCGAAGCCAAAGACAAAAACCACCAAAAAGGACAACCCAAATTACAATGCCGCCTTGCAGGACTCCTACAACATGTTGCGCCGGGCCGGTTATTCTGATGCAATGACGGCAAGACTTCTCGGACTTGAATAACAGGAGGAAAAATGGATAGAAAAACGCTGGAACAAAACTATCAAAAATCTTTCGGTGCATCGCCTGCCGCGGAGCTTGAGCAGAACTACCAGCGGAGCGGCATTGACTCTCTTGTTCAATCTGTGAAGAAAGCTACCCAATATAATCCCTCTGCCCCCAGCACGCAGCCTACCCAGGCTGCGCCTGCTGGGGCTTCTTCTCGTAAACAAAGCGATGCCATGAAGGAGCAGCTGGATACGATTAAGAAACAGAGGGACGACGCGGCAATTAAGGCCGGGGCCTATATGCGAGCTGGGAATATGCCGCAGCAGGCCAAGGAGCAGCAGAAGATTGCCAACAAGGCTGCCATTGAGTACGAGAACGCCTATACCCAGTGGAAGAACCAGCGAAATGCGGAAGCGGTAGAGGACTACAACCCGGACGAGAATAAATTCAAGGCAGGCGATGCTGTCCTTTCTGGCGTGCAGAATGCATTCCAAAGCATGAGGCAGTATGCCGCTGCAGCATCTTCGTATCTTTCCGGTAATCCGGAAGCGCAGGCATGGGAAGCCAAGCGGCTGATGGAAAGCGGCGTAAGCGGTACCGAAGCCGTAAAGCGGGCCGGGCTTGCCGATAAGAGAGAAATCCCCATCACAGACTATAAGACACAGGCAGAACTGCGCCACGAGAAGAATGTAGCCAGCGTTGGTGCTGTTGAGGGCGGAGCGCTGCAGCTGGTCAATACGATCTCGAACATGGTGCCGTCCCTTGTTGCAAACGCAGTCCTCCCCGGCTCCGGTTTGCCCGTGATGGCTGCATCCGCCGCGGGCAATAAATATGCAGATGCCTATGAGAAGTATGGGAATACGGATACAGCATTCGTACTCGGCTCCGCTGCCGGTGGCGCTTCCATGCTTACCGAACAGTTTGGTGGTTTGTATGGCTCGCTGGGCAAGTCTGCCGCCGGGCAGGCCGTGGCCAAGAAACTGATGGCGGAAGCCCTCGGCCTGTATAACCTCGCCAATTCCGTGGGTGGCAAGTGGCTGCGGGACGCTCTCTCCGAAGGCATTGAGGAGGGCGCAGAGGATGTTATCAACTACGCCATTGAAAAGGCCCTCACCGGCGACAGTGACGAGATGGACAACTTCGGCTATGATATCCTGCTGGGTGCTCTTGCAGGCGGTGTATTGGGCGGCGGCAACGCTGCGATGCGTTCCGTCACCTATAGCCGTGTAGGCAAGGCACTGAATGCTTCCCCTGCTGCCGTAGCGCAGCAGGTGCAGGAGGGCATGGAGAAAGGCGCAGGCACCGCACCTGCCATTTATGCGGCGGAGGTGCAGAAGAACCCCAGCAGCCAAATGGTGGGCAGACTGTATGAAGCAAACCTCACCTATGATGCCGAGAGCGGCCTTTCCAAAATCCAGAACGATATTACCCAGGTCTCCATCAATGAGATCAAGGCGATGGTCTCCAAAGCGGATGCGCTGGCGCAGGCAGCCCAAAAGCTGAATGTGGAAGCTACTCCGCAAGCCGTAGCAACAGCTATTACCGATGCCCAGCGCACACAATCCATTAAAACAGCCGAGGGCAGCGTAGGGCAGGCTTTTGCGCCCACAGTTGATAATCCTGCCAACGCAGGAGAGAAAGCCTACAACAGCGCCCTTGCCGGTGTAGCAGCTAACCAAGGCGTAGCTGCTCGCATCAATAACGACCCTGCCGCAAGACAGGCATTCTCCCAGTTGACCGGCGTACAGTTCAGCGGAAACACAGCACAGGATATTGCCGCTATCGAAGTGGCTACGCAGAACATTGCGAAGTCCGGTAAACAGGCGATCTCCCAGGCGGAATATGCCCAGCGTGTCGCTGCTGCGGGAGAACAGGCTGCTGCCCAGTTCGATGCCGATATGCAGGCGCAGGCGGAGCAGATGCAGCGGGAATCCGATGAAAGATGGCTTTCCGTTGAGCAAAACACCATTACCGATGTAGACGGCAAGCGCCGCATCAAGGAGATCACCAATACTGATGTGCGCGGCAATACCGAGATCGGCTATAAGAAAGCTGAAATTCTCGGCAGTAAAAAGAAAGCTGTTGCCGAGGTGAACAATGCAGCGAAATACCTTGGCAAGACTATCGTGTGGTTTGAGGGCGCGGTGCAGGTCAATGGGCAGTACCGACTGACCAATGGCTATCGCGCACCGGATGGCACCATTTATGTCAACATCAATTCCCGCGATCCGCTGATGGTTACTTTTGGGCATGAGATGTTTCACGACCTTGTAGCTGATAGCAAGTATTCCGGGCTGATTGATACGCTGGTAGAGAACCCCGACTATGCCGATATGGTAAAGGGCATGATGAATGCCAAAACCGAACTGTACGAGCGCAATGGAATTGATCTTGACCCGGATGCAGCTGCGGAGGAAGTCGCTGCCGATATCAGCGGTGATCTTTTGGGCAGCCGGGATATGCTGGAGTACATCGGCGCAAGAAATACGGAAGCCGCCACCGGCATTAAAGGTTTCTTGAACCGTATCCTCAAAAAGCTAAAAGGAAAGCCCTCTGCACAGGAAGCCTATAACAGGCTGTCCGAAGCGCAGCGGGCTTTGATTGACGGTATTGAGGGTAGAACGGAGGCGGAGGAAGCGGGGAAGATATCTTATTCGCTGATGCGGGAAGCGGTGGAGAAAAACAACCGCCCATTTGCGGAACAGTTTGCCGACTACAAAGCTGGCAAAATGAAACCGACGGAGCTGTTTGCCCTTGGCAATACATCGCAGTATCTGCAGGCTGCCGGAATAGGGAATGAGCCCATTGTTATGGCGCAATCTGTTGTAGCAAAGGCGCAGAGAAAAGCAAAGGTTGATACCCATGGGCATAACCTTTCCGATAATGTTTTGCTGAAGCTTCCGGAAATGCTGGACAAGCCGGTGCTTCTGTTGAAATCGGACACTGTCCCCAATGCAGCAGTTATTGTTACCTCTACAGCGGATTCCGACGGAAATCCTATTGTTGTGGCGCTCCACTTGAGCCGGAGCGAGGGCTTTGATATTGTAACAAGAGTGGCAAGTCTGTATGGAAAAGAAAACAGCAGAGACTTCCTTGCGGAGCAAATGCTTCGGGGAAATCTGCTTGGTTACAGCAAAAAAGAAGCCAACCGGCTGCTTCATCGAGATGGGCTCCAATTGCCCAGACGGAACACAGCGGTTGACTTCGACACCATCAATATACCACAAGACACTGATGTTGTCAATAGCCATTCTATGCAAACCGGTGCAAAAAATGCACAGGAAAAGCTTTCCCTTATGGAAATGCCGACGACCGACAGCACCGGCAGCAAAGACATCCGCTATTCCCTCATGGAAGATGCCCAGTACATGGCCGACATTGACAAGGCCGTTGCGGATGCTGCGCAGAAAGCTAATGATGAATTGAAAGCTGCGCAGGCGCAGGTAAAGGATTTGCGGAAACAGCTGCTTGAGATGCGTAACCGCGCAGAGTATGCGGAGCTACAAACCAAGGTGACGGAGAGGCCGACCGTAGACCCAATTAAGGCGAAAAGGGATATTAGCCGATTCCTGCGGAAGAATGGCATCACAAACGAGGAGACCATCAAGACCCTGACCGCAGAGATTGAGGACGCATTCAATAGCGTATACCGGTGGGAGAAGACGGACATTGACGCGGCCGCCAAAAAGGCAGCAGATGCTATCCTCAAAGAAGCGACCGTTGCCGACCCTCTAAAAACAGAAAAAGCAGATATCCGCAAGAGCCTTTCCCAAAGAACCTTTGTGATTGGCGAGCAGCTGCGCGGGGATATTGTGCGCAAGTACGGCTCCCTTACAAACTTCCGAAGGAAGTATGGGAACATTATTCGAATTAAGACACGAGAGAATGCCAAGGCTGGTGAGGGAGTGGCATTCGATGTTGCCTATTCCGAACTGCAAAGCGAATTCCCTGGTATCTTCCGGGACGCGGAAACGGAATGGGAGACCTTCGAGAACACGGTGGAAGTAGCGGACTACGCAAAGGATTCTGAACGCATACCCCTTTCGTATGCCGTTGATGAGGAAGAGTTTGCCCGAAGCATTACAAACCAGCTAACCGATCTGCTTTGGAGCCAAAAGGAACTTGTCACCGAGGCGGACAAGGCAAAGGCAAAAGCTGACGCAGCAACAGAAAAGGCTGTTGACGCGGCAGTAGAAGCAGAACGGCAGAGGGGCCAAAAAGAAACAGCTGCAAACGACCGCTGGCGTGATGCAGAGACGAAACTCCTCACCGAGATAGCAGCGGCTAAAGAGCGAGAGAAAGCAGCAAAGGCCCGTGCAGAATTCATGGCGAAATATGACGCACTTTCCAAGCAATACCGTGCTGACCTCCGTGCGAACAATCGGCAGGTGCGGGACAAGTACAACGAAAAGCTGTCCGAAGCCAAGGACGAATTCAACCGGCGGAGGACGCAGGACCGCATTGACCGAGTGGTGCGGGAGGATCGGGCAAAGAGCAAAGCCAGATTGAGGACGGCGGAACAGAAATCCACCACTACGGAAGATGTTGCCAAGGTTCTGACCGAAATGCCGAAGAAGGACAAGGAAACCTTTAAGGCGAAATCCGCCAAAGACTGGCGCACCTTTAAGCGCCAGTGGATCAACACTAAGGATGAGCTGGAGCGATTCGGGAACGAAGTCGGCGACAGCAGAATCATGTATGCAGCGAACAATGTCGGGCAGGCATCTGCGGCGGCGCAGTATTCCATCGGCGGCGCAGGGCAGTACGACCTGAACGGTGTGAAAATCAGCGGTAAGAACCTCATGCAGGTATTTGAACCGGCGAAAAAGTCTGGCTTGACCAATGAGTTTTACACCTACCTGCTGCACGAGCACAATGTAGACCGCATGAGTGTACGCGAAAACGCGCAGCGGCAGCTTGCAGAACTTCGGGCGAAACTGAACAGGGAAGTCAACGGCTTTTCGGAAATGACAGATGAGAACATCGCCACAGCCGCAGGCAAGGATACCACCCTTACAAAAGCCTACACCGAGGCACAGATTGCCGCCGCCAAGCAATATAAGCAGTTCCAGGCGTGGGCAGAAAAGCAGTTTGACAAGCCTGTATTCGGAAGCAGCGTGACCGCAGACGATAGCCGTGCCGCTGCAGCTGACCTGCTGGATGCACACCCTGAATTTGAGAAGTGGGCAAAGGATGTGTATGCCTACCTTGACGGATTGATGGAGGTGCGAAAGCAGGGCGGACTCGTGAGCGCTGATATGGCACAGTACATGAAGGAACTGTATCCGCACTATGTTCCCACCTACCGCGATATGCCCAGCACCTCCGGCGGCTACTCCAACCCCAACAGCGTTGCGGTGAACAGCACCATCAAGTCCGCAAAAGGTGGCAACCAAGATATCATGCCGCTGATCGACAGTATTGCCAGGCAGACCTTGCAGACCTTCTCCGCAGCCAAAAAGAACATTCTGGGCAATATGCTGTATGAAGATGCAATGGATACTACCCGTGATATCTCGGAATACATTCAGAGTGTTACAGAGGAAGGCGATCTCGTTGACCTTGATGCGGATTCCGCAGAGAACCTCAAGAACACGCTGCGCATTTGGGTGGATGGCAAACCGGTTACTCTGCACATGAGTGAAGCAATGGCCGATGGGTTTAGACCCATTGAGCAATCCAATTCCTTTGGAATGAAAGCATTGCGCTCCATCAACAGCACATTCAAGAAGCTGGTCACGCAATGGAACCCTGTATTCATCGTGCGAAATTTCGTCCGTGATGCACAGTCTGCATTGTACTTTACCCATTACAGCAATGCCACATTCATTAAGAACTACGGCAAGGCCGTAAAGGAAATCGCAACGAACGGGAAGTATTGGCAGCTCTATCAGGCGATGGGCGGAAAAGGAACTACCTATTATGACCCAAAGTCGGGGCTTTCCGACCGCTACCATTTCAAAAACGGTGCAGTCGATAAAGTGGCTGGTGGGTTGAATAGAGTAATCGACATCCTCTCCTTTGCCAATGAAGCGGTCGAGCAGTACCCCCGACTTGCTGAATTTATCAGCACGATGGAGGACACAGGCGATGTGCAGCAGGCGCTCTATAATGCAGCAGACATCACAACGAACTTCGGGCGTGGCGGCTTCGCTGCCCGCAAGCTGAACGCTTCCCTTGTGCCTTTCTTCAACCCCGGTATGCAGGGCCTTTCCAAGAACATTCGCATTGTCATTGACCGGCGCGGCTGGAAAGAGATTGGACAACTGATCTCACGCTTGCTTATCAACGGCGTGGCACCCGGTATCATTATGGGCCTGCTGTATGATGGGCTGAAAGAGGACGATGACTACAAGGAGCTTTCCAACTACATCAAGGATAGCAACATCCTCATCAAAATCGGCGACAATAAGTTTATCAAGGTCCCGATGGGCCGTGAACCTTCCGTTATTACGGCGTTCACTAACCGTATGTGGCGTTGGCTGAAAGGGGAACCTGCGAGCAGCGCGTTTGCCGGTTATCCGTCTTTCGCTATTGAGCAGATTGCGCCGAACAATCCGCTGACCAACAACATCTTCGCCGGTATTACTGCGATGAGTACCAATAAGACCTGGTACGGCGGCGACATCGTTTCCAGCTACATGGAGGAAAAGCCTGACTACCTGCAATACGATGAAAGCACCGATGCGTTCTCCATTTGGCTCGGTGAGATTACACGACACGGGAAGAACGGCATCGAAGGGCTTTCCCCGAAGAAGGTCAATTACCTGATCGACCAGTATTCCGGCTTTATCGGTGACTGGTTGCTTCCGGCGCTTTCCAAGAAAGCTGATGTCCCTGCGGTGGTAAAGGCTTTCGTGGTAGATAGCGTCCGGCAGAACCGGCTGGGCAGCGACTTCTATGATGCGCTGGACGAAGCCAAGCAGGTAAAGGAGACCGAGCTTGCGACAGCAGCCGATGATGCAACCTACTCCTACCTGTATAAGCAGAGCAAGGCGGCGTCCGAGATCACGAAGCAGCTCAAGGAAATCTACAACAGCGGAGAAAAGACCCGCAAGGAGAAGATGAGCGAGGCTCGTGACCTGCTGGAATTACGAAACGAGATTTATAGAAAAGCCCTGTTGACCGTCGGCACCTACGAGGAAACCGCAAAGAGCATCGGAAGTGCAGACAGCGATGTGGTGAAGCGCGAAGCAAACCGCAAGGCGTTCGGCGCGGAATATGCGCTAAAGAACTACAACAAGGATGTCGGAGAGAAAGCTGCAGAATATGTGGCGCATGGAGTTACCTATGACCAGTACTATGCCGCATACTTTGCTGCCCGCGGCATCACCGGCGACAAGGACGAGAACGGTAAGACGATTACCAACTCTGCCAGCCGGAAAAAGAAAGATGCCATCGACAAGGCTGTGCCAAACGCAACCACAAAGCAAAAGCACCTTTTGTACGAAGCGATTGGCGTTTCAGAAAAAGTGTGGTAAAATTATTGCAGTTTTACAATGATTCCAAAAGCGCGCTGGAAAAAAAGTATGGAGTTCGCTTTTGGTTCATTACCCCGCACCACGAAGAAGCACTCCATTTGGGGGGCTTCTTTCTTTTTAATAACTGGAGGGCATATGAAACTTGTATTTCTTTAACGGTGATCTTGCATCATCTCCATCAAAGTTGTGGCATATAACGACTCGATCTTCATAGACAAATACAGAGTTGATGAAGGTATCCACTATGCGCTGCATATAATTTATATCCGCCCGGTCACATTCGGGAACCTTTGAGAGGAAGTACATGATTTTCTTTTCGTCGAACTTTTCCTGCACCAGCTCCTGCTTTGCAATGGCGTACTTGATGCTCTCCAATTCTTCCTCTCTATCTCTTACCATTGCCGCAATGGTGGGTGATGCAGCGCCTGCTTCGAGTGCGGCAACAAGATTACTGATCGCTTTCTCGCACTCTCTCCTGCACGATTTTAATCCGTCCAGGATCGCGATATCTTTCTGCCTTTGCTGCCATGCACAAAGGTCTGCGGCAATCGACTGGATGTTTTCTTTGTGCAGTGCCACATCGAGGGTCGTATCGATCACGAGCCGCTCTAAGAAGTCTTTCCTTACTGGCCTCTTGGGGCAGGTTTTGCTTTTATCCCGGCTGTTCTTGTGGTGAACGCAGCCGATGACAACGCCAAGAGAGATAGAGAACAATCGATTCTGAGGGATGATGTATGGCTATTTGTGGTGGATCATCGACTCGGAAAAGAGAAATTCCGCGGCTATTGGCAATAGCGGCAATGTGATTTATGTCAATGTACTGCCGCGTATCGTCATAGCTGCTGCGCATTCCTTTAAGCCTGCCATATATGATTGGGTCGATTTTATCTGGGAACATATTGAACCGTTTGTGCTGGAGCAGCGAGAAAAGATAGATGCCCAAAAGGGAAAATACAGTCGCTTTTATAAAAAATGTGTTGACAATGCAGTGTGCTTTCGGTATAATAATAAAGCTGACCTTCGGGACAGTACTATGGCCCGTTGGTCAAGCGGCTAAGACACCGGCCTCTCACGCCGGTAACGCGGGTTCGATTCCCGCACGGGTCACCATAGTCGGTGTTGATTGCGATGAGGTTCCACCTGTTCCCATCCCGAACACAGAAGTTAAGCTCATTGGCGCCGAAAATACTTGGCTGGAAGCGGCCCGGGAAGATAGGTAAATGCCGACACAATAATTGGTGCTTATGACGATGAGGTTCCACCTGTTCCCATCCCGAACACAGAAGTTAAGCTCATTCGTGCCGAAAATACTTGGCTGGAAGCGGCCCGGGAAAATAGGTCAGTGCCAATACAAGCTTAAGTGCCATCTCTTTGCGAGATGGCACTTTTCTATCTCAATAATTATTTCAGGAGGAGCATTTTATGAAGGCCAAATCCCTTTCTGCGCTTCTTATTCTGGCATTGCTGCTGGCACTCTGTGCCGGCTGCACTATTCACATCAATCCCAGCGCCGGCATTACCACCAATGACTCGTTCCACTATTCCACTTACGATAACGCTGCCGATTACACCGCGGGCCGCTTCACTTATCAGGCGGAGGACATTCGTGCCGTCCGTGTTTATTGGGTCGCGGGCAGCATCGATCTTATCGAAAAGAATTCTGCCGAGCTTTCTGTCAGTGATTCAGCGGATAACCGTTCGCAGGAGGCCCAGCTTCATTCTCTGCTGCGGGATGGCATCCTTACCATCCATTACTGCGCCTCGGATTACCGCGGTGAAATGCAGCCCGAATGGAAGCAGCTCACCATCGAGATCCCCAGCGGTATCGAACTGACGATCGAAAATGTCAGTGCGCCGATCCGCGCGGCCGCGCTTACCACACTGCAGCTTCACATTGCCATGGTCAGCGGAGATATTTCCATTGATAGCCTGGTAGGGGAAAATGCCGAGTTTGATACTGTCAGCGGCAATATCGAGGTAGATACCGCCAATGTAAAGACTGTATCTTTGAATAGCGTTTCCGGCAATTTCGATTGGGAGCAGTTCACCGTGGATCAGCTCACGGCTGATACCGTTAGCGGCGACCTGGGTTTTGAATTTATCTCCTGCCGGGAAGCGGCGCTGAATACCATCAGTGGAGAAACCGACCTAACTCTCCCGGCACAGGGTGGCACCGTCCGCTTTGATACCGCCAGCGGTGCTTTTATCACCCAGCGCGCCTATCAAAAGCAGGATCATTTCTATAGCTTTGGCCCGGCGGATTGCAAAATCAGCGTCTCCTCCACCAGCGGCGACCTGGAAATCGAATAACCATTGCAGAAATTAAAGCTCTCCCGGGAAAAATTTTCCTCGGGAGAGCTTTTACTACTACTACTACTACTACTACTTCACCCAGTCGTCCAGCAACTTCTTGGCGGTAAACTCCTGTCCGTTTAGGTAAAATAGGGGGGAGCCCTCCAGAATGCCGGTAAAGCGCAGCCGCCAGGCACACAGCACCTGCTGCTGCAATTTTAATGCCCGGTTTTTCTTCAGACTTTCCGGTGTGCAGTACTTGGTATCTCCCAGCAGCGGCCATCCCATGTGGGCCATATGCGCTCGTATTTGATGGGTGCGGCCGGTGTGCAGTGTTACCTCCAGCAGGGCCATTCCGTTTTTCTGTCGCAGCACCCGGTATTCCGTTAGGATGGTCTTGGCATCCGGCTGTGGCTTATCAAATACCGTTACGGTTTTTGTCCTGGTATCCCGCCGCAGAAAGGCTTTGCAGGTAGCATGGTCGGGATTGGGGACTCCCACAGTTACGCAGCGGTAGGTTTTTTTCACCTGCCGCTCCTTGATGATCTCATTCATCGCCTGCAGCGCGGCGGCGTTCTTGGCGCACAGCACCAGTCCGCAGGTGTTGCGGTCGATGCGATTGCACAGTGCCGGCGCAAAGCTGTTTTCCTGTGCCGGGTCATATTCGCCCTTTTGGTACAGGTATTTCTGCACCCGTCCGATCAGCGTATCCGCGGTGCCGCTTTCATCCTCATGTACCACCAGCCCGGCGGGCTTATCAGCGATAAGGATATTCTCATCCTCATAGATGGCAGAAAGCGCGTCCCCAGCCCGCAGAAAGGTCTCATCTGCCCGCTTTTCCTCAAAAAACTCATCATTGAGGTACAGGCTTACCACATCACCCACGGCCAGTCTGGTGCTTATTTCTGCCCGCTTGCCATTCACCTTGATCCGTTTGGTGCGGATCCCCCTATACATCATAGAGGAGGGCAGCAGCGGTACGGCTTTGCCCAGGAATTTATCCAGTCGTTGTCCGGCATCATTTTGTCTTATTGTAAATTCTTTCATTTATGAGTCCTTCTTTTACGCCTGACGGCTCGTAAAAATGAGCCCCGGCTGCACCAGCCTGCCTGCGGGCCTTCCTTGCCGTCCTCTCATTTTTTCGGCTGCGTGTCATCTGTTCTTTTTTCAAAATTCAATATAAGCATACCCGGATTTCAGCTCACCGTCAAGCCCCACCGCCCTTTACTTTTTGCGGCGGGAATGGTAAGATAGGAACAGAATTTTGTCGAAAGGGGAGGGGAGCGCATGGCCAATGAACATTCCGGTCACCGGGACCGCCTGCGGGAGCGTTACCTCTCGGAGGGTCTGGATGGCTTCCCGCCCCACAATGTGCTGGAGCTCCTGCTGTTTTATTCGGTGCCCCGGCGGGATACCAATGTCTTGGCTCACCGCCTCATTGAACAGTTTGGTTCCCTCGTTGGTGTCCTCAATGCCGCCCCGGAGCAGTTGGCCCAGGTGGAGGGCATCGGCATGAATGCCGCCGTTCATCTCCACCTCGTCGCGGATATCGCCCGCCGTTACTATGCCGAAGCCATCACTCCTCTGCCCAATGATGCCCAGCGGGAGGACCTAATGCGCTATTATGGAAAAAAGCTGGTGGCCGCCTGCAATGGCCTGCCGGAGGAAACGCTCTATCTCGTCTGCCTGGATAATAACCTCCGGGAGATCAGCACCGACCGCATCTCCACAGGTGCCCCCAATGCCGTGCAGCTGCCTGGCCGTAAAATCGCTGAGGTAGCGCTGCGGCACCATGCTCCCAGCATCCTGCTGGCGCACAATCACCCGCGCGGGCTGGCCATCCCCTCCCGGGAGGACATCGCCGCTACCCTATCCCTGCGGGATGCTCTGCGTGCCATTTCGGTCGATCTCATCGACCACTTCATCATCGCCGGCAGCGATTATGTCTCGATGGCTCAGTCGGGTTTCTTCAGCTCGGCGGCCCGGCAGGTTTTCGCCCTTCGCAGCCCGGAGGATGATCTCGACCCTGGCTTTCCTGCCGATTGAACGGGCGGGCACGCCTCCGCTCCCCCTCGGGCTGGCATTGCGGGCAGCCCTCGTCCGCTCCGCCGCGCCCGCCCTAAATATTCCCCATAAACCAAGAACCGGCTTCAGAGCGTTTTGCTCCCCAGCCGGTTCTTTTTGCACCTTATTTCTTCTTCAGCAGCTTTCCAAGGTACTGCCCGGTAAAGGAAGCCTTGCAGTCCGCTACCTCCTCCGGAGTGCCGCAGCAGACGATCATTCCGCCGCCGTCGCCGCCCTCCGGGCCCAGGTCGATGATATAATCCGCCGTCTTGATGACATCTAGGTTGTGCTCTATCACAATAACGGTATTACCTGCGTCCGCAAATTTCTGCAGTATCTCAATGAGCTTCTTCACATCATCGGTGTGCAGGCCGGTGGTGGGCTCATCCAGGATATATACTGTCTTGCCGGTGCTCCGGCGGGAAAGCTCTGTCGCCAGCTTCACGCGCTGTGCCTCGCCGCCGGAAAGGGTCGTCGCCGGCTGTCCGATCTTGATATACCCCAGCCCCACATCGTACAGGGTTTGCAGCTTGCGCTTTATTTTTGGCAGGTTCTCAAAGAAGGTCAAGCCCTCTTCCACGCTCATCTCCAGTACATCATAGATGCTCTTGCCCTTATATTTGACCTCCAGCGTCTCCCGGTTATAGCGCTTGCCCTTGCACACCTCGCAGGGGACATACACATCCGGCAAAAAGTGCATCGGGATCTCCAGAATACCGGCGCCCTCGCACGCCTCGCACCGGCCGCCCTTCACATTAAAGGAGAACCGCCCGATCTTATACCCGCGCATTTTGGCCTCATTGGTGGCGGCAAATACCTCCCGGATATCATTGAACACGCCAGTGTAGGTGGCAGGGTTGCTGCGGGGCGTCCGCCCTATGGGGCTTTGGTCGATATCAATGACCTTATCCACCAGCTCCAGCCCGTGCAGCGCCTTATATTTGCCGGGGCGGGTGTGCGCCCCCATCAGCTCCTTGCTCAGCGCCTTGTTCAAGATCTCATTGACCAGCGAACTTTTGCCGGAACCAGATACACCGGTCACCGCCACAAAGCATCCCAGCGGGAATTTGACATTGATGTTCTTGAGGTTATTTTCGGCAGCGCCCACAATCTCCAAATAGCCGCCGTTGCCGGGTCTGCGTGACTCCGGCAGCGGGATCTTCTTCGCCCCGGAAAGGTACTGCCCGGTGATGGATTCCTTGCAATGCTTGATCTCGTTTGCCGGGCCGCTGTATACCACATGGCCGCCGTGGATGCCCGCGCCAGGGCCGATATCCACAATGTAATCAGCGGCCTCCATCGTCTCTTCATCGTGCTCCACCACTATGACGGTATTGCCCAGGTCGCGCAGGTTCTTCAGCGCCTCGATAAGCCTTGCATTATCCCGCTGGTGCAGCCCAATGGAGGGCTCATCCAGGATATACAGCACCCCCATCAGGCTGGAACCGATTTGGGTCGCCAGCCGGATACGCTGGCTCTCTCCGCCGGAAAGAGTGCTGGCGCTGCGGGCCAGGGTCAGGTAGTTGAGCCCCACATTGCTCAGGAACGAAAGCCGGCTCTTGATCTCCTTGATGATCTGTCCGGCGATTTTCTGCTGCATATCGGTCAGTTCCAGCGTGTCCATAAATTGCAGCGCGTCCCGCACACTCATCTTACAAAAGTCGCTTATGTTGATGCCGCCCACCGTTACCGCCAGTATCTCGGGCCGCAGGCGGTCGCCGTGGCAGTCGGGGCAGGGGACAGAGGACATGAAGGTAGCGATATCATACCGCATCCATTCGCTGCTGGTCTCCTTAAAGCGCCGCTCCAGGTTATTCACAATGCCCTCAAAGTCATTGACGAACTTGCCCTTAAAGCCCGCCGATTGCCGCACCATCTCAAATTTTTCGCCCTTAGTGCCAAAGAGCACCAGGTCCAGCTTGTCCTTTGGCATATCCTTTACCGGTACATCTAGCGGTACGCCAAAGTGCTTATTCAGTCCGGCAAAGTACATCTCCCCAATGGAGCCGGGGTCGCAGCTCCAGCCCGTCACCTTAAAGGCGCCGTCCCGGATGGAACGGTCGGGGTAGCGCACCACCAGTGCCGGGTCTACCTTCTGGAACACACCAAGACCGGTGCAGGTGGGGCAGCTCCCGGCGGGGTTATTGAAGGAGAACATATTGGGCGAAAGCTCCTCGATGGAGATATCATGGTCGGGGCAGGCGTAGTTTTGGCTAAAGAGCATCTCCTCGCCGCCAATGACATCCACCAGGGCTAGCCCGCCGGTCATGGCGCAGCAGGTCTCTATCGAATCCGCCAGCCGGGAGCGGATCTCCGGTTTGACCGAAAGGCGGTCCACCACGATCTCGATGGTATGCTTATAGTTCTTTTCCAGCTTGATTTCTTCGGTCAGCTCATACATGCTGCCATCAACCCGGGCTCTTACATAACCGCTGCGGCGCGCTGCGTCCAGTTCCTTTTGATAGGTTCCTTTGCGCTGCCGCACGATGGGCGCCATCACCTGGATGCGGGTCCCCTCCGGCAGGGTCAGCACCTTATCCACCATTTGGTCCACCGTCTGCTGGGTGATCTCCCGCCCGCAGATGGGACAGTGGGGGATACCGACTCTGGCATATAAAAGACGCAGGTAGTCGTAGATTTCGGTGACGGTGCCCACGGTGGAACGAGGGTTTTTGCTGGTGGTTTTCTGATCGATGGAAATAGCGGGGGAAAGCCCCGAAATTTCGTCCACATCGGGTTTTTCGGCCTGCCCCAGGAACATCCTGGCGTAGGAGGAAAGACTCTCCACATAGCGTCTTTGGCCGTCTGCGTAGATGGTATCAAAGGCGAGAGAGGTCTTGCCGCTGCCGGAAAGCCCAGTAAAGACAATCAGCTTATCTCTGGGGATCTCCAGGTCGATATTTTTCAGGTTGTTCTGCCGCGCGCCGCGGATCACGATTTTATCTAATGCCATTGGTTCCTCCTTGCCGCAAAGGCCTAATGTTATCAGCGTTTTGCGGCAGTAAAGCTTACTTCTGTTACAGGGTCTCTTTCAGCTTGGCTATCTTATCCCGCAGGTAGGCGGCATGCTCAAATTCCAGCAGCCTTGCCGCTTCCCGCATCTCGGCGGTCAGCTTGGCAATGGCCGCTTCGGTCTCCTTGCGGCTCATCTTCTTGCCGCCCTTGCCGTTCTTCTTGTCCGTCACGCTGATCTCCAGCACATCCCGGATCTCTTTCCGGATGGTCTGCGGGGTGATGCCGTGTTCGGTATTGTATCTCTGCTGGATCTCCCGCCGGCGGTAGGTTTCCTGGATGGCCTTCTGCATGCTGTCGGTCACTTCATCGGCGTACATAATGACCTTGCCCTCAGCGTTTCGGGCCGCCCGGCCGATGGTTTGCACCAGCGAGGTCTCGCTGCGCAGGAAGCCCTCCTTATCGGCGTCCAGGATCGCCACCAGCGAAACCTCGGGGATATCCAATCCCTCGCGCAGCAGGTTGATACCCACCAGCACATCAAATTCGCCTTTTCGCAGGTCGCGGATGATCTCCATTCGCTCGATGGTATCCACATCGTGGTGCATGTACCGCACCTTGATGCCGGTTTTTTCAAGATAGGCGGTCAGGTCCTCCGCCATTTTTTTGGTCAGGGTAGTGACCAGCACCCGTTGCCCCTTGGCCGTCCGGGCGTTGATCTCCCCAATGAGGTCGTCAATCTGTCCCTCTACCGGCCGCACATCAATTTCGGGGTCCAGCAGTCCGGTGGGACGGATGACCTGTTCAGCGATGAGAGCGCTTTCGCTCTTTTCCAGGTCGCCGGGCGTAGCGCTCACGCAGACGATCTGTTTGAGCTTGCCCATAAATTCATCGAATTTCAGCGGGCGGTTATCCAGCGCCGAGGGCAGCCGGAACCCATACTCGATGAGGGCTTCCTTGCGGCTGCGGTCGCCGCCGTACATGCCTCGGGCCTGCGGCAGCGTCACATGGCTTTCATCGATGAAGATCACAAAATCCTCGGGGAAATAATCCAGCAGGGTGTAGGGCATGCTGCCGGGGGCGCGCCCGCTCAGCACGCGGGAGTAATTCTCGATGCCCTTGCAGAAGCCGATCTCCTGCAGCATTTCGATATCATAGTTGGTGCGCTCGGCAATGCGCTGCGCCTCGATGAGCTTATTGTTGGCCCGGAAATATTCCACCCGTTCATCACATTCCCGCCGGATCTCCTCGATCCCGGCCATGAGCCGCTCCCTGGGGACGATGTAGTGGGAGGCCGGGTAGATGGCCACATGGCTCACCACATTTTTCACTTCGCCGGTCACGGTATTGATCTCGCAGATGCGGTCGACCTCATCACCGAAAAACTCCACCCGGATGGCAGTCTCGCTGGAATAGGCCGGGAAGATTTCCACCACATCCCCGCGCACACGGAATTTATTGCGGACGAAATTGATATCGTTGCGCTCGTACTGGATCTCCACCAGCTTGCGGATCAGCTCGTCCCGGTCTTTTGTCATGCCCTGCCGCAGAGAGATGACCATGTTGCGGTAATCGATGGGGTCGCCCAGGGTGTAGATGCAGGAGATGGAGGAAACGATGATGACATCCCGGCGCTCCGAAAGGGAGGAGGTGGCGGAATGGCGCAGCTTTTCGATCTCCTCATTGATGGCGCTGTCCTTCTCAATGTAGGTATCGGTGGAGGCGATGTAGGCTTCCGGCTGGTAGTAGTCGTAGTAGCTCACAAAGTATTCCACCGCATTTTTGGGGAAGAATTCCTTGAATTCGCTGCAAAGCTGGGCGGCAAGAGTCTTATTGTGGGCAAGTACCAGCGTGGGCCGGTTGATGCGCTGGATGATATTGGCCATGGTGAAGGTTTTGCCGCTGCCGGTCACGCCCTTCAGCGTCTGCATCCGGTTGCCGGCTTCTATGCTTTTTACCAGGGCATCTATGGCCTCCGGCTGGTCGCCGGTGGGCTGGAAAGGGGATACCAGTTCAAATCGGTCTTTGCTCATACGCCCTCCTTGTCGCTTCTTTTCCACCTTCTATTGTACCACAAAGAGAATGCGAACACAAGTTCGTTTCACAAAAATCCATGAGGAAATTTGCGGGAGAAAAAGATGCAATTTTGTGCGAAAGCGACCAAAACGGCCGGTGCAAAATGCCAACAAAAAGCGGATGCCGCAGCACCCGCTTTTGGAGATCATTCTTTTGCCAGCACCTCCGTCAGGATCTTTTGGAACCGGGGCAGCCACCACAGCAGATAGCCGGCCCGGGTGGGGTGGATGGCATCGTTCATGTAGAGCGCCCGTTCCTCCGGGGAAAGGGCATTAAAGGCGGTATCGTGCCACAGGTCCAGCAAGGCAAAGTCCCATTTTTCCTGCAGATCCACCAGCAGGTTCACCAGCTTGTGGTAGCGGGGGTTATCGTACCGGGCGGCGGTGTAAAAGACGATGGGGCAGTCCCATTTTTCCCGCACCATGGCCAGCACAGCCTCCATGCCGCCGACAGTGGTGGAAACATCAAAGTCCTCCGCCCGGAAGCAGCGGCTGACCCGGCCCGGCACACTGCGGAAGGTGGCGTCATTGGTGGAAAGCTGACACAGGAAGCAATCGGGCGCCTGCGGCATGCGGGCCATGCGGCGGCGCAGCCGCTTAAGGTAGGAAAAGTATCCCCGGTCCGCCAGGGTGGTGGCGGAAACAGTCTCCTGAATGATGCGGCAGCCATCAATGCGGGCGAGATAATCGAGGAAGGAGACCCCGCCGGAGGAGAACCCGGAGGAAATGGAGGAGCCCAGGCAAAGGATGGTTTTTCCCCGCAGGGGGCTGTTATCCCTGGGCAGCTGGCGGCGCAGGGCATAGGGGGCGGCATTGCCGGGGTGGCCCAGCCCAAAGAATACCCGCAGCGCAATAATGGCGGCAATGATGATTATTATGCCAATCGCGATGAAAAGGACTTTCATTTATCTTCCTCCTGTGCTATAATTACAAGAGTTGGCTCCGATAGAGCGGCCTGTGTGGTGGTTTTCTACCTCCATTAAGCAACAAATGGGTGGGTTTTGTCAATACGGGAGCCGAAAGAAATACCCAAAGGAGGAAAAAGCGCATGGGGAGACCATCACTGGCGGAGCAACGCCGTGTGGAAATATGCCGGGCGCTGCAAAGCTGTGTCATCCGCAACGGATCGTATGAGATGACCTCGGTGAAGGACATTGCGCAGGAGGCGGGGATGGCCGCCGGAATGCTGCATCACTATTTTGAGAGCAAGGATGATATTCTGCTGGTGACGGCGGAAATGGTGCTGCTGGAGCTGCAGAACCACCTGAGCGACCTGCTGCGCATCAAGGATGCCGCGGAGAGAGAAAAGATGCTGGAGGAGCTGCTGGGCGATAACGAGCAGAACCGGTTTTACATCATGCTGCAGGCCATGGCTCTGGCCATGCCGGCGGTGAATGAGCTGCTGCTTGGCAAGCAGGAGGAAATGCGGGATATCTTGGCAGAACGGCTGGAATTCCGCGGGAGTGACCCGGAAAAGGCCAAAGCCGATGCGGATCGGATGACCTTCCTGCTGTGCAGCGCGCTGACCACCCCCAAGGGCGTACAGAGCGCCGCCGCGCGGCAGATGACAGCGGATACTCTGCAGGAGCTTTTCCCATTGGGCTAAATTACAACAGGCACGCCTTACGGGGCGTGCTTTTTTGTGGGGTGGGGAAAGGATTTCTTGCGGCAGGTGTTGCGGTGCGGGAGGATTCATGATACAATATAGGGTGGAAAATTGTAAAAAGAGAGGGTGGCGGGCCTTTGAGCCAAACCGAAAAAACCATACAGAATTACCGGACGCTCCGCGAGCAGCAGGGGTGGGCCGATGCCATAAAAAAATACCTCAGCGAAAAGTACGAGACCCCACCACTGGCCCATGTGCATTCCTTTGGCTGCCAGCAGAGCGTTTACGATGGTGAACGCTTTAAGGGGGTGCTGGCCCAGCTGGGCTATGGCTTTACCGATGAGATCCGTCAGGCGGATCTGATCCTGTATAATACCTGTGCCGTACGGGAAAATGCAGAGCAGCGGGTATTCGGCAATGTGGGGGCGCTCAAGGGCCTCAAAAAGCAAAAGCCAGACCTGGTGATCGCCCTGGCGGGCTGCATGACCGAACAGCAGCAGGTAAGCGAAAAGCTGAAAATGAGTTATCCCTATGTGGATCTTGTAATGGGCAGCAATGCCGCCGGCCGGCTGCCGGAGCTTTTGTACCGTGTCCTTATCGAAGGGCGGCGCAGCATCCGCCGGGATGCAGGGGAGGGCGGCACCGATACCACTCTGTACGAGGAGATGCCGGTGCTGCACGAAAGCCGGTTCAAGGCCTTTGTGCCGGTGATGTACGGCTGCGATAATTTTTGCTCCTACTGTATTGTGCCCTTCGTGCGCGGGCGCGAGCGCAGCCGCCTGCCCGCGGATGTCGCGCGCGAGGTAAAAAATCTGGTGGAGAACGGCTGCCGGGATATCACCCTGTTGGGGCAGAATGTAAATTCTTACGGTAAGGGGCTGGAGGAACCGTGCAGTTTTGCACGGCTGCTGCGGATGGTGAACGACATACCGGGAGATTTCCGCATCCGCTTTATGACCAGCCACCCCAAGGACTGCACCCATGAACTGCTGGACGCCATGGCGGAGTGTGATAAGGTGTGTAAACACCTGCACCTGCCGGTACAGAGCGGCAGCGACCGCATCCTAACGGCGATGAACCGCCACTACGACTTGCGGCATTACGAGGAATTGCTGCGCTATGCCAGGGAAAAAATGCCGGGGCTTTCCATCACCAGCGATATTATTGTGGGCTTCCCCGGAGAAACAAGGGAAGACTTTGAGAAAACGCTGGAGCTGGTACGGCGGACCAAATACAGCGCGCTCTTTACCTTCATCTACTCCCGGCGCAGCGGCACTGCCGCCGAAAAGCTGCCTGATCCCATTCCGGCCGAGGAAAAAAGCCGGTGGTTTAGGGAACTGCTGGACACACAAGGGGCTATCGGCAGCGAACTGCTGAAAAACTATGTGGGCAAAACGCTGCGGGTGCTGGCGGAGGACGAGGGCAAAACCCCCGGGACTCTTAGCTGCCGGGCGGAGGATAATACCATTGTGGAGGTGGCGGCCCCGCCCGAAAGGATCGGGGAGTTTATGGAGGTACGCATCACCGCCGCCATGAACTGGGCGCTGCGCGGAGAGCGCGCCGAATAAAACAATAAACCTATGGAGGATAAAAAACATGACTTACACTGAACTGGTAGAGAAAGCGAGAGAGCTGGGTGTTGCTATCCAGGATACCGATGAGTTTACTGCCTTTATCGTGGCCAAAACTGCTGCCGATAAAAGCGAAAAGCTGCAGGATAAGCTGGGGCAGTTCAACCTGAAAAAGCTGGATCTCAACCGGGCCATCATCGCCGAGGAAAAGGACAACGAAAAAATAGCGGAGCTGAACGGAGAGGTGAAGAATCTGTACGAGGCGATTGTGAGCGATCCCCTAATGATCGCCTATTCCACCACCAAGGACGAACTGGACAATACGGTGCGATTCATCATGCAGATCATCCAGGGCAGCGCCAATGGCGATAACCCCTACGAGATCGAGGAACAGTCCTGCGGCGGAGATTGCTCTGCCTGCGGCGGCTGCCACTGACGCCAACTAAGACCTGACGAAATGACAAAAAAGAGGGTGCCGAAATGTCGCTGATACCGCAGGACCGCAGTAAATTATCCCCCATGATGCAGCAGTATCTTTCCATGAAGGATGAGCATCGGGACCAGATCCTCATGTTCCGTCTCGGAGATTTTTACGAGATGTTCTTTGATGATGCCGTGACCGCCTCCCGGGAGCTGGAATTGACGCTGACCGGGCGGGACTGCGGCCTGCCGGAGCGCGCCCCGATGTGCGGTGTGCCCTACCACAGTGTGGATAATTATATTGCCCGCCTGGTGAAAAAAGGCTACAAGGTGGCCATCTGTGAGCAGATGGAAAACCCGGCCCTGGCCAAGGGCATGGTCAAGCGGGATATTGTCCGGGTGGTGACGCCTGGCACCCTGATGGAAGCTAATATGCTGGAGGAGGGCAGCAATAACTATATCTGCAGCCTGTGCCCGGCAGGGGAGCGCTGCGGTCTGGCCTTTGCCGATATTTCCACCGGCAGCGTGCTGGTGACCGAGGTCTCCGGGGAAATGGCGGCCATCAACGAGCTGGGCAAGTACGCGCCGCATGAGGTCATCTACGCCGAGGAGCTGCCGCAGCTGCGTTCAGTGGTGGGCTTTCTCAAGGACCGCCTGTGCTGCGCGGCACAGGCTGGAGAGGCGGCGGCCTATACCGAGGAAACGGCCCGGAAGATCGTAACCGAGCAGTTTGGCGAGGATACGGTGACACGGCTTGCGGGAAGTCCGCTGGCGGTACAGGCGCTGGGCGGGCTGATGGCCTACCTGAAGGTGACGCAGTTTACCGGTCTGGAACGGCTGCTGGAGGTAAAAAGCTATCTGCCGCAGGAATATATGCGGCTGGATGTGGCGGCCCGGCGCAACCTGGAGCTGACCGAAACGATGCGCAGCCGGGAAAAGCGGGGAACGCTTTTCTGGGTGCTGGATAAGACCAAGACCTCGATGGGACGGCGTTTGCTGAGAAGCTCTATCGAGCAGCCGCTTTTATCGGTCAATGCCATTAACCGGCGGCTGAATGCCGTGACCGAGCTGACCTTGAACAGTATTCTCATCAGTGAGCTGGCGGCGGCCCTGGATGGCGTGTATGACCTGGAACGGCTGATGACCCGTGTGGTGTACGGCAATCCTCCGGTGAAGGATATGATCGCCCTGGGGGCTACTACGGCCCGTCTGCCGGCCATTAAGGAGCTGCTGGGCGAGGTGCAGTGCGCCCTGCTGCGGGAAATTGAACAGAACATAGACCCCCTGGAGGATGTGGCCCGGCTCATCGGATCAGCCATCGATCCGGACAGTGATATTCCGCTGAAAGAAGGCGGGGTCATCCGGGAGGGGTACGATAAGCAGCTGGATGAGGCCCGGCATCTTTCCAAGGATATCCGGGGCATTCTGGCGGAGATAGAGGAACGGGAAAAGGATGCCACCGGCATCCGGACGCTGCGCATCGGGTATAACCGGGTGTTCGGCTATTACATTGAAGTATCCAATTCCTTCAAGGATCAGGTGCCGGCGCACTATATCCGCAAGCAGACCCTGACCAATGCCGAGCGGTACATTACCGAGGAGATAAAGGAGCTGGAGGAACGGGTGCTGCACGCCCAGCAGGAGGCCATAGACCGCGCGGCTGAGCTGTACGAACAGGTGCGGGCAACGGTAGCGGCAGAGCTGCCGCGCATCCAGCAGACGGCGGCGGCCGTAGCCGGGCTGGATATGCTGTGCGGCCTGGCCACTGTGGCGCTGAATAACAACTACTGCTGCCCCACGGTGGATCTCTCGGATGAAATTGAAATCAGCGAGGGGCGGCACCCTGTGGTGGAGCAGCTGCTGGACGGCGCACCCTTTGTGCCGAATGATACCAAGCTCAATAACCGGGAAAACCAGATTGCGGTACTGACTGGCCCCAATATGGCGGGTAAATCCACCTATATGCGGCAGGTGGCGCTTATCGTGCTGATGGCGCAGGTGGGGTCTTTTGTCCCGGCGGCCAGTGCCCGTATCGGCATTGTGGATGGCATCTATACCCGTGTGGGCGCCAGCGATGACCTAACCACCGGCCAATCCACCTTCATGGTGGAAATGAGCGAGGTGGCGAATATCCTGAAGGAAGCCACCGAAAAGAGCCTGCTCATTCTCGATGAGATCGGGCGGGGAACTTCGACCTATGACGGCATGAGCATTGCCCGGGCGGTGATCGAATACATTGCCGACCGCAAAAAGCTGGGGGCCAAGACGCTCTTTGCCACCCACTACCACGAGCTGACCGAGCTGGAGGAGCTTATTCCCTGTGTGAAAAACTACAATGTGGCGGTGAAAAAACGCGGTGAGGATATCGTGTTCCTGCGGCGCATCATCCCCGGCGGGGTGGATGAAAGCTACGGTATCGAGGTTTCCAAGCTGGCGGGTATCCCCCGGTGGGTCATCGACAGAGCCTACGAGGTGTTGTCTTCTCTGGAGGAGGGGCAGGCGGTGAGCGAGGCGAGGGTAAAGACCCGTGCCAAGCCCCTGGAGGAAAGTGAGCAGCTTTACTTCATCGATGAAAAGGCGGAGACCATCAAAAAGCGGCTGCGGCAGGCAGACCCCAATACCCTGACCCCCATCGAGGCGCTGAACCTCATCTATGAGCTGAAAAAGCTGCTGTAAGCGGCAATATAAACCAAAGACACCATGGCAAGTACAGTGAAAGGAGATGAGCCTGTGCCGAAAATCAATATACTGGACCGGGAAACCGCGGAGCTGATCGCGGCGGGTGAAGTGATAGAGCGTCCCGCCTCGGTGGTGAAAGAGCTGGTGGAGAATTCCATTGATGCCGGGGCGACCGCCATCACGGTGGAGATCGGACACGGCGGGGTACGGCTCATCCGTGTGACCGATAACGGCTGCGGCATTGAGCGGGAGGATGTGCCAAAGGCATTCCTGCGGCATGCCACCAGCAAGGTGCTGCGCCCGGAGGATCTTGACCGCATCGGGACGCTGGGCTTCCGCGGGGAGGCGCTGGCCTCCATCTGCGCGGTGAGCGAAACGGAGATACTGACCCGCGCGGCGACCGAGGAGATCGGGACGCGGTACACGCTGGCCGGGGAGTGCGCCGGAGAGCTGGCGGAGGCGGGTTGCCCGGTGGGAACCACCATCACGGCAAAAAATCTCTTCTACAATGTCCCGGCCAGGATGAAATTTCTGAAGAAGGACAGCACCGAGGGAACAGCGGTGGCAACGCTGATGGATCGGCTGGCGCTTTCTCACCCGGAAATTGCGTTTAAGCTTATCCGGGATCGGGAAGTAAAGCTGGCTACCCCCGGCAGCGGCGACCTGCTGGCAGCCATTTTTGCGGTATATGGCAATGAATTTGGCCGGGGACTCATCCCGGTGGAGTGTGAGAGCGGGCCTATCCGGGTCAGCGGCTACCTGGCAAGGCCGGAATGCTGCCGGCCCTCCCGCAGCATGGAGCACTTTTTCATCAACAATCGCTATGTGAAAAGTGTTACCATCATGGCGGCGGTGGAGGAAAGCTACCGCAATCATATCATGGTGGGCAAGTTCCCGGGGTGTATTATCAACCTGGCGGTAGACCCTTCCCAGGTGGATGTGAATGTCCACCCGGCCAAGCTGGAAGTGAAGCTCAGCGATGAGCGGTCGGTCTTTGATGCGGTGGTGAACGCCTGCCGCGGCGCCCTGGCCCGGATGAACAGGACGGTGGCGGTGCGGGATGTGGGCGGGAAACGCTTTAGCGAGTTTGAACTGTACCACCGCCCGATGGAGGGCACCCAGACCCGCATGACGGCGGAGCAGTACCGCCAAATGGCCGAAAGCCTGCCGGAGAAAAAGACCTTCGGCGGGGTTTCGATGCTTTCCAGCGGGGGCAGCAGCCGGTATGGCAGCAGCCTGCCGCCCAAGGGGACAAGCTACGGCATGGGAGAGCAGTCCCCGGCAGAGCCGAGAAAATGGGAGCCGGTAAAGCCCAAAACATCTGTAGAGGAAATTGGCGTTACAGATGATGAACCGCATAAAAAGGCGGAAAACCAGGCGGTAACTATTACAGATAAGAGCAATGAGGCAGTAGCACTGTCGGCCATAGGCGGCAGGCCTGTGGTAGTTGATCTACCGGTGGAGGAAGCGAAAGCCGAGCGCCATGAGCCGGTGACCCTGCCCATGTACGGCGGTAAGCCGGTGGTGACTGAGCCCCTGGAACCGACGGCACAACGAGAGGAACCTGAACAGGCGCAGGAACCGGAACCGCAACCGGATTACCGACTGATCGGAGAGGTCTTTGCGACATATATCATAGCGGAGCGGGACAATGAAATGCTGCTTATTGATAAGCATGCGGCCCATGAGAGGATCCTCTTCAACCGGCTGAAGCGCCAGCACCAAAGCGGCGCTGTGGAACGCCAGGTGCTGTTGGTGCCTTTGACCATCCATATGCCGCGGGAGCTGTACGATGCCGCCATAAAGAACCTGGATTGCTTTGAGCGGGCAGGCTTTGCTGCGGAGGACTTTGGTGAGGGGTGCCTGCGGGTGCGGGAAGTCCCGACCATCCTGGAGGATACCCCGGCGGAGGACCTGCTGACCGAGCTGTGTGAGCGGCTGCTGCATCGCGGCGGCATGGATGAGGAAGCTATTTATGATGAGCTGTATCATTCGGTGGCGTGCAAGGCAGCCATCAAGGGGAATATTCCCTCGATGGAGCGGGAGCAGCAGGAGCTGCTGCGGCTGCTGCGGGAGGACCCCACAGTGCGCAACTGTCCGCATGGGCGGCCGGTGGCCATTGTCATTACCCGGCGGGAGCTGGAAAGAATGTTCGGGAGGATCGTTTGATCCTTTTTGCGTAGAAGGAGGGGAGTGCCGTGCGGCTGAAACCGAATACGCTGATCGTAGTGGCGGGGCCCACGGCCTCCGGCAAAACAGCGCTGGCCATCCAAATCGCGAAAGCGGTGGATGGAGAGATCGTTTCCGCCGATAGTATGCAGATCTACCGGGGAGTGGACATTGCCACGGCAAAGCCCACCCCGGAGGAGCTGGCGGCGGTGCCTCACCACCTTATCGGCTTTTTGCCGATGGATCGGGCTTTTTCGGTGGCGGATTACGCGGAGTTGGCCCGCAAGGAGATCAATGATATTCTAAGCCGGGGCAAGGTGCCGGTGCTGTGCGGCGGTACGGGGCTTTACATCAAGGCCATTGTGGACAATGTGCAGTACAGCGAGGCAATCACCGGCGATGAAGCGCTGCGGGAGCGGCTGCGGCAGCTGGCGGAGCGGGAGGGCAATGATGCCCTGTGGCGGCGGCTGGAAGCAATGGACCCCGAAACGGCCAAGCGTATCCACCCCAATAATATCGGCCGGGTCATCCGGGCCATTGAGGTGATGACGGTCAGCGGAAAGTCCATCCGGGAACACGAAGCCGAAAGCCTGCGGGAGCCATGTCCCTATCATGTCATTGAGCTGGGGCTGCGCTATCACGACCGGGAAACGCTGTATGGACGCATTAACCGGCGGGTGGATAAAATGGTGGAGATGGGGCTGACTGAGGAGGTAAAAGCTGCCCGGGAACAGGGCCTGACCGCTACCGCCGCGCAGGCCATCGGCTGTAAGGAGCTGTATGGCTGGCTGGATGGCGAAGAAACCATGGAGGAAGCGCTGGATAAATTGAAGCAAAGCACCCGCCGCTACGCCAAGCGGCAGCTGACCTGGTTTGGGACGGATCAGCGGATGCGCTGGATCGAGCCGGACACGCTGGCCGCGGGGGAAACGCCGCTGGATAAGGCAATGGAGATACTGGAAAAGGAGGGAATGGCATGAAAAGCGGAATGGGCAAGCTGCTGACCTTTATTATGGCGGCATTTTTGCTGGTGTTTGCGGGCTACCATGCCTACCGGCACTTTTTCAGCGACTATACTACCGAGAATGTATACCGCTATACGGTGTACCACAGCACTACCGCTCAGGGGGTGTTTTTTCGGGAGGAAAAAAGCCTGGACCAGTCCGCGGGCAGCAACCTGCGCTATGCGGTGCGTGATGGCGAAAAGGTGCGGGTGGGCAGCGTGCTGGCCTACCGGTACAGCGATGCCCTGAGTGCCGACTTGGCGGAGCGCCGGGCAGAGGCCCAGAAGGAGCTGACCATGCTGCAGAGGGTACTGGCCCAGCTGCAAAGCAGCAATACCCCTACCGTAAGCGACCTGACCAGGAATACCGATATCGACCTGCAAAAGCTGGCGGAAGCGGTGGCACTGGAGCATTACAGCGGGATGGATACCCTGGCGCTGAACCTGCAGGAGGAGATCAACCTGGGCAGCGGCATTACCGGGAAAACCGCGGCGCTGGAAGCCCGCATTGCTGAGCTGGAGGCCCAGACATCTGGGAGTGCCAGCGGGGAAGCGGTATACAGCACACTGGAGGGGTATTTCAGCAGTGCGGTGGATGGCCGGGAAGGGGAATATACCCCGGCCCGCCTGGAAGCGATGAGCTGCGATGACCTGCAAACGCTGCTGACTGCCGGTGAAACGGAAGAAGCTGGGCTGGGCAAGGTAGTTTCCGGGCCGGAGTGGTACTTTGCGCTGACCATCAGCAGCAAGGAGCACAAAAACTACCAGCTGGGCAGCCGGGTCAATCTCGCTTTTGCCGGGGGAGGCACAGCACAGGGCACGGTGGTGCGCACCGAGCTTTCCGATGACGGCAGCGCCATGATGTTGGTCATCCGGGGTGATACCGTTACGGAGGATACCGTATCCCGCCGGGCAGCTACGGTGCGACTTTCTTCCGAAAATTATACCGGCGTGCGGTTTGATAAGGAATACCTGCGCATTGTGGATGGCGTAAAAGGCGTTTATGTCGATAACGGGTACAGTGTCAAGTTTAAGACGGTGGATATCATTTATGAAGGGGACACCTACTACCTCAGCCGGCTGAACTATACCGGCGAAGAGCAGCTCAATATCTTCGATAAGCTTATTGCAAGTAAAACGGAGCTTTACGATGGGATGCCGCTTAGTGATTTGTGAGGGAACTTCCGGACATAGACACAATTTCTTGTGGTAACGCATTGACAGGAACCACAAAGAATGGGATAATAGATTTATATATCAAATATTCTGCGCAAGGAGGCCGTTATGAGTTTCATCAATAAATTCAAGGACTTTATGGGGATCGGCGAAGAAGATTTCGAGGACGATTTTGAGGAAAACGAGCAGCCCGAGGAGATGGAAGACGATCCGTTTGGGGGCTTTTCCATGCAGCCGGAGTACCGCCCCGGCAAAACCGAGCCGGCCGAAAAGACCGCGGCGCCCCGCAAGGATAATAAGGTCGTCAATATCAATACCACCACGCAGCTGCAGGTGGTGCTGGTAAAGCCGGAGAAGTTTGAGGACGCTTCCGGCATCGCGGATCATCTGCTGGCCAAGCGCACCGTGGTGCTCAATCTGGAATCGACCAACCGGGAAATCGCACGCCGCCTGGTGGATTTCTTAAGCGGTGTGGCCTATGCCAACGGTGGTCAGATCAAGAAAGTGGCAAATTCTACTTATATCATCACCCCCTATAATGTAGGCGTGATGGGCGACAGCCTGCTGGACGAGCTGGAAAACAGCGGACTGTATCTGTAAGCAAGGGACCGTAACACTGGACCGGCACGACCGGGGGAGGAACAGAAAATGACCGAGAATTTGGCTCATCCGCAGTTTAGCAAGGGACTTTCCGGCTATAAGGTCGAGGAAGTGGATTCTTACATCGATAAGGTACTGGATACCATCAAGGATCTCAAGGACCAGAATGAGGTTTTGGAAGAAAAGATAGGCGTACTGGCCGAAAGTCTGCAGAAATACCGCGAGGATGAGGACAGCCTGCGGGAGGCGCTGCTGGGCGCGCAGAAGATGGGTGACAGCATCGTCAAGAACGCGAACAATAAGGCGGAGATCACCATGCGGGAGGCTTCCGTTAAGGCGGCGCATATCGTGGAGGAGGCTCGCAAAAAGGTGGAGGATGAAAAGGACGAGCTCATCCGGGTACAGACTGCTGCCGCTGATTTTAAGGCAAAGCTCATTGAGCTGTACCGGGAACACATCGAGCTGGTGACCCGCATCCCCGTAAGCGATAGCGCCCCCGCAGAGGAAGCTCCTGCCGTGGAAGAGCCTATTGCCGAGGAAGTGGCCGAGACGGTGGAGGTAGCTGAACCGGCTGTGGAACCTACCCCTGTGGAAGCGGCCGAAGAAGCGGCAGCCGAGCATGAGGAGCAGTCTGCCCCCGTGGAGGAAGCACCTGCTGCCCCCATAGTGGAAGAAAAATCGGATATCCCCGCGGCTGGTGAGGACATCTTTGCCGAGTTTGAAAAGAAAAAACAGCAGATCCTCAATTTTGATATCGGGGAGCAGCCAGAAACTGAGCGCCGCAGTAAATTTGCGGGGCTGAAGTTCGGCAACGATTTTAACCTGATGGATGATGAGGACGACGACTTTTAATAAAAACTAAAGCAGTCTGCGGCCTGTGGTAAACGGGTCGCAGACTTTTGAGGGTATTGATATGTTTAAGATCATTTCGGTTGTGATCGGTTTTCTGCTGCTGGGGCTGGACCAGTGGAGCAAGCAGTGGGCCATCACCCACCTGGAGGGAGCCGGTACGGTACCGGCGCTGCCGGGACTTTTCAATTTTGATTTTTTGCCCAATGGCAATGACGGCGCTGCCTGGGGAATGCTCTCCGGCAAGCAGACGCTGCTTATCGCGGCGACGGCCGTTATGCTGCTGGCTATCATCATCTACATGGTGGCCAAGCGCAAAAAAATGGCCAACATGGCCTTCCTTTCGCTGATACTGGTGGTATCCGGTGGCGTCGGGAATCTTATTGACCGCGTGGCGCAGGGCTATGTGGTGGATTTTATCCGCTTTGCGTTTTGGAACCGTTTCCCGACCTTTAATGTAGCGGATATCGCCATCACCGTTGGCGTGGCGCTTTTGGTCATCTATATCCTGTTTATCGACGGGAAGAAGGAGAAAAAGAGTGGAACGCCGTGAGCTGACCGTGGCTGCCGAAGCGGCGGGCTGCCGGCTGGATAAAGGATTGGCGCTGCTGGCACCGGAGCTTTCCCGCAGTCAAATTCAAACTTTGGCGGAAAAGGGAAGTATCCTGAAAAACGGCGCTGCGGCAGGGAAAAAGGACACCTTGCGGGAGGGTGACAGTATCATCATTACCCTGCCGGATCCGGTACCCACCGGCACCCAGGCCGAGAATATCCCGCTGGAGATTGTCTACGAGGACGACGACCTGCTGGTAGTGAATAAGCCCAAGGGAATGGTGGTTCACCCGGCGGCAGGTAATTATACCGGCACGCTGGTGAATGCCCTGCTGTATCACTGCGGGGACAGCCTTTCCGGCATCAATGGAGAGATACGCCCCGGTATTGTGCATCGCATCGATAAGGATACCAGTGGGCTGCTGATCGTGGCCAAGAATGACACCGCCCACCGACACCTGGCCGAGCAAATAAAGGCCCACAGCTTTACACGGGAGTATGAAGCAATAGTTTACGGGCATTTTAAGGAACGGCAGTTTACCGTGGATGCACCGATCGGCCGGCATAAAACCGAACGCAAAAAGATGTGTGTGACCGAGGAAAACAGCCGCCACGCTGTTACCCATGTGCAGGTGCTGGCGGAATATCCCGGCTTTAGCCATATTCGGTGCAGGCTGGAAACCGGCCGTACGCACCAGATCAGAGTGCATATGGCCTATATGGGCCACCCGGTGGTGGGGGATCCGGTGTATGCTCCGGGGCGGCCGGACTGCGGGGTGCAGGGCCAGTGCCTGCACGCCAAAAAGATCGGATTCATCCACCCAAGAACGGGCGAATATATGGAATTTGATTCAGCGCTGCCGCAGTACTTTACGGCACTGCTGATGAAAATAAGCAAAGAGTAATCGTGTAATCGGAGGTAGCTATGACACAGGAAAAACTGGAACAGCTGAAAGCGACCGCCACAGAGGTGCGCCGCGGTATTCTGACCGAAGTTCACGCCGCCAAGTCGGGTCATCCGGGCGGCTCGCTTTCGGTCGCGGATATTATTACCTACCTGTACAGCGAGGTGCTGCGGGTTGACCCCGAAACCCCCCGCTGGGAGGACCGTGACAGATTGGTGCTAAGCAAGGGTCACACCTGCCCGGCGCTGTACGCTATGCTGGCGGAAAAGGGCTTCTTCCCCAAGGAGGAGCTGACCACCTTCCGCGCGATCGGTTCCCGTCTGCAGGGCCACCCCGATATGAATAAGGCCCCCGGCATTGATTTTTCCGCCGGTTCGCTGGGTCAGGGCGTCAGTGCCGCCTGCGGTATGGCGTTGGCCGGTAAGCTGGGGCACAAGGACTACCGTGTCTATACCATTCTGGGCGATGGCGAAATTGAAGAGGGCCAGGTGTGGGAGGCCGCTATGTTTGCCGACCACTACAAGCTGGATAACCTTTGCTTCATCATCGATAACAACGATCTGCAGATCGACGGCCGTGTGGGCGAGGTTTCTTCTCCCTACCCCATCGATGAAAAGTTCCGTGCCTTTGGCTTTGAGGTATTCTGCTGCGATGGCCACGATTTTGCCGCGTTGGAGGAGACCTTCCAAAAGGTGCTGAATGTAACCGGCAAGCCGGCAGCGATCATTGCCAAGACTATAAAGGGCAAGGGTGTCAGCTACATGGAAGACCAGGTGGGCTGGCACGGCAAGGCCCCTAATGACGCCGAGTACGAACAGGGCATGAAAGAGCTGGAGGAGGTGCGGTAACATGGCAGAGGTAATGAAAAAAGCGACCCGTGACAGCTACGGCGAAGCACTGGTAGAGCTGGGGCAGGAAAACCCCAATATTGTAGTATTTGATGCGGACCTGGCCGGTGCCACCAAGACCGGCGTATTCAAAAAGGCCTTCCCGGACCGCTTCTTTGATTGCGGCATTGCTGAGGGGAATATGATGGTAGCGGCAGCGGGTGTTTCTACCTGCGGATACATTCCTTTTGCCAGTACCTTTGCCATGTTTGCAGCCGGCCGCGCCTATGAGCAGATCCGCAACAGCATTGGTTATCCCCACCTCAATGTCAAGATCGGCGCGACCCATGCCGGTATTTCCGTCGGTGAGGATGGTGCGACCCACCAGTGCAATGAGGACATCGCCCTAATGCGCACCATTCCCGGTATGGTGGTTATCAATCCCGCCGATGATGTGGAAGCCAAGGCTGCTGTAAAGGCTGCCGCTGCCTATGTAGGCCCGGTTTATCTGCGCTTTGGCCGTCTGGCTGCCCCCATTTTTAATGATGCCACGACCTACAAGTTTGAGATGGGCAAGGGCATTACCCTGCGGGACGGCAAGGATGTGACCATTGTGGCTACTGGTATCCTGGTAGGCGAGGCCATCAAGGCTGGTGATCTGCTGGCCGCTGAGAGGATCGATGCCCGTATCATCAATATCCACACCATCAAGCCTATTGATAAAGAGCTGCTGGTAAAGGCCAGCCGGGAGACTGGCCGCATTCTCACCTGCGAGGAGCATTCCATCATTGGCGGCCTGGGTTCCGCCGTCATCGAAGCTATCGCGGAGGATGCCCCCTGCAAGGTCAGCCGCCTGGGTGTCAACGATCAGTACGGACATTCCGGCCCCGGCGCCAAGTTGCTGGAGGAGTACGGCTTTACTGCCGAAAACATTGCGGCCCGTGCCAAGGAACTACTGAAGTAATTGAATCACCACGCCGCCCGGCGCTGCTTTGTGCGGCTCCGGGCGGCTTTTGCGCAAAGAAAGGAGGGCTTCTATGGCAAGATTTCGTCTGCCGCAGCGGCGGCTGGATCGTGTGCTGCCGGTGGCGGCCCTTCTGCTATGTGCGGGATTGCTGCTCCTGCCGTTACGGGAGGAACCCTATACAGAAACGCCCTTTGCCGAGAGGATGGAGGCTGTCCCGGAAGACTTGGATGAATTCCTCAAGCTGGCGTCTACCGATATTAATACGGCCGATAAGGAAGCCCTGATGAAGCTGCCCGGCATCGGGGAGGTCCTCTCCGACCGTATCCTGCAATACCGGGTACAGCGTGGCCCCTTCGCCGATTGGTCCGAATTCCGTCAAATTCAAGGGATAGGGGAGCACCTGGTGGAGACCCTACGACCGGTAGCGTATCTGGGCTAAACAGCCGCTAAAGCGGTAGGAGAAAAAAGGACGAAAAAAAACTAAAAAAAAGCAGTAAAATGGTTGACAAGAGGCTGATGATATAGTATAATTCGTTTTGTCGCCTGCGGAAATATCCGCCGGAGGACAAGCCAATGTGGGAGCATAGCTCAGCTGGGAGAGCACCTGCCTTACAAGCAGGGGGTCACAGGTTCGAGCCC
>OGYY01000168.1_pt1 | contig 67187 bp, 85 predicted proteins | sample 1576671 | NCBI WGS metagenome assembly OGYY01 (sample SAMEA3541593, study PRJEB24748) | human gut metagenome | biome: human gut; feature: human-associated habitat; material: faeces | place: China | collected 2012 | reverse complement strand
TCAACACCGAGACCGCTGCTGGGCGCAAACGCCTGCGCAAAGTCGCCAAAAAGTGCGTGGACCACGGGCAGCGGGTGCAGAATTCTGTCTTCGAGTGCCTGCTGGACGCCGCGCAGTTTGCTGTTCTGAAGTCCGAGCTTGCCGCCCTCATCGACCCCGATCTGGACAGTCTGCGGTTTTATCAACTGGGCAACAACTATAAGACCAAGGTCGAGCATATCGGGGTGCATCCCCTGTTTGAATCCGGAGACGTGCTGATCTTCTAGCCCTCTCCCTCGGTGCGAATAGAAAGCACTCACCCTTTTTCCGTCTCCTTCGCACCATGTTTTCAAGCCGTTCTGTGCAGATCGCAGCTGTTTTTTCGGATGTTTTTGGACAAGCTCTTCCAAATCTGTGCAGATCGTTTTATAATGAAACAAAAGCGGAGATGTTTTTCTCCGTTTTTGCTGTCGCCCTCCTCGCGGAGGGCGTGGATAGAAATCATCCGCCGCCGCTGCGCCGCCCGCCGCCGGGCGTCGCCCTCCTCGCGGAGGGCGTGGATAGAAATCTCTGCACCTCCATCATAGAATAGGCGTCATCCAGGTCGCCCTCCTCGCGGAGGGCGTGGATAGAAATTTTCTGAGATAGGTAATCTCTATAATATTCTGGTATGTCGCCCTCCTCGCGGAGGGCGTGGATAGAAATCCTCCCCGGCACCCAAAAAGCCGCCCCAGGAACCGTCGCCCTCCTCGCGGAGGGCGTGGATAGAAATGAGAGGCCGGGAGGATTTGTTGAGATAATTATACCGTCGCCCTCCTCGCGGAGGGCGTGGATAGAAATACGGCTGCGTCGCTGAGCGAGGCCATCACAAAACGTCGCCCTCCTCGCGGAGGGCGTGGATAGAAATGCCTGACTTGAAAAAGTCCATCCTTGCGCTGGGCTGTCGCCCTCCTCGCGGAGGGCGTGGATAGAAATCCGGAAAAATCGTGAAATATCTGGATGTCATTGGTCGCCCTCCTCGCGGAGGGCGTGGATAGAAATAACTTGTCAAGATAGCCTTTTATCTGCTGAGCATCTGTCGCCCTCCTCGCGGAGGGCGTGGATAGAAATGTCGTCCACAGAAACATAAAGTGCATCGGCATCGGTCGCCCTCCTCGCGGAGGGCGTGGATAGAAATCTCCCTTCCAATGCGAAGCCATTGATTTGGTAAATGTCGCCCTCCTCGCGGAGGGCGTGGATAGAAATTTCTTCCGTAATCGCGCCCATATCCAAGAGCTGCTGTCGCCCTCCTCGCGGAGGGCGTGGATAGAAATGCCTTGGAACATAATTTTATAGGAGGTCTTATTATGGGTCGCCCTCCTCGCGGAGGGCGTGGATAGAAATAGCGCGACCACGGCCAGCTACACCGCAACGACCGAGTCGCCCTCCTCGCGGAGGGCGTGGATAGAAATCGCTCTGCCTGACCATCGGAGCGGCGGATGTGCTGGTCGCCCTCCTCGCGGAGGGCGTGGATAGAAATTGCCCGGCGTGTCTGGCCAAGCGCAGCGCGGAGAGTCGCCCTCCTCGCGGAGGGCGTGGATAGAAATTCCCACCACGCCACGAGGGAAGCGACGACGGTGATGTCGCCCTCCTCGCGGAGGGCGTGGATAGAAATTTTAGTCCATACGTTTTCGTATGAAATACTAAATGTCGCCCTCCTCGCGGAGGGCGTGGATAGAAATGCAAGAGCCACAGGACTGCTCAGATTTGTTTTTGCAGTCGCCCTCCTCGCGGAGGGCGTGGATAGAAATGCTTATCGAGATCAAGTTCGAGCGCATCAGCTCGCAGTCGCCCTCCTCGCGGAGGGCGTGGATAGAAATATCTGTGCAGCGTCTTCAACACTCACGTCGTCGGTCGCCCTCCTCGCGGAGGGCGTGGATAGAAATCGTTTTCCTTCCGGGTTTCATAGAGCCGGACATGTCGCCCTCCTCGCGGAGGGCGTGGATAGAAATAGTCGATGAGCTTGCAGCACGTTTGGGGAAAAAGTCGCCCTCCTCGCGGAGGGCGTGGATAGAAATAGGTCGTTCAGGATCTCGTCATAGCTGCGGGGCTGGTCGCCCTCCTCGCGGAGGGCGTGGATAGAAATAGCAGGCCATATCCAACTTGATGAAAGCAATCGAAGTCGCCCTCCTCGCGGAGGGCGTGGATAGAAATGACAAAGCACCAACCAGACTGGAAGTCTTCGGTGCGCTCGGCAAGTACATTGAAGCCATCGAGGGAACCGATGCCGAAGAGCGGTACATCAAGAGTGATTGGTACTTTGACAGCAACCTGTATCTGCGCCGCATTGAAGTCCCCGGCGTGGGCGATTGGCCGGCAAAGATTATCACCCAGTCGTCTGACGACATCGACCAGTTGGAGATCTTCGGCCAGCAGGACTACATCAAGACCAGCAAGCCGGAATCCATGTCCCGCGAGGAATTTTGCCGCTTGGTCGACTGGGAACGTGAAAATATGAATTGACGAGGGATTAAACAATGACAGACGAAAAGATTATTGCCAGGATGCAGGCCGATCAGGAGCAGGGCTGGCCGCTGTGCCCCCGCTGCGGCGAGAGGATGCCGGACAAGCTGACCCACGGAGCACTGAGCCGCCACGCCAAGGGCGTGTACATCTGCGAGGCCTGCGGCACCGATGAAGCCCTCCGGGACTGGGGCGGAAACGTCAAGCCCTTGTCTGACTGGGTGCTGGTTCGTGTATACAATGGAGATTTATGGAGAGAGGCGAAGTAAAATGAGCAAAGTTGAAAAATTCGGTCCGAGGTTGAAAATGCTTATTGATGAAAAAGGGATTACCGTGCGTTCGCTGGCAAAGGATCTGAATGTATCGGTTGGGGTTTTGTCTGATTGGCAAAACGGAAACAAAACTCCAAGAGGAGATTCCATTATGAAACTCACGGAATATTTCGGTGTCACCGCCGATTATCTACTGGGTCTGACCGATGCAAGCACGATAGATACCGATATTAGAATTTCGTGTGACACTACCCGTCTTTCCGAAAAGGCAGTCAAGATACTTTCCAGCATGGAAAAGTCAGACGTTGAAAAGCTGTCCAAGCTGATTGAATTCTACAACACCATCAGATAAACAAAAAATCCCCCTCCACTTTGCCTACATATACCCCGCGATGTTCGCAGGGCTTCGACAAAGCAGAGGGGGATTTTTGCGCGCCGCCGGAGCAGCCAAATATAAAATCAAGAGTGGAACCGCCCACAGGCAATTCCGCTCTCTACAAAAGCCGTGGCTTTTCAAGTAGCCCTATTTTAGCTGACGTTTATGTATCCGTCAAGCCTTTTTGGTACTCAGCGCTGCGGTCATAGCGTCAAATGCGCGCTCAATAACCGCATCCAACACCTCATCGGTGATTGCCCACTGGATGACAGCCGGGCACTTGGCGCGGAGAGCCGCGAACACCTGCTTCTTCTTTTTGGCCCCCTGACCGCTGCCCATGATGGACAGCTCGGCCTTTTCGACCAGTTCCAGAGCCAGATCCTTGACGGTGGCCTTGTAGCCCAGCCGGATGCCCCCGACTGCCAGAGCAACGAAGCCCAGCAGCATCAGAGCGATGGCGATGGGCGCGGGGATGAAGTTCAGCATAGCTTCCATGATATTGCCTCCTATAAGTATCAGCGGCGCGGAGAGACACCCCTGCGCCGTTTTGTTGTGTTGGTTATATCGGATGTTTCACAGGTACTTGGAAGCCCCGGAAATGGCCTTCCAGCTGGCAGGACCGCAGATGCCGTCCACGGCCAGTCCGTGCGCCTCCTGCGCTTTCAGCAGAGCGTTCTCGGTGCCCTCGCCGAAAATGCCGTCCGGGGTCAGCCCCAGCAGCCGCTGGAGCATCTTCGTGGCTGCACGGTTTGCATCCCCGGTGCAGCCCCGGCGGATGGTCGGCAGAATGAACTTCTGGTAGGTGGTGCTGGGGTAGTGCCGCGGGGCATCGCACAGCCACGTTGCCTTTGCATCGCGGGTATCGGTGTGTACGATGGCGCAGCCGTCATACCAGTAGATGCCCACCGCCTTGAAATACTGGGTAGCGATGATGCCTAAGGCCACAGGATTGATGCTGCGGTCTACAAGCCGCCAATCCGCAGCCATACCATAGCGGTGCTTGCTGCCAGAGCTGCCGCCGACTGCCGCATTATGCGAGAGGCAGCGGTATCCGCTGGTCACCTTGATGGCCTTGCCCAGCTTGTCCCGGATGGCTTGAAGTTTTTCGACCAGCTCCGAATCGACCATCTGGCGAGTACACCCGCAGGGGCACTTGAAGTCCTTGCGGGTGAAGTTCTTGCTCAGGGCAGATGTGTCGCTGGCCTGATAGACGATGACTCTCATGTAGAAAACCTCCTTCAAGAGAAGTCGTGCTTTTGAAGCCGCTCATTGTACACCCGTTTGATATTCGCTACCGCACAGATGCAGCGGTTGTTTTTGTAGTCGGGGTGACTGCGGCAGTAGTCCTCATAGGCATCAATGACGGCCAAAATCTCGATAAAATGCTCCCTCGTGTGGTGCTTATCATCAATCAGTTCGTCATTGAAACGCAGGATCTGAGTACGCAGAAGATTAGCATTGCGCTCATCATCAACTTGGATATGCTCCTCCAGCTTTTTCTGGGTCTGCTTCTGCTGTTCCAGCACTTCAGCATTCAGGGCGTGTCCGATGATTTTCGCAAGCCTGCTCCACGGATTGATCTTGATGGGCGAAACCTCAATGAGCGAGAGCAGCACCAAAACCATCCCGCCACCGCTCCAGAACAATTCTTTCAGATTCACAGCCATCCCCCTCACTGAACCAGCGCGGCGATTGCCTGCAAATCAAAAATCGGAGCATCAAAAAACGCTCTCGCCCACAGCCAGTAGTCTTCGGACTCCGGGCGGCGGTACTTTTGGCAGAGTGCCGATGCCCAAACCCGGTTCCAGCGGGTCTGATAGTCCGCATCTCGACGCTCAAGGCTCCGCTGGATGTTTCCTACCAGATCCCCGCGCAGGGTGCCGTTACCGTCATCATCCTGCACAAAGCAGTCCATGCCGTTCTGGCTCCCCACAGCACACACACGCTGGTTTTTGTGCATAAGAAAACCGTCCTGACAGGTCAGGGCGGTTCCATAAGGAATATTCACTTTTCCATCTATGCCGTCGAAGCGCGCCCGGCGGCGGGCGATAAAGCGTTCATGCTCCACCATGGGTTAGACCTGCTCTTTCTTCTCGGCGAGCATACCGGTCAGCTCGGAGTAGTGCTCATCGGTCAGTTTGCCGGCGGCGTAGAAAATATCGATCTTCTCCGCCAGACCATCGGTACTGCCGCGCTCGATCATGCGCTTGCAGGTGCGATACAGAACCATTTCCGTTGCTTTGCTCATTGCGTTTTCCTCCTATCAGGTATTCTCAGTGTCATCCGTATCGGAGACATTCAACTCCAGAAGGGTCAGGCGATAAGCCTGATCCACGTTCATCTCGTCGGCATCCTCTATGGCACTTTTGGATTCCATGATCCAGCTGCCGATGTCGGTCTGCTCCAGCATGACCGTTTCCAGCTCATCACCCATCTGATCGCGGTCGAACAGCTGGTACGGCGTCCCGGCATAAGAAATGCCCGAAGCATCAGGCTCCGGGCAGAGGATATAACAGCCGTTGTCGGCTTTTTTGATGTAGGTCACGTCCTCGGTCAAGGCAAGGACGGTGCCATCACTGGCTTTGATGATTTTGTTGAACAAGGCACTCTACCTCCAAAAATAGCGTAGCAAAGCCGCCGCAGACGCAGCAGCCGCCCGTGGTCATCAAAATTTTTATAGTAGGCTTCTTGGCAGTTCATATACTGCGCTACCTCCTGCAGGGTACGTTTCCCGGCCAGCCATTCACAGTGGAACAGCTTCAGTTTCCTCCGTGCGCGTATCACGCCGTCACGGCTACCATTGACTTTGATTTTTCCGGTCTCGGTCAAGGTAAAACGAGCCTTGCACCAGCGGAAAGGCTTTGTCAGAGGGATGATCTTGCATTTCTTCTTGTTGACCGGGATGCCGCGGATTTCAAACTGGCGCACGATAGCGCGGCCCAGCTTTTTCAGATCTTCGATATCCGGGAGAATGATGCAGTAATCATCCATGTAGTGTCCGGCGCTATGCGTGGACATCTGGCATTTAATCCAGTTGTCCACAGCACTGGGCATCGCCGCCATTTCCTGCTGGCTCGGCTCAACGCCCAGCGGCATCCCACGGCCCGGAAATTCGCCGGGAGCAGTATCAATAATGGTATCTGCTATCCGCCGAAAATCAGGGTTCAGGATATACCGCTGGTGCCGCTGATAGATGATGGAATGGGGCGCATAAGGAAAGAACTTCTTCAGGTCGAGCAACAGCACCCCGCCCGCACGGCCATACTTGCGGTAATGCCGTGCCAGCTGCTGTTTGATGCGCTTGATCTGCCAATGCAGTCCCTTACCAATCCGGCTTGCACCGTTGTCATAGATCATGCTGGGGTCGTAAAGCGGCTCCAGCACTTCCTTGCTGATGACCTTGTGGATTTGTCGGTCTGTAATATGAGGAGCGTCAATCCCACGAATCTTGCCGCGTTCGCAGACCGTGAAATGAACGTATTTCTTAGGCCGCCACCTTTTTGCCAAAATAAGCCGCCGCTGCTTCGCTGTGTTGGAAAACAGATGCCGCTCAAAGTTCTGCGTGCTCTGCTTCCAGCGTACACCGTTGCAGCATTTCCGGCCGTATTTGAACATCGTGTGGTAACTGAATACTTCTTCCAACGAACCGAGGGCGGCACAACGGGCTTCCTGTCTGGCTCGGCGTGCTGCCCGGCGGCGCTGGTATCGTGCTTCATGGCGCTCCTGACTTGTCATAAAAGTATTCGCTCCTCGTACAGATGAATTGTAGGGCATCGTCTAATCTGCTTTATGCCGGCACATGAAACGCGGTAAGATGCATCCCGCGCCATGCAAGAAGCGTCCGTGTCGGCATATCGAAAAGCAGTTTTAGAGGTTTGACCCTCAGGGAAGTACCTCTCCTTTTGCTATGGTCGTCTTTCACCTATGGCTACTCCATGTGACCAAGCATTGCAAAATCCGGGCACAACACCATACGCATTGTTAGCGTTGTTATAGTCCAACGACCCCGACGACGAAACCGCGCAGAAGTAGTTGTTGTTGTTGATGTTGTTGTAGTTCGGCGACCGCAGCCACCAGACCGCCGCCGCAGGAATTGACAGAGATACACCCACTTAAAAATCAGGCTTTCCGATTGACCGTTCCGATCATGCCTTGCAGCAGGTCGTTTTCCTTGTCAATCAGCTCACCCAACTTTTGAGCCATTTTGTCCAGTCTTTCAGTTGCTTTCTTCGCATCGACACTTTTCCCTGAGGGAGTTGTGAAACATCCCTGCGGGTTCTGGGTCATGATGAGATAGCAGTGAGTCAACCGAACATCCAGCGCCATCAGAGATGCCCGCGCTTCCAGAAGATGTGCTTTACGAAGCTGGCGCCGCTGATCGTCGGAGGGATAGATGCTGTTTGCCTTTTCGGCGTGGTCGATCACCTCGCCTGCCAGCTTTGCAACCGGTTCTGCAATCAATCTGGAATACCTTGCGGAAATGCGGGTCAGGAAGTTTATCGTTTCAATGTAAATCGCGTTGGCGACATTCACATACTCCGCCTTGCTTTCTGTGCGCTTGGATTTCAAAACTGACATGATACTTTAGTCTCCTTCGGGGTCATCGAGATCGATTTCCCCTTGCTCTCGCTCAACTTCTTCCAAATGCTTGAGCAGCACATACTCTATGTAGTTCGTGATGGACCGATGTTCTTTTGTTGCTAGAACGCCGATCTTGTCAAAAACTTCATCGGACAGGCGCAGTGTAAAGACGCGCTTGTTAGTTGCCATACAATACCTCCTAACAAACAGGTTTTGAAAGTATTGTATAGCGTTTTTCGTGCCGTGTATGCACTCATAAGACAGTTGAGTGATAGCACTTTCAGTATCTTTTTTCAAAAAATCGCGCGGGGCGCTGACGCGCCCTTTGAATTTTTTGAGGAAAGTTTGCTGTTTTCCGCCCACTTCCGTGGGCTTGAGTAAGTCGAGAATCCCTGCGGGGGATTAGACAACAAAGCCGGGCACAACACCATACGCATAGTTAGCGTAGCCATAGTCCAACGACCCCGACGACGAAACCGCGCAGAAGTAGTTGCTGTCGCCGAAGCCCGCCGACCGCAGCCACCAGACCGCCGCCGTTCCGGTGGCGGAATGTTTATTGGCAACTTTGCTGTTACCCGCTTTGAAGTAATCGTACTGTGCCTGATAGTTCGGCTCCGCATCATTGCAATACTGGTGCGTTGCAAAGACCTCATACTCGGACAGCAGGAACAGATAATCCGTGGTAGAGGACACGTTGCTTGCGGTATTGCCGCCACCCTTATTATCCGTATACTTCGTGCAGGACTTCATCACCGCCCGCAGGTCGGCGGGGAGTGCAGCCAGCAACGTGTTGGCGGTCGGGCTGGTGGGAGAACTTGCGCTACCCAGTACCTTGCTCCGCATCTGACTGCTCCCCCAGCCGCCAGAGTTCGTGTTGCTGGTGTTCATCGTGAATGCGCCAGACGTGGAAGTCGTGCTGCCGTAGCTACTATCCACCAGACCAACAAACTTGCCGCTGATCTTGCCCAACAGGAAGTGGATGCGGTTGCTGCCCTCCTTGCCGGAATTGTGGTTGAAACCGATGATAAAGGCATCAACTTTCAAGCTGGAGATCGTAGTCGCACCCACCTTGCCATTGATTGTCACGGACTTCGTGGCACCAACAGACCAGTAGTTTGCACCCTGACCAGCATCGCTGACGGCCTTGATGACTGCCCAACTGTTGCTGCTGAGCGTTTTGGACACCAGCGTAACGGCCACCGTGAAAGTCTTGCTGGACGGTGCAGTATAGTTGGTATCTGCACCCACATTGACCGTAATAGTGGCACTGCCGGTCGCCTTTGCGGTCACCGTGATGGTGGTGCCGGAAACACTTACCGTTGCAATGTTCGTACTGCCAGAGGATGCGGTCACCGTACCGCTGCCCGGCCGCGTAACAGTGATGGTGCCAGAGGTTTTCGGGTAGGTCAGGCTCAGACTGCTTGCGGACAGCGTAATACTGCCGGTCGCCTTGCCGATCGTCCACGAAGCGCTCTTGGCCGTAGTCGTCCCATCCGACCACTTATAATTGGAAGTCGGGGTAAAGGTGGCGCTGTAGCTGCCAGCGTTGGTTGCGCTGCTCGTGCCACCGATCGTCAGCTGAGAACTGTTATAGTTGCTCCACGACGGGGACTGCGCCGAGCCATTGTAAGTCACGCTACCGGTCTGTGCCGGCACATTCTTGACCGCGGCTCGGCCAATCGTCCACGACACACTCTTGGCTTCCTGCGTGCCGTCCGTCCAGACATACTTGCCTATGGGCGTAAACGTGGCCGTATAGGTGCCAGCATTGATGCCGGAGGTCACGCCCCCGATCGTCATCATGCTGCTGTCATAGCCTTTCCATGTGGGACTCTGGGTGGAGCCGGTATAGGTCAGGCTCCCGCTCTGGGCGGGCACGGCCTGAATCGTCAGGGTCAGCACAGAAAGCGCATCAATGGCTTCCTGCACATTCGCCGCCGAAATGCCGGACTTGCTGTTGTCATAGGAAATATCTGCCGCAGTGCCGCCGGACGAACCGCCGCCACCGCCAGCATTAAAAGGACCCCATGCCATAAGATTAACCCTCCTTTGCCGCTGTTGCGGCCGTGATGATGTGGTACTGCGCCGAAATCGTAGCTGTTGGCACCGATGCCGCACGAAGCCGGAGGATGCCGGCACGGCTTTCGGTCGCAACAAAATTTGCCGCTCGTGCAACTGCGCTGCTCGCCGGGACAACATCCACCGCCACATAGTCAGCCGCCGTTAAGCCGCTGATTGCAATGTCGATGTAGTTCGTATAGCCGGGAACACTGCTGTCAGTTTTCCAGCCAGTTGCAGGGATAGAAAAAGAAACGAACTCCGTTTTATCCGCTTTTACTCCATCCATTTCATCCAAAGCAGCGGCCGCGGCATCAGCCACCTGTGCCGCCCGATCTTTTGACTTCTGGGACACCGCCCGAAGCTGGGAAAGGGTCGTGAGCTTTTCGCTCAATAGGATCACCTCCCGAAAAAAGGAAGCGGCGGGACCTCCCCGCCGCTATCCATGCTGATGAACTTACTCGCCGTAGACCTCAGAGAGCATTTCGGAAACCTCGCTGTCGGTGGCAATGCTCATGCCATCCAGCTTGCTCTTGTCGGCAGCGGACATCAGGCCGTCAGCTGCGGCAGTAGCCTTGCCATAGGTGGTATCCTTCTCAGGGATGCCCAGCTTGGTGATGTCATCCTTGGTCACAGGAGTGGTGGCGGTCACATGGCCCTCTTCATCCACAGTGGTCTTGTAAAAACCGCTGGCAGCAGCAGTGTGGGTGGGATGGACATACTTGTTTGCTCCAGCTGCAATGCCGTCCAGCTTATCCTTGAAAGCCGCAGTGAAGTTCTCGTCAGACAGGCCCTTGCCCGCTTCTTTTTCCACATAGCCGGACAGGTCAACGAAACCGGCCAGCACATCGTACTTGTAGGCATCGCCGACCTTGACCACCACAACATTGGTGCCCTTGGGATATTTGTTGCCCGCGCCCTCAACGAAGTTTGCGGTAGTGGTGAATGCATCGGTGACATTGTACACATTGCCCAGAATGCTCTCAGACAGAGAGGGCAGTTCAGCAAAGGCCACAGCGCCAGCAGGCTTATAGACAGCGCTGATCTTGGCGTTGATCTCATCCTTGGTGTAGGCATTGGTAATGCCGTAACCGTCCAGAGTAGTTGCCTTGTCAGCCTTGCCCTCCAGAATCGCCGCCAGAGCTTCATCGAGATCCGACTGCGAAACCTTTGCCTTGAAAGCCAGAGCGGCCAGCCCCTTGATGGCAACATCAGCACCGTTCACGGAAATACTGCCGTTCTTGGAGCCAGTGGCGATCAGGATGTCAACCATCTTATTGGCGATAGACAGCGCAGTGCCGTTCACCTTGACCCCCTCAAGGACGTTGGCCTGAGAGCCAACATTCTCCAGAGTATCAACACGCGCCGCCAGAGCATCAGCAACCTCTTTCTGCTTGGTGCCCAGTGCCTTCAGGTCGTCCAGTTTTGCCAGATGTTTTCCATTGTAAGCCATAATAGTTATCCTCCTGTTTTTTCGGTGATTTACTCACCATAAATTTCTTTCAGCATTTCGGAAGTATCATCCGAAGTTGCAATCTGATCTTCGGACACCTTTGCATTGGCCGAAATCGTGCCGTCTTCGGTCACTTCGATTCCGTTACCAATCTTAACGTGTCCCAGCTGTTCGCGGGTCGCAACGGTCAAGTCACTCTCTCCACCCCCTCCCTTGCCAAACAGAATGATGCAAGTGGAAATGTCTGCGGCGGGGATTTCCTTGGAGTAGAACTTCACCACTCCATCCCCGGTTTCGCATCCGTTCACGACACCCGCATCTTCGGCAATATGAAAACTTCCCAGCAGAGGTGCGCCGCTCGGAATGAGGGCGCTCGTACTGTCGGGAAGTTCTGCGGTATAGATATAGCTGTAGTCCGGGCTTTCTTCATCAGCCTGTTCCCAGCCCGATGCAGCCAACGTCAGAAAGTATGTACCGTAGTACCCACCGCTGCCATGTTCCGCAATCTCCTTGCGAATCATAGTCTCAACAGTCTTCTGATCCATGATCTGACCGGACTCCTCCAGCTTCTTCATGGCGGAACCCACTGCATCCATGATGATGCCGGCATGAGCTTCCGGGTCTTCATTGTGCCGCTGGAGCAGGTCATTTACTGCCGCCACCGTTGCAATGGCTTCCGGGTCGATTGCCGCCGTCACGGTATCAACATCACCAACGGCGGCGATCAGATCAATGGTAGCCAGCTTGCCCACAATCGAACTTGCCGGGCGGATCCATTCAGGTTCATTTTCCAGCACGAGATAGGTATAAGGGACTTCGCCCTCATCGGGGTCTTCTGCATAAAGGACAACCGCCGTGCAGTAAAAGCCCTTGTCCACATTTGCCGAGTTGATCTGCACCGTGACCTGGCACTCACCATCCACCGGGTTGGTAATGCCCGCAATCACGGCATCCATGACATAATCGGCAGGCTCCGTCATGGTTTTCGGGGTCTTGTCGTCCGGGATATTGCCCTTGCCCACGGCCACCCGCGTGTATTTCATCGCACAGCGGCCAGCAAGAACCTTTGCGATCAGGGCAATGCCGGCGGCAGACCCATAGCTGCCGTCTTCATATTTCGCCATAAGCTCTCTCCTTAATCAATTCTTCTGGGCTTGAGGTGTGTATGGTAAACAGCGCCACGCACGCCCTCATGCGCCATGGTGGCCGTCTGCACAGTGTCAGGGTATACGCCCTCGATCACAGGCGGCAGATAGGTTCCTCTTGATGTTTCAAAGCGGCTTTCAAACAGCCGGTCTTTTCCAACAATCGGCGGATAGAAATCAGCTTCGGTAAAGCCGCCGTGGCCGATTTTGAAATCTGCCCGGCTACTGCGGTCCTGTGAAACGGGAGGAAGCCAGCGAACCACATTTACCATCGCGCCGTGACCAATGTTCAAGTCATAGCGGTATGTGCGGTAGGTCCGCAGATACAGGCGTAGGCCAACACCGGCGGTCAGAATACGCTTGAGGGCAACTGCAATCTGATCTATCAGCGCCAGCCGTTCCTCAGAAAGCAAGCTCTGATCCACATACAGTGCGACCTTTGCAGGGTACACGTCCTGCAACTCGATATCCGAAAACTGAACACCCAGCAGCTCCCCCGCTGCCCGGATGACGGTATCGCCATCGCCGCCGGAAAGCTGTGCCAGCATCTTGACCCGGATTAAAATTCGGTAGAGGGCATCACTTGCTGCACCGCGCTGTACACCAAAGTTGGCTCCATAGCGGTCAAGGACTGCGCCCTCAGCATTTTCAAGGTCATCCCACAGCCGAACCAGTTCGGCATTTTTATGGATGACCTCAAAGCCATCTGCCAGTAGGGAAAACAGTTTTCCGATGTTCGTTTCCAGCTTACGGTTTTTTCGGACATTCTGTAGATCCCGGTGGGTATAGGGGTCTGTCAGCATGTCCAGCATCTTTTCAAGATAGCCGTATTCACGCATCGATGGTCACCATCCCATCATCCGTGACAACCTTGGAGCGGCTATCCACCGGGATGTTATCCGCCTGAAGATTTTCCGCATCCGTACCGATCAGCACATCGAAATCCAAAACACCGGGAACCTTGTACAGCACCGCCGGAAGCCGCTGGTGATACAAGGTTTCGCCGATGCTCACCCCGCCGCTTTCGTTGTCGCCGATGTATGCGACAATAGCCGCTCTGAGCTGGTCTACTCCATCATGGGGGAAGTCCCCGCTGGTAGACAGCCCGACCACTTTCACATAGACAGGTACCGGGTGCGGCCGGTTGAAGTGAATTGCCTTTGTTGCTCCAGAAGCGGTGATGACCTCAACCACTTTCTGGCCGGTCGTCTGTATGCCGGCACCCAGTTCTTTGTAAATGATCTGTGCAATGTCGCTGTCCAGACCGCCGTAAACAACAGCTTCAATGCTGTGCGGCGGCAGGCCGTAGTCATCCACATCGTCAGTATCATTTTCAAACACCTTTGCTTCCATAATGCCATCAACATTCTGGAGCAGGGCGGCACGGATGCTGTCCGCGTTCACGCCACCAGCATAGTCCACGCTGGCATAGTAGCGGTCGCGGAATTCTTCATCCGTTTCACGTTCTCTACCGCCAGTAAAAGCCGCCGGGTTTGTCACCGCCGTGATACCTGCGACCGATCCAGGATTTGTGATGGTGGTGATCGTCCCCGCAGCCACGTTGCCGTCCGGCCCAGTGCTTGTGCAGCGGAAAGGCACCATCACCGTGCCATCCGCACCAATTTCAGTATCCGAAACAGCAAAGAACTGGATGCCGGCCGCGGTTTCAACCAGCCATCCCGCCGGTACGATGACCCCCGGCGGGCCGGTCACCATGATATAGCCGCTGGCTTTCTGAGCAGACAGAACACGCAGACCGATAGCTCTACCGAGGTTCAGCAGCGAGGTGCCAACCGCAGTGTCCACAAAGCGGCTGTTGTAGACATCTTCCAGCACAGAGAACAGGATATTGAGTATCCATGCAAAAATGCGCAGGAACAGGCCGAGCGGGCTTCTGACGGTCAGGTTTGCCGTTGCCCCAAACAATTCCCTTGCTTTATGCTCCAGAGCATCCAGCAGTTCATTGTATGTCGGGCGGCGGAAGCCCGCTGAGGTCAGGCCCCATCCGTATTCATCCACCAGTGTTCACCTCCACTCTGATTGTCTCGCCGTTGTACAGGACACCCGAAAATTCCACACCGAGCGCCCGACCATCGGCCGTTGTGGAAAGAGAACTGATTTCCTGCACATACGGTTCCTGAAAAATGCTCGACCGCACAACGCTGTCCGCTTCCTCCACCGCTTCACTGCGGGGCTGCTGTACAACACGTTCCCAGTCGGTTCCATGATCGGTATTGAGCGGGAATTCACCTTTCCATGTCAGAAGATTGTTTCTGACGTTTTGTGCGATTGCTTCTGCATCCTCTCGGAGCATCAGCATCCCATTGGCATCAAAGCACAAATCTCCTGTTTGAGGATCCAATGCCAGAACAGTAATGTTTGCCATTCTTCCCCTCCTCAGGGCAGCGGGGCCGACGTATTGCCGCTCCGGCTGTCCGTGTGTTTGTGTCCGACAAGGCTTACCGTCTGGGCAATCACATCATCCCGGACTTTAACTTTGCCCTGAACTTCCACATCACCCTTGATCTCCACCTTATCCTGTTTCACTGCCACATAGATCCCGCCGCCCTCGGTCGCCATCACAAGGCAGTTGTCTGGCAGTCCCGACAGCGGATTAGATGCCGGAACAAACGCCCCGATGAAAACGGCGTCTTCATCAGAGTGGTTGCGCTCCGTGTTCGGCTCGCTCTCTTCTCCAGATGCCGCAATGCGGTCAATATCGTGGTCGATGTAGAGCAGCACCCCAACATCCCCCGCTTTGTAGCAGGGGCGCAGGACAAAGCCGCCGCCCCGAACCAGCGCGACCGGGACAGACAAAATCTGCGGCTGGGTACGATACACGCCGGCATCCAGTGCTTTGGAAAGCGGCTGCACATCAACCCGCATGGCCGCAGAGTCAAATTTTTCCACCCGGCACAAGGCTCCAACGCGGACATTGGCCGCCTGTTCACGGCGCTCCTGATCTCTCAGGTCATATTCTCTTTTGCCGTTCATACAGGCTTCACCTCAATCGTTGTTTTCCAGTCACCGTCCGGGCACCCTGTATGCTGACCGCCTTTGATAAGGTGGTTTCCATTCAGAGTATCCGACTTTATTTTCACAACATCCGCCGGGGCCAGATGGTAGTTGAGCAGGCATTCCCGCTTATAAGTGACCTCCTGCTTTTCTTTCCCATCCTTGACGGTCGTTTGGCGGGTCGTCGTTTCGGTGCGGTCCGTGGCTTCCGCTGCCTTTAACAACCCCGACTCAGCACTGAGGACATATCCTGTTTTCGTGCCTGTTTTTGGGTCATTGATGGTAACAATGCCGTTTCTTATGAGGAAGCGGCTCTTGCAGTCAGAGGTAACGATCTCCGTCAGGACATTTTTCACCTTGCCCTTGCAGACCTTGCCGCGAGGGTATTCTTTATCCACCGCCAGCTCCATCGTTCCAATCTCAAGCCCAAAAATGTTGAGCAGGTCTTTTACAATGGCACTGGCCTTGCTCCCGGCGGTGTAGGTCTTGTTGACCTCTTTCGAGAGCCATTCTTCCAGAGCTTCAGCGGCCGCAATGGTGGTAATGACCTCCGTGCCGCTATGCTTGTCCGAAACCTGTGAAACTTTCCCGGTGAAAATAGCACCTATGTCCCCCTCATATCCTGCATTGAGGATAATCGGCATTCCTTTTTTGATGCTGTTGCGAGTGGCCGGAGATAGGTTGTAGGCTTCGATGGTCGCTGTTCCCAGTTTTTCGCTGTCCTCAAATGGCACCGTAAACTTGAAATAGAGATCATCCATGCCAAACCGCTTCGACCCTATTTGCAAGGTCGCTTGACGCTTCCAAAACTTCACGCTGCATTCCTTTCCCAGAGGTACAGCCGAACTTCTTTGCCGAAATTTTCAAATGTGACCTCCGAAATATCGTCGCCGGTCAGGCACAGCGGCATAATGACCGGCACCGGGAAGCGCTCATCCTCCACGCTGTTGAACAGCGGTCGGCCATATCTCACAATATCACCGTACACCAGCACTTCACCTGTGCTGGCAATCGACAGATCTACCGTAAAGAAACCGCCTACCTCATTGTAGCGGATGCTGAATGCAAACGTCCTGTCGCCCAGCTTGACGGAGAACGTATAAGGTACCTTTGACGTGTCAACATCAATATAGCTGACCTCATTTCCGAGGTCGATGAGTTTCAACCCCTCCATAGCTTCACTCCTTTACGCGGCGCTGTAGGCCCTTGTCGTGCGGCCAGACGGCCCGCTGCTGCTTGCCGCCTTGTTCGCATAGCTGTTGACATAAGAGGAATACGCGCTGGAGGAAATAGTCTGGGACACCGTTGTATGCAGACCATCGGCCGTAGTCGATTTTGTCTGCGACTTGCTGACCTTTTTTGAAGCGTTGGCATCCTGTGCGGACATCATCTGCTCACCGCTTGCCACATACTCTGCGGATACCCGGTTGATGACCTTGAGGCTTACGGTGAACTTTGAGCCGTTTTTATTGTCAGCGCTTATGTCGGATTTGAACGAGGTTATAACGCAGTCAGAGATCCGGGTGCGCCCGGTATACTCAACCACATCTTTTTCTTTCCACATTCTTTCCAGAATATCGGACTGATCTTCGTCAAGAAAAACACCCGTAATGGAAAAGACCACCGGATCATTGATAACATGGTCGTTGATGTCGGAACCCTTTTCCACCGGGTTTGACGTAACCTTGCTGCTGCGCTGGACGCTTTCCGTTACGACTACGCCGGTCTTTTCAGCGTCAAGGCGGACCGTCCCGCACTTTTCGCCTGTAATGGTGTATGCCACAAAATCACCCCCTACTGTGCATACGCTCCCTGCAGGGTGCGCTCGTGATATTCTTCCTCTTTCTTCTCCTGCCAGAAATCTTCCATCGCCTGTTTTACCCGGCGGACGATTTCTTCAGCATCGGCTTTTGTGGTTTCCCCGCCCAGCGTGATGCTGATGGTCGGAGAGAAAGTAGAATGATCCTCATAGGTTACGCTGGAACTGCTGGTAGAGCTGTTGATAATTTCATCTGTCTTGTCGGCCGGGATAATTGCGGTGCCGGACGGCAGATATGCCATTTCGCCGCCGCGCTCATTGATGTGTGTCCAGCCGCCTTCAAAATCATCTGTGCCATCAGCATTGTGCGGAATGTTCGCACTGCTGCTCAGATTGATATTGATGCCGCTGACAGCATCAGCCGCAGACAAAATTTTCTGGATAGACCCGATGATGTTTTCTGCGCCCTCGGATGCCGCCTTTTCCATGCGGTCCCAAGCATTTTCTGCATCAAGGGTCATGCTCGCATAGGCAGTCTCTGCATCCTCTGCCATCTGCCCGTAATTCTCGTTGGAGATTTCGCGGGCAGCGGTTGCTGCCTCAGAAACAGCTTCCTGCGCTTGCTGGGAAGCCTGTGAAACGCTGGAGGAATACTCCGACGTGTCAACCGCCAGCGAGGTTTCCGTGCCAGCAGCACCGTCCAAATCGCTGACAGCGCCGGTTAGTTCCTGCACGGCATCGGTGCTGTCCTTTGCCCCGCCGAACAGCCCGCTGAACCAATCGACCACTGCACTCACGCCGCTGGTGAAAAATCCGAGCAAATCACTTACCCAGCCCACCACAACGCCGAGTGCATCGGCGATTACCCCCAGCACCGGCGAAATGTAGTCCAGCACCGGCACGACCACGCCGGACAGCACAGAACCCGCCGCTTCGATGAGCGGGGTCACCACCGGCAGGATATTTTCTACGATTTGCAGGCCGAGCCGAATTATCGGCTGTAGTGCCTGAATCACAACTTGCAAAATATCGGTCAGCGGCGGGATGATCGACCCGGCCAGCGTCGATACCAACGAGCCGAACACAGGGAGAATGTCCGTCAGGAGCGGCATAAACGCATCTGCGAGAGGGCCAACCATATCCGCCGCTGACCCAAGAGCCATACCGAGGACAGGGAGTAGATCCTCGGCCAGTTCTTGCAGCACAGGCATCAGGGGCTGAACCACACGATAGTTCAGCTCATCGAAAATATCTCTCAAAGGAGGAAGCGCATTCGCCGCCAGCTCGCTGATAATTCCGGCCAGCGGCGGCAAAATTTCCTGCGCCAGATCTCCGATGACGCTCAGGACAGGCCCGGCAGCATCAAACAGAGTTCCCAGCGTGGAAATCAGGGACGGCAGGATACTTTGTGCCAGATTGGAAATAACCGGCACAGCGGCGCTCATCCCATCTGCAAGGATTCCAACGAATTCAAGCAGTGTCGGCTCCAGTTCCGGCCATTCATCCAGAAAAACGCCGACCATATCTTCCAGCGCCGGGGAAAATTTTTCCCCGGCATCAGCCATGAAATCGGCCATTTCGCCTTTCAGCGATTTGATGGAGTTCGTCAAGCCGCCGGTCTGTTCGACCGCGGCTTTCTGAATGTCGCCGCTCTGCTCCAGTATGGCATTGAGCCTGACCTGAGCCATTGCGGCATCATCCAGAGCATCAATATTGGTACCAAGCCCCAGAGCTGCGGCGCTGTTCTTCAAGGCCGTTTTATCGAGGACAATTCCGTACTCATTCAGAGCATCGGTGCTGCCGCCGATCGCGCTCTGGATAAGCGACAGCGCTTCCGAATCGTCCATGCTGAACGCATTACCGAAGTCATACGCCAGCGAGGTCGTCATTTCAGAGAGGTTTTCGGCCGCGGCAGCCGTAATGCCCAACTCATTATACATGGCCTTGTTGGAGACCATGAAACTTTGGACTTCGGCAGTACTCCGATGCACTGCGTCAGCGTAGTTATCCGCCCATGCGGCCGCTTCCTCGGAAAAAGAGCGGCCAAATTTCTTTGAAGTGCTTTCGGCATCAGAGAATGCGCTCACCGCCGCCGCACCAAACTGCTTGAGCAGTTCGATGCCGCTTTTTATGGCTTCAAAGCCAACAAAAGCCTTGACCGCCCCGGATATAGCTTCTTTGATTTGGTTGCCGGCATCTTCCCCGGCGGCACCCATTTCCGCAAGATGGTCTCCGGCATCGTCCGCGCCGTCTGCGGTTTCATCCTCAGATTTTTTCGCCCGGCGAAGTGCGGACACCAGCGTACTGCGGATGATTTTTATAGGGTGCTGGAATGCCTTGCTGATGTTTTTTGCATTTCGGACCATGTTGTTGGCGAAAACTTCTGCCCGTTTCTTGGTAAAATCCATCGCCCCAGTCACGCCGCTCCGAAAAGACTTCGCAATGCTCTGTCCGGCATCAAGACCATCGGCCATCGCACCCTTGAATGAGGTGCCCATGTCCTGCGCCGACTCAGACGTTTTTTTGATCTGTGCCCGAAAGCGCCCGGCAGCACCGCCGGAGTCATCCATTTCATCACGGAAACTCTCGGCGGCGGCTTCTGCGGCCTGAGCAGCTTCTTCCACCCACTCAAGCCCCTCTGCGGTCATATTCCAATGACCCGCCGCCTTTTGGGCCGCATTGCCCGCTTCGGATGCACTGGAAGCCATATCATCCAGCCCACCCGAAGCATCACCGACAGCTCCGGTGAAGCGCTCGGCCGCTCCCTGCCCCATCTGGCAGGCAGAAACCGCAGATGCACCCATCTGCTGCGCCCCAACTTCAACCGCCCCAATATTTTCTTCGAGGGTTTCAACCTTTTCACCGAGGTTATCAACAGAGGTTTCAGCATCAGCAGTATCAAAACCGATACCGTATTGCAGGTTACGCGCATCATCCATGTGGTTTCACCTCCCGATGCGCAAAACAAAAAGCCGGCTCTTGAAAAGAGTTCGGCTCTCATTTTGTTTTTGCTTCTTCACGCCACTGTTCTACCCACAGGCGTTTGGCCTGACGGCACTCTTGGTACTCCGCCAGATCCATTTGACGCAGTTCTGTGTAGGTCACGCCATTGCCAGACCACACCATGCACCAAAAGCCCTTGTTGACTTTGGCTTTGTGGGCAGCGTTGGCAATGTCCAGTTCAGCTGCGAAGAAACTGCTCGATGGCGGAGATCAGCTTTTCGGCGGTCTTCAGGTCTTCGTTGTCGTCAAAGAACTCCATGCCCTTTGCCTTGACCTCAGCAGGTGCCACAACGCAGTTCTTAAACATGCCATCCATGTACTTTGCGCTTTTGCGCTTTCCGCTGCCGGTGTTGCCGCACTCATCGTTGAAGTCGTAGTACCACGAGGGCGAAACGCTCTGGAGGGTGAATTTCTGCTCACCAATGGTGATTTCCTTAGTCTTAGCCATATATTTTCGGTAGCCCCTTTCAGATAAACTTTTTGGACGCTCTGGCCAGTTTGTTCCGGCCATAGCTTAACGATAATTCAGAGACGGCACAAAGATACTGACCGACTCAGAACCGATCTCCTTTGCGCGGGTGATGTCAGGCGGTTTGATGACGCGGCAGCGTTCCTCTGCCACATTGACCGATGCCGAATCGTTGGCATCAACGATCATCACAGAGACTTCCTTACGCTTGAGCGCAAGACTGCGGACATACGGCAGGCTGGACGAAGTACCCATCAGCGTAACAGTGATGGTGCCGCTCTCATTCGCATTTTCGTTGTATGCCACATCGCCCTTTACGCCGACCTGCGTAGTAACAGTGTCTTCGTTGCGGGCAATCGTGATCATAGAGTCCGAAGCAAAGCCGGTAATGATCTTGCCGTTCATCACCAAATTAACCTTTTTCGGGTCATAGGATGCAACTTCGATATTACTTGCCATGACAGATTCCTCCTTTCTTAGCCATTCAGGGTGACGCGCAGGGTGCCGTTGACCTTGACGCTGTGAACAGCGCCCTCCAGCTGGGCACTCCACTTGATGTCGGGCATCTGGCGGTTGCGGGCCTGCTCATCGGTCGCATCTGCCCGCTTGGGGATCACAACCGTGTACACGCCGGTGTCATCCTCCGGGTCAGTTGCAATAATGTGCAGTTCCACAGCCCGGTTGAGTGCCGCGAACACGCCGGCCGCAACCAGTGCGAAGCCGTCATCCGTGTAGGCAATCTTCTTGTTGGCAATGAAAATCTCATACAGATTTTCGCGGATCTGATGGGTGATGTAGTCGGCACCCAGCACATTGTCGATGAAATTCCCATCACCGCAGATGCCGTTCTTCATGTACTCGTGTTTATACTCCGCCGTCATAAAATTGACGCGGTTCTCCTCCAGCAGGTCGCGCTCACTGTCGCGGAGGTCCGCAACACTCACGCCGTCCGGCACTTTCCACTTCCATGTGACGCTCTCCGGCCAGAACGGACCGACACTGCCGACCCATGCTGCATCCGCCCACTCGGCCAGATTATCAGCATAGGTAACAACGCTGCGACCATACTCGTTGACATATTCCTTGTCGTTGGTCTGGCCGAAGTAGAACTTGCGGTGATCTTCCACACCGGCACCCAGCGCTGCTTCCGTGGGTTCCGTGCTTTCCGCCCACTTGCACAGGGCAGTCACGCAGACCGGGTCGGTAACGTCGGTCAGAATGAAATACCAGTCATCGTTGTGGTCGCGCAGGTCTTCGATGGCGGCAATGAGGTTTTCGGCCTTAGTGGTATCCGCCTTACCTACGGAAACCGACACGACAGCGCCGCTCAGGCCCATATCCTCGAAGCAGTCTGCATCCTTGTACAGGCTGATGCTCTCCGCATAGCCAGAAACAGCCGTGCGGGTGGTACTGGTGTAGGTCACGGTATTGTCGTCCACCGCAGCGGTGAACTTCACACCATCTTCCTCAAAGGACGTTCCTGCGAACAGCTTTGCCAGCCCGGTGCAGTCCACCGGCACTTCATCGCTGGTGGTGATCTCCACCACAGCCTTGCCGCCGATTTTGGCATAGTAGGCAGTGCTTGCTTCCAGCGTTTCGGTCGGCATATTTTCGCCGAATGCAATTTCAATGCGGGACGCAGTGCCGCCCACATTCTGAGGATTTTCGATGCCAGCCACACGCACCTTGCGGATAAGCGTGTCTGCAAGGGTGTTATCCTGATTGAACATCTTGTCCGCCATGGCCGCGACCTTTTTCCTCGGAAATGCCGCCTTGAGCTTTTCAAGGTCATTGTACGTTGCCATGTCAGCTGCGCCCTCAGTTGAGAGTAGCAGGATGTCCAGCTTTTCCGCCGCCACGGTTTTTGCATCAAGCGCGGTAAAAACCTGAATATCTTTCATCCAATTCAGTCCTTTCCTTAAATTTTGATTTTTTCGATGGACGCGGTTTCGCGCTCATCGATGCGGGTATACCGAATCTGCACATCAAAGCCGACCCGCCGGGCGGCTTCGTCCACAAGAAGCGTTGTGCGGTCCTGTGCCTGGCCCACATCAACCACCGCTACGCCCAGTGCAAGGAAATCATCCTGCCCTGCGTGCTTAAAATAGCTGATAGCCTTATCAGCGACCGCCCACGCTTCATCTTCACCGTTCACCGCAGATCCATCCTCCGCAGTGCGGTTTTGGCTGCAAAAAGTGAACGAGAATGTTGCCGAGGGCATTTCCATCCGAGAAATCTTCACGCCCTCGGCAACATCGGCAATCTCATAGTCCCCCATGCCGCCGTCCGGGATATACGGTGCAGTTACTGTATAGATGCAGAACGGCGGCTCAGCTTCCGGCTGAACCTGATTTGACAGAATGACTGGGCATCCAATGTAATCCCACAGGCTTGAGATCAGACGGTTCCGCAGTTCCCTGAAGTTCATTTCGGGTTGCTCTCCCCTTTCTTCTCAACCATGTAGCGCTTCATCGAATGCACAGGGCCGTGGGTCAGCTCCTGCTTGACCGTATAGATCTGGCCGTCAAACCCATCCCGGAACTGAGCGCCCACCTGCAGGGTGTGCCCATTCGTATAGACTTTCTGAGCATTGAGCGTATAGCTTCCGCTGTCAATGTACTGCAAATCTTCATTGTTCAGCGGCATCACAACGCCCTGAAAAGCAGTTTCGACCGTTGTTCCCGGCTTCCACTGTCCGCCCTGCTCCTTATCATAACCGCCGCCCTCGGTATGTACCTCGTACATACTGTGCAGCAGGTTTCGAGGAATCTGCGGTCCTTTCCATTTTCTCATAAATCAAATACCCTCTACGCTGTACGAAATGCTGTTGTACAGCCGCCCAGTATCAAACAGGGGCTGATACTGGGTGCTGGTCAACTGCGTTGTGGCAGACTTTGGCGGCGACAGCTTCGTGTTGAAGTAGTCGTGGGTCATTTCGACCGCCCACTTCCCGATATAGTCTGCCGCTTCCTGAGCCGTCCATTTTTTCAAAATGATACCGTCCACAGCTTCTTTGCAGATATTTTCCAGCGTGGCCTTGCCGGTGTCGAAGCTCGCTCGTATGAAACTGCGTTCCGGGATGGTCACACTGTCCACCAGCATATACATCCACTCGTAGTCCTCATTCGGGCGCGGATCTTCTTCACCGCTGCTCGGATGCTTTTTTGCATCATGTTTTTCCTGCTTCTTTCTACCGGGGGCTTTCTGGGGATGCTTTCTGTCGCGTACCAAAAAGCCATAGCCGGGAGAAATGGGAATAAACCGCAGGTCATTGAATTTGCGGGGACTGCCAGCATTCTTCGCTTCCATATTCAACGGAATAGCCAGATGCTTGACATTCTTCGCACTGATCGTCGCTCCATATTCATGCACACCGGCAATCATCAGGATGTCGCTTCCCGCGTCTCCCAGAATACCCACATGAATACTCACGCCTTGCAGCGCTGTCAGTTCCCGCTTGATGCGCTCCATATCTGCGCGAAATCCATCTTTAAGGATTTTCATGTTACCACCGCTGATACTTTGAAATCACGGACTGCCATGTTTCGCTGATATTCTTATCGAAAGTCCAGCTCACATCGGAGATAGAGAACGCCGACAGCCCGGCGGCATCATTTTCAATGATGGCCCACTGCTGGGCGATCATGTACCAAACAATGGCTTCCAGATCTGCCGGGAGCGTGGCCGGATGGTCTTCGGTGGCATCTTTCGGCAGAATGTACCCGGCCACATACTGCACCTCCAGATATTTTCTGGGGGCAATGTAGTCATAGGCCAGCCCGCCGACGTGCCCGCGGTATGTCCATCCATCTTCACGGAACAGAACTCCGATCTCGCCGGTTTCGTTGAAATCGAAGTCCGTAATGGTTTCCCCGGTGAACGTGTCCGTGATACGTTCTACGCTGACAATGGGGTACTGCTCCAGCGATAACTGCTGTGTTCCAGTACCGCAATATCTTTGCCGGTAGGTGCTTTTCCCCAGCTTTCTTCCCAGCTGAGTTTCCAGCCACGCAGATGCCGCATTGATAAGCTGCACAAGGGTTGCATCCCGCTGTGCAGCTTCTTCCGCCGGGTCGATGCCGAGCGAGGTTTTCAGGGCATCCAGAGTGGTGAGGGCATTTTCTCTCAGTGTTACGGCCAACACGACACCTCCAAATAAAAGCCCTCTGACAGGCTTTTCCCATCAGAGGGAAACTTTACTGAGCGCCCTTTTTCGTGGCTTCCTGCGAAGCCGCAGGCGGGGTTGCGGCGGTCTTCCGCTCCTTTGCATGAACTGCTTTGTTCTCAGCAGGGCGCGGGGCGGACTTGGGCGGTTTGAACATTCTCGCCATCATGCAGCCCTCCATCAGATACTTTCCTTGACAGGGCAGTTGGTGGCATCACCCAGCGCCAGCGCACCAATGGTGCCGTTGGTGGCGGTGATCTTGACGCAGGACTTGCAGCCGATCAGGTCAATGTCGAGGTTCGCCACAGCCTGAGCTTCGGCTTCGTTCTCGATGACGGCCTCGCCATCCTCGTTGACCGGGTTATCAACGAAGATGCGGCTGTCCTTGACCGGCTCATACGGACCGGCGGTGCTGTCGGCGGTTTCGACCTTGATGGTGGCCGTCTGGGATGCTTCCACAGTAACAGCCAGCACGGCGCTCTCATAGCCGGTGCGGTCAAACTCATTGCCGCTGGCAAACGGCAGGACGGTGACGGTATCAAACAGTGCTCTTTTCATAGCAGTCTTCCTCCTCAGATAACCTTGATATTGTGGACGTAGGCGAAGCTCTCAACATGGCGCACGCCAATGTCATCGTACATCAGCGCACGGGTGCCGGTCAGATTTTCCTCAAAGGCGTTGTGCTGGACACCGTTCTCGTCCGTCCAAGTACCGTCCAGAGTGGTGTAGGTCTCCAGACCCATCTGATCGCCGATCATCAGGTCTGCCCAGTTGCCGAAGAACATTTCGGTGCAGCCGGTCTTGCTGTCGGTGGGGATCTGATTGGAAACCTTGTACGGCATGCCGAGGAAGTTACCAGCGTTCATCTCATCGCGGTAGATGTAGTCGCCGGTGGTGGTCTTGATGTTCTTGAGATAGCCCTCCATAAAGGAGTTGAATGCCCAGCCCAGAGCCTGATCGTCCACGTTCTTGCTCATAACCAGCGACTTCACATAGACCGGGAAATCGGCGGTCAGCTTGCCGTCTGCGGCATACTGGGCATCCATCTTCTTTGCATCGATCTTCTCAATGCCGGGGGTATTGGCAATGCCGGTGGGCTGAAACTCGCCGCCGGTGCCGTACAGAGCGCCCCAGTCAAGGCCGAGCTGCATACGGCGGGACAGATCAGCGGCGAACAGTTCATCGGCGCTATACTTGGTGCTCATCAGCAGTTCGCGGGTCTGAGGCACAATAGCTTCCAGACGCTTTGCAGACAGACGCAGGTTGCCGAATGCAGGCTGGGTAGAAGCGATCTTGCGGCCCTCACCGCCCCACATAGCGCGGGTGCCGGAGGTCATGCGAGGGATGTTCAGGTTGCCGGTCTCCAGCGGAATGGTGCGTGCGCCCAGCTCCTTGATAACGGTCTTGCTGTACAGCAGTTCGATGACCTCATCCAGATAGATCTCCGGGATCAGGAAGCCGCCAGCGGTCGGGTTGGTGGCAGACATGGCCTTGAACTCGCGGGCCATAGACATATCCTCGTAGTACTTCTTGGCGTAGAACTCAGCACGTTCCGGGTCATGACGGCCAAAGACATCCAGACACTTGATGGCGCGGGCGAGGTTCACCAGCGGGGGCACACTCTTCTGCTGCTTCTTGGCGGAAGCAGTGCCACCCATGAACAGGCTGGAGTACTTACGCTGGGCAGGGGCAGTGCCGGACTTCACCTGACGACGGAATGCAGCGGACTTGCGGCGTTTGGCATCATCCTCAGAAGCGGCTTCGTCATCATCCTTTTCATCGGAGTCAGCCTCATCGTCATCCTTGCCCTCGGAATCGGCTTCATCATCGTCCATGCCCTCATCTGCGGTCATGGCATCGATGATTTCAGCGGCCTCCTGAATGACTTCATCGGCCGTCAGGTCGCCGACTTCCTCGCCGGCATCCTTGCGGGACTTGCGCTTCTCGTTGGCAGTGTCCACAGCCTGTTCGATAATATCAGCCATGTCCTCTGCGGTAATACCATCCAGTGCGGCGGCAGCATCGCCACCATCATCGCCGGTATCGTCCTCCTCACCCATGGCCTCCTTGACGGCGCCCTTGATGAGGTCTTTCAGCTCATCGGTGCCCACCTTCATAGACTTGATGGCGGCTGCGGACTTCTTTCTGTTCTTCAGACGCATTGATTTTTCCTCCTGTGTCAAAAAATAATTTCTACAGTTTTCTTCGGAACGGATTTCCGTTCCACGGACTTGTGTGCGCTTACCGGGGGATGCCCCTTGCCGTTGTCACCCTGTGCTTCCGAAATGATCTTATCCAGCAGCTTTGTGGCGGCTTTCATGGACGTACAGGCATCCTTGAGGGACTTCATGCGGGAAGCAGAAATTTTGCGTCCGGCCTTTACCTCGGTAACGATGGCCTGCGCTTCCGCTTCAATGCGGGTCGCCGCATCATCCGATTTGTGGTCCGTAATGACCGCCTGTTCGTTCATTGCCCATGTGACAACGCTGATTTCCCAGAGCTTGACTTCGCGGAGGTGGCGGATGCCGTTCTCATCGTAGTCAAACACGACCGGGTCATAGCCGATGGAGAGTTCGCACAGAACGCCGTCATGGATCAGCGTCTTCACATCCCTGCCGAGAGTGGTATCACTGATTTTTGCGCTCATAAAAAGACCTTTTGCATCCTCGCGGAGTTCGGTGGGAATGCCGATCGGCAGCAGACTATCGTTATGCCCGGACAGGATTTTCACCCGGCCGATGCCCTCGGCGATGGTCTTCGTGAAGGCACCCGGCTCAATAATGTCGCCGCCGCTGTCGATATTGGAGAACACAGCTCCATAGCCGGAGAATGTGCCCTCTTTATCGTCAAAGCCTTCCAGTTCAAACTCCACGGTTTTGTACTCGGTCTTTGCGCCCTTGTGCTTTACTCCCCGTGCAAGGGAGCGTTCCCATGCGCTTTTCCCCACGCGCTGGGAATAATAAGACGGCGATACCCGCAGATTTGCAACTGCCAGCTTCGCCGTCATAGTGGGGTCATCGTGTGTAACATCAGCCATCCCTGCCTTGGTGCCGTGCCGGGCAAGCTCTGTGTTCATGCCGTTCAGCAGGTCTTCCAGCTGGAATGCTTCCTTTTTGAAATCAATGCCGATGTTCTGTGCAGCACGAGCTGCGTCTTCTCGCGTGAATACCACTCTCACGCCCTCCTTTATCTGTTGTAGGTGACATAGCACCTGCATTTGATGGTTTCGCGTGCAGGTCCCTCCGGGTCGCAGGGATACCGCAGGCCGTTGGAGAACCGGGCATCGATCGGCACGGTCTCTCCGTCCATCTTGACATGGTTCGGACCGCCATCGGAACCATCACGAGGGTTCTTCTGCGGGCGGTGATGCCACGTCTTTGTGGTGGCGCCGCTTTTCTGCATCATGTCATAGTGGCCGGTCTCCAGCGTCATAACGGTTTCCTGATCTGCAATGAGCCGAGCCCTACTCCGGGTCTGGATCTCATACTCCTGCAAAATCTCATCCGCCATCTTTTCGCGGCCAATACCGGCTTCAATGCCATTGGCTACAATGCGGGAGATATTTTCCTTGGTGGTCTGTGTCACATGACGGACACGCTGCCCACCATGGAGCTTTGCCTGACTGAGCAGCTCCGGGCGGTCAACACCGCGGATATTGTAGGCCTGTTTTGCAATCCGGGTACCCTCATCATAGGTCTGCTTCCAAAGCGGCTTGAAGATTTCCTCCATTGCCGTTTCCTCAGACGGCCAGTTGACAAGACCACCAATGAACTGCTCCACAAGATTTTTTTGCTCCTGCTCACCGAGGGCAGACCATGCGGCGCTGTCTTCCACATGGTTTTCCGTGATGTAGGGCATCAAGACATCCCACACGCTCCAGTCTGCTTTCTCAGTGCCGCTCAGAGAGCCGGAGAGCCGCTTTTGCTGTTGCTTGAAGAACTTCATCGTGGCAACTTCAAACTTCGCTCTCTGGGCTTTCTGGGCGGCCGCCAGCAGATTGCCGATGTTCTGCGTGCGGGATTTTTCTTCATGCTCACGGCGGTCACTCATAAACAGCATCCCGCCGGTGTCTTCATCGTCCGTAACCTCGACAACATCTGTGCTTTCCTGCATCAGGTCGGTCGTAACCTCCGCCGGGTCATCGTTGGAGCCGATGAACATATCGGAAATGGTGATCTTGAAGCAGTCGCCGCCGGTCTTGCAGGGTTCCATGCCCAGCAGTTCGCGTGCTTCATCCTTGGTCAAAAGCCCGGCATTCCAGCCGTCAATGCCTTTGGCCTTGTCAAATTCCTGCGAGCGCGGGACCACATCATCAAAATGCCAGACAAGATCATTGCCATAGAACGGCAAAATCTGTGTATTGATGGCTTCTTCCCGGCGGTTGAGCCGTGGCATGATGACGTTCTGGGCATAGATGTACTGAGCCGCTTCGCTCGTGGCTCTGTTGCTGCTCTCCGTGATGCCCATGATTTCACGCGGAACACCAAAATGCTCAAGCACGGCATCCCGGAGGAACCTTCGCCCCTCCGTCATATCCATGTCGCGCATGTTCTCGGCCAGCTTCGTCACGGTCACGTTGCCGTCCACCGTGGCAATGCCGTGGGAGTTGAACGGTCCTCGGAAGCGCTCATTCCATTCGGACCTGAAACGGTCGCGCTGATCCTTACTGCTTCCCGGCATCGAGATCAGCGTGGTCGGAGTGGCATCGTTGTAGAAGAACTTCTTCTGGAATTTTGCCGCGTACTCGTCCGTCTCGATCTCATCTGCAAGGGACTCTGCCGCACCGAGACCTCTTTTGTAGGGGTCAAGCGGGTTCAGTTCTTTCATGCAGAAAATATCGTCCACCGGGATTTGCCGGATGAGTCCGCCGGTCGTTCTGATTTCATAGTAGGGGTAGCCCACATAGGGGGTCTGCTGCACCCAATGTGTAGGGAGCGGCCACAGCTCCACCGGACGACCGAGGGCATCAAATTCATAGACGAAGTAGCCCTCGCCCTTGAGTTCCAGATAGATCTGCTGCAACCGCCAGCACGCACCCCAAGTCATTTCATAGAGGGGGTTCGGATGCGCCATGAAATTCAAAAAGGGATGGTCCGTGATTTCCACTTCTTCCCCGTTTTCATCCTTGCGGTACAGCTTACCGGCGCAGGTGGACAGGTCGGAAGCAATGCGATCCACAACCGCCAAACGCGGGTTGCGGCCAAACATTTCCAGCCAGTCCCGCGTATTGCGCTCAGGCGGCGTAGTGTACCGGGGCAGCATAACGCTGACGTTCCCGCCATTGTACTGCCGCCCAACGGCATTGCGCCGTCCGAATCCAAATACTGCCATGTTTCTGTTGTTTCCTCCTATCCGATTTCCCATGTGTAGGTGACGGGCTGATACAGGGACAGCGCCACGGCATCCGCCCGGTCAGGGCTGGGCAGGCCGCGCCGCTTCATAATGTCCTTGCTCTCCAACTTCAGCTTCGGCGGTGTTCCGGCAAAAGCGTACTTTCGTGTGGAAAGCTGGGCGATCAGTTCTGTATCATTGGGCAGGTGCAGCCGCCCGCTCTGTGCCATGTCACGAACCAGTGACCACATCCATGTGGATATGTCGGCATAGTTGGCAGCAGCATCCTCCTGCGGCACGGATGCACCGAAGTTCACCGGGATAACCTCAAGCTGGTTCAGCCCTCTGGCTTCCCTTTCATGGCGCAGAATATCGGTCACGCCGCCGCCCAGACCGGTATCATCAATGATGGCATAGACCATGCCGGGGTACTGTGGGTACTTCTCCAGCAGGAAAAGATACTCAAAGATGATGTCCTCTGCCGTTGCCCACAGATCTTGTCCGTTCCGAATTTTCAGTTCCTGAACGTCAGCATCTATGTTGGGGGCAATGACGGTACAGTCATCACCGAAGCGGGCAACGTCACAGCCGATGGAGAGCCGCACCGGGCTGTCATGCGGAAGCGGCTCATTCATGGTAGCCTTTTCCGCAATGTAGCTGGGTATGAACACATCACTGTCTGCGACCGGCGGCAGGCCGTCCACACGGACACGCACCACATTGGAATTTTTGCCGTACTTTTTCTCAAGAGCGGCTATGTTTTCCTTGCTGGTGCGGGGGCTATCCCGGCTTGATACCGTCATACAGTACCAGTCCATGCCGTCCCCTTGGAAGCTCTCAGCGAAGCCGCCAGTCGCCTTTGTGGGGTTCCCGCAATAGAGAAGCCTGTTGTTGGCACCGGTCAGGGTGCCGCCAATGGCATCAAGGATGGGGTCAGCAACACCGGATGCTTCGTCAATCACGAAAAACATATTGTCTTCGTGGAAGCCCTGCAGGGACTCAGGCTTTGTGGCTGTACGAGGGACGGCAAACCAGCGGCGGTCATAGCCGTTCATGTACACGCGGGTCTTCGTCCATGTGAACATCATTTGAAGCACCGGGCTTGCGTCAAGCCACTTTGCCATTTCCGCCCACAGGACGTTATCCAGCTGTTGCATCGTTGGTGCGGTGCAGACGATGCGCGGGTAGGAAAAACAGGCAATAAACCACCACATAAGATTTGCTTCCAGTGCCGTTTTGCCCACGCCCTGCCCGGAACGGATGGCAACGCGCCGATGCTGTGATACCGCCACAGCCGCTTCCCGCTGCCATGGATCCGGCTCAAAGTGAGTCACTTCCTTGAAAAACAGGAGCGGGTCTTTGCGGTACCGCGGTATTCTTCTTTGGAAAAACTCACGGCGCGTCATCGTCCATCTCCTCTGCGGCCTGAATGGCTGCTACCCAGTCGTCAACCAGTTCACTCTTTCCGCCGCCGCTCATGCTTCGCAGTTCAGCCAGCTGTTTGATGCACTGGGCTTTCTGCCGCTGTACATCAGTCAGGAGCTTGTTCAAGCGCTCTATGATGAGGTAAGACGCTTCCAGAGTGGAATTTGTCAGGGTTTCATTGCCCGGCAAACGCTCCCCGGCGGCTACTTTGGCATCAATGGCTTCCACATAGGACTGCAAATCGTTCTTTTCCTTTTCAGTGTCACCATCCAGCCGCTTGAAATTCCTGCTTCTCTTGGATGTGGTCTGCGTCTGAACATAGGCTCCCTCTTGAGAATAGTGGGAGATACGTTCCAGCAGATAGCCCTCGCGGGCGGTCAGCAATTTCAGCTCATTTATGAGCAGTTCTTCTGCATCCACATCTTCGTCACAGGCATCCAACAGCTGACGGTGTTCCTCTGTCCAGCTTCGGAACATCAGTTCAGACCACCCACCATGCTTGACGGCATTGCGGTTTCCCTTTGGCGCACCTGCTCCAACGGCATTGACATTTCCCGGCGGCGCGCCCTGTTTTGGTCTTGTTTCAGGGTCAGGTGCGGCGGGTGCATCCTCTGGGTGCAGGGTGCGTTTTGCGGGTGCATCTGCACCCTGCGTCCAGTAGCGCTTGCGCCATGACTTTACTGTGTTGATAGACACATCCAACTTCTTGGAAATCTCGGTGCAGGACAGCCCTTTTTTATACAGGGTGTAGCCTTTATCCCGCTTGTCCATCTACATAGTCACCATCCTCCTTTGTTTGTTTCTGCTCAAACTGGCAGACGGAACACAGAGCGCACGCTACACGATGCCGTCAGCGGCGGTCTGCATTTCTTGTGAAGAAATAGAAAAAGGGAGTATCCAACAGCGCCAAACAGGCTTTCAGAAGATACTGCCCGATGATGATACCGATAAGCTGCATCCGGCCCTCGTGGGTATGCACCCAGCCCAGACCGAAGCCGAAGCTGATGACCGCATAGATCACCGTGTCCCAGATCTGGCTCGTGATGGTGCTGCCGTTATTCCAGAGCCAGCGGCCACCCTTGGTGCTGCCATGCTTGGCAATGTAGCGGTCACGGATTGCATGGAATACGGCCACATCCCACGACTGGGAAACGAGGTATGCGGACAGACTGCCGATGACGAAGATCCAGTTCTGCCCCAGCAGGGTTTGATAGGCATTGTCCATGACGGCATCCGTTGCAGGAAAAGCGCCGGTAATCATAATGCAGGCGGTGGCAAAAATCTGGCCGATAAAGCCATACTTCACCACGCGCTGGGCCGTGGCCTTGCCCCAGATCTCGCCGATGATGTCTGTGCAGAGGAATGTGACGGCATAGGTGATGGCACCGCCGCTCAAAGCCAGCTCAATGGGGCCGATATGCAGGCCGGTGGTAATGGTGCGCGCACCGGTTACGTTGGCAATGACGATGCTGATTGCAAACAACGTAATCAGGATCACCAAATTTTCGTTTGTCTTTTTCATTTTTGCTCCTATTCTTGTGAGCCTGCGGCTCGTGTATATTTCTGTTTGCAGATGGTGGCGCACAGGCTGGCTCTCGCTCCATAGAGAAGTGTTTTATCCGTCAGCTCCAGCCCCCTGCCTTCTGTAATGATCCTCACCGCGGATAGCCGCTGTTCTATGAGGTCTTTGCGGAACTGGTTGATGTGCGCCTTTTGGTTGCCATCATCGAACCAGCCATATTTGACCCCGGACAGCCAGCTGGTGCTGTCTGCAGAGGTACAGAAGCTGTTCTGTGCAATCATCTTCACATCGGTGCATCCCAAAAGGTGGATGTCGATCTCAGGTTTGCGGTTTTTGATGTAGTGGGTCAGATAGCGGGTGTCTTCCCGGAATGTCTTCGGCTTGATGATTCGCAGTTCCGGGATGCTCAGGGCAATGTAGTCGCTGAAATCTATCAAGCTATCCAGTCCCCGCATCCCATCCTCAAAATGGAATACGTTGATCTGGGGGTTATCCAGCAGCTTCTTCATCCGCTCCCGGAAGTACCACGCTTCCCTTACGCCCAGCACTTTCTGGCAGTCCAGCTCGACACAGGTACAGCGGAGATTGTTCTGCTGCACGAATGCTATGAGCTTGTCCTGCCACTCGGTCAGGCTTTCCAACGTCTGTGTCTGCCCTTTCCCGGCACCAAACATCAGCGTGAACAGGCCACTATCCTGTATCACATGGCGGTTGACTGTATCCTGCACACGGATTACATGGTCCGCCGGGAGCCGGAAATCATCATCCGGGCGGCACTTGAGAATGTACTTGTAACAGGAAAACAGCCGGTATTTGGTTTGTGCTGCCAGCAGAGCGGCGTAGAATATTTCTCCGCCGTCGCTCCCGGCAAAATGCACTTTGATGTTGTTATCGAACAACTCGCGCACCCCCAAACCCATCTTCAAGGACGGTGCAGGATGTGGAGTTTTCAAACTGGTTCAAGATTTCAGCGGCGATGTCCTCACAAGAGCGCCGCCCAAAATGACAAGCGCCATCCTCATCCCCATACTTGGAGAGAAGATAGCGCTTGATTGCATTCTGTTGGCTGATGATTTCTATTTCACGGTTTGCATTGCGAACTGGAAACTCTGCCGTAATAAAAAAGATATGACGGTGCGAGTTTTTGAGATATGCGAGTTCTCCATCAGCCTCCGGCCAGCAGTGAAAGCCCTCCATCTGAAGTGCGCATATCACATACTGTGTCATGCCGCATCCTCCAGACGGTACGCAAAGCCCATGTCCTTGAGAACGTCCACGAGGGTGGTTGCGTCCTGTTCAGACAGATCGGGCACAATGACGGTCTTTTTCCCGCCGGGCTGGACTGCCTGCACCTCATTGGGTGCGGGTGCATCGTTTGGGTGCATCTCTGCATCCTGTGCCGGGGCTTCCGGTGCAGGGGCGGCAGCGGGTTCCTCGGCCTTGGGCTTTGCCTGAACCCCGGAATCAAAGAAATTATTGATATAGGGTTCAGAGCCGGGAAGCTCGTACTCATGGCCGCTCTCCGCAAAGGATGCAACCAGTGCGTCAACCTCATGCTGGTCGAAGCCTGTCACCTCAACATCGAAGCCGGCAGAAAGATCCTGCAGGACGGCAGACAGCTTTTCATTGTCCCACTGGCCGCTGATTTTGTTCAGCGCCAGATTCAGGGCCTTTTCATCCTCAAGGGACAGCTGCACCACACTGACATCCACTTCCACCGCGCCGGTCGCCGCCAGCACTTTCAAGCGCTGGTGACCACCAATCACGTTGCCAGTCTTCTCATTCCAGATGATAGGCTCAACACAGCCGTACTTTTCGATTGACCGGGCAATCTTCTGATATTCCGGGTCGCCGGGCTGCAAATCCTTTCTCGGATTGTAGGGTGCTGCATTGAGCAGGCTGATAGGTACTTTTCTGATTTCCATGAATTGCTCCTTATGATGACCTGCTTTCAGACAGCCCCGGCGGCGAACCGGGGATGACTGGAAGCACGATTTCCCGCGCAAAGGAGCAACGCGGGGCGAAAAATCCTCCTTCCCATAAAAATGGCGGCGCACATCAGATGATCTGCACCGCCCGGCTTTGTTTAGGATTTTGTAGCATAATAATACCATGCCTTGCGCCTTGCGTCATCAGAAAGCATTGGAAAGCATTCGTACCGATTGGAAGTCATTGGAACCCATCAGAAACCATTGGAAGTCATCTGACAAACTACGCTTTCCACCCGTGGCAGGCAAGCAAAAGAAAAAGCCGCTGAATCAGCATTTTCACACTGAAGCAGCGGCTTTTTGAATTTGGTTCAGGCTATCTTTTTGAGGTAATTATATGCCATCTTGCACACTCCGGCTTCGGTATAGTACCGTCCGAGTGTTCCTGCGATCTCTGCCCATGAGCGGCACCGCACGAAACGGAGCCTGAAAATCAGGCGCATCCGCGGGTCTGAAATCGACACGCAGAATTCTTCTATTGCTGGAAGCACCCTCTCGGCTTCGGCTTCAAGCTCTTTGATGCCGGCATCCAAATCTGCCAGGTCTGCGGCCAGATCACCAACCTTGTCACGAACACCGGGAGTATGGGGCATTCCTGACAGTGACGGGGATGCTGGCCCCATCTTCTGGCACATGTTCTCGTAGATTTCTTTGTCCTCATCAATCTGCTTGCGAAGCGTTAAGTATCTGGACAGCTCTTGCACCGTCATACCTGACCTCCAGTAATATGTGCGCGGCCTCCAATTTGTAGAGGTGCTACCTAATTATTTTAGCACATTTTACGGCAAAAATACAGGTCTTGCAGTCGGATTATTTACGGATGAACGGGCAATCCACGCCCAGCCAGATAGGCGGCTGTCCATTGCCGATCACCGAGAACCACAGCCGCCCGGTCAGCAGGAGCTTGATGCGCTCCCATAATGTAAGATGCCAGCAGGAGATCACCTGTCCCTCTCCCCGGAAAGCTGGAAGCGCTTCGCACTTGTCTTCCATGCCCTCCGGCGGGTTATAGGTGATGTTCTGCTCACGGAATGGAATAGGAGTCATGCGCTTTCCTTTCTGGCGCGGATTGTTACGCCCTTGGGGGAGATTGTCACGACAGCATTCAGCGCCCGCGCCGCATCCACCATCGTGTCCAGCCGAGGGTTGCCGTAGAGTTCCCGGTAGCCCATCAGGTTCCGCGCAGTATGCGGGGACAATCCTGACTGCCGGCTAAACTCGCTGAGGGTCATCCCCCGGAGCTTGCGAATCTCATTCAGTGTCATCATCGGCCCTCCTAAGCTCCACGCTTTCTTCTTTCAGCCAGTCCTTGATGCAGTGGAAGCAATGTTCTCTGCTCTGGCAACGGCTCGTCTGCTTCCGCTGGACGAATTCACAGAGCAGCTGGGTGAAGTTTTCCCGGATGTCTGCATCCGACATCGAGCGGATAAAGTCACCGTTGGTCATTTCTGCGGTTCCTCCATCAGCTCCATCAGCCGTTCTTTGGCGCGGGTCAGCACATCGATTTGCCGCCGGGCTTTCTTCTGTGCTGCCGGCATGGCCGCTTTCAGCGCCGGGGAGATTGCATTGAACACAGCCCCCGCATACCCCGGCATATTGGCGGTGCGCTCTGCATCGGAGATCAGCTCCTGCAAATCAGTGAGGAGCTGGACATCTTTTTGAAAATTTGACATCAGGCATCCCCCTTTATACATTCTGAAAGCGGTTGAAGCACTGGACGTTGTTGCAGAAGCGCTCTGTCCCAATAATTTTTAGCGGCTTACCACAGTATGCGCAAAAGGTCGGACTCAGCTTCACGCTTATCGACCGCGGCGTTTCGGGTTCACTTTTCGTCCCACCATGCTGCATCAGGTTGATGCCGCACATAATGGAGCCGGGTTCAACTGCTTCCCAGCAGTACGCCCTCGCCTTGCATATAGAACAATCTCTCATATTGCCATCACCCCACTTAAATCAGGAATGCAGGGATGAGAAGAAACCAGAGGTATCTTCCATCCCTTGTCACATAAACAGAAATGGAGATTGCAACGCACACAGCAATCCACTTTATGACATCGGTAATCTGAATCCACTTCATTCCGAATCCCTCCTTTCCTCCACATAGCACCAGCTCTGCGGCGCTTCATACAGGGTGCAGCCATTGACTGCACAGGTGGGCGGCTCCATATAGTTGCCAGACGGTTGATAGTTCTCGCAGTCTGCATTGCCGCAAACACCAGTCCCGTTCATGCCACAGAAACCGTGGCGGGAAAAGTCCTCCAGTTTGAGCGGCTCCTCGTAGAGCTTCAGCTGAGAGATCTGCCAGCCGTATACCGGCTCACCCTGCGCATACTTTACGATTTCATCAAGGGTCAGGCAGCTTTCATACAATGCAGGGAAGCGCTTGATGCTGATGCCCTTGCCGATCGGCCTGAAAGCATCAAATCCGATGCAGACGAATTCACCGAAAACAAGGCCGCTCCCACGACCGCCATCCATGGTCTCATAGATATAAACCTTGAACGGCACTTCCAGCTTCGGGCAGGTCTTGCGGACCTCAACCGTCTTGCGCCCCCGCCGGATCAGGTCACACCACTTGGGCTTGATGCTGATAAGGACTGCTTTCATGTGCACACCTCTTCTTCCAAATATTTTTTATCGTAAAACATTCCGTCCTCGGAAATGTAAAACTCCTCATGCTCCCAGTATGCGCCGCAAAAACTGCCGCATGATGCTGTCATCGAATTTATGGGACCAGCATCGGTGACGATGTACCGTTTGGACAGTTTCCCGTTCATCAGAACTTTGTAATCTCGTGATGTCTGATAATACTCGGAAACTATAATTTCCCCGCCGCACAAAGGGCATCGAGCACGGATTTCTTCTTTCACTTCCTGTCCACCTCCGCGCACGCCTTGCGGCACATCTCGCACTTTTTGTACGGTTCATCAAGCCAGCAGTTGAATAACAGGCACTTAGGTTTTCTATATTCCGGCGGTGCCTTATTTCCGTGTGTCTGGGTACGAAGTGCATGGTACTTGCACACTTCTTTTCCCCAAAAGTCCCCACCGAAACTACATTTTCCATATTCCGGTGACACTTCATGCGAAACCGTGATGGTTTTTTCTTTCATTGCTTTTCTTCCTCCGGCGGCTCTAACAGCGGCACCCACAAGTGTCATTGCTTCCGCCCTCATTCATGGTACATACGCTTGTTGCGGTCCCATTTCATCGTGACCGGGTTGCCGCACTTGCAGGGCACCGTGATTTCGGGGTCTTCCAGATTGGTGCGGCCACGGGCTTCAAAGTCACAGCAGGGGCAGGTGAATTCATACCGTGTCAGGTTGTCCAGCTGAATCTCTCCGCCGCAGCGGCAGGTCACGCTGGCGCTGGGTTCCCGCAGGAACCGGCCAAACACATCCCCGCATTTCGGGCAGCGCAGGCGCAGAACACCGTAGGCCGTGCCTTTGGGGATTTCTTTCCGCTGGATACGCTTAGGCTCTGCCCCCGCAGGGGGGCTTGCCTTTGCCTTTTCCGGGATGCCGCCGCTCAGCGCGCAGGCGGCAGCATTGGCGCTGACCTCCTGCAATGCCCGGCTCAGGTCAGACTTGATGCTGTGGATCTCTGCCGCATCCGGGGCGGCCTTGAGTTCTTCATGGCGCAGGCAAAAAGTAATCAGGCTCAGCTTCACAGCGCTCTGCTCCAAACGCTCCAGTGCAGAAACGGAGATAGCCACCATAGTTTTCTCAGTCATTATTTTCCATCCTTTCTTCGTCTTTCTTGCAAGCCTGAGCGGCATTGCAAGGTTCATCACAGGCTTTGCAGCACTTATCGCAGTTCGGGTGTGCCGCCTTGCAGTAGTCACAATTCGACCATTTCTTTTCATCGGGGCCGTACTCCCGGAAAATCTTGTGGGTGCCGTCCCTCAGCGCCTGCTCATCGTCGCTGATCTCATACCCCAGCGCCATCAGCATTTCATAGGTGGCATCCAGTGTCGGATTTTCACGATAAGCGTACACATATTTCTGGCTCTCAACATTCCAGTCCTTACTCCAGTAACCGCAATAGCTGCTATCCATCGAAGAATAGGCAAGCGCCAGAAGCACCTTTTCCGGCATCGTACCGTAGACCCCATCCTCATCCAGAATCTTGTACCAGTCTTTGCCGGAGCTATCCACAAACTCCGGCGACAGCTCCACACCGAGGATGCTTCCAATCAGGTTCAGGTCTAAATCAAAATCATCGTCTGCGGCACAGGCCATGTAGCGGGCAATGGCCGGAAAGCCCTTTTTACAGTCGGTAGGAGCAAGTTCAACCACGAATTCACGGCGGAGGTTAAACATAAGTTCCGTGATGTTATGGAAACTTTCCCCAATCATTCGCTCTTCCTCGCGGACAGCGTCCCGCTTTGCCTTTTCGGCATCCTCTGCGGCCACATCACGGGTCTTGTACAAATCAATCTGCCCACTACTCACCTTGTAGAAATACTGGACACGATCTGCATCTTCAGGCGCAACAACATCTTTTGTGATGTTCCACTTGCTGTACCCTGTAACATGCTCGTGGGTCTGATAAGTAACACTCGGATCCTCGACCGCAAATTTCTTGAGTTCTGCAATCCATTCAGCCTTGCGGTGTTCCCACTTCTGGTCTTCCAGAATTTCCTGCATCACCCGGCGGAAGTTTTGAGTTCCAAGAGCTTCCAGCGCCTTATTTTTGCCCTCGGCGCTCTCAATCTTATCCAGCTCTGCATAGTCCGAAAGCGTGGCACCGCGAAGTTCTGCCCGGCGGAACGCATCCCGGTCAAGAGAAAGGAGCTTCACCCGGCGGCGGATGGTTGACTGGGAAAAGCCGGACTTGGATGCCACCTGCTCCACCGTGTCGCCCAGATCCAGCATCAGCTGGAAGCCCTGCGCCTGCTCATAGGTAGTCAGGTCGGTACGCTGCATATTCTCAATCATCATGGTTTGCAGCTGTTCCCTTTCGTCCATTTCCACGACCACGCAGGGCACTTCAAACAATCCTGCCTGTTGTGCGGCCGCAGCCCGGCGATGCCCGATGATGATGGTGTAGTCATCCGAAGACCACATGATTTTGGGATTCCAGACAGCCATCGCACTCTGCCGGGAGCCGCCATCAGCAGCAACGCTGTCTGCGTACTCCTCTGCGGTCATGTAGTGGCCGGGGATAACGGTCAGGTTCTGGAAGATGCCGTTCTCCCTGATGCTGGCGGCAAGTTCCGTCAAATCCCCCAGTTCCTTGCGGGGGTTATCAGGGTGCGGATGCAGTCTCCTGCACGCAATGTTCGTGATCTCTGCCATGATTTATTTTCCTCCATGGTTTTAGAAAAATGTGAGCTGCCCTGTCTTGGTCTCGCACAGCGGCGGTGCAGCATCATCCTTTTGGGGTTCCGGCCCTGCCTGCTCGGTCTGGCGGCAGACAGGCTTCATCAGAAGCTCTATCTGCGCCCACTGGCGGCGCAGATACCAAATATCCGTAGAAAAGAACGGTGTGTACCAAATCCTGCTTTGCGGCCCTGCCGGGAGCAGCCCACGGCGATCATACGCGGTGCTTGGTTCTGTAATGGTGTTCCCGATGACTACATATCCAGCACAGCCTAAAAAACTGAGCTGGATGTAGCACATCAGTCCTGCAATCAGGTCAATATCCTGCGCCACAAAAAGCACCTTGTCGTGGTAGCAGATATTTTTTCTCCTGCACAGGTTGGCAAAAGCAATCAGCAGTGCGCCCGCACCGCAGGCCGGGTCCGAAACCGAAAAGAAGCCGGCATTCTCTGCCGCCGGGTCGCTTCCCCCGGAAATTTCCACCATGCACCTACAAACGTCATACGGGGTGAAGAATTGCCCGGATGCATCGTTGCCCAGCTCACAGAGCATGTACAGTTCCCCTAAAAAATCTTGGTCGGGGTTCTGCTCCATTCCCATGATGACCTCGGCCAGCAATTCAGCAAATTTATTTTGCTCGGCATCGCTGTACTTGGAAATGATGGTCTGATAGGTTTTGGTGCGCTCTGGAGCATTCTGTTTGTCGGTGGCATTGGAAATCTCAATGGCGGTCACCATCACGAAGTCCTGCCAGACCTGCCACCGATTGAACCGGCCGCACAGACTGTTGAAGATTTTCAGGAATGCTTTTTGGTGGTCGTCCCGGATGTTTCGCACTGCCGTTGCCTTTGCCATCGGTTATTCCTCCGTATCGTCCTCAGCGGAGTCCTCAGGCGGTTCATCGTCATCGTTGGTGTCGTCCTTCGGGGCATCCTGCTTGGTATCCTGCTGAGAGTCCCGCTGAGAATTGGAATCCGGCACATCAGGCACCGGCACGCCGAAGTTACGGAGTTTGCCGTTCTCCATCAGGTCACGGAAGAAGTACTGCTGCCAGAAAGAGATCATCTTCAGCAGGATGTTCTCAATCTTGGTGCGGAGAACCTTGTCAATGCTGAATGTGCCCTTGACCTTGGTCTTCAGCTCGCTGTTCTCAAAGTACCAGCACATGGAAGAGTCCTGACTGCAATAGCCGGTTTCCTCCACATTGCCCAGCATGTCCATCTGGGTAGCAATATCATTGATGGGGGTAATCACCAGCGTGATGGGATAGCGGTCCTTGAAGAAGCGGAACGTGAAGTTGTGCTCATCGCACAGGCCCTGCAGCTTTTTCTTCTGGGCCTCTTAGTTGGAAATTTCGCTCATGGTATGTACTCCTTTCAGCAATCAGATGAAATTTTGTAATCATTGTTATGGTTTTCAATGGCAGTCAGGCCGACGGCGTATGCCGCCCAAATGTCCGCCTTGAAACCGTAGAAAAAATCCGGGTTCTTGCTGGTGCCTTTTCCGTTTTTCAAATCGTGGGTTGCGAAACGGTCAATCAGCGCCCGCCGGATGGCCGGGTCATTTGCCCGGCTGTCATGGCAGATGTGCCGCTTTTCTTCGATGCGGCAGAGAAGCCGCGGCTTCTGCGCCATCTGGATGGACAGTGCTTCATAGAAACGCCCAATCCAGAGGACGGTATCAAACACTTCCCTGCCCACGGCCATGCCGTAGGAAGCCACCATTTCAATGACCGCCCACTGCCAGCCCTGTTCATTGGCGAAAACCAGCTTGTTGCGCAATTCTTCGTTATCGACCTTGCCGAACTCCAGCGGCCTCAATGTGTTGCAGTCGATAACGCAGTAGGCGCTCTGCCTGTTGCCCGGATCAATGGCAATAATCGGGCATTTTTCACTCATAAATACGACCTCCCAAATTCCTGAATAAACCGGGCTTCCGGCCAGCCGTAGTGTTCCATAGCCTTTTTCTGCGCCCAGCGCTTCAGCCGGAGATCAGCATCACGGTTGTTGTGGATGGCGGTCGGGCCGTTCTGATGGCACCATGGGCAAAGCGTCACCCACAGGCCCAGACGCTTGCTCTTTGCCCGGTAGGCACTCCCGAAATACACCTCATGCCGTGCTGTACCATACCGCCCGCAGATCAGGCAGACCGGCTTATCATGCAGGATGCTGGGCGCATAACCGTTGGAATCCATCTTTTCGCCGTACTCATTCAGCGGCATCCGTCTCACCTCCCGTCACAATCCAGACCTTGTGAGAACCCCAGCCAGACCACGCAATCGCTTCCGCATGGGTGCCTACGGCCACATCTAAGGCATTTTCCTTGATGAGCGATCCGGTATCCTGTACCACTCTCATCCCTACGCCCTCAATCAGAATGACCGTGCCATAGGGAAAGATGCTGGTGTCTGCGGCCACCGTCACGCCCGGCTGAACCTTTGCGCCGCTGGAAGTGATGCCCTGCCCCTCCCCGCAGATATGCGGGTATTCCTCGGAGCAGTAGGCTGTGCAGTGAAACTCCCCTGCGTATGTAAGGGCAATGCTCTGATCTGCGGCAATGGTGTCCGTGAGCTGCTCAACCTCGGTCTGCAACTGCTCAATGGTTTCCTTGCGCTCCACGGCCTTGTTCATCCAGTTTTCTTCCCGGCTGGCGTAAATATCCCTCTCCATGGTGAGTTCATCCACCCGGCGGGCATAGACCGCGCTGGCAAGAGCGCTGCCGGTAAAAAGGCTGACTGCACAGGCCAGCGACACGATAGAACGAAACTGCATTTCAACCTCCAATCTGAGCCTTTGCCCCGCCGGGCAGTGCCGGGGGGTTCAAGCTCTCGATGGGGGCGTCGGCCACGGTCCGGTCGAACCCCGGCCGGACGAACTGCCGCAGATCTGCTGTGCTCCGGCTGGAAAAAATGTCGCTCAAATCTTCCGGGGAGCCAGCCCACCGCTGTACTGCCACCGGGAGAGCCGCAAAGATTTCAGTATTGCGGCGCTTCAAATCGTCGCGGTTCAGCTTGCCATCAGCCGTAATCAGGCCACCGATTTGCATATAGTAAAGGTTTGCTTCGATTTTCCGTGCGGCCACAGCAGCGTCGTTCCAGAGGTCGTTCGCCGTTGGACGCCCAACATCCTGAATCTTGCGGATTTCCGCACACCAGTCCACAAGGAGCTGGTTCTGATAGCGGCAGACCGTCAGCGCTTTTACAAGAGCCGCCGAAACCACATCGTCCGGGATTTCTTTCAGTGCAGCGGCGTAGACTTCCGCTCGTGCTGTACGCTCATCGGTCGAGAGTTCCTTCCCGAAATACCGCTCAATGCGCAGCATTGAGCTTTTCAAACATTCAACTGTCATTTGAGCCTCCAAAAATAAAATCGTAGTCCTCGGCGGCGGACCGCTTCTGCTGCTGGTCTGCTGCTGGTTTGCGCCGCTGGTCACGCGCCTGTACATCACCAAGGGTTTTTACACCCTCGTTTTTCCAAGCCTTCAAGATTCCATTGACGTAATTCCACCTGCGGACCCCTGACAGGGCAGCTTTTTTGATTGCCAGCAGGATGAGGTCATCCGTGAAAATCTGCCGCCAGTCCATCAGGGCATCACTCGCCGCCGGGGGAAAGCTGCCAATGTTGTCCTCGAAAGAGCGGATAATCTCAGACAGGCCAGCATCGACAGCCGCCGCACCAGCGTCTTTATCTCTATTCTCTATATCTCTTATATCTTTTCTCTTATCTCTTATATCTATGGGGACATTTTCTCCACAATCAGCGGACACATTGTGTCCACTTTCGTGTCCGCTATATTGTCCAGCCTGTAACCGTTTGTTTGCTGCATTACTGCGCATTCTGCGGTTCTTTTCAGCATAATCGGTTTCACTGCCGACCATTTCAGCGTGGTTGACAAGAACTAGCGTTCCGTCCTGTTCCTCATAGATAAGTCCGAGTTGTTTATAAAGCCCCAGCGCAATGCGGATGGTGTCCAGCGAGAACCACTTGCAGTCACGCTGAATCTTTCCCATATCGAACGGTATGATGACATCGCCTATCTGGCATGTAAGGCGACCACCCGTATTGATGGTTTTGAGACAGAGCATTTGATAAAGGACAACGTAGTTGGCACCGTTGGGCTGGCTCATCAGGAAATCGACCACCTCGGAATTCATAAACGAATCCTTGAGTTTTATCCAGTAGTACCGTTTACCAGTTGCCATCAACGAACCCCCTTAGAACGGCAGATCATCGGCATCGTCCAGAACTGAGAAATCATCATCACTGCCCTGAGAAAAGCTCTGGCTGACCTGAACATTGCCGGGATGATCGGCCGCTCCCTGCCACTGCTGGCGCTGGCTCTGGGTGGCAAACTCCATCTGCTGGGGCTGCGGCTGCTCGTTCCGATAGGTGGCCGATGGTGGGTTCGTCCCGCCATCATCCACGGCCCCCTGCTGGTTGTCTTGCTTCGGCCCTGCAAAATAGATGTTGTCCACCACGAACTCAATCGCCGTGCGGTTGTTGCCGCTCTTATCCTCATACTGCCGCGTCTGGCAGCGGGAACGGACAACAGCGGCGCTTCCCTTGCGGAAATACCTGCTGACGAACTCCGCCGTCTTGCCCCATGCGGTAAAGGTGAGCCAGTCCGTGGGGCGGTGGCCGTTGGCATCCACCATATCCCGGTCAACCGCCATGCGAAAACTTGCCACCTGCTTTCCCGTCTGGGTGGTCCGCAGCTCAGGATCAGCTGCAAGCCGCCCCTGAAAATCACAGCTGTTCAGCATGAGAAATCACCTTCTGCACTTTCTCAGGTGCCACAGGTACGGCATCGGCTTTCAGAGGGAATATATCCGAATGCAGCATCTTCATGAGCTCATCAGCGAACATGCCTGCTTCAATTGCGCCGTCTTTCCTGCACTTGGAATAAATCATGTGCAGTTCCAGCCGGAGCTGGAAAAGTTCATTGTATTCCTCAAAGGGAATCGTAATCATTTCCATAGAAATGTCCTTTCCGGTCATTTCGACCATTCTTCTTTGTACCGAGCCAACTGTTCTGGGGTATCGGTCTGGATGCCCAGTTCCTTGGCTTCTTCGATTGCGCCGTCCACAAGACGGGCAAATTCCTTTGAATCCATCTTGTGGCTTTCCTTGTAGACAAAATAGCAGGAGTAGTCTTTTCCGTTTTCCTGCCGGGTTTCATAGAGCCGGACATAGGGGTAAAAGTCGCTGGGATCTACGGTCGGCGGGAGTTTCAGGCCAACAGGCTTGCCGTCCTTGTCGCGGGCAAGCGCTCCATACGAAACCACGAGCCGCCGCTTTACTGCATCCTCGCTCTCGCCGGTCTCCGCAGAAATCTTGTTGCACAAGACGTGGAAATACGCATTTGCTGACAGGCTGCGCTTTTCCCTGTGCTTTTTGATTTCCACATCCAGAACCGGCTCCTGATGGAGCTTGTCCCAGATTTCCCGGAAGTCGCCGTTGATTTCCAGCGTGACCCGTTGTTTCCCGCCGAGGGTAAAAGCCATGTCTACCAGCCGCCCGGTCATGTGACATCCTCCTTGTCCTGATGGCAGTGCATATAGATATAGGCGCCGTTCTGCCCCATGTTGGCGTATAACCAGTCATTGATCTTGGCAAGGCTCATGTGGTTGTGCAGCACTCCCATCTCGTAAATGTACTCACCGTTCAGCTTTTTCTCTGCAATTTTGGCTTGGATTTCTGCGTCATCGTAGTTGGCTTCCACCATGTACAGGTCATAGTTTGGAGCCGTGATGCCGTTCAAATTGTTCATGTCTGTGCAGTAAAACAGCTTTCCTGACTTGAGCCAGACTTTCCACCCGCAGTTCGGAACATTGTGCTTGACCATATCGGGCCTGACATTGCAGATGCCGTATCCGTACATGTGCCCCGGCTCCAGAACATCAATCTGCGAGACCGGCACCCCTGCATCCACCAGCGGCTTGCACAGCCATGCACAGCACGCAAAGCGGAGTGTGGGGCGTTTTTCCGCTAAAAGCCGGAGCGTTGTCGGCTGGAAGTGGTCACCGTGAATGTGAGTGAGAAGAACCAGCTTCAACGCCCGGTATACTTTCGACAGTGCCTTGAACGAAACGCCGCAGTCAATCAGGATTTTTTGGTCAATCACCACCGCATTGCCTTTACTGCCAGTTGCGATGATATTGTAGTCGATCATAACGAGCTGAGGTCAACCACCGGCTCGGCGGTCGTGGGTTCGCTCTGAGCAATATCCACATGGGGCAATGCCTGCCCATCGCCCACCTCAGGCTTCCCGGTATGCAGTTCCGGCTGATCGGGTGTGCCGGGCATCGGTTCCGGCTCGGTGACGATCTCGTTGTTGTCGGCCACCGTTGCCACGGCGTTGTCGCTCTCCATGGCTTTCATCATTTCGATGCTCATAACACCCCAGCGGGAAATAAGCTGACGAAGCAGGGTCTTCTTTGCCATGTCATCAAAGTTTTTGTACCAGAACGAGGAGTACTTCCACATCTCACTCTCAGGGACTTTGCCATCCATCAGGTCTTCATAGCTTTTGCGACTGAAAGCCTTGGAATAGGTATCGGCGTGGGTCATCATCTTCTCTTTCGACCAATACAGCGCCTTGCGGAAGCCGTTGAGGTACTCGAAGTAGGCCATATAGCCTACCGTGGGCAGTGCATCCCGCTGGTCGTCGTCCTCAATAAACTGGAACTTGGCCTTGCCGGTCGTGGAGTCTTTGCCGAGGTACTCACCCTCTTTGATCTCCATCACGTCAAGTTCCCTGTACTGGCCACTGCGCAGGGCCAGCTGGATGTAACCCTTATAGCCCAGAACAAAAGTGGCCGTGACGCTCTCCGGGCGAATCATCCTGCCGCTGCGGTCATACTTGGCTTTCTGCTTGAACGGAACCAGATAATACTGACCCAGCTGTGGGGACGGGGAGAGGTTCAGGCTTTCGCCCAGCAGGGCACCGGCCAGAATCGTGCCGGCATCGCATTCCTGCAGGGCGGGATTGACTGCCACCGCCGAGGTGATGCTGGCCGTAAAGCGGCGAGCGCGGGCCGGGTCGCGCAGAGTGTTGGAGATCAAGGACTGGTAGCCCTTAGTGGTGATTGCCACGGAGAACTTGGGCTTCTGCTGTACCTGCATCTGATTATAAGTTGCCATATTCAATACCTTCCTTTTCCAGATAATGCTTCAAACCGATCAACTGCGCCTTGGTGCCTTTTGCATAGAAGCGGGTCATCAGGATAGGCTCAGCCGCCGGGATGGGCTGAAGTTCAGGCTGCGGTTCCGGCTGAGTGCCGGTTTCCGGCAATTCGGACGGATCCTGCACCGGGGCGGGCAGGTCAACCGCCGAAGCCGCCACAACTGCAGCGCGAGCTTTTTCGGCAGCGGCTTCCCGCTCTGCCTGCCGGGCGCGGCGCTCTTCTTCCCGCCGCCGCTGTTCCTCCAGCGCCTTGTGCCGGTCAGCCACAGTCTTGATGGCGGTGGGCAAGTCCAGATTGCTTCGGTACTCCACCATGATCTCGGCGGCGTTGTCCATGCCCTCGATTGCGGCCACATCGGCCACAATGCCGTCCACGAATGCCTTTGCCTGCTTTTTCAAAGCGGTCAGGCTGTCACTCATGTTGACTTTCGGGCGGTAGGTCAAATCATCCAGCCAGTCAATGTCAGCGGCTTCCACCAGCTCACCGTAGTAGTCCATGAGCGCTTCCGTTTTCTGAGCCACAATTCCAGAGGTCACATCCGTGATTTTCTGCTTCAACTCGGCATCTGCCTGCTGGAACGGTTCCGTCACGCACTCCCGATAGATCTGCTCAAAGGCATTGTAGGGTTCAAGGATTTTGCTCTTGATGGCCGTGCGCTGGGCTTCGTACTCCTTGAATTCCTTGTTGAGCTGGGCGCGGGCATCCTTGACGCTCTTATAGGTTTCTTCGGTGCAGATCAGCGAAGTGGCTTCGGCAGTGCGCCGTTCAATGTCTGCCTTTACGCTGTGAAGCCGCTCGACAATGATAGGCAACTGCTGAAGTTCGATGACCTGCAATGAGGTATCCTGTGCCATATTGCACTCTCCTTTCAGTTTTTGAACACTACATAATGGCCGGTAGTTTTGTTCATCAGAACCCAGCCGCCGGCATCCGGGCTGTCCTGAACGAAAAGGTACTGCCGGGAATCCCAGCCCTGTGCGGAAAGGGCTTCTTTCTGCTTGCGGGTCAGCCTTTTGGGCCGGGCGTTCATGTGTCTACCGCTCATACGGTGCTCACCTCCTCATTCCAGCGCTTCAACAGCGAGGGCTGCATGGTGATGATCTTGTAGCCGGTGGCTTCCAGTTCAGTACTGCGATCATAGCTCTGCACGTCCTGCGCGTGCCGTGTGACGGCGTTTGCCAGACCATAGAGGGAAAGGTCACCGCCTGCGATAAGATGTCCCAGAATGCCCTCGCTCTCGTTCTGGCGAATATTGAACTCCTTGGCCGCAAGCTCAACCACCTTGGGAGCCGCCGCCGGGAGAATGGGCGCTTCCTTGGCATCCCGGAGTTTCTGCACCAGTGCATTGAACCGGGCTTCATCGACCGCCGCCCGGACGGTGTCCTCAATCTTCATCAGGAACGCCCGGTCATCGGCTTCGATGGTCTCATCCCGGAAAATCCCGAAATCGCCATCCACGCTTTCGTTGATGCGGCCAACGTGGCGCTTGCCAACACCCACGTCCGCCACCATGCCATTGGTGCAGACAAGCCGGTAAATCAGCGGCTTCACAGACACGCTGCCCATGCCGACCTCAGAATTGGAAATCAGGATGCCAGCCTGAACAATGTCCCCCGGCACCACCTCGGTCTGGATGCGCTCATTGACCACCTTGATGTACATGCGGGTATCGGTCAGATCGCAGCTTTCAATGCGGGCACCCTGCATTTCAGAAATAATCGGCAGGACCGTCTGGGCGACCTCGTAGTTGTCGATGCGACGGTAGCGGTCGGAGAGGATGGCGCGGGCTGTTCCGTCGAGGGTACGCACCATGCGGCGGGTGTCCGGGGACTGCTGGAACCAGCCATTGACGTTTGCCATCAGCAAGCCGGGGTTCTCTGCCCGCATCCGCTCATAGTAGGGTGCCGGAATCTTCAGCTGCAACCCCAACTGACGGTGGGCATTCTCGTTCAGCTGGAACGGAGTGTTTCCGATCACGAGGTCAAAGTTCTCGTTGACGGCGGTCATCTGCATAGCACCCGCCGTGGCAACGTAGTCCTTTTTGACCTTGGCCTGCCGGTCAAGCTCAATCGCCAGCTCCTGCAAACTTCTTCCGTACTTCATTGAAATCTCCTTTTCTTTCAGAAAAACAACCGGGACAAGCCCGAAATCACATAAACTTTCGGAGCAGATTGCCTACCCGTGTATCACGGAGGACACAGGCGAGCCATGCTCCAAAACCATCGAACACGCCCTTACTGTCCAGCCAGATCAGCAGAGCCGCTCCAAAAGCGGTCAGCCAGAACTGGAACAGCGGGACACGAGCCGCCGCCTGTTCGGGGGTGAGGTGGTACATGAACATCAACAATTCCTGCATCTTTACTCCTCCCCACCGCAATAGATCTTCTAGGCCTGCTCAACGCTGGTGTCATCGAATGCCCAGTGCAGTTCATGCAGCACCTTTTCGATGGTCTTCTTGTCAAGCCCGGCTCTCTGCATAGCCAGCAGACAGTAGCCGGTGCAGGCCGCGTTGCTCCATGCACCATTCAACGCAAGTGCTTCAAACAAAGAAATCTGTTCCTCATGGGTCATGTGCGGCTCTCCTTTCTCAGGTGTTCAGCTTTCCATGCGTCCAGCTGTTCACGCCCGCCGGGCTGACTGACGATGGAAAAGTAAAATTCCAAACATCCCTTTGCCAGCTGGTATTGGGCTTCCGGCGTGATGCTGGAAACATCAACTTTTATGTCGGACATCTTGGATTTCTTTCTCTTGTATAGCCCACTTGATTTCCGAGGGGAAATCAGTTAAACTAAAAAACGATGATGCAGCCTTTCTCAGACGTTCCTCCGGGAACGTGGACAGATAACCTTGGTCGGTATGGCGCATCGCTTCCGGCATCGCCCTGTTCCAGCAGGACGGTGCCTTTTTCTTGTGTTCTCCAATTCACCTCCATCGCGCGGCCTTTCGTCGCATATATGCGACAATTTAGGCAAAAAATATCGCAGAGAAGTCCCTTGCGGTAAAGTTCAGCGCCCTCGCTATTGCATTGGCTTCTCCAATGGTGAAATTTTCGCCTTTTTCGGTCAGCTTCCGATAAAATGTCGATTTGCTGACTCCGATAATATTTGACAGCGCTTCGACCGAAAAGTTATTTTCAATCATCTTTGCTCTCAATTTTCGCACATTCAATTTGTTCACCTCCTTTTTGTGTCGCACATTTGCGACAACCGTATTGTACGCCCTTTCCGTTTCAAAGTCAAGAGCTTTTTCGCATCTCATGCGAAATATTTTTTGAAAATCGGGAAATTGAATTGCAAATTTGCGAATTTTATGTATAATAGAGATTAAAAGGGAGGGCTTCAAATGACCATTGGAGATAGAATTCGTGATAGACGGCAAGAACTTGGTTTTTCAGTCGATGAGCTTGCAGCACGTTTGGGGAAAAACCGTGCTACAGTTTACCGCTATGAAAACGGTGATATTGAAAAACTTCCTGTTGCCATACTGGAACCTCTTGCATCCGCTCTTGAGACCAATGAAGCCTACCTTATAGGGCTAGTGGATGATCCAAGACCTTTGGGAAGCTCTATTGGAATGGCTGCCGATAAGAAAAAAGCCGCCCTCCAGCAGGAGGACGGCAAGGTGACTGAGATTATGGAGTTGTTTGTGAATCTTCCGGCCGACAAGCAGCAGGAGGCTTTGAGCTATCTGCGCTACCTGTCAGCGAGCGCAGATAAGTGAGCAGTGCTTCCCGATCGGCATCCGACAGGGCTTTCACCTGCTCAACGATTTTGGAATAATCTTCCGATTTCATGCGCTGGTATCCCCTTTCCTGTAAGATTGCTCCCGGAAGCAGCTCAAATATAACAGCTTCTTCCCTGCTTTGTCAGCGTTTCGGTAGATTTTTCCGTTTTTCAGCAAAATAAAAACGCCCACGGTGTTACCAGCACCGCAGGCGTTCCAGATCAGCTTGCTCAGAGATGGTACAGGATAAAACCTGTCCAGAGCAATAACAGACCTCGCAGATGTTATTGTACCACCTCCGGGCAGGCTTGTCAAAGTGTACCCGGAGGTATTTTTATGGGCAAAAAACAAAAGACAAACGGCGGCGATGCGGTCATCTACGCCCGCTATTCTTCCCACAATCAAAGGGATGTTTCCATCGAACAGCAGGTTGAAGCCTGCCGAAAGCACGCCGCAGAGCTGGGGCTGACCGTCACCGCCACCTATGAAGACCGAGCGATCAGCGGCAAAACGGACAAGCGCCCCTCTTTCCAGCGTATGATGCGAGATGCCGAGCAGCACAAGTTCGCCTATGTGCTGGCATGGAAAAGCAACAGAATAGGCCGCAACATGATGCAGGCGCTGGTAAATGAGAGCCGCTTGGTTGATTGCGGGGTCAAGGTCTTTTATGCTGAAGAAGATTTTGACGATAACGCCGCCGGGCGCTTTGCTTTGAGATCGATGATGAACGTCAATCAGTTCTATATCGAAAACATGGCCGAGGATGTGAAGCGCGGCCTATACGATAATGCCAAAAAGGGGCTTGTCAATGGCAGTCTCCCACTTGGCTATAAGCGTGGCGCCGACGGAAAGCCCGAAATTGATGAGCCGAAAGCGGCCATTGTCCGGGAGATTTATACGAGAGTCGCCGCCGGGGAACTTTTTGCCAGCATAGCCGATGACCTCAATGCTCGTGGAATCAAAACCGCCAGAGGGCGTGAATGGAACAAAGGCAGCTTCCATGTCCTCTGCCATAACGATAGATACCGCGGAATTTACATGTACGGCGACATTCGCATCCCCGGTGGAATGCCGCGCATCATCAGTGATGAGCTTTTCTACGATGCACAGGAGGCCTACAGCATGAAAAAGGATAACCGCTATGGACGCGCCCGCCACGGGGCAGAAAACTATCTTCTGACCGGCAAGCTGTACTGTGGGCATTGCGGGGGCTATATGGTCGGGATCTCTGGCACCAGCAAGACCGGCGAAATGCATTATTACTACGCCTGTCAAAAGCACCGGCTGGAACACACCTGCGAAAAGAAAGCCATCCGCCGGGATGTGATTGAAAATGCTGTGGCGCGGGCCATTATGATGTACTGCTTGGACGATGAAACCATAGACTTCATCGTAGACAGCACCATTGCTTACTTCAAGCAAAAAGACCATGAGCTTCACATTGAAGCCATGGAAAACGAACTTGCGGCTGTTCAGCAGGCCATATCCAACTTGATGAAAGCAATCGAAGCTGGTATTATCACCCCGACCACCAGAACCCGGCTTCTTGACCTTGAGGAGCAGCAAGCAAAGCTCTCAGCCAAAATCAACACGGCTAAAGCAGAGCGGGTCGAAATTGACCGGGATGACCTCATCGCTGGGCTTCAGCTTTTCCGTACCGGGGATATAAAAAATAAAAAGTTCCTGGCAAAGCTGTTCAACACGTTCCTGATCGCGGTGTATCTTTACGATGACAACCGGCTCAAAATCGTATTCAGCTTTACCGGGAACCATAACAGCGTGGAAATCCCGCTGGAGCTGGACAATGATTGTCCAGACAGCGAGATTGTCTCAGACGAAACCGAAGTTCGTATGAGACACTTAGAGTGCCGAAAAAATTTAGGGTCGCCGCCCTCATCGGGGGAAGCCGAAAAGGGCGATGATTGTTCAGACGGGAGATTTGTTCGTACAGCCCCACTTCCGCCGCATAAAAAGACCCCCCAAGCTTACGCTTGAGGGGCTTTTTATTTTGCTTATTTTACACCTTGCCGCCGTGCAGCTCTGCATACATCTTGGAACGACACTCGGCCACAGCCGGGGTCATGTTCACATAGTGCTTATGCGGGCATTCCAGACGCAGTTCGCTCTCCCAGGTCTCCTCGGTGAGCTGCTTTGCAATGTAGGCCTTCTTCTCTGCGATCGAAGGCAGCTCAATGGCCAGCTGACCATTCAGCACATGCGGCACCAGCAGCTTTTTGACCTTGGTGGGGGTAATGGTGACGGTGCGCTCGATGGCATCGGAGTCCAGATTGACCATCGTGACGGGCTTGCCCGCCTCGATGACTTCATCATCCATGGCGATCAGGTCACACTGGGCCTGACCATTTTCATCGTAGAGGCGCCACGGCATCTTCTTGCCCGGAATGATGGCCTTGCTGGCGGAATCCGAGCACTTCATCTTGGGAGTGTAGCTGCCGTCCGGCTGCTTGACCGCCACCAGCTTGTACACACCGCCAAACACGGGGTCGGAAGCAGAGGTGATCAGGTTTTCGCCCACGCCGTAGGAGTCAAAATGAGCGTGCTCATACAGCTCCATGTTGGCGATCTTCTTTTCGTCCAGACCATTGGAAGCCACCAGCTTGATGTAAGGCTTACCGGCCGCATCCAGCGCCTTGCGCAGGCGCTTGGAGCCGCGGGCCAGGTCGCCGGAGTCGATACGGGCGCTCTTGACGCGGCGGTTCGGGTCGTTGGGGTATTTTTCGATGAGGTAATCGTCCAGTTTAATGAGGTTGGGCAGACCGCTCTCCATGATATTATAGGTGTCCAGCAGCAGACTGACCGAATCCGGGTAGGTATCGGCAAAGGCCTTGAAGGCATCAAACTCCGTGGGGAAGAACTCGATGAAGCTGTGCGCTACGGTGCCCACAGCCTTGACCTCCGCGCCGAACTTCATCTCGGCCAAACAGTTGGCAGTGCCCACGCAGCCGCCCAGAACAGCAGCATATGCACCATCGTTGCCAGCGCTTTCGCCCTGCGCACGGCGGGTGCCGAATTCCATCACGCTGCGGGGCGTGTGGGTGTTCAGGCCGGTGACGCGGGTAGCCTTGGTGGCGATCAGACTGTGGAAGTTCATGGTCTGCAGCAGGTAGGTCTCGATCAGAATTGCGCCCACGAGGTCGCACTCGATGCGCACCATCTGCACATGCGGGTATGCCACCGTGCCCTCGGGCAGAGCGTACATGTCGCCCTTCCACTGATAGGTGCGCAGATACTCGCAGAATTCCTCACTCATGCCCTTGGTTCGCAGCCACCAGATATCCTGTGCATTGAAATGATAATTCAGCAGAAAACGGGTCAGCTTGCGCTGGCCGGCACTGATGGAGTAACCCTGATTATCCGGGTTCTTGCGGAAGAACATATCGAACACCAGCGTGGTATCCTTGAATCCGTGCAGGAAAAGGCAGTTGGCCATAGTAAATTCATAAAAATCCACGACCATTGCGGGGTTGTCGTAGTCCTCATCTGGAATATAAGGCACAACCTTGATTTCGTCCATGAATAGTATCCTCTCTTCTTTACACCCGGCAAAGGCTCCTTGCTGTCCCCTGCCGTTCTGACCTGTGGGAAGGTTTGCGCGCCTGCCTGTCTTGACAGTGCGTTTCTATCATGATATCACCAAACGCAGAGCGGTGCAAGCATTTTTGGAAAATCCCGGTCAATTTCCGGTAAGAAAAAGCCGCCCATACACAAACAGCATGGGCGGCTTTCAGAACAAACGTGTTAACCGTTGATGATATTGGGGGTAGCATTCTTCAGCACAACGTCGTGGCTGCCGCCCTCAACGATGGAGGTAGAGGAAACCACGGTCAGCTTTGCTTTCTGCTGCAGCTCCGGGATGGACAGAGCGCCGCAGTTGCACATGGTGCTCTTGACCTTGTACAGAGTGGTCTGCACACCGTCAGCCAGAGGGCCGGCATAGGGCACGTAGCTGTCCACGCCTTCCTCAAAGCTCAGCTTGCTGGAACCGCCCAGATCGTAGCGCTGCCAGTTGCGGGCACGGTTGGAGCCTTCGCCCCAGTACTCCTTCATATACTGGCCGTTGATGCGCACCTTATTCGTGGGGCTTTCGTCAAAGCGGGCAAAGTAGCGGCCCAGCATCACAAAATCCGCACCCATGGCCAGTGCCAGCGTGATGTGGTAATCGTGGACGATGCCGCCGTCAGAGCAGATGGGCACGTAGATGCCGGTCTCCTTATAGTACTCATCGCGGGCCTTTGCCACCTCGATGACAGCGGTAGCCTGACCACGGCCAATGCCCTTGGTCTCGCGGGTGATGCAGATAGAACCGCCGCCAATGCCGATCTTCACGAAGTCTGCACCAGCCTCGGCCAGGAAGCGGAAGCCCTCGGCATCCACAACGTTGCCTGCGCCCACCTTGACGGTATCGCCGTAGTGCTCACGGATCCAGCCGATGGTGCGGCTCTGCCACTCGGAGTAACCCTCGGAAGAGTCGATGCACAGCACATCCACACCGGCATCCACCAGTGCGGGCACGCGCTCAGCGTAATCGCGGGTGTTGATGCCGGCGCCCACCACATAGCTCTTGTTCTTATCCAGCAGTTCGTTGGCGTTCTTCTTGTGGGAGTCGTAGTCCTTGCGGAACACCATATACTTCAGGTTGCCTTCGGCATCCACCAGAGGCAGGGTGTTGATCTTGTTATCCCAGATGATGTTGTTGCAATCGTGCAGGGAGGTGTTCTCCGGTGCAGTGACCAGCTTTTCAATGGGAGTCATGAAGGTGGTGACAGGGGCATCATCCGGGGTGTGGTTGATGCGGTAGTCACGAGATGCAACAATGCCCAGCAGCTTGCCGCTCGGAGTGCCATCGGCAGTGATGGCAATGGTGGAGTGGCCGGTGCGTGCCTTCAGCTCCAGCACATCGTGCAGGGTGGCAGTGGGGGCCAGGTTGGAATCGGACACGACATAACCAGCCTTGAAGCTCTTGACGCGGCGCACCATGGCAGCCTCGTTCTCAATGCTCTGAGAGCCGTAGATGAAGGACACGCCGCCCTGACGGGCCAGTGCAATGGCCAGCTTATCGCCAGAGACCGCCTGCATGATGGCGCTGATCATGGGAATATTCATCTGCAGGGGGCACTCCTCCTCGCCCTTGCGGTACTTGACCAGCGGGGTCTTGAGGCTGACAGCCGTGGGGATATTCTCTGCAGAGGAATAGCCGGGGATCAGCAGATATTCACCGAAAGTGCGGGAAGGTTCTTTATAGAAATAAGCCATGTTCAAACTCCTTTTCTCTTAACGCATCAACATCAATCGGATTCATGTTTGCAACCTATAAATTGATTGTATATACTGTACCACAAAGCCAGCCGGAATACAAACCCCCGCCGCGCCAAACTTTGTAAATGTCCTTTGCAGAAAAACAGGCAAATTGCCCACCAAAATGGCGTAAGGTCATACTTTCCCGCATGAGAAGCCGGTTTTTGCGTGATTTATGGATGCAAAAAAGCTCGTCCAGAACGGACGAGCTTTTTTGCACACGAAGCGGGATACCGCCTGTGCGGCACATGGATCACGACTGTGAAGGAGAACAGCCGGAGGAGGAGAAACTGTGCCCGATATCCCAAAAAACAAGAAGAAAAAGATTTCACACTCAGCAGGGCTTGTGCTCTTGCTGTAACCATATTGTAACTCTTTTGAAACCATTTTGCAATAGGGTTTTGTAATTTTTCTGTAATTTCTTTTGTTAACTTTTTGTAGACACATATAAAACCCCTGCCAGAAAATTTCCGGCAAGGGCTTTGCAGATCATTCTTTATTTTCTTAATAGCACTTTTTGCAAGCAGTGAAGCCTTCCGCTTTTGCTTTCGATAATGTAACCTTTTCCGGGTCTTTCATATTGCTGCAGGTAGACTTGCTGTGATATTTTTTGCCGCCGTGCGTTGGGACCCAGACCATCTGCTCCGTCTTTTTGCCGGCAGAAATGGTCTGAACGGCTGCAGTGGACGGCTTGCAGGCCGCAGTCTGTACACTGGCGGCAGATGCCGCCGGGCACAGCAGACTGAAGCACAGTACCAAAACGGCCGCAAGGACTCGGAGATGTTTTTTCATTTGTTTTATCCTCCTTTGGACAATCAGAAGATCCTTCTAATAAAAGAGTACTCCCTGTTCCTCAGAGGATGCAATTCTCAAAATGCGCCGGTTTTTTCTGCACGGGTGACGCTTTTTTTGCATTGCTCGCTTATTTTCAGCTAAAAGCGGCGCAGCGGTTCTCTTGAGAAATCAACGATTTACACGTTTGTCTTTCCCACCTCCAGATAGCACTCAAAGCTGGTCTGGCCGTTGTGCTTTCCGACCACATACCAGCCATCCGCCGAAGGAGCATAAAACACCTCTGCCGTTTCTCCCATCGGGATCTCGCGGTGGTAGTTGATAGAAGCAAAGGTCACGGGGCCTTTGCGCATCACTTCCAGCGGCAGCGCATCGCAGACAAGGTCCAGATAGAATGCGTTGTTCAAATGGCCGTTCAGATCGCACTGGGAATAATGCGCCGTCCACTCCCCTGCGCTGGTCAAACCATCCTTGCACTTGTGCAGCTGCAAAGGCAGCTCGCCCTCCACCGTATCGTTCCAGAAATTCTCCACCGTCCAGCCCGGCTCCCGCAGGATACGGCCCTCGGCAAGGCTTGCCACGATCCAGCGGCAGTCCACCATAGCCACCTCTTTGCCCTCGGCATCGGTCAGGGTGGTGATGCGTTTGACCGAACCGTGTTTGCTGACCTGCGCCCGGGAGGTAAGGGTCAGCGTTTCGGCACGCTGGGGCACGCGGTCAAATTTCAGGGCCTGCTTGCCCACCAGAAAGGTCACACCGCGTTCTTTGAAGAACTGGTCATCCATACCAAAGGCGCGGGCGTGGTCTGTCGAAATCTGCTCCACATAGCGCAGCAGGGCGCTGGGCTTGAGCAGGCTGCGGAAGTCAGCATCTGCGTTCATGACTGTCATAGTCTCGGTGTAAAAGAACTGTTCCATGGTTTTCCTTTCTATAAAAAGAGACCACTGCACGTTGTTCTGTGCAGCAGCCTCCTTTGCGTTTAATACTGATTGCGGTTGCGCCTGCGGACCTTGCGCCAGATGTTGAAGCAGGCCAGCGCTACCATGGCTGCCAGCAGCGCAAGGAACAGCAGACTGCTGCCACCCTCGTCGTAGCTCTTCATTTCGCTCCACTTCACGTCCAGCTCGCTGTTCACATCGTCGCTCAGGGCAGTGAACACCTTTTCCTTGGCGGCTTTCTCTTCGGACGGATAAGCGATCTCGCTCTCCTTCAGATCCTCGTCCAGCACCTCCCACACATCCTGCATGGGGGTGGTGTAGCCGATGTACTCGGCGTTTGCCTTGCCGATGTCCGTCTCACACATGAAGTTGATGAACATTTCCGCAGCTTCCTGATGTTCACTGGCAGCAGGAATGGTCATGCAGTCCACGGAAAGCACGCTGCCTTCCTCCGGGAACACCCATGCAAGGTCGGGATTATCGTCGATCATGGTGATGGCATCGCCGGAGTAGTACACACCGACGGCTGCCTCGCCGCCGATCATCTTATCAAAGATCTCGTCCATGACGTAGGCCTGCACCAGCGGTTTCTGAGCCTTCAGCTCTTCCACCACCTCATCCACCTCTTCAGTGGACTGCGGGTTGATATCGTGGCCGCTCTTAAAAGCAGCAATGGCGTAGGCATCGCGGCTGTTGTTGAACATCAGGATATTGCCTGCGTACTGCTCGTCCCACAGGTCGGCCCAGCTGGTGGGCGCTTTGTCCACCATGGTGGTGTTATAAATGATGCCGGTGGTGCAGAGCATATAGGGCACGGTGTAGGCATTCTGCGGATCGTAATCCGGATCCACGTATTCCTGATCGATCTTTTTGAAGTTCGGGATATTGTCGTAATTCAGAGGCTTGAGCATCCCCTCGGCGATCATTTTTGCCACCATGTAATCCGACGGAATGACCACATCGTAGTTGGCTGCGCCGGACTTGAGCTTTGCGTACATGGACTCGTTGGAGTCGAAGGTGGTGTAGTTCACCTTGATGCCGGTGAGCTTTTCAAAGGCCGCCACCACGTCCACGCTGTCGTCCGAACCGTTGGAGATGTACTCGCCCCAGTTATAGACATTGATGGCCACGTTCTGGCCCTTGAAGCGGGTCCAGTCGTAATCGTCCGACACCGAGACATCCTCGGTCACCTCAATGGTGCCGGCGGCAAAGGCGGGCATTGCACAGCAGACCGTCATTGCCAGCGCCAGCAGCAGCACAGCAAAACGTTTCATCACACGCCCTCCCCTCTCAGCGCCTTCTGGTCGCGGCGGTAGCTGCGGCTCTCCATTGCGTTGGAGATCAGAATGATGCACAGAATGACCACGAACATGATGGTGGATAGCGCATAGATCTCCGGGCTGACCTTTTTACGGGTCATGGAGTAGATGGCGATGGGCAGCGTTTCCACCGTGCCGCAGTTGAAATAGGAGATCATGAAGTCGTCGATGGAATAGGTCAGGCAGATGAGGAACGCCGACAGGATGGCCGGGCTGATCTCCGGCAGGATGACCTTGAAGAAGGCCTGCTTGGGGTCGCAGCCAAGGTCGAGCGCTGCCTCATACAGCTTGATATCCAATTGCTTGAGCTTGGGCGTGACGTTGAAGATGACATATGGCACATTGAACGCGATATGCGCAATGAGCAGCGTCGGGAAGCCCATGATGGTATCCGGCAGCCAGGAGACGCCCCCGGCAAAGCGCTGGTAGGCCACAAACAGCAGCATGAGCGAGATGCCGGTGATGATCTCCGGGTTGACCACCGGGATATAGGTGATGTTGGTGACGACAAGGCGGCTCCCGCGGCCCATGGACGCAATGCCCAGACTTGCCGCTGTACCCAGCACAGTGGCAATGACCGCAGAGATCAGAGCCACTTCCAGCGAGACCAGCAGCGCATGCAGGATGGAGGAGTTGTGCAGCAGGCTGGAGTACCACTTGAGGGTAAAGCCGGTGAAGAGCGAATAGCCCTTGGACTGGTTGAAGCTGAATACGATCATGTATGCAATGGGCAGGTACATGAAGCAGAAAAACAGCACGATATAGACGCGCTGCATCAGGCGCAGATGTTTCGTTTTCATCAGGACACGCCCTCCATTTCATCTTCATCAAAGCTGGAGGTGAAGCTCATGCACAGCAGCACAATGATCATCAGCACAAGGCTCATGGCAGAACCCACGTTCAGGTTGTAGCTGTTGCCAAGGAACTGCATCTCGATCAGATCGCCAATGAGCAGGTTGGAGCCGCCGCCCAGCATACGGCTGATAACAAAGGTGGACACCGCCGGGACGAACACCATGGTGATGCCGGTGCTGATGCCGGGCACGCTCATGGGGATGAGCACCCGGAGAAGGGTCTTGGTGGTGGAAGCGCCCAGATCCTGCGCAGCTTCCACCAGGCTCTGGTCGATCTTGGTCATGCTGGTGTACAGCGGCAGGATCATATAGGGCACATAGTTATACACCATGCCCAGCACCACCGCGCCGGAGGTGTTGAGCATATTGAAGGGGCCAAGACCGAACACGCCCAGAACAGCGTTCACCGGGCCGTTGATGCTGAGCAGGCCCATCCATGCGTAGGTGCGCAGCAGAAAGTTCATCCACATGGGCAGCATGACCAGCATGAGCATGATGTGCTGCTTGTTCACCCGCAGGCGGGAAAGAAAATAGCCCACCGGGAACGCAATGACCAGACAAATGACCGTGGCAATGAGGGCCAGCAGCAGGCTGCGGGCAAACACCGAGCCGTAGCCGCTGATGGAGGTGAGGTTATCCAGCGTGAAAGCTCCGTTTGCATCCGTAAATGCATAGTACACCACGATGATCAAAGGCACCACTGTGAACAGCGTCATCCATACAAAGTACGGATAGGCCAGCTTTTTATCGTAAATCTTCATCATTGCGGCTCACCCCTCTGAACGCGCCATAATGTGGATCTCGTTGGGGCCGATGCGCATACCAATGGTCTCACCGGGGGTGCAGGCGCGGGTGGAATGGATCAGCCATTCGCGGCCCTCGCACTCCACATGCATCTCAAAGTGGACACCCTTGAAGATGACATCGTTCACAACGCCGACAAGCTGGCCTTCCACAGGAGAGACCACCTCGATATCCTCGGGGCGCACCACTACCTGCACGCTCTGCTCGCGGGCAAAGCCGCGGTCCACACAGGGGAAGTCCACGCCGGAGAAGGACACCAGAAAATCCCGGTGCATCACGCCGTCCACGATGTTGGAATCGCCAATGAAGTCTGCAACAAAGGCATTCTTCGGCTCATTGTAAATATCCTCCGGCGTGCCGATCTGCTGCACCTTGCCGCCGTTCATGACCACGACGGTATCGGACATGGTAAGGGCTTCCTCCTGATCGTGGGTAACATAAATAAAGGTAATGTTCATTTCGCGCTGCAGGCGCTTCAGCTCCAGCTGCATCTCCTTGCGCAGCTTGAGGTCCAGTGCGCCAAGGGGTTCGTCCAGCAGAAGGATCTCCGGCTCGTTCACCAGACTGCGGGCGATGGCCACGCGCTGCTGCTGGCCGCCGGACATCTGGCTGATGCTGCGGCGCTCGAAGCCTTTCAGGCCAACAACTTCCAGCATGTTGCGCACCTTGCGGCGGATGGTCTCTTCGTCCATCTTTTTGAGCCGCAGACCGAAGGCCACGTTCTCGAACACGTTCAGGTGCGGGAACAGTGCGTATTTCTGAAAAACGGTGTTCACCGGGCGCTTATAAGGCGGCACGCCGGTAATGTTCTCACCTTTCAGCAGCACTTTGCCGGAATTGGGTTCCAGAAAACCTGCGATCAGACGCAGGGTGGTGGTTTTGCCGCAGCCGGAAGGGCCCAGCAGCGTTACGAACTCTTTGTCATGGATGTCGAGGTTCAGCCCATCCAGAATGCGCTGACCGTCAAATTCCACTACGATATCCCGCAGTGAAACGATCACCGAGTTGTCCATTTTTTACTTTATCCTCCTTGTAACTCAGATACGAAAAAAGACAGGGCCATGCCCCATCCCTCGTACCAGGGCGACCCAGCCCCGCACAACATCCATGACGACCGGAGAACCTGCAAAAGCAGGCTCTTATATTGCGCAGTTATTCTGCCCTGTCTCGTCTATCTTAATCAATCTTTGCTGAAATGTCAATCACTCTGCCAATGTTTGCCGAAGCTTTACACGCCGCAACAAAAAAACATGCGCCGCAGCGGGCTTTCCGCATACGGCGCACAAAGGTTTTTATTCCGCTTTTAAGGCAGCGGCCGTTATCAGAAGGGCCTGCACAGTGTCAAGGTCAACCGCATAGACGGAACTGTCCCCCTCCACCATCATCCAGCAGCCGTCTGCATTTTCGGCGTAGTGGAGGGTCACAGTCCCATCGGCAGAGTCGGCCCGCACCGTTGCAAGCGGTGCATCAAAGCCATAGGCCGAAGGGTCGGCATCCGTGATTTGTGCGGTCACATATCCTGCCAGAGCGGAGAGGATGCTCTGCACCTTGCTGTCGTCCAGATCGGCAGAGGGTTCATCGGCCAGCCGCCACACGGTCTGATAGGTGGTGGAATCGGCCGCACTTTCCGAGGAATCGCTCTCCGCTTCCGCAGGCTCAGAGACTGCATTCAGTGCAAGGGTGCCGCTGCCCGTCGTAATGGAAACACTTTCCAGCGCGGAGGCTGTCAGTCCCGCCGGGTTGAACGCGCCAAAAAGGTCCGCTTTGGTCAGTTCAAAGCAGGCTGCCTTGTTGCCAGAAACGGTGTACACGGCATCGTCCCCTGCCTTCTGCACATACAGATCTCCTGTGACCGGGTTCTCGGTGCCAAAGGCAAAGGTGTTCGTCTCGCCTGCCGCCGTCACCGTGACCGTAACAGCCGGATCGGCAAGGCCGTAGTCCTCGCCGGGCTGAGCCGTGAGCTGACGTTTGGCGTTCAGGGATGCCAGCGCCGTGACCATGGTATTGCAGGCAGATGCATCCAGATGATAGTCCGGGTCATCCGCCAGCGTCCAGCTGCCGGAATCGTAATTTAGGGTAAGCGTTTCGCCGCCATAGGCATACCGGATGCTGGTCACATCGCCCGCCGCAAAAGAAGAAAGCAGGATGCTGCCCTCTGCGGCGGCGCTGGAAGCAGCCTCTTCTGCGGCATTGCTGCGGCTGACAAACCACAGCAGCCCGCCCAGCACAAGCACCAGCACCAGAAGCACCGCAAGGGTGCGCTGTTTTGTTTTCATGGCAGTGCCCCCTTACCTGCGGCGGCGCAGCAGCACCTCCACAGCACCTGCAATGAGCACTGCTGCGGGCAGCACGAATACGAACACCATGCCCAGCGTCATGGATGCGGAAGCCGGGACCGTGATGGGTGCAGCTTCCAGTGCTTTGGTGTCGATGAGCAGGCTCTGCCCTACCAGCGAAGCGGCACAGCCCTGCAGGAAGGTCAGGTTGCCCGGGATGGACTGGTACACCTGCTCGTTGTCCATGTTGGGGCAGCCGATCCAGATCACCTCGGCACCGGTGGAATCATTGCGCGCCCATACGGCCAGCGAGAACGGGCCGTCGGTATCGCCGGCTTCCTTTGCGGAAGAAGAGCTGGCATCAAAGTCCTGCTTGCTGTAGGCATCCTCGGTGGTATACAGCAGCGGTTCCGCCGTCACATCGTCTGTCTCGGTAATGGTGATGCCCTGTGCCACCGAGAGCATCACATGGGTGCTCTGATTCACGCCGTCCAGCGCGGTGCTTTCGTCGGCGGCCGCGTAGTCCGGGAACAGCGAGTACGGGTAGCCGTACAGCGCGTGGCCCGCATCGCCCTCCACCACAAGGCCCGGCTCACGTGCAAGGCCGAACTGTGCCATCACTGCATCCAGATTGGGCGTTTCGGTATAGCCGCTGGTGGTCAGCAGCACCTTGCCGCCGTTTTCCAGATAGGCCTGCAGCTGCGCGATCTCATCCACAAGGCCGTCAGCTGCAAAATCCGAAGCGGGGTCGCTGATGATGAGCAGATCACAGTCCTCCGGAATGGTGCCGGTGAGCAGATTCAGCGGCTGGGCATTGATATTCTGCGCCTTGAGCGCCTCGGTCAGCGAGGAGGTAAGCGCCTGCTCACCGTGGTTGGTGGTGTAGTAGGCATGACTTTCTGCTGCGGCAGTCAGCTTGTAGATGGCAGAGCTGATCTGCTTTTCGCCGCCAAAGGTCACGTTGGCAGCGCCGGTGGTGTAGTAATCGGAGTAATCGTACTCGTAAAGTTCGGCGGCGTTCAGCACTTCGCTGTTCTCACCGCTGACCACGATCAGACTGCCGGTGGATGCATTCTCTGCGCCGTACTGCGCTGCAAAGGTCGGGTAAAGCGCCGGGTCCTTTTGCTCCCAGTGGAAGTGACCGCTCTCGTCGGCGTAGTGATCCAGCAGCTTGGTGATAATGGCATCCTCGCTGCCGGTCTCACAGAGATAATAAACAGTCACGTCCTGATCCAGGCTCTGCATCAGCTGCCTGGAGCTGTCGCCCAGCGTGTACATTTTGGCGGCAGAGAGGTCGAACTCGGTGTATTTTTTCGGGATGGCCCCCACCAGCAGATTGATCAGCACGGCCAACACGATGGCTGCTGCCAGAATGGCCGTGGAGTACAGTCCATTGCGGAACACCTTGCCGTTTGCGGAGGAAGAAAATTTGAAATTTTTCATGTTGTTCCCCTCCCCTCAGTTCCAGCGGCGCTTTTCCAGCCCCTGCGCCGTGAAGAACAAAAACAGCATGGTCACGGTCAGGTAGTACACCAGCGTCGGGATGGAAAAGCTGTTGTTGACAAACTCTTCAAACGGCGTGAACAGGCACAGCCCGCTGAGCACCGCGCTGAACGCTTCGGTCAGCCAGCTGCTCTGCAGCAGGAACAATGCCGTCAGCACCACACAGCAGCCCGCAAAGGTCAGGCAGCCCAGCGTAAAGCTGCGGGTACGCAGGCCTGCCACCACACTGAGCACTGCCGCAATGGCGGTGAACAGGGCCAGCGCCACTGCGCTGCCTGCGGTGAACATGCTTCGCAGGCTGGGCATCATATAGGCCAGCAGCAGTGCGGCAACACCTGCCACCGCAGCAATGATCTGATTCTCGGTCAGGCTGGAAAGAAACACGCCAATGGCAATGGCGGCGCAGCCCATGAGATAATAGCACAGCAGAGCGGCCAAGTTTGCCAGCGTGGCCGTGCCGGTGGCACCCAGTGCGGCCAGTACAAGGATCATGACCGCATCGGCAAGGCACGGCAGTGCAAAGATGACGCACAGGGCAAAGAATTTGCCCAGCACGATCTCCCACACAGACACCGGGCTGGTAAGCAGCAGCTGATCGGTGCGGGTGCGGCGTTCCTCTGCAAAGGAGCGCATGGTGAGCACCGGGATATACAAAAGCAGCACAAACGTGGTGCGGTAAAGCGTGTAATAGCCAAAATCCGTCAGGCCGTAGCCCAGATTCAGGGCAACAAAATAGATGGCCGTTGCCGCCAGCATAAAGGCGGTGAGCACGTAGCCGATCATGCCATGAAAGCTGCTGCGGACTTCGCGTTTGAAAATGGCGGTCATTCCGTTTTCTCCTCCCCTTCATCCGATGGTGTTTCAGACTCGTTTTCGGTCAGTGCAAGGAACACTTCCTCCAGCGTCCTGTTTTCCGCTGCCAGCGCCAGCACCGTGCATCCGGCCTGCGAAAGGGCGCGGGACACCTCGGCGCGGCGGTCAGAAGCATCGGCACTTTCTGCGGTAAAGGTCACCTGTCCGTCGGCCTCGGATTCGATCTCCACCTTGCGGATGCCCGGAATGGAGCCGACTGCTTTCAGCACGGTCTGCCCCCCGCCCAGAGCGGTAGCGCGCAGACGGCTGCCGGGATTCAGCTTTTCGGCCAGCTGTTCCGGCGCACCCACCGCCACCAGATGCCCCTTGGAAAGGATCAGCACCTGACTGCACACTGCCTGCACCTCGCTGAGGATGTGGCTGGACAGGATGACCGTGTGGCTTTTTCCCAGCTCCCGGATCAGTCTGCGGATCTCGATGACCTGTGCAGGGTCAAGGCCCACGGTAGGCTCGTCCAGAATGATGAGCTGCGGCGCGCCCAGCAGTGCCTGCGCAATGCCCACGCGCTGGCGGTAGCCCTTGGACAGACTGCGGATGAGCCGGGGCAGCACCTCTTCCAGCCCGGTGCGGCGGGCAGCTTTGCGCACCTGTTCTTTGCGGTCGGCCTTCTTTTTGATGCCTTTCAGCTCTGCAGCAAAATCCAGATATTCCTGCACCGTCATTTCCGGGTAGAGCGGCGGCTGCTCGGGCAGATAGCCCACACAGGCCTTGGCCTGCTGGGCCTGCTCCGGCAGGCTGAAGCCCGCCACCTTCACTTCACCGGAGGTGGGGGCAAGGTAGCCGGTGAGGATATTCATGATCGTGGATTTGCCCGCGCCGTTTGGGCCGAGCAGGCCGAAGATCTGGCCGTCGCCCACCGTAAAGGACAAATCTTCAATGGCAGGGTGCGTGCCATACTTTTTGCTCAGATGCGATACTTCGATCACAGCAAACGCTCCTTTTTCATCTAGTTCAATGCTGGTATATTTTAGACCGAAAATGTGTAAAAATTAAGACAATCCTGTGGCGGGATGCAAAAAGAATTCTTAAGAATGATTAAGGCCGCCCTTTCATATGCCAAAAAGGCAGCAAAAAAGCACCGTCTCCCAAAGGAAACGGTGCTCAGAAAACCATAATTACTTACGGCCGAAACGCTTGTTGAAGCGCTCAACACGTCCGCCGGTGTCAACCAGCTTCTGCTTGCCAGTGTAGAAAGGATGGCACTTGGAGCAAACTTCGACGTGGATCTCAGGCTTGG
>OGYY01000166.1_pt1 | contig 67614 bp, 59 predicted proteins | sample 1576671 | NCBI WGS metagenome assembly OGYY01 (sample SAMEA3541593, study PRJEB24748) | human gut metagenome | biome: human gut; feature: human-associated habitat; material: faeces | place: China | collected 2012 | reverse complement strand
GTGATCGATGCCTACTGCGGGATCGGCACCATCGGCCTGGTCGCCAGCCGCCGGGCGAAGCAGGTGATCGGCGTGGAGCTCAACCGCGATGCGGTGCGGGACGCTGTGAACAACGCGAAGCTGAACGGCATAAAGAACGCTCGTTTTTGCTGCGGCGACGCCGGCGAGTTCATGGCCGCCATGGCCGCCCGCGGCGAGACCGCGGACGTGGTTTTCATGGACCCGCCCCGGAGCGGCAGCACGAAGGAATTTATCGATTCGGTGGCAAAGATGGGGCCCGGCCGGGTGGTCTACGTGTCCTGCGGGCCGGAGACGCTGGCGAGGGATCTGCGGTATTTTATGAGGAAGGGGTATGCGGTGGAAGATGTGTGGGGGGTGGATATGTTTGGGTTTACGGGGCATTGCGAGACGGTGTGTCTCTTAACCCGCATAAAATAAGACTTTTCAGACCATCTGCTCTGGTGAAATGAGGAATTTGTCTACCATTTGTCTGCCAAATTTTAAATGGTAGACAAGTGGTCATGTGGTAGCGGCCTGGAAAATAAGAGACTGAAAAAGTATAGGAAACAAGTCGTTACCGGGAGTTGGAACTGTTTGAACAGCAGTTCTGGCTCCCGGATTTTTTGCGTTTATGAGGACTTCGGGAGAAAGAACTTGAAATCTATTTTATATTCGATTAATATACTGCTACCTTGAGATAAAGCATGAAAAGTGCCGTTGACTTTTCCCTTGGGGCAAAGTTTATACTGGTACTGGAAAGGAGGCCTATTATATGTTGACGATTGGAGAATTTTCGAGTATATGCCGAGTATCCACAAAAACACTTCGGTATTATGCAGAAATAGGATTGATACTTCCAGAAGAAATCAATCCAGAAAATGGGTATCGTTATTATTCTATTAATCAGTTGGAGACGATGCTGTTTATTAATCGGCTGAAAGCGTATCATTTTTCGTTGGAAGAGATTAAGGCAATTCTTGAGTCAGAGGAAGCAATGGATGACAAACTATATGCGGCTCTTAGTAAAAAGAAAAAAGAGATTTCAATGCAAATGATGATGTATAAAAATATGTTGGAGCAGATAGATGCTGATATGTCTGCCATAAGAAAGGGCAAGTCGATTATGTCATATATGGAAGATATTGGTATAGAACTGGTGGAGGTGCCAAAGATGTATCTTCTGTCCATACGAAAGATGATTCAGGAACAGGATTTTCCTGATGAGTATGGGTATTGCTTTGAAAAGCTGTTTAAGAAAATGAAGGAAAAGAACCTGACAGCATCCGCTCCACCAATGGTTTTATTCCATAGTGATGAATATAGTCCATTTGGACTGGATACAGAATTTGCTGTCCCAATCAACGAGTATGCAACGGGAACAAGGGATTTTTATCCTGGACTTTGTTTGAAAACTGTTGTGCATGGTTCCTACTCTCAGCTCTCTTCTGTTTATGCAAAGCAAATTGAATGGGCAGAAAAAGAAGGGTACGAAAATTGTAATGCACTTTATGAAGTTTATGTAACAAGTCCTTCGGAGGTTTTGCAGGAGAGCGATTTCATTACAGAGGTCTATTATCCAGTAAAAAAGATATTAAAAAAATAAAACAGAAAAAATGCGTTTACAAATAGGTTAAAGGAAAGGAGATATCATGGATCAGAAAAGAATTAGAGAACTCGAACAAAAAATCAGCACTGATTATGGGAATACCACAGGTGTGGCGGTATTAAAAGAAGGAAAATTGGTATATGAAAAATATTTCAAGGGATGTACAAGAGAAAGCCAGGTTCATGTTTATTCTGTAACAAATAGTATTATTTCAATACTGATTGGGATTGCAGTAGATAGAGGATATATCCAAAGTGTTGATCAGAAAGTGCTGGATTTTTTCCCTGGATACATAGTAAGAAAGAGAGAAAACACCATCCAAAATATCACAGTCAAGGATATGCTGACAATGACAGCACCTTATAAGTATCGTTTTTTTGCTCCATATGTGAAATATTTTACTAGTGAGGATTGGGTGAAATTTTCTTTAGACCAGCTAGGGGGCCGGGGGAAGATCGGAACATTCCGATATGCACCTCTGATTGGTCCGGATATTTTTTCAGGAATATTAGTAAAAGCAACAGGGCAGTCGGTATTTGAGTTTGCAGATGAAAATTTATTTTCACCATTAGAAATTCATGTAGATGTAGATTTGGTGTTTAAAAGCAAGGAGGAACAACTGGCATTTAATGAATCTATAGATACCAGCGGATGGGTACGGGACTCATTAGGGATTCATACAGCGGGTTGGGGACTTACACTTTCCCCTATGGATATGGTAAAAATTGGTCAGTTATATTTGAATAAAGGCATATGGAACGGAAAACGAATTGTATCAGAAAAGTGGGTGGAAGAAAGTACGAGAGAGCATAGCCGATGGAAGAAACATGATTTATCGTATGGATATTTATGGTGGGTAAATGAAGATGGTTATGCAGCGATGGGGGATGGAGGAAATATAATTTATGTGAATACAAAAGATAAAATAGTTGTGTCATCTTCTGCGCTTTTTGTGCCAAAGGTAAGGGATAGGATAGATTTAATCAAAACATATATTGAACCAATATTTAGATAGACTGAGAATAAACTTGCTATTCAGGGTATTCTACGGTAAACTAAAAAACCCTACACTATAACACCAGACTTATAAAATATGACATAATGAGGGATGGAGGTGCGTTGAATGAATACATATAAGACAATAGACATAGCAAGGATAATCGGCATACATGTAAATACAGTACGTTTATATGAAAAGTGCGGTTTAATTCCAAAACCAGAACGGTTAGGGAATGGTTACTGGGTATTTACTGATCTGCATATCGAACAATTTAGATTAGCGCGGGCGGCTCTCCAGGTGGAAGTTCTTCAAAATGGACTTCGTAAACGGGCGGTCGAATTCCGGCTTTTCCAGTTCGATGAGCCCACAGGAGAACGCAGGGGCGGGCTTCACGCAGGACAGCTTAAGAGTTACATTCAGCTTTGCCTTGCACTGAGCCAGATGGCTAAGACTTTAAAAACAGCCAGCCCGAAACCACAGCAGAATGAAAATCCAAAATACGCCATGCGGACTTGGCTCCTCCGGCTGGGATTTATCGGGGATGAATTCAAAACTGCCAGGGAAATCCTGACGAAGAGACTGGCAGGAGATACAGCCTTTAGACACGGACGGGAAGCTGCTTGAAGGAATTAGCCTCCTGCCACCTTATGAACCGCTTCGGCGGTCTTAAGGTGGTAGAAGGGTAATCCCTTCGGAAAGGACGGATACCAAAATGAAAAAAAGATACTACATTGCTTATGGCAGCAACTTAAACATCCGGCAGATGCGGATGCGCTGCCCTTCTGCACGGATCATCGGGACTTCTGAGATCCCGGATTATGAATTGCTTTTTAAGGGAAGCAAGACCGGCTCTTATCTGACGATTGAGTCGAAAGAAGGCAGCCGGATTCCGGTTGCAGCGTGGGAAGTAAGCGCTGAGGACGAATTGGCACTGGATCGCTATGAAGGCTTTCCCACATTTTATTACAAAAAAGAGCTGATGCTTCCGATCAAGGGGATCCGAAGCGGGAAAATTCGACAGCGGAATACTTTCGTGTACATCATGCACGAGGACAGACCCTTTGGGGTACCGAGCAATTTTTATATGCAAACATGTTTAAGTGGCTATAAAAGTTTCGGGTTTGATCCTAAATTTTTGTATGAGGCTTATGACAGGAGCAGGGAGGTGGAAAGATGATCGGTTCAAAAAGATGGGCAAAGCAAAGTTGGCGCAGAGGCAGGGGGCCTTGCAGTTTAAGGGGAGAATTAAAGTTTTCGATAAAAAAGAATAAGAGATATTTCAATCGGCGGGTTCGCCGTTGTACTACAGATCTGCCAAATGGAAATACATATCGGAAACTGGCAGGAGAAAAAGTGTGGGATTATGTAGTATGATATAAGGAGTTCGCCATGAAAGAAATAAATATTACCCAGATTAAAATCTGTCCACGATGCGGACAGGTCTACCACGAGCCTCCTGCTCTTTCCAGAATAGATAATCAAACGCTGATCTGTCCGGACTGTGGGACCAGAGAGGCGTTGGAGAGCATTGATGTGGATCGTCAGGAACAGGAAGAGATCCTAGCGATTATTCATCGGCAAAGGAGAGAAATTAACGATTGAATTTTGCTAAATATATTAAATTGAATGGGAGCCGCAAGGCTCCTATTTTTGTGCCGTGAATTGGAGGTGGGAGCGATGGCGCAGAGAGGCAGGAAGCCGAAGCCGACTGCACTGAAGATGTTGGAGGGCAATCCGGGCGGTCGGCCTTTAAATACAAAAGACCAAGGCCAGAGAAGAAGGCTCCACGCTGCTCTTCCTGGCTGGAAGATGAGGCGAAAAAAGAGTGGAAACGCATGGCGAAAGTGTTGGAACAGATGGGACTTCTGACAGAAATGGATATGGCAGCCTTTGCCGGATACTGTCAGGCGTATGCACGTTGGAAGGAAGCGGAGGAATTCCTGACGCAGCACGGTTCGATGGTGCGGACGCCCAATGGCTATCTGCAGCAGGTGCAGCAGGTGTCTATCGCCCAGACCAATATGAAGATTATGCTGAAGTTCTGTGAGCAGTTTGGCCTTACCCCATCGGTCCGGAGCCGGATTGTTGGCGGTGAAAATAGCGATGAGGAAGATGAGATGGAGAAGCTGCTGGAAGGAGGCGGTTGCTGATGGATTTTCAATACACACCTTCCCCCTTCATGCTCCCCACTTCCCATTACGATGCGAAGCGGGCGGATCATGCAGTTGCCTTTATCCAGAACCTGAAACACACGAAAGGAAAATGGGATGGGAAACCATTTCTGCTGCTTCCGTGGCAGGAGCAGATTGTCCGGGATCTTTTTGGAATCGTAAAAGCCGATGGAAAGCGTCAATTCCGGAGTGCCTATATAGAGATACCAAAGAAGAACGGGAAGTCAGAACTGGCAGCGGCCATCGCACTGTATCTTCTCTATGGGGATGGAGAGGCAAGTGCGGAGGTATATGGCTGCGCCAATGACCGGAGTCAGGCGTCCATCGTTTTTGATGTGGCGAAGCGGATGGTGGAAAAATGCCCGGCGCTTTTAAAACGGTCAAAGATTGCTGCCGCTACCAAGCGGATTGTCAATTACCGGAATGCAGGGTTCTATCAGGTGTTATCTGCGGAGACAGGTACCAAGCATGGCCTGAATATTTCTGGCCTCGTCTTTGATGAGATCCACGCCCAGCCGAACCGGAAACTCTATGACGTCATGACTAAAGGTTCTGGCGATGCCCGTGAGCAGCCGCTGTTTTTTATCATCACTACTGCTGGGACAGATAAGGAGAGCATCTGCTATGAACTGCATACCAAGGCTTTGGATATCATGAATGGCCGGAAATCGGATCCTTCTTTTTATCCAGTGATCTATGGGTTAAGAGAAGAGGACGATTGGAATGATGAGAAAAACTGGTATAAAGCCAATCCTTCCCTTGGACACACCATCAGTATTGACCGTGTCAGGGATGCTTACCGGGAGGCTTTGGATAATCCGGCAGAGGAAAATGTGTTCAAACAGCTGAGATTGAATATTTGGACAAATTCTGCGGTGGCGTGGATACCGGAGCATATTTATGACAGGGGAAATCAGAAGATTGATTATACTTCTCTTTTAGGCCGGGACTGCTATGCCGGACTTGACCTTTCTTCTACTTCAGATATCACGGCTCTGGTGCTGGTATTCCCTCCGAGGACAGATGGAGAGAAATACATCGTGCTTCCTTTTTTCTGGCTGCCGGAGGAAACGCTGGAATTGCGCTGCCGCCGGGATCATGTCCTTTATGATGTGTGGGAGCGGCAAGGGTATATTCTCACAACGGAGGGGAACGTGATCCATTACGGTTTTATTGAACGGTTCATCGAGCAGCTGGGAGAAAAGTATCACATCATTGAAATTGCTTATGATCGCTGGAATGCTACACAGATGGTGCAGAACTTAGAAGATATGGGATTTACCATGGTTCCTTTTGGACAGGGATTTAAAGATATGTCCCCGCCATCGAAAGAACTGTACAAGCTGCTGATGGAAGGGAATATCATCCACGGCGGTAATCCGGTTCTCAAATGGATGGCTCAGAATGTAGTGATGCGGCAGGACCCGGCGGGCAATATTAAGCCGGATAAAGAAAAATCTGTGGAAAAAATCGATGGGATTGTGGCGTTAATTATGGGGCTGGATCGCTGTATTCGTAGTTCGCCGCCAAGCAGCGTTTATGATACAAGAGGCATTCTCTTTATTTAGAAAGGGGTATGAGTGTTATGGGAATCTTATCAAGCTTATTCCGGTCAAGGGATAAGCCATCTGACCGGACATCCGGCAGCAGTTATAGTTTCTTTATGGGAGGAAGTACCTCCGGAAAGCGGGTGAATGAGCGGACGGCCATGCAGATGACAGCGGTGTATTCCTGTGTAAGGATCCTGTCGGAGGCAGTGGCCAGCCTGCCCCTGCAGTTTTACCGGTATACGGATGACGGCGGGAAAGAGAAGGCGGTAAACCATCCCCTCTATTTCCTGCTTCATGACGAGCCGAACCCGGAGATGACTTCTTTCGTATTCCGGGAGACGCTGATGACGCACCTGCTTTTGTGGGGCAATGCTTATGCCCAGATCATCCGGAACGGGAGGGGCGAGGTGATCGCCCTGTACCCGCTGATGGCAGACCGGATGTATGTGGATCGGGATGAGAAAGGGCAGCTGTATTATGAGTACACGTTGAGTTCTGATGACGCGCCGACCATGAAAGGTTCTGTTGTGCGGCTTTCTCCTTACGAGGTGCTGCATATTCCGGGGCTGGGGTTTGACGGGCTTGTGGGATATTCGCCTATCGCTATGGCAAAGAATGCGATTGGCATGGCCATGGCCTGTGAGGAATATGGGGCGAAATTTTTTGCCAATGGCGCAGCACCGTCTGGGGTGTTGGAACATCCTGGAACCATTAAGGATCCAAGCCGGGTGCGGGAAAGCTGGCAGAGGACATTTGGGGGCTCCGGTAACGCCAATAAGGTGGCGGTACTGGAAGAAGGAATGAAATATACCCCGATTTCCATTTCGCCGGAGCAGGCACAGTTTTTGGAAACAAGAAAGTTTCAGCTGGATGAAATTGCCCGGATCTTCCGGGTGCCGCCTCACATGATTGGGGATCTGGAAAAATCCTCATTTAATAATATCGAGCAGCAGTCTATGGAATTTGTGAAATATACACTGGATCCCTGGGTGTCCCGATGGGAACAGTCCATGGTGCGCTCTTTACTGTCCAGGGAGGAGAAAAAGCAGTATTTCATCAAGTTCAACGTGGACGGCCTGCTTCGCGGGGACTACCAGAGCCGGATGAATGGATATGCCACGGCAAGACAGAATGGATGGATGAGTGCCAATGACATCCGGGAATTAGAAAATCTGGACCGGATTCCGGCGGAGCAAGGAGGAGATTTGTATTTGATTAATGGAAATATGACAAAGTTGGAGGATGCTGGATTGTTTGGGACATCCCGGCAGGAGGCTGCCATAGGGGGAGACGATTTCGCAGCAATGCGGAAAGGAGAAGAAATCCGATGAAAAAATTTTGGAACTGGAAAAGTAGGAAGATCCGGGATCAGGATTCCGGCGAAGAAAGGGTTGAGAGAGTGCTGTTCCTGAATGGGACGATTGCGGAGGAGAGCTGGTATGACGATGAAGTCACACCGGCTCTTTTTAAAGAGGAATTAATGGCAGGAAATGGAGATATTACGGTCTGGATCAACAGCCTCGGAGGTGACTGTGTGGCCGCAGCGCAGATCTATAACATGCTGATGGATTATCCCGGAAATGTGACCATAAAAATCGATGGGATTGCGGCCAGTGCTGCTTCGGTGATTGCTATGGCAGGCACAAAAGTGCTGATCTCCCCGGTAGGCATGCTGATGATCCATAATCCGGCAACCCTTGCATGGGGAGATTCCGGGGAAATGCAAAAAGCTATTGAGATGCTGGGAAGTGTGAAGGATTCCATTATCAACGCTTATGAAATCAAGACAGGCCTGTCCCGTACAAAGTTATCCCACATGATGGATGCGGAGACCTGGATGGACGCCGGAAAAGCGGTGGAACTTGGTTTTGCCGATGGGATTCTTGCCAGGGCAGAACTGACGGAAGATGTGGAACCGATGACAATGTCCATGCTGTATTCCAAAGCCGCCGTAGTCAATTCCCTGATGGACAAGATTGTGGCGAAATGCATGACAAAACTGAAAACCGAACCTGCAGGCCGCAGCGTAGACAGTCTCTACGAGCGGCTTAATTTATTGAAAAATTAGGAGGACATGACGATGACGATTTTAGAATTGAGAGAAAAGAGGGCAAAGGCATGGGAGGCAGCGAAGGCTTTCCTGGATTCCCACAGGAATGAAAAAGGTGTGCTGTCTGCTGAGGATGACGCTGCCTACACCCGTATGGAACAGGAAATTACGGATCTGGGGAAAGAAATCGCCAGGCTGGAGCGGCAGGAAGCCTTTGAACGGGAACTGTCCCAGCCGGTGAATCAGCCCCTGACCGGACGTCCGGCATCCGGCGGCGCGGGAAAGGAAAAGACCGGGCGTGCTTCGGAGGAATACAAGGCCAATTTCTGGAATGCCATGCGCTCAAAGGTGCCGCTTCCCAGTGTGGTCAATGCTTTGGAGGAAGGGACGGATTCCGAGGGTGGTTATCTGGTGCCGGATGAGTATGAGCGTACCCTGGTGGAAGCTCTGGAAGAGGAAAATGTGTTCCGCCAGCTGGCAAATGTGATCCGCACTTCCAGCGGCGACAGGAAGATCCCGGTGGTGGCAACAAAGGGAACGGCGTCCTGGATTGATGAGGAAGGGGCGTATACGGAGAGCGATGATTCCTTCGGCCAGGTATCCATCGGAGCTTATAAGGTGGGTACCATGATTAAGGTGTCCGAGGAACTTCTCAATGACAGCGTCTTTGACCTGGAATCTTATATCGCAAAGGAATTTGCCCGCCGGATCGGGGCGAAAGAGGAAGAAGCGTTTTTTACCGGAGACGGTTCCGGGAAGCCTTTGGGTGTCCTTGCGGCTACCGGTGGTGCAGAGACCGGGGTGACCGCCGCATCTTCCACGGCGGTGACAGCAGATGAACTGATGGATCTGTTCTATTCCCTGAAATCTCCGTACCGGAAGAAGGCAGTGTGGGTGCTGAACGATTCTACGATCAAGGCCGTTCGGAAACTGAAGGATTCTACCGGACAGTATCTGTGGCAGCCTTCCCTTGTGGCCGGTACGCCGGATACCCTCCTTGGCAGGCCGGTGAAGACCTCTGCCTATATGCCGGTAATCGCGGCGGGGGCGAAGACCATTGCCTTCGGTGATTTCAGCTATTACTGGATCGCAGACCGGCAGGGGCGTTCCTTTAAGCGGCTGAATGAACTGTATGCCGCCAACGGCCAGGTGGGATTCCTTGGTTCTCAGAGGGTGGACGGCAAGCTGGTGCTTTCCGAGGCAGTGAAGGTACTGGCGCAGAAGGCCAGCGCCTGATGGATTGATGTGAGAAAAAGGCGGTGCCTTTAGTTACAGAGGCACTGCCGATAGTGAAGGAGGGCAATGGGATGCTGGTGACACTGGAAGAAATGAAGAATTACCTCCGGGTGGATGATGATGAAGACGATGGGCTGATCATCACGCTTTTGGCGTCAGCGGAGCGGATGTGCATGGATATCCTGCGCATAGACGAGGAAAGCGGTCTGCAGGAAGTGGAAAATGGAAAACCGGCAGTGATGTATACCGTGGCTTATCTGTATGAACACCGGGAGGAAGCTGACCACCATGCCCTGACCCTGACGCTGCGCTCCCTGCTCTTTGGAGGCCGGAAGGAGGCGTTCTGATGGAGATTTCCCTTCTGAATGTAAAAGTGACCTTCCAGAAAAACTCCGTAGTTGCGGACGATATCGGAAACCGCAGGAATGTCTGGGAGGATTATTATACCTGCCACGCCACAGTCAGTGGTGAGGGCGGGAATGAAAAGGCCGCCGCCGGATTGACGGTTGTGGATTCTGACATTGCGTTTACCATCCGCTTTTGCAAACGGGCGGCGGAGGTGACGGCGGACGGTTTCCGTATTCTGTTTGGCGGGGAGATCTACAACATCGTGGCCGTGGATCACATGAACTATAGAAAGAAAGCGCTGAAGTTCCGGTGTGAGAAAGCGAGGCGGTAAACATGGGACAAAATGTACAGATCGTGGAGCTGGCAGACGCTATTATGGAGACTTTGGAGGAATATGCGGATCTGGCTGCAGATAATGTGAAACAGGCAGTAAAAGACGCCGGGGAGACAGTAAAGAAAGAGATTCGTGCCAATGCCCCGAAGGATACCGGGGATTATGCGAAAAGCTGGGCGGTGAAGAAATCGAAAGAGACTTCCAACAGTATAACGATGACGGTGTATTCCCGGAATCGTTACTACCTGGCCCATTTGCTGGAATTTGGCCATGCCAAACGAAATGGAGGCCGGGTCGCTGGAAAGAGCCATATTGCTCCGGCAGAAGAAAAGGGAATCCAGCAGTTGGAGGAAGAGATTGAAAGGAGTCTTAGGGATGGATAGGTTGCTATCAATTTTAAACAATATAGGAGTTCCTTATGCTTATGATCACTTTGCAGAAGGGGAAGCGCCGGATCCGCCTTTCCTCTGTTATCTGCTTCCGGGGAGCGATAACTTTTCCGCAGACGGGAAGGTATATCACAAGTTTACGGAAGTCCGGCTGGAACTATATACGGATTTTAAAGACCCTGAAGCGGAGCAGAACGTGGAAGATGTTCTGGACGCAGCGGGGATTTTTTATAACAAGTCGGAAACCTGGATTGACAGCGAGAAGCTGTATGAAGTTCTGTACGCTTTTGAAATGCCGACAGAGGGAGATAGTGCTGGGAAAACCGGGAATGAAATGAAGGAGGCTGGAAATGTCTACGAAGAAAAATAAAGTCAAATTTAATATTTGCAACGTGCATTACTCACTGATTACGGTGGACGATGACGGAGAGGTGACCTTTGGGACGCCGGTGGCTATGCCGGGCGCAGTATCCCTGTCCCTGGAGCCAAACGGCGAGCCGTCCAACTTTTATGCGGATGGGTATGCCTATTATACGATCTCCAATAACATGGGTTATGAGGGGGATCTGGAACTGGCCATGGTGCCGGAGAGTTTCCGGACAGATGTGCTGAAAGAATCCCTGGATGACAACAGTGTGCTGGTGGAGAGCGCCAATGTGGAGACGGCGAACTTTGCCCTGCTCTTTGAGTTTGACGGGGATGTGAAGAAGATCCGCCATGTGCTGTATAACTGTTCGGCGGCCAGGTCAAACATCGAGTCCACAACCAATGAGGAGGAGATTGAGGTACAGACGGAAACGCTGGCTATCACGGCAGCGCCTCTGGCTAATGGGTACGTGAAGGCCCGTACTGGGGACAGCACCACGGATACGGTTTATACGGGTTGGTATACAGCGGTGTATCTGCCGGAGGTGACGCCGGATACCTCCGGGACGCAGCAGTCCGGCCAGCAGGGGACAGATGATGAGACAGGAGGGCAGACCTTATGAGCATGAAACAGAATATCACGATTGACGGGCAAGAGGTCCCTTTTAAGGCCTCTGCCGCTATCCCTCGGATCTACCGGATGCGGTTCCACCGGGATATTTATAAAGACCTGCGGGATCTGGAAAAAGGGATCGATAAGAATGACCCGGAGAATTCCAACCTGGATCTGTTCTCTTTGGAAATGTTTGAGAACATTGCCTATGTGATGGCGAAGCACGCCGACCCGTCCATCCCGGATACACCGGAGGAATGGCTGGATGGGTTCAACACCTTTTCCATCTATCAGGTACTGCCCCAGATCATTGAACTGTGGGGGCTGAACACGCAGACGGATGTGCAGGCTAAAAAAAACTTCGTCCGACTGACCGGGAAATGACAACGCCTCTGTTCCTCCTGCAGTGCGTGCAGCTGGGGCTGTCCATCCGGGACCTGGATCTTTTGACCATTGGGATGGTGAACGACATGTATGTGGAGAGCCGGAACGATGAGCATAAGTATGCGGTGGTGGCCACGCAGGAGGATTTTGACAGGTTTTGAGTGTTCTTACTGGATCGTGAGGCCGTATTAAATACGATATCGGGTAATATCTTTCCAGTTTGCAGGGAATCCCATTATATCCAAAAGGGAAGATTCGCTGATCTGCCCGCTGTTTTTTATGTACTTATTGATAATACCGATTAATGCGCGTTTAAATTCCAGAAAGTCCTGTTTGGGGAGCAGGTAACGGAAAGCGATGATCAGACCGAGCAGATCCCGTTTTCCGGAAAGATACTGATTTCCTTTTTTTGGTATATTCAGTTTCTGATGAAGTATTGTATCTGGAAAATCAATCTGGGTCCGGAAAGAATAAAGCCGCTCGTTATGTGCGCATACGTTCCGGAACAGGGTAAGAATTTTCAGATAACGTTCCAGGTTCTTTTCATTAACGCCTGGAAAATCTTTGCTGATACCGCTTTGCAGCTGGAAGGGAAGCAAGGCGTAAAACCTGGAAATCTGTCCATAAGTCAGGGTGTTGGTCAGCACCCATAAAGGGACGTTATGGTAAACCTTCCGTTGGTGGACAACATAATTATGTTCCGTATTTTTATTTGCCTGGTAGGATAAGATCTGGATCAGGCGGGTGATATCAGCAGAGTTCTTTTTTATATGATTATAATTCCCAGGAGTGAGGTATGCGGTCTGCTGTTCGCCATGGAGACTGCAAAAATGGTAGGAAACAAGCTGCCGGATTTTACATTCTATTTCACACAAATATTTGAAAACAAGTTCACGCAGGGAAAGATCAAACTGGTACAGGGCATAGATATCCTCAAAAGAAGTATTGTTCTGGTAAATACGTGTCATCGGGTTGATGAACGGTGCTTTGTATCCTCCGATCAAGGAAAAATATCCGATATTTTTTAAGATTTCTTTTGCAGCTGCCCGGTCATGAATTTGAAGTTTTTTTTCGTTCTGCAGTTTATCAAGCTGCTGGTCGTATGTAAGAAACGGTTTTGACAAAACTTTCCCCTCTTCCTGTTATCAGAATAAAAAAAGGAGGGCCCGCAGGTCCTCCCCCGGTCTCAGTCCTCACGAGTATCTGAAACCTGATCACTAAGACAGAGTCTAGCACGGATCTACTCAAAAGTCAATGGCTTTTAGCAAATCCGGCGGCTTTGTCCTTTGATTATTGTATTCGAAGAAAAAAGAAAATATGCAAAGATTCCGCCCGGAGTAATCCGGGTTTTTCTATATTCATTTTCAGGAGGTAGTGATACATGGCAAGCCGGATCAAGGGCATTACAGTGGAGATCGGCGGCGATACCAGCGGACTGGAAAAATCGCTTGCCGCAGTGAACAATTCCATAAAGAAGACCCAGAGCCAGCTTCGGGATGTAAATAACCTTCTGAAACTGGATCCGTCCAACACCATCCTTCTGGCGCAGAAGCAGGAACTTCTGCAGTCGGCCATTGGGGATACGGAAAAGAAGCTGGAAGCCCTGGAACAGGCCCAGGAGGATGTGGTGAAAGCCTTTGAGAGGGGCGACCTGGGAAAAGACCAGTACATGGCTTTCCAGCGGGAGGTGGAGGAAACTAGAGGTGCGCTGAACCGGTATAAGGCGGATCTGTCTGGTCTGCAGTCGGAGCAGGAGCGGCTGGCTTCTAATACGGAGCGGTTGAATAAGCTGTTTGCGGCTACGGGTTCCAGTGTGGATGATTACGCCGATGTGCTGGGGAGCCGCCTGGTGACGGTTATCCGGAACGGGACGGCTTCTTCTGATCAGCTGAAAACCGCTGTGGAGAAGATCGGGAAGGCGGTCACTGGCGGGAAGGCAGACATTAAGCAGCTGACAGACGCCCTGGATACAGTAGATGACGGGCAGGCCGTCCGGAACCTGATCAATGATCTGAATGATGTGGGTGACGCAGCCCAGGGCGCTGCGGATGACATTGGGGAAATTGCCCAGGCCACCAAGGGCACGGCCCTAATGGAAGCCGCTGATCAGCTGTCTGTGGTCGGGGATAAGATCCAGGATGTGGGCGATAAGGCGGTGTCCGCTTATGCGGAGACAGAGACTGCTGTCACCAAGGTAAACGCCTACTTTGGTGAAACCGGGGAGGCAGCCGAAGCCAGCGCTGAAATTGTGAAGAACGTGTACGGCTCCGGTGTAGGCCAGAGCATGGATGCGGTGGCGGAAGCGGTCATTATGGTCAAGAAGAACCTGGGGGATCTGGGAGATACGGACCTTACCAACCTGACGAAGCAGGCGCTGACTTTAGAAGAGCTGTACGGCATCGACATGAATGAGACCCTCCGGGGCGTCAATTCTTTGATGAAGCAGTATGGCCTGACCGCCCAGGAGGCCATGGATTATATTGTCCGGGGTACCCAGAACGGCCTGGATAAGACTAATGAATTAGGGGATAACCTGTCTGAATATGCCGGGAAATTTGAGCAGGCTGGGTATTCCGCTTCCGAGTATTTTCAGCTTCTGCAGAACGGCCTGGAAGGCGGTGCGTACAACCTGGATAAGGTTAATGACGCCATCAATGAGGTGACCACCCGTCTGGCGGATGGAACCATCGGGGATTCCATTGACCTGTATTCCCAGAAGACCCAGTCTTTGTTCCTGGCATGGCAGAACGGGGAGGCCACCCAGAAGCAGGTAATCGATTCCATTGTGGCGGATATCGGAAACTGCACCAGCCAGCAGGAAGCACTGAACATGGCGGCGCAGGCCTTTGGCACCATGGCTGAGGACGGAAACCTGAAATTTATCACTTCCCTGACTTCCGTGGGAGAGACTTATGACAGCGTTGCCGGATCTGCGGAAAATCTGTTCAGCCAGACACAGACGCCCATGCAGGAGATGGAAGCCAATACGAGGAAGCTGCAGCAGGCGCTGGTTCCTCTGGGAGAAAAGATCGTGGAGCTGGCCAATGTGGTGCTGCCGCCCCTGATGGCCATCATCACAGCAGTGAGCGAGGTGTTCGGCATGCTGCCGGAACCGGTGCAGAACTTTGTCATCATTCTGGGCGCATTGTTGGTGGCATTTACAGCACTGACACCTGTGATTGCGGCCCTGGCAGTTTCCTTCGGGGCGCTGAACATTTCCCTGCTCCCGGTGATCGGCATTATTGCCGGGGTGGCAGCGGCCATTGCCGGGATCATCGCCATTGTGAAAAACTGGGGCGCGATTACGGAGTGGTTCGGGAACTTGTGGCAGTCGGTATCCCAAAAGCTGATGGAATTATGGAACGGGCTGGTGGTCTTTTTTACGGAGACGATCCCGGCGGCGTTTCAGAAGTTCATCGGCTTTTTCTCATCTATCCCGGACTGGTGGAGTGGTTTGTGGTCACAGGTATCCTCCTTCTTTTCGGATACCTGGAATATGATTTTGCAAAACCCGGTTGTCCAATTAGTGGTGGATACGGTTACCTCTTTGTGGGAAAATGCGAAAAATACCCTGCAGGGCATCTGGTCGGGGATCTGCGACATTGCCGCTGGTGCCTTTGAACTGCTGAAAAATGTGATTCTTGCGCCGGTACTTCTGCTGATCGACCTGGTGACGGGGAATTTCTCACAGTTGGCTTCTGATGCGGCCGATATCTGGAACAATATCAGAAATGCTGCTTCCCAGATCTGGTCAGGAATCCGGCAGGTGGTGACTTCTGCGGCTTCGGGGCTGAAGCAGGGCGTGGAGACTGTGCTTTCGGCTTTGTCCCAGTTCGCCTCTCAGATCTGGTCGGCGATGAAGCAGACAGCCTCTTCTGTCTGGAACAGCATCAAGACCACGGTGGTAAATATCGCATCCGCACTGCGTGAAGCGGCGGTGACCGCCTTCCAGCGGATGGTCTCCGGGATCGGCTCTGCCCTTTCCGGGCTGTATTCCGTGGTCTCCAATGGATTTTCTTCCGTCATCCGGTTTATCACCGGACTGCCGGGGCAGGCGTTCCAGTGGGGGAAAGATTTCATCCAGGGGCTGATCAACGGGATTTCCAGCATGATCCAGAGTGTGATAAACACGGTTTCCGGTCTAGCTGACCGGATCCGCTCCTTCCTGCACTTCTCGGCTCCGGATGAGGGGCCGCTATCTGATTATGAAACCTGGATGCCAGACTTCATGAAGGGGCTGGCTGGGGGCATTGAGAAGAACCGGAACCTGGTGGAGAAAGCTGTCCAGGATGTGGCGTCGGATATGGTGATCTCACCGAAAGTGAACGGGGCAGAGTATGGTTATGCCGATGGCGCTCTATCCGGCGGGAATATGTCCGACTTGATCTCCGGGATTTCTTCTGCGGTGTCAGAAGCATTGTCAGGATTTTCCGGCTCGCAGGGGAACATTGTGATCCCGGTATATGTGGGCGGCACGCTTTTGGATGAACTGGTAGTGACAGCGCAGGCAAGACAGAATCTGCGGTCGGGAGGGAGGTAACCTATGGCATTTATACAGTATCTAACTTTTGACGGGACGGCCCTCCCCCTGCCGGATTCTTATGAGGTACAAATGGATGATGTGGAGGCGGATTCCGGCGGGGAGACGGAAGCCGGAACGGTGCAGCGGGATGTGGTACGCGCAGGCGTGGTGAGTATCCCGGTGACATTTTCTGTTTCAGCAAAGTGGCTGAAGATCCTGACGGAGTTTAAGCAACAGGAAAAGATCACGGTGGGATATTTTGATACGGAGACGCTGGCGGTAAAAACGGTGGAGATGTATGTGGAAGGATATAAGGCTTCTCTGTTAAGGGATACGTCCCGAAAGGGATTGTGGACGGTGAGTTTTACGCTGAGAGAATTTTGACAAGGTATCCTTTTTTTGATAGAATTATAATGTATTCAAAAAAAATAAATCGAAGTCAAACATCCCCTTATACAAACGAAATTAAGAAATTCTCCTAGCGTATGCTTTAACAATAAAGTTGAATTGAATATAAAATATATTTTGTATTTCCACTAATATTAAGGAGTAATATTATGACATCTTATCCCGCAGGCGGAATGGTTCCCAATCATCCCCAGAATTCTGAATTTTATAGTCATTCACAAGCTAAGGTTCTGGCCGAGACTTATTACAAATTAGGACATGATTTGTATACAACAATACTTCCTTTGTTAAATGCACCTGAGTGTAGAAATGAAGATATATGGAAATTATGGCCTGCCTTTGTTAATTTATCATTTTCTTGTGAAATAATTTTGAAACTTTTCTATGAAAATGATAATGGTAAGATGGCTCGTGGTCATAGATTATACAATGATTTGTTTATTAAGCTTTCAGATGATTCAAAAAAAATTATATCTGATATAACAATTAATGCTATGATAATAAATGGTTCTAAAAATTATACGTATACTGATTTTTGTGACGATATAATTAAAAGTGAAAATACATTTGCCTATGAAAGATATGTATTTGAAGTAGTTCCAGGGAGAAGTCATAGTTTGCAATGTGGATTTTTACTTTCATTTGCCAGATCTTTAAATATATTATCTAAAGGATTGGTATAATGATTAGAAATAAGGAAAAATACCATTTTATCTCTGAACAATTTATCAATCAAAAGAGCATCAGTCAGAAATGATTGGTGCTTTTTTGATGCCTGGAAACGGAAGGAGGGGTGTCCGATGTACCCGGTGAGCGAGGCGTTCCTGCAGGCGGTGCAGGGGAACACCCGGAAATATTACTGGACGGGAAAGATCACCACGGCAGGCGGTGTGGTGTATCCCTTTGACCAGGAAGATATTGTGAAAGGCAGCGGCTATATCACGGCCCAGTGCTGCGGCAATTCAGAGATTGAACTGGGCGCAGTGTATGCGGCGGAGATGGGGATCAGCCTGTTTCTGGATATTGACCGATATACACTGGAGGATGCGGAGGTGGAATTATCCTATCATCTCCGGCTTGCCAGCGGCGCCTATGAGACTGTCCCCATGGGGATCTTTGAAGTGAGCGAGGCCAATCGGACAGTTCATGTACTGGAACTGAAGGCTTATGACCGGATGCTCCGCTTTGACCGGGCTTTCAATGGTTTTGAAACCATTGGTACCGCTTATGGGATGATAGCGCTGTGCAGTACGGCCTGCGGGGTGGAACTGGCACAGACCCAGGCAGAGATTGAGGCGCTCCCGAATGGATCAGAGCTGCTCTCCATTTACCCAGAGAATGACATTGAGACATACCGGGATGTGCTGTATTTTACGGCTCAGGTGTTGGGCGGGTTCTTCTGCATCAACCGGGCCGGAAAGCTGGAATTCCGGCAGTACGGGGAGACTCCGGTGATGGAGATCCTGCAGAAACACCGGTTTTCCAGCAGCTTTTCTGATTTTGTGACCCGGTACACAGCGGTCAGTTCCACCAACCTGCGGACGCAGACTTCCGAGTATTACGCTTTGGAAGAAGATGACGGACTGACTATGAACCTGGGAGTCAATCCCCTCCTGCAGTTCGGACTGGAAGAGACCAGGGCGGAGCTGTGCAGGAATATTTTGACAGCTCTGTCTGCAGTCAATTACGTGCCCTTTGATTCGGATACCATCGGGAATCCGGCGCTGGATCTGGGGGATGTGCTGACCTTCTCCGGCGGGCAGGCGGACGCCCAGCAGATCACCTGCGTGACATCTTTTACAGTCAAGATTGGCGGCAGGCAGAGCCTGAAATGCGTGGGGAAGAATCCCAGGCTTTCCCAGGCGAAGTCCAAGAATGATAAAAATATTTCCGGTCTGCTGAACCAAATTGAAGCTGGGAAGATCGGCATCCACACCTTTACAAATGCCTCTGAGTATTCCATCGGGGAGACGGATGTGCGGATCATCAGCATTGAGTTCGCTTCCAAAGAGGAAAACCACGCCCAGTTCTTCGGGCAGGTAGTGGTGGACGTGGAAGCGCAGGCGGTGGAGAAATTCATCCAGGCCAGCGGCACCATCGTGATTCCGTTCCCTTCGCCCGGAAGCGGAGCGGCAGGAAATGCTGGAACGGAGGACGGCTCGTCCGGGATGGAAGCGGAAGCTGGGGATGCTGAGGATGGCGCTGCCGGGGAAGAAACTACAGATATTTCCGTAGATGTAAGCCTGCCGGTGACCTGGACGGAGGACGGGAAGGCAGTCTGCTATGTCACCTTTGAATTGAATAATGCGGAGATCCTGCTCCATCATCCGGTGGAGACCTGGCACAGCGGAAAGCACATACTGTCTTTGTATTACCCGATTGAAAATATCGTGCCGAATATTACAAATACCTTCAATGTATACCTACGGATGGAGGACGGTTCCGGCTCTGTGGGAATCGGGGACTGCATTGCTTCCATTAGCGGCCAGGCCATGGCAGCCGCAGCAGCATGGGACGGCAGGATCGATATTGAGGAAACGGCAGCTCTGTTTTCTGTGGGCGGCGGCCTGCAGGGGAAGAGTGTGACGGATGTGATAGCAGTGGAAACGATGGAACTGGTGCAGAAAAGCTATTCGGATACACTGACGGCAAAGCCGAAGATCGGGGCGTTCTGCCGGCCGGTGACGCTGCCGGTATCTGGTGATTCAGAATGATGGGAGGAAAATGGACATGATTTTAAAAGGCGTGATGACAATCGAACTGACGGACGCGAATACCGGGGCGGTGGAAACAGTCACGGAGGAGAACATGATCACAGAGTCCGTTAATAACATCCTGGGGCTAAACCCTATGGGGATTTTTTTCGCGGCAACCGGGGAGTATGATGATGCGGTCCTATGGAATGGGAACCTTCTTCCCATCTGCCCCAACATGATCGGCGGTATTCTGCTCTTTTCCGAAGCGCTGACGGAGGATGAGGAACTGCTGTATGAAAGTTCCGATAACCTGCCGGTGGCTTACGCTTCCAACAATGTCAATTCTACGGCGAACCTGGCCAGGGGGAGTCTGAACCTGACGGAGAGCATGGCTCTTTCCAACGGCTATAAGTTTGTGTGGGAATTTACGCCCAACCAGGGAAACGGGACGATCGCGGCGGTGGCGCTGACCAGCGCCTTGGGCGGGCAGAATGGTTTTGGAAGCCTTGTGGGGGATGCCAGCGCCTTTCTTCAGCTAAAGGCGGCGGATATCGGGTCCATCCCGGATGCCAATAAAATGGTGTTGTTCGAGGCGGTGGAGATGGATTTCGAGAACAGCCTGCTGTATTCCATCACCTTTGAGAATGCGGGCGTCCGGATCCGGAAGCTGCGGATCCCGGTGTTTTCCATCGGGCTAAATGAGAAGCTGGACGATTCCACTTATACCGTCCTGGAGGATGAGGTGCTGACGCCGGAGACTTTTGAATTTTTGGGAAGCTATACCAAGTACGGGGAATTTATGGACGGGCAGGACGGATACTGGTACGGGTTCTCCAATGAGGAAAATTCCTCCGGGGATGCTGCGATGCTCTGGATCAAGATTTCCAAAACAGATTATTCCTTCACAGAGGGGCAGTGGACGCTGTCTAACGCCAAGCTGATGGATGTGGGGAACCGGGAGAACAGCACCTTTGCGGAACGGGTGGTGAAATGCTGTGTCCGGGGCGGGTATCTGTATGTGCCAGCCTATGATAAAAAGGGAATTTATAAGATTAATCTGTCCAATTCCACGGATGTGACACTGATCAATTTCGGATTTACCTCTAAATGGAAGCCCCTTTGTGAGACCGGCTCCTGTGAACTGTATCTGACACTGGTCGGGGATCTGATCATCGGCGGGGATTTCCAGATCACGGCGGAGGATACGGTGATACAGACCCAGGGAAGTGTGCGGCTCAATAACGCTGCGACGCCCCTGTTCCAGTACAAGAATTTCCTGTTTGGATGGGGCGGCAGCTATGGCAATGAGTATCGGACAGCTTATCTGCTGACACCGTATCTGGCGTCCATCAATAACCTTTCCTCAGCGGTGGTGAAGACGGTGGACAAGACCATGAAAATCACCTACACGCTGACGGAGGAGTAAGGGGGATCAGCGGAGGTACTTTGGGGAGTTCCTGGAGATGAGAATGTATTCCTGCTGTGGCTCTGCTACACGCTGGAGTTCCTGGTTTTCTTTTTCCAGCCGGAATTGGAGGCTTCGGATTTCAGCGGCTTTGCTGTCCAACTCCTTCTGGGCCTCCCTGCGCTGTTTTTCAGCCAGTTCCGTTTCGGTCATTGGGCGGATACACAGGGAACCTTCCCCATATTCGACCACGATGGTATTTCCGATGGAAAAGCCAAGTTCTTCCAGCCAGCGCCCCTCCATCTGAATTTTCGGGACCTGTGTATAGGAACCACCGGAAAGGCGGCTGGTGTATGCGACTTTGATATGTTTCTTGTTCATGAGCGTACCTCCTGTTCGTCTGTTTTGTGGTGTTTCCTGGGGCGCTTCCGATAAGACCCTTCCCTGCCAAGCCAATAGATGTCATGGGACCGAATCTGCCGGAGACAGCAGGGAAGCGTAGCTCCATGCCCGTGTTCATGGTAAGGGGTTCCTCTGTGATGGGTGTGATAGATCCGGCAGCTTCTGAAACGTGGGTATTCCTCCAGAAGGATATGCCAGCAGTGGCCGGTGTTGTTTGACTGGAGCGTCACGGCGCTTCCATGTAATGCGATGATGGAAAAATAGACGGGGTCAATGGCGTTCAATTCCTTTGGCGTAAACATTTTTTCCTCCTTCCTGCCAAGGGCTTTTGGTGATTGTATTTATCACTCTATCTGGCAGGAATAGCAACCTGATTCTGTGCCATAAACTACACAAATCTCCGCAATGGAGATTGTGCAGCTTAGACACTTCACATAGCAACCTGCAGGCAGGCGCTCAGAGATGGGCGTCTTTTCTTATGGAACGAGCGAGGTATTTGTAATGAAAGAATTTTGGAACATGGTCTAGATGGTATTTGCCGCTGTGGGCGGATGGCTGGGGTATTTCCTTGGCGGCAATGACGGGCTGCTGATCGCCCTGGTGTTATTTGTGATGGTGGATTACCTGACTGGTGTGATGTGTGCTGTTTCTGATAAGACCTTATCCAGCAACGTAGGCTTTAAGGGTATTTGCAGGAAGGTGCTGATCTTCCTCCTGGTGGGAATCGCCAATATCCTGGATGTCCATGTTATCGGCACTGGATCGGTGCTGCGGACGGCGGTGATCTTTTTCTACATTTCTAATGAGGGCGTAAGCCTGATGGAGAATGCGGCGCACTTAGGCTTGCCGGTGCCGGGGAAGATCAAGGCTGTCCTGGAACAGCTCCATGACCGGGTGGAAAAAACAGAAACGGAGGAGAAATGAGATGAAGTTAGTACAGAGCATTTTAACGAAAAATCCCTGCTATACGGCAGGAAGAAAGATCACGGTCAAGGGGCTGATGCTCCATTCCGTGGGATGCCCACAGCCGAAGGCATCTGTGTTTATCAATAACTGGAACAGTCCGTCCTATGACAGCGCCTGTGTCCATGGGTTTATTGATGGCAATGACGGGACGGTATACCAGACCCTTCCCTGGAACCACCGGGGATGGCATTGCGGTTCCGGCAGCAAGGGCAGTGGAAACAATACCCATATCGGAGTGGAGATGTGCGAGCCTGCGTGTATCCGGTACACGTCAGGCTCAAACTTTACCTGTTCCGATCTGTCCACGGCAAGGGCTGTGGCAAAACGCACCTATGAGGCGGCGGTGGAACTGTTCGCCATGCTGTGCAAGCAGTACAACCTAAATCCGACCGCAGACGGTGTGATCGTCAGCCATAGGGAGGGCCACAGCCGTGGGATTGCTTCCAACCATGGCGATCCGGAGCATCTTTGGAACGGTCTGGGGATGGGATATACCATGGATGGATTCCGCAAGGCAGTGAAAGCGGCAATGGGAGGAAGTGCGGCCGGAGGCAGTTCTTCTTCTGGTATCGGCAGCTCTGGAACTTCCGGTTTCCCAGCGGTTCCTTTTACAGTAAAGGTACTTATTTCGGATCTGAATTATCGGTCTGCTCCGTCCATGAGCGGAAGCGTAAAGGGACAGACAGGAAAAGGGATCTTTACCATTGTGGAAGTGAAAAATGGCTGGGGTCGTTTAAAAAGTGGAGCCGGATGGATCTATCTGGAGAATCCATCCTACTGTACGGTGCAGTCCTCCGGTTCCGGAGGCAGTTCTTCCAGTGGCTCTTTTCTGGTACAGGTATCCGCCACAGACCTGAACATCCGGAAAGGTCCGGGAACCAACTATGGAACTACTGGAAAGTACACGGGAAAAGGAACCTTCACGATTGTGGAGACCAGATCGGGACAGGGTTCCAATGCAGGCTGGGGCAAACTGAAATCCGGAGCCGGATGGATCAGTCTGGATTATGCTAAACGAGTGTAAAAGAAAGTGAAAATGCCGGGCAGGAGAGAAACAATCCCCTGTCCGGCAAAATTTTTGCAAAGGATAAGTTTGGCGAGAGTGGCAGCAAAAAACGGTGGAAATGGTGAAACTGCTTGACTTTTAAGGGCTTCAGAGTGATAGATAGACTACCAAAAAAGAAAGGAGAACTTGTAAGAATGGTAATAGCAGGAAGAGTAAACCGGGTGGCTTTTTACTGCCGTATGAATCATAGGGATCATGATTATACCCAGTTTTTGGATGATGTAAAAAAACGGTTGGAAAGAGCCTATGGAAAACAGAAATGGGAACTGAAAATCTATTTTGAAGAAGCCTCTGGCGCTGATCCGGACAGGAAGGAGTTCAACCGTCTGAAACAGGAAATTTCACAAGATCAGATTGATGTAGTGGTTTCTGTCCGGGCGGCGATGATCGCCAGGGATTGGGGACAGTTTATGGAGTTTATGGAAATCTGTGAAAAGGCGCAGGTAGAAGTCCTCTGTTTGGATGAAGTGGAAGATGCAGGGCGTATTTTTCAAAGGATTCAGAAATTTATTACGGCTTATTTTGGGGGAAGTGAAGAAGTATGCGGATAAGGATTATTACTGCGGTTCCTACGGCGGAAAAGAAAAAAAGAGTTTGCGCTTATGCCAGGGTTTCCACTGATAGCAGAAGGCAGGAGGAATCTCTGGAAAACCAGACGGCAACCTACGAAAGGCTGATCCGGTCGAATCCGGAATATGTGTTTGCTGGTGTCTATGCAGATCAGGGAATCTCCGGATATTGTGAAAACCGGCCGCAGTTCCAGAAGATGCTGGAGAGAGCAAGAGCAGGGGAGATCGATCTGATCATAACAAAGTCCATATCAAGGTTTGCGCGAAATACCGTCACCGTTCTGAAAGTTGCGAGAGAACTGAAAGAACTGGGTGTCGGTATTTTTTTTGAAGAACAGAATATCAACACTCTTTCAGGGGACGGTGAGATGATGCTTGCCGTCCTCGCCTCTTTTGCCCAGGAAGAGAGCAGGAGCATGAGTGAAAACAATAAATGGAGTATTAAGAAGAAATTTGAGCGGGGAGAGGTGATGATCACTGCTTCCCGTTTTTGTGGATATGACAAAAACGAATATGGGGATCTGGTGGTGAATGGCAAAGAGGCAGAGATTGTCCGGCTGTCTTTTGAACTTTATCTGATGGCCGTAGGAAGCACCAGAATTGCGAGCCTGCTGGATTATCTTGGAGTTCCCACAGTGACAGGGGGAACCTGGGAAGGCGGGACTATTGGCGGAATGATCGCCAATGAAAAGTATAAAGGGGATTTCCTTTTACAGAAATATTATACACCGCCAGATAAGCGGAATTTCACACGGAAAAATCGAGGGGAAGTACAAAGCTATTACATTTCAGAAAACCATGAGCCGATTGTTACCCCGGAAGTCTGGCAGCAGGCACAGGAGATGCGGGATTACCGGAAGAAGATCAGAAATATCGGACAGGACGGGACGAGGAAATTTCAGAACCGGTATCCATTAAGTGGAATGCTGATCTGCCCGTATTGTGGAAAGACGCTTCGGCGGAGGCAGGTTTACAAGAAAAAGATCCAATGGCTGTGCAGCACTTACATTGAGCATGGGAAACAGGCGTGCAAGGGAATCCGGATTGATGATGCGGAACTCGCAGGACTGCATATCACGGAACAAACGGTAGTAGAGGAGGTTTTGAAGGATGGCAAGAAGCATTACCGTTATACCAGCAAGGCAGAATTCGACTTCACAGGAGAATCCCAGCCAGAAAGTCCGGAGGATACGGATGGCAGCGTACTGCCGGGTGTCAACCGACCAAGAAGAACAGTTATTAAGCTATGAGAACCAGGTGAATTATTATACGAAATTCATCAAAGACAATCCGCTGTATACGTTTGCAGGGGTCTATGCGGATGAAGGAATTTCCGCAACCAATACCAAAAAGAGAGAAGAATTCAACCGCATGATCGCAGACTGCAGGGATGGAAAAATTGATATGATCATTACGAAATCCATCTCCCGGTTTGCCAGAAATACATTGGACTGCCTGAATTATGTACGGGAGTTGAAAGAACTTGGCATCGGGATTCTTTTTGAGAAAGAGAATATCAATACCCTGGATGCAAAGGGAGAGGTTCTGCTGACAATCCTTTCTTCCCTGGCACAGGATGAAAGCCGGTCGATTTCTGAAAACTCCACATGGGGTATCCGCAGGCGCTTTGAAACGGGAAAGCATAAGATGAGTACCAAGCGGTTTTTGGGATATGACAGCGATGAAAAAGGGAAACTGATCGTCAATTCCAGACAGGCAAAGATTGTTGTCCGGCTGTTTCAGGAATTCCTGGATGGAAAGACTACGGATTATATCAAGCGGATCTTTGAGCGGGAAGGGATGGTAAATTGGGATGGAAGTACCAAGTGGCATGCCACTACAATGAATAGTATGCTTCAGAATGAAAAGTATAAAGGAGACGCCCTGCTGCAGAAAAGTTACACTGTGGATTTTCTGACCAAGAAGCGGGCGAAAAATTCCGGAGAAGTCCAGATGTACTATGTGGAGGATGATCATGAAGCAATCATAGATCCTCGTATATGGGAATGTGTCCAGTTGGAATTTAAACGGAGAAAGCGATATCTCCAGGAGCATGGAACAAATTCGTATTCTCATAATCCGGAGACAAATCCATTTGCCTCCCGGATCATCTGCGGAACTTGCAACAAAGTCTTTTCCAGAAAGGGATGGCGCAGCAGTGCCGGATACGACAGGAAAGTGTGGCAATGCAGCGAAAGGTACCGGGTGAAAGGTGTTCAGGGATGTGATAACCGCCATGTGGAGGAAGAGACGCTGGTGAAGGCGTATCTTATGGCCTGGAATGCGCTAGTAGAAAATCGTGAGAGTTTCCTGGAACAGTGGAAACAGCAAATGCAGGGAGAAGACCTTCTGGCCGGATACCGGGCGGAGAAATTTGTGGAATATACGAAAGATGCAGAGCCGCTGAAGGAAATGGACACGGATTTTATGCTGAAAACACTGGACCATATCAAGGTGTTTGAGGATGGGACATTGCTGGCGGTGTTTCTGGACGGATCGGAGATTGAGTGTAGAAGTGAAGAAGTGTAAGAAAAGAGGCCGATTGGGATGTGAGAGTTCTGATCGGCTTTTTTTCTATAAAGTCATTCACATATTGATTACTTGTAATATTGCGAGATTAGTGATATAATCTTGATTAGCACTCAAACAACAAGAGTGCTGACAGGTTAAAAAGAGAAATATTATAGGTTGAAAGGATAGGGGAATATGAGTAAACAAGTATATATAAGTGCAGATTATTCGATGTACGATGGTGATCGTGACGTTGTCGAAGAGTTAAATAAATGGGGAAGTGATAATCTTCACAAAGTGGATTTTATTGATATGTCTAAAGTGGCATCGGGAAGCGTTTCAAAAGATCCTGATTGCCGTATATGCGATTTAAAACAGGAATTTAATAGACAGATTAATGCTTCATCTGCAGTTATTTTTGTTGTTGGGGATAAGACTGCTTTGCGTACCGCAGGGAGTGCTTGCAGACGGGCAGGTAACGACCAGATGTTCTGTAATTGTACACCTTATAAACAAAATACAAATGGCACAAAACCATGTAAGGTGTATTTTACATCCACTCCTGGTGAGAATGACGATGTAGGATACATTAATTCGTTTTCATATTTGAAACATGAATTTAAACAGGCTGAAAAAAGAAATAAAAAAATTATTGTGGTTTATAATTCTTTACGAAAAGAGTCAGGGTGGCTTCCCTCTTATATGAAGAATTATGAAAATAGCGCAAGACCTTTTTGGATCCAAAATCTATGGGGTGAGAAAGTAGGTGATTATTCATACATAAAAGAGGTGCTTGGCTTTTGAGCGGATTATTAAAAAAAAGTGCGACATATGCTTTTGCTATCATTTCTGCAGTTTTTACTTTCGTTCCGGAAGCTGTTTTTGGAACGATTGTATTGATACCAGAGGATGTGTTTAAGCAAGTTAAATGGATAGAGGACAGTATTACAGAAATAAATATTATCGTAAATCGTATACTTACTTTTATGCTTGTATGGGCTGTTACAGCGTTGGGATATAAAGTGTATTTGCGTTGGCGGAATAAAATCAAAATAAAAGGGAATAATTATAAAATTATAGTAGAATACGGAGATTTACTCAAAACTAAAAAATGTAAAAGAGTAATAAATTTTGATGAATGTTTTTCAACACATGTGGGTACTGCTCCTGCTGATATAAAAGAAACTTCGATTTGTGGGCAATATTTAACGGCTCATCCTAATCTGAATATTCAATCATTAATATCAAATTCGCAACTAAAGCCTCTTAGGAGTAGATCGAAATATCAAAGCAAAGAACGATATGAATCAGGGAGAATAGTACCTAATGGGGATGACCTGTTGCTGGCATTTGCTAAACTAGATAAGAATGGATTAGGTAGATTCTTTACACGCAATGAGTATTTGGAATGTTTATCGGTATTATGGGAGGAAATAGATAAGTATTATGGGCAACAAGATGTGTGTATACCTATTTTGGGAGCGGGATTGACTCGTTTTGACGGAGGATCAGGTGCATCTATTCCACAACAGGAATTACTTGATATGATAATTTGGTCGTATAAACTAAGTTCATATAAAATAAAATCACCTTATAAGTTACGTATTATATGTAAAAGAGATGAAGATTTTTCATTGGATAAAATTGATTCGCAAATATGAAGCGAATTAAACAGTGCCGATTGGGAGTTATAGCGTCCCCTGATCGGCTTTTTCTTGCTCTTTTCAGATAGTAAAATGTAAGTGTGCATGGTAGAATAGAGAATATATTTGAGAGTTTTTTTAAAACAAAGAAACGGAAAGAGGGAGATTGATAGTGATCGAAAGAGAACTATATATAAAAGTCTTGAATCTTTTACATGACGGGCAGCATTTGGCAAAAAAAATACAGATAATTAAAGAAAGGGATTTTCAAATAATTGGTGATGTCATAATAAAATCGATTCTCGAAGAAATTACAGAAGTTGATATTACGCAGTTAAAACAAATTGTTTGTATGAACTTACGCTATAGTCAGGAGCAATACTCAAGACTTTCTTATGAAGAATTGTGCGTATTGGTTTGTGAGCGTGTTATAGAGTTTAAGACATATCCAGCAGATGAATATACGAAAATTGAGGAAAACTATGATAAAATAAAAAATAAGTATTATTCTACTGTTGCAAAAATAGAAAGCGAGATATTGCGTATTGACAATCTAATAAAAATTGACAAGGAACATCCTCAATATTGTGGCAGTTTAATAAAAAAGCAAAATCAATTACAAGCAAGAAATAATGTAAACAAAAGCATTCTAAAGGATTTGAGAAAGATAGAAAATGAATACAATACACTGTTTGATTTAATTCAAGAAAATTATGTCTATCGAGAAATGCTTAAGTACGCAAAGGATAAAATAGAGGCGTTTTTTGAAGGGACTATTTTTTTAGATACTGAGGCTCCTTATTTTTCACTGAGAAAAATAGCAATCGAAGTGGCACAAGAAGATGTAGAGGATTTAAAGAACTATAAAAGTAATTTTGAAAGTTATGACACATGTTTGAAATCTTGGGAAAATGCGGTGCAATCCATATATAAGCCTTTCTTTATGATTAAGATGCGAAAGTTTATAGATGATATAGAAGAGTTTTATTATCAGAATGCTAATGGTGCATATTGGAATAAATCAGAAGAATTGATTGAGATATGTAATGAAAAAAGATCAAAGATTTTAGATAGTGATCAATGGATAAATTTGAAAGCACGAGATGTGAATAAGTATGTGCAAGAATTAGAAAAACATATTTCCGAGCATCAGGTGTTAGATTATTTAAGGCAGAAAACAGATGGTTTGTATTGTTTACAAGATCGGAAGAATATCTTAAATACGATTATTGATTCATTTGAACATCGAAATTATATTGTTTTTATGAATTTAGTTGTCATCCAAATTGAAGGTTTATTTTACGATATGTGTGTGGACGCCAATATTCAGAATCGTTTGGATGGAAAATTTGATTTGTTTGAGAAAGATGATCTGAAAAGTAAAATGGAAAAGAATGATACAAGTATGGGATTAGAAGAGGCAGCACTATACTTTAAGTTTTACTTTAATAGCATGATTCGTAATAAAGTAGCTCATGGAAGAAATTGTTTTAAAGAAGAAGAGTATGAAAGAATTTCTTTTGAGTTGTTATTGGATCTTCAGTATGTAATACACTTATTGGAAAAACACTCAGACACAAATGAAGCGGTTGAGTATATTAAAAATACTGTAAGATGGCTTGAATTTTCCTTTAGCGGTCGTTGTACAGCGGAACAAATCCATGAAAAATTATTAAATTCATTAAATGGCAATGTCCTTAAACGCAGGAATAATATTATTGGATATGTCGATTCTCACCAGGAGTTATATTGGATATTCAATCCGTATTATGAAGCGGCATACCAATATGCCGGGGTAATTGAATTACGTGACAAATTAAGAGAATACTTGACGAATGAAAATTTTTGGGAGTATGTTCTAAAATACATTCAATCATATGATGAGCAGAAAGTACCACATGTTAAACTTAGGCAGGAATTTAAATCTAGAGTGAGGGCAATGCAGGAATATATTGCAAAGAATAAAAGGCAGACATTACCATTGGTAAGTGAAGTGAACAAAATAATGGAAAATATGCAACTGGAAGATGCGGTTTGATCTATGTGTTTGAAACTGGAAAAATCCCCCCTATGAGGGAAAAAACCTTTTCGTAAAAGGTGACGGTTTCGTTATTTAGTATAAGAAGAATCTATCACCGCATGTGGAGACTTGCGTCTTGTTAGGTAGGAAAAAACCGGCTGAAAAACAAATGTAGAATTTTGAAGAGGATAGACTTGACAAACTATCCCCTCTGTTGTCTAAAATATAAGAAAGACACTTTGATCAATGTAAGGGTTATATAGTATCATCAAAGGGCCGGACATTAAAAAGATGGAATTTGGCAGAAATACTCTGTTTGAGTTCAATTGTTTATATTGCTTTTTCTTGTTTAAAGTGGATATTAAAAAAATAGATAAAAGAAGTTTTCTTTTTCATGACTGCAATGGCCTTTCAACCGTTGTAGTCTTTTTTTTGCTGCTTTTTACCGGAATCCGATTAGAGTCTGCAGTGCTTAGAAGAAGCCGTGCCCCGCCTTTTTAGTCTGGATGCAAAGAGACTAAGGAAAGGAGAAAAAAAGTGGGATACAATCATGGAAAAGCAGAACGAAAATGGCAGATCTGGAAAGAAAAAGAAGAAAAGCTCATGCGGGAGAACGGCGTTGATGAAGAGATCATAGCAGAAATCCGTGCGTATGACCGTATAGAGTTTAATTCTGACAGGCGCTTTTATGTGCATTCTAATGAAATGGCAGAGTACATAGAAAATACGGCAGGAAAGGAACAGGATATTGAGGTTATAACTGTTCTGGATCTTCTCAATGAGATCGAGAGCAGAAATTTATATTATGAACTGCTTGCGCTGGATCAGAGTGTGCTGCAAATTCTTTTGCTGAAAATTCAGGGATATTCTACAAGGGAGATCGCACAGCTTACGCAGCTGTCGGAAGACGCCGTGTATCAGAGGATGCACCGGCTGAAGAAGAAACTGCAGCCTTTTAAGGATCAAAGAGGATAATATCACTTTTTAAAAAGGAAACGGGCGGGAGAAGAGGATATTTTCTTCTGCCTGTTGTCCTCTTGGGGAAAAGATTATTTTTTCGAATGATCAAGAAATTAATATTTTAGAAACATAAGAGAAACATGAAATTAACAATGGAGAGTTATTTTCTTACTGTCAAATGAAACAAGGAAAATGAATAGAAAGGTGAATCGAAAATGGCGAAATCAAAATTAGTGCAGACAAACGAAAAAATTTGTTATCTAATGCAGTCAAATTTACAGAACCAGGGGGAGTCATTACAGTTCGTCAGGCGTTCAACGAGAATTGCGTAACGGTTTCTGTATCGGATACAGGCTGCGGTATAAGCAAAAAGAGCCTGCAGCACATTTTTGATAAGTTTTATCAGGGAGATACTTCTCATTCAAAAGAAGGAAATGGTCTCGGCCTTGCTCTCGTAAAGAGAGTGCTGGAGCTTATGGACGGCGACATCCAGGTGATAAGCGAAGAGGGGAAGGGAAGTACCTTTACAGTAACGCTGCCAGCAGCAAAGCTGGAATAAAGAAGCAGGAGGGATCGTATTATGCAGACAAACGAAGTCCGGCAGAAACAATTTGTAGGCTATGAATACAAAGAGCTGACTGCAGAAAGCAGCCAGGCATCGTTTTTAATAGATGGGTATGAAAATTTCGGTTGGGAGTTGGATGAAAATCTGCCGGAACGAAGTTCCGCTAAATATACAGCAGGCAAAAAAGCTGTGATCCGGCTGAAACGAAACCGAAAAATCGTCAATAAGGCAGAGCTTACCAGATTACAGAGAAATTTCGAAGCATGCGTGGAGGACATAAAATCATTAGAAAAGAGCAGAACATCACAGGCAACGGCATATGCGCTTATACTGGCCGTAATAGGCACAGTCTTTATGGGAGGTTCCACCTTTGCAGTGACAGCACAGCCGCCTCACATTGCTTTGTGTATCGTTCTTGCGGTGCCGGGATTTCTCGGATGGATATTTCCGTATTTCCTTTACCGGAGAATATTGCGGAAGCGAACAGAAGAAGTAGCGCCGCTGATAGAAGAGAAATATGAAGAAATTTATGAATTATGCGAAAAAGGGAACAGACTGTTAGTTTAAAGAAACGCCATCCTGCATCTGCGAGATGGCGTTTTATAGTTGAGATGTGGAAGAATCAGAAGAAAGAGAATAATTAACAGCAGCATGACAACAATAGTAAGAAAGAGCAGAAAGTACAAATGATCATTCGAACATTTGTACTTTTTTTGCCGTTAGTCCTATATACTTTTACCGGTATATTTGCTATAATGTGCGAAGAGACAGAGAGGATAAAAAGAAGACGATTAACGATAGGCATTTTGGAAGTTGCCAGTTCGGGGAAAATGCCTACAATGGCAAACATTATTTTGTAACTGAAAACCAACCCTTATTATGACTCATAAAAAACTCTGGCAGTGCAGCCTTACGGCAAGTTTAAGGAATTTTTCTGAACAACGTTGTAGTATTGAATTTAAAGGTGAAGAATATGAAAAAGAAAAAAGAAATATCTATAGTGCGTTCTTCGGCAGCAGAGTATTTGACGTTTATTACTGCTACAGGAGAAAGCGATGTTAATGCTATATATTTTGACGAAAATGTTTGGCTGACCCAGAAAATGATGGGGCTTCTTTATAATGTGGAAACTCACACGATTAATTATCATCTGAAGAAGATATTTGCTGATGAAGAATTAGATGAGAATTCAGTTATTTGAAAATTTCGAATAACTGCTTCAGATGGGAAGAGCTATAACACAAATCATTATAATTTAAAAGCAATTATTGCTGTGGGAAATAAGGTCGATTCTCCGAGAGCGGTTCAGTTCCGAAAATGGGCGAATGGAATTATAGAAGAATTCACGATAAAAGGCTATATGATTGGTAATGTGTCTTTCAATTTTAAGAATAATAGTGGACAGTTTGTTATTGGTAGTGGTGATTACGAATTCTGTACAAGATGGAGTGAATGTGGAGCAAAATCCATATATGGATATAAAGATGGGGGTAGTTTGATTGGATTTAATGATGAAATCTTTGAATTACCTCAAAATAAAGATTTTACAAAATTTGATTTTACTAGCAGAACAAGAGAAGTAAAGATTGGAGAAGTGTTGATTTGGATGAATAACAAGGGGAAATTTGCAGCGACCCAAATTACCGACATTGCGGTAAAATCGCGTGGCGCTACAAGCGATAAATTATCTTTTGCTTACAAAATATATAAATAAAATTTTCAAATATGATATTTGATAAAGTTGAGTGTATAGTACGAGTTATCTTGTAAGTATATAACGTGAAAAAGACCAATACTTGCAAAGTGTTGGGGAATTAAAGCGTTATGAAAATGTTTATAACCAATAACCTTATTTGAAACAAGTATTAATGAATTATTAGGGGAATTTGTATGGATCATTTTAAATTAGTATCAGAATACAAACCTACCGGAGATCAGCCGCAGGCGATTGAGAAGCTGGTCAAAGGTTTTAAAGAAGGAAATCAATGTGAGACTCTTTTGGGAGTCACCGGCTCCGGTAAGACGTTTACAATGGCAAACGTCATCCAGCAATTGAATAAACCGACACTGATCATTGCTCACAACAAAACTCTGGCGGCACAGCTCTACGGTGAGTTCAAGGAATTTTTCCCGAACAACGCCGTAGAGTATTTCGTCTCCTACTATGATTACTACCAGCCGGAAGCCTACGTGCCTTCTTCAGACACCTATATCGCCAAGGACTCCTCCATCAACGAGGAGATCGACAAGCTGCGCCTTTCGGCAACAGCTTCTCTGGCGGAGAGAAGAGATGTGATCGTAGTATCCAGCGTGTCCTGCATTTATGGTTTGGGTGAGCCGGAAAATTTTGAAAAAATGATGGTTTCTTTGCGCCCCGGCATGGAGAAGGACAGAGACGAAGTGCTCCGCCAGCTGATAGATATTCAATATGAAAGAAATGAGATAGATTTCAAGAGAGGAACCTTCCGGGTGCGGGGGGATGTATTGGAGATCATTCCGGCCAATGAGGCGGAAACCGCTGTGAGAGTGGAGTTCTTCGGTGATGAAATTGACCGGATTACCCAGATTGATGTGCTGACAGGAGAGATAAAGGGCGAACTGGAACATGCTGCTATTTTCCCGGCGTCCCACTATGTCGTGCCTGCAGAACAGATCCGGCGGGCTGCGGATGCCATAGAAAAAGAGCTGGAAGAGCGGGTGCAGTATTTTAAATCAGAAGATAAGCTGCTGGAGGCACAAAGGATTGCAGAGAGGACCAATTTTGATATTGAAATGCTTAAGGAGACGGGATTTTGTTCCGGGATTGAAAACTATTCCAGGCATTTGTCGGGGCTTGCTCCGGGACAGCCTCCTTATACTTTGATGGATTTCTTTAAGGACGACTTCCTTATCATTATTGATGAGTCACATAAGACAATCCCGCAGATCGGGGCAATGTATCACGGAGATCAGTCCCGTAAGACAACCCTTGTGGATTATGGATTCCGTCTGCCTTCTGCCAAGGACAACAGACCTTTAAGCTTTTCAGAGTTTGAGGACCGGATCGACCAGATCATGTTTGTGTCGGCAACTCCGGGAACATATGAGGCGGAACATGAGCTGCTTCGGGCGGAACAGGTGATACGGCCAACAGGACTTCTGGATCCGGAAGTGGAAATTCGCCCGGTAGAGGGGCAGATCGATGATCTTGTGGCAGAAGTGAAGAAGGAGACGGAAAAGAAAAACAAGATTTTAATTACCACACTTACGAAACGCATGGCGGAAGATCTGACAGATTATATGAAAGAACTGGGAATCCGTGTCCGCTATCTGCACTCGGATATTGATACGCTGGAGCGGACGGAAATTGTGAGGGACATGCGTTTGGACGTATTTGACGTGCTGGTAGGAATCAACCTTTTAAGAGAAGGTCTTGACATCCCGGAGATTACGCTGGTTGCTATCCTCGATGCGGACAAGGAAGGGTTCCTGCGTTCAGAGACTTCTCTGATCCAGACCATAGGACGTGCCGCACGAAACGCGGAAGGACACGTGATCATGTATGCGGATACAGTGACAGACTCTATGAGACAGGCCATTGATGAGACTATGAGGCGCCGCCAGATTCAGATGGCTTACAATGAAGAACACGGTATTACGCCGACAACAATCCAGAAATCAGTCCGCGATCTGATCAGTATTTCCAAGAAAGTAGCGGCAGAAGAAATGCGCATGGAGAAAGATCCGGAGTCCATGAGCCGGAAAGAGCTGGAGAAACTGATCGCTGATGTGACAAAACAGATGAGAAAAGCTGCGTCCGAACTTAATTTCGAGGCAGCGGCTGAACTTCGTGATAAGATGACAGAATTGAAAAAGCAGCTGGATGACATAGCTGAAGATTAAGAAGGAGCATAAAATGGCAGCAGAGAAAACAAACAGACAATACATTAAAATCAGAGGTGCCAATGAGCATAATCTGAAAAATATAGATCTGGACATTCCGCGAAATGAGCTGGTGGTTCTTACCGGACTGTCCGGCTCGGGAAAATCTTCCCTGGCTTTTGATACGATTTATGCGGAAGGTCAGAGAAGATATATGGAATCCCTTTCGTCCTATGCGAGACAGTTTTTAGGACAGATGGAAAAACCGGATGTGGAAAGTATTGAAGGGCTTTCTCCGGCCATATCTATCGATCAGAAATCGACAAACCGGAATCCAAGATCCACAGTGGGAACTGTGACAGAGATTTATGATTATTTCCGTCTCCTCTATGCAAGGATCGGGATTCCCCACTGTCCAAAGTGCGGGAGAGAGATCAAAAAGCAGACAGTGGATCAGATGGTGGATCAGATCATGGCTCTTCCGGAGCGTACAAAGATCCAGCTTCTGGCGCCGGTAGTGCGGGGGAGAAAAGGAACCCATGCAAAGCTTTTTGAGAGAGCGAAAAAGAGCGGGTATGTCCGTGTGAGAGTAGATGGAAATTTGTATGAACTTTCCGAGGAAATTTCACTGGATAAAAATATCAAACATAATATCGAAATTATTGTAGACCGCCTTGTGGTACGGCCCGGGATTGAAAAGCGTCTGACAGATTCTGTAGAAAATGTTCTTCACCTGGCTGAAGGACTTCTGGTAGTAGATGTTATTGGCGGAGAACCCATCAATTTCAGCCAGAGTTTTGCCTGCCCGGATTGTGGGATCAGTATTGATGAGATTGAACCCAGAAGCTTTTCGTTCAACAATCCTTTTGGCGCCTGCCCGGAATGTTATGGACTTGGGTACAAAATGGAATTTGATGAAGATCTTATGATACCGGATAAGAATTTAAGTATTGACGAAGGGGCTATTGTTGTACTTGGATGGCAGTCCTGTACCGACAAAGGAAGTTATACAAGAGCGATCCTGGAAGCTCTGGCAAAGGAATATGATTTTTCCCTTGCCACGCCTTTTAAGGATTATCCAAAGAAAATACATGACATTCTCATTTATGGTACAAACGGGAAGGAAGTAAAAGTTCATTACCGCGGACAGCGGGGAGAGGGGATTTATGATGTGGCATTTGAAGGCCTGATACGGAGCGTGGAACGGCGGTACCGGGAAACTTCTTCCGAGATTACAAAGGCTGAATATGAGACATTTATGCGGATTACTCCCTGTCATGAGTGTAAAGGGCAGAGATTAAAAAAGGAATCGCTTGCAGTGACGGTGGGAAATAAAAACATTGCGGAGATCACAGCCTTTTCTGTGGAAAAGCTTCAGCATTTTCTGAAAGAACTGGAGCTGACTCATCAACAGATGCTGATCGGCGGACAGATCCTGAAGGAAATCCAGGCCAGGATACAGTTCTTGATGGATGTGGGACTGGATTATCTGACGCTCTCCAGGGCGACAGGCTCGCTTTCCGGAGGAGAAGCGCAGCGGATCCGTCTTGCCACACAGATCGGTTCCGGTCTGGTAGGCGTAGCTTATATTTTGGATGAGCCCAGTATCGGTCTTCATCAAAGGGACAATGACAAGCTGCTTGCCACACTGAAGCATCTGCGGGATCTTGGAAATTCCGTTATTGTGGTAGAGCATGATGAAGATACCATGCTGGAAGCGGATCATATTGTAGATATCGGTCCGGGAGCTGGAGAGCACGGCGGAGAAGTGGTGGCACAGGGAACCGCAAAAGAAATTATGAGGAATAAAAATTCCATAACCGGTGCATATTTAAGTGGTAGGATGAAAATTCCAGTACCGGAAGAGCGGAAAACGCCCACCGGATGGCTGAAGGTGATCGGTGCGCAGGAAAATAATCTGAAGAATATCGACGTAGATATTCCGCTGGGAGTTATGACATGTGTTACCGGTGTGTCCGGATCCGGGAAAAGTTCGCTTGTAAATGAAATCCTGTATAAGCGTCTGGCAAAGGAGCTGAACCGTGCAAGGACCATTCCGGGAAAACACAAAGAAATCCAGGGAATAGATCAGCTTGATAAAGTGATCGCGATCGATCAGTCTCCCATCGGCCGTACGCCAAGATCCAATCCGGCTACCTATACAGGAGTTTTTGATCTGATCAGGGATCTTTTTGCAGCAACTCCGGATGCAAAAGCCAGAGGATACAAAAAAGGAAGATTCAGTTTTAACGTAAAGGGCGGACGATGTGAAGCCTGCAGCGGCGACGGTATTTTGAAGATAGAGATGCATTTTCTTCCGGATGTCTATGTCCCCTGTGAGGTCTGCGGGGGAAAGCGCTATAACAGAGAGACGCTTGAGGTACGCTATAAGGGAAAAAATATTTATGATGTACTGAATATGACAGTGGAGGAGGCGCTGGAATTTTTTGAACATGTGCCGAGTATCCGACGGAAAATGGAAACACTGTATGATGTGGGACTTTCCTATATTCGGCTGGGACAGCCATCCACAACACTTTCCGGAGGAGAGGCACAGAGAATCAAGCTGGCGGCAGAGCTGAGCAAGCGGAGCACGGGAAAGACGATCTATATCTTGGATGAGCCAACGACAGGACTTCATTTTGCAGATGTGCATAAGCTGACAGAAATTTTGAGAAGGCTGGCTTCTGACGGAAATACGGTTCTGGTTATTGAGCATAATCTGGATGTTATTAAGACAGCGGATTATATTATCGATATCGGACCGGAAGGAGGAGACGGCGGGGGTACGGTCGTTGCATCCGGTACGCCGGAAGAAATAGCCCAAAATCCGGCGTCCTACACTGGCAAATATATTGATATGATGCTGAGAAAATAGGCGAAAAAAAACTCTTTCCATTTTGAGAAAATTTGATTATAATGGTAAATGCCCATAGAGGGTGTATATTATCCGTGAATGAGGGATAATCAAACAAAAGATGTATGAGGGACGAAATGACATAAATAACTCAAATGAAAGGGGAATTTAAAGATGTCAGTAGATATCGGAATTGATTTAGGGACAGCGAGCGTCCTCGTATATGTAAAAGGTAAGGGCGTTATTTTAAAGGAGCCATCTGTCGTTGCATTTGACAGAGATACAAATGCCATTAAGGCGATTGGAGAAGAAGCAAGACTTATGCTTGGGAGAACTCCGGGAAATATTGTGGCAGTTCGGCCGCTGCGGCAGGGAGTGATCTCGGATTATACAGTTACCGAAAAAATGATCAAATATTTTGTGCAGAAAGCCATGGGGCGCCGCACATTTAAGAAGCCGAGAATCAGTATCTGTGTGCCCAGCGGGGTGACAGAAGTAGAGAAGAAAGCGGTGGAAGAGGCAACCTATGCTGCAGGCGCAAGAGAAGTTCTGCTGATCGAGGAGCCGGTTGCAGCGGCCATCGGCGCCGGAATTGATATTTCCAAGCCGTGTGGAAATATGATCGTTGATATCGGAGGCGGGACATCGGATATTGCTGTGATCTCTCTTGGAGGAACAGTAGTCAATACCTCCATAAAGATTGCAGGAGATGATTTTGACGAAGCAATTGTCCGCTATATGAGAAAGAAACATAATCTTCTGATCGGTGAGAGAACTGCAGAAGATATTAAGATCAAAATTGGTACAACCTATCCTCTGGTGGAGGAAGAGTCTATGGAGGTGAGAGGAAGGAACCTTGTTACCGGACTTCCAAAGACAGTGACCGTAACTTCATCAGAAACAGAGGAGGCACTTCGCGAAACGACGAGCCAGATTGTAGAGGCTGTTATCAGTGTGCTGGAACGTACTCCTCCGGAACTGTCAGCTGATATTCTTGACAGGGGGATCGTTCTGACCGGCGGCGGAGCTATGCTGCGGGGGCTGGAAGAGTTGATCGAAGAGCGTACCGGTATCAATACGATGACAGCGGAAGATCCGATGAAAGTAGTGGCTATCGGTACCGGACAGTTTGTGGAATTTTTGAGCGGGCGAAAAGAACTGTAAGAGATTTCAGAAAGATGAATTTCAGGAAAGCGATCCTGAAAAGAGAGTTAAATTGCCGGCGGAAGGCATTTCCGGCGGCTTTTTTTCCATTTGGTGCAATCCTGGCGAAAGGAAGATGAAAGAGGATATATGGAGGAGATAAAAGGATACGTGGAGCACATTGTCTTCCGGAATGAGGATAATGGATATACGGTATTCAATTTGAATAATGAGGACGGAGATCTGACATGTGTGGGAACATTTCCTTACATCGGAGAAGGAGAGCTTCTGAAGCTGACAGGAGAATATGTGCTGCATTCCCTGTACGGCATGCAGCTGCAGGTAAAAACTTCGGAAGTCTGCGAAATGGAAGATCTCATTTCCATTGAGCGTTATCTGGGATCCGGAGCCATCAAAGGGCTGGGTGCAGCTCTGGCGGGAAGGATTGTGAGAAAATTTAAGGAAGATACCTTTCGCATTATTGAAGAAGAGCCGGAAAGGCTGGCAGAGGTAAAAGGGATCAGTGAGAGAAAAGCAAGAGAAATTGCACAGCAGGTAGAGGAAAAGAAGGACATGAGACAGGCGATGATCTATCTGCAGAAATATGGAATTTCCACTTCTCTTGCGGCAAAGATCTATCAATATTACGGGAATCGCATTTACCGGGTTATGGAGGAAAATCCTTATCAGATGGCAGATGATATTTCCGGCGTGGGATTTAAAACGGCGGATGAGATCGCACGGAAAATAGGTATCCATACAGATTCGGATTACCGGATACGGAGCGGTATTTTTTATACGCTTCTTCAGAGCGTGGCAGAGGGACATGTCTATTTGCCGGAACAGGTGCTTCTAAGACGCGCAGGGGATCTTCTGGAAGTAGAGATTCAGCATATTGAGAAATACCTTATGGATCTGGCAATGGAGAGAAAGATTGTGCTGAAGGAAGGGGAAAATGATAGAAGAGTATACCCGTCTAATTACTATTACATGGAACTGAATACGGCAAAGATGCTCCATGATCTGAATATCAGCAGCGACATTTCAGAGGCGGCGGTACTCCGTCGCCTGCAGGCGATTGAAAAAAATATGGACATGCCGCTGGATGAACGCCAGAGGACGGCTGTGGTGGAGGCGGTAAGAAGGGGAGTGTTCATTCTGACCGGCGGACCCGGAACAGGAAAAACCACTACCATCAATGCTATGATCCGCTATTTTGAAAGTGAAGGGCTGGATATCTGTCTGGCAGCGCCCACGGGGCGGGCGGCCAAGAGAATGACTGAAACAACAGGATGCGAAGCCCAGACGATCCATCGCCTGCTGGAAGTAGCAGGAGCGCCGGAAGAGGATGGTCCTTCCGGCGGTTTTCAGAGAAATGAGGAAAATCCTTTGGAGGCGGACGTCATTATTATCGATGAAATGTCCATGGTGGATCTCCCTTTGATGCATGCCCTTCTGCGTGCTGTAAGTGTGGGTACAAGGCTTGTTCTTGTGGGAGACGCGAACCAGCTGCCCTCTGTGGGGCCTGGAAGTGTGCTGAAAGACATGCTGGCTTCCCATTGCTTTTCTGTAGTTATGCTGACGAAGATCTTCCGTCAGGCTCAGGAGAGCGATATTGTAGTAAATGCTCATAAGATCAACCGGGGCGAAGCCGTCATCCTGGACAATAAAAGCAGAGATTTCTTCTTTTTGAAACGTCAGGATGCCAATACCATCATCAGTGTACTTCTGACTCTGATCCAGAAGAAGCTGCCTGGGTATGTACAGGCGGAGCCTTATGACATACAGGTATTGACGCCTATGAGAAAGGGGCTCCTTGGGGTGGAGCGTTTAAATCATATTCTTCAGGAATATCTCAATCCTCCGGCACCGTCCAAAGCGGAGAAAGAGTATGGAGAAAAAAAGTTTCGTACCGGCGATAAGGTGATGCAGATTAAAAACAACTATCAGCTGGAGTGGGAAATTACAACAAGATATGGTATGACGATAGATAAAGGTGTGGGAATATTTAACGGCGATATGGGAATTGTAAAAGAGATTAATTCCTATGAAGAGACTATGTCCGTAGAGTATGACGAACATCGTGTTGTTACATACCCTTTTGAAATGCTGGATGAGCTGGAGCTGGCTTATGCCATCACGATCCATAAATCCCAGGGAAGCGAGTATCCGGCAGTAGTGATGCCCCTTTTGTCAGGGCCGCGGCAGCTCTATAACAGGAATCTTCTGTATACGGCAGTGACAAGGGCGAAAAAGTGTGTGACGATTGTGGGAAGTGAGACTGTATTTCAGGATATGATACAGAATATCAGTGAGCAGAACAGAAATACAAGTCTTTCAGAGCGGATCCGTGAATTTTGCCAGTAAACAAAAATGAAGAAAATGTTAAAAAAGGCGGGGGAGAAGATACTGGATCTTCTCTATCCCCACACTTGTCCCTTTTGCGGCGAGGTGACAGAAAGAAGAATTTGCAGGACCTGTGCCAGAGAGGTGTGGTATATCCGGGAGCCGCGCTGTAAAAAATGTGGGAAGCCTATAAGGAGTGAAAGCAGCGAATACTGTTTTGACTGTCTCCATACCCGGCATTTTTATGAGAGAGGTCTTTCGCTTTGGAAACATGAAAAACAGGTAAGGACTTCCATCTACCGGTTTAAATATCAGAATAGAAGGATATACAGTCAGTTTTACACAGAAGAACTGGCAAAAAAATTCGGGAAATATGTAGTTGGATGGCGGATTTCTCTTATTATTCCCATTCCATTGAGCAGAAAGCGGAAAAAGCAAAGAGGATTTAATCAGGCCGACCTCCTGGCGGAAGGGCTTTCACAGTTACTTGGGATAACGGCGGATACGGTTCATCTGCAGCGGACGGTTGATACGATTCCGCAGAAAGAACTTGGGAATCGGGAGCGGCGGGAAAATTTGAAAAATGCTTTTTGGTGGACCGGAAAGGAGCTTTCCGGAAGGAATGTGCTTCTGGTGGATGATATTTACACTACCGGAAATACGATAGACAGCGCCGCCATAAGCCTGAAAAAGGCCGGAGCTGAAAAAGTCTACTTTTTAACTATAAGTATTGGACAAGGATACTGAGATTTGATATACTGAGAATAATGAGTAAATCTGTGACTATGGTTCTCTTTGAGGTGAAATATGTTAGATAAACGAAAAGTCAGATTGATGACAAAACTTGCGCTGTATGAACAAAAGGAAGGCAGAGAAGATATGAAGATCAGCGCATATTATAAAAAGGACTACATAAGTATGAAAACGGTTGCAACAATTTTGTGGACAACAGTGGGATATGGATGCGTTATTCTATTGATTGGTCTGGCAGCAATGAACAGTTTGCTGGAAAATCTGACGTTGACTACAATGTTGGTGCTTGCGGCAGTAGCTGTTGTGGCTTATGTGGCGGCCCTTATTGTGACAATTCTTGTGACAAGAAAGATTTCAAGCGGAAAACACCGGGATGCCCGGATGCGTATGAAAAGGTATAACCACGGACTGATCCGCTTATTGAAGATATATGAAAAGGAGAACAAAGAATAATGGACAATTTATATGTGTTGCGAGGAGAGATACAGCAGTTTTATGCTAAAAATTCCAAATATATCAATAAAGCGCTTCAGTTTATTGTTGCTTTACTGACGTTCTATATGATCAATCATAATATGGGATTTATGAAATTGCTCTCTAATCCTCTGATTACATTAGGACTTTCTGTGATCTGTGCATTTTTGCCAATGATCGTGACTGTTCTTGCAGCAGCGGTGTTGACTCTGGTACAGATGACAGCAGTGTCAGTGGGAATCATGGCTGTTACAGCAGTTATCTTTTTGATCATGTTCATTTTTTATCTTCGGTTCAGTCCCAAGACGGCTTTGGTGGTGCTTCTGACGCCGCTGGCATTTATGCTGAAAATTCCTTATGTGATCCCGATAGCCTTTGGCCTTGTAGGGACTCCGGTATATGCAGTTCCGATCATATTCGGAACAATTGTATTTTATATGACCGATTACCTGAAGGAAGCGGCCTCTTCTCTGAAAGGAGAAGGAGCGGCAGGAATGATCTCACAGGTAACTTCCTATGCACAGCAGGTATTTCAAAATAAAGAAATGATCGTGTCTGTGTTTGCTTTTATTATTGTTTTGCTGCTTGTGTATACCGTGCGCCGGATGGCGATTAATTATGCCTGGAAAACTGCTGTGGCAGCCGGTGCTGTTGCCGGTATTGCGATTGTATTTGCGGGAAGCATGATGTTGGGTGTAAAAGTGTCATATCTGGAATTGATTCTTGGAAATATTGCAGCTGTTATTGTAGGGCTTGTTTTGGAATTTCTGTTCTTTTCTGTGGATTATTCCAGATGTGAGAGTGTACAGTATGAAGACGATGAATATTATTACTACGTCAAGGCGGTTCCTAAGATTGTGGTAAGTGCGCCGGAAAAAACAGTTAAGCGCATTAATAAGAGGGGAGAAAGCCAGGAAACAGAAATTATCGATACGGAAGAAATCCGGAAAAAGAATGCCCGGGAACAAAGCGTCCGGGAACCAGGAGAGGCGGTTCCGGAGAAAAGGAAACGTGCGCCTAAGAAAAAGAGCAGTAAGATTGAGGGGAATACAGAACATCTTCTGCTAACGAAGGTTCTCCGGGAGGAGCTGAATCTGGATAATGATGATAACGAAAAATAGAGATCTGATTCCGCCAGATTAAAAAGATAGGGGGTGAAAGAATGGAAGCAAGGATCACACAGTTTTTTGACAGATACATAAAAGGCTCTTATTTTCCGGAAATGCATATTACAGATATTATTGAAATTATTATTATTGCGTTTCTTGTTTATCAGCTGATGATCTGGATCAAAAACACGAAAGCTTGGATGCTGCTGAAGGGAATTGTGGTTCTTGGTGTATTCATTCTTTTGGCGTTTGTCTTTCAGATGCATACGATATTATGGCTGGCGAAAAATTCACTTACTGTTCTTGCAACTGTCATCATAGTAGTGTTTCAGCCGGAGCTGCGCCGCGCGTTGGAAAAATTGGGAGAGAGAAAATTTATTGCGGCAGTTGTACCTTTTGAAAGCGCAAAGGATAAGGGCAGATTCAGTGAGGCGACAATTGATGGAATTGTGGAAGCTTCCTATATTATGGGGCGGGCTAAGACAGGCGCCCTGATTGTTGTGGAGCAGGCGATCAAACTGACGGAGTATGAAAGTACCGGGATTCGAATGGACTGTATTGTATCAAGCCAGGTCCTTGTCAATATTTTTGAACACAACACTCCGCTTCATGACGGTGCTATTATTATAAGAAATGATCGAATTGTTTCAGCAACGTGCTATCTGCCTTTATCGGATAATATGGGACTTAGTAAGGATCTCGGAACAAGGCACCGGGCTGCAGTAGGCATGAGTGAAGTGAGTGATGCGCTGATCATTGTTGTGTCAGAAGAGACAGGATATGTTTCCGTAGCCCAGGGAGGAAGACTGGACAGAAATATTTCGAAGGAAAAACTTCGGGAGTATCTTGAAGATATACAGAATAAAAAAAGCGAGTCACGCAGTGTACTGGCAAAATGGAAAGGAAGGCTGAGTCATGAAAAAAAGTCTGATGAATAATCTTGGCCTGAAGCTGCTTGCCTTTCTGTTTGCACTGCTGCTATGGTTGATTGTAGTGAATATCGACAATCCGATCACCGATGCGACATTCGATGGCATACCGGTTACTGTGGAACATCCGGAAATTATCACGCAGGATCAAAAGTCGTATCAGATCATTGAAAATACAGATAAGATCAGTGTGACGGTATATGCAAAGCGCTCGGAGCTGGAAAAAATAAAAGCGGAAGATATCGTTGCAACAGCTGATATGAAGGAACTGTATCTGGAGTCACAAGTACCGATCCAGATTGAGATTCCGGGATTTGATATTGACAGTGCTTCTGCAAATCCGAGAAATCTTCAGGTAAAGATAGAAAATAATAAGAGTAATACCTTCCCTATCAGCGTTACTACAACAGGAACAGTCAGAGACGGCTATGTTCTCGGCGGCGTGCAGGCTGATCCTGAGAGAATTAATGTAAATGGTCCGGAATCTGTTATAGACAGTATAAGCCGTGTTGTGGCAGAGGTGGATATTACAGGATTGTCTCATGATACAACACTGGATGCATCTGTTGTCTATTATGATTCGGACAACAGTGAGATCAATCCGGAGCAGATCGGCAATAATCTGGGTACGACAGGCGTAAAAGTTCATGTAACATTGTATCAGACGGCAAGTATACCGGTAGAGGTGGATACTTCAGGCATTACTGCCGCATCAGGTTACTCTGTGGCCGATGTGACATGGACTCCGGAAGAAATACAAATTGCAGGGGAGCAGAGCGTATTGGAGGGAATAGAAAAAATTTCCATTCCTGCTGATGCTGTGAAGGCACAGGATATTTCACAGAGAACGGAACGGACGATAGATATTACCTCTTATCTTCCGGAAGGAACAAGACTTGTAGACGAGTCGGGAAATAATGTCCTTGTAACTATACGCGTAGAAAAAGACGGAACGAAAAGCTTTGATCTTCCGGTAGGCTCTATTACTGTGAATAATCTGGATGAGAACCTGACCCTGAATTACGGAGAGGGAGAAGATCTGGAAATCCATGTCAGGGGTCCGCAGGAAGTGCTGGATGGTCTTGATATATCAGAAATAAAAGCAAGTATTGATTTGAAAGATTATAAGAAAGCCGGAGAATATGAGCTGGGAGTTGATATTCCCCTTCCGGACGGATGTTCTCTGGAAAGCCAGATAAAGATTAAGATTACGCTGGAAGAAAAGGAATAATTCGGAGGTTTGGCACTATGGTAAGTAAAAAAGTGACAGTCAATAATCCTACAGGTCTTCACTTAAGGCCTGCGGGAATCTTCTGCAACGTTGCAGTGAAATTTGACTGTAAGATTTCATTTCAGCATGATACGACAACAGCAAATGCTAAAAGTGTGCTGAGTGTTCTTGGGGCATGCATTAAAAAGGGTGATGAAATTGAATTGATCTGCGAGGGACCGGATGAAGAGGAGGCTCTCGCAGCAATGGTACAGGCTGTGGAAGACGGCCTTGGAGAATAAAAAATGAATAAGATAAAAAAATGGCTGGATATTCGTTTCCTGAAATTCATGGTTGTAGGTGTAGTCAATACAGTTGTCGGAACAGCGGTTATGTTTGTTATGTACAATGTGTTTCACCAGAGCTATTGGATTTCTTCGGCATCAAATTATGTTGTGGGAAGTATACTCAGCTATTTTTTGAATAAGTATTTTACTTTTGAAAGTAAAAAGAAATCTTTGAGCCAGGTTTTGAAATTTGTACTGAATATCTCTCTCTGTTACCTGGTTGCATATGGCATTGCAAAACCTGCAGTTACATGGATGCTGCAGGGACAGCAGGGGGCGCTTCGGGACAATCTTGCAATGGTTGTCGGAATGGTGCTTTTTACGCTTTTGAACTATATTGGGCAAAGAGCGTATGTATTTAAGACAAATTAAAAGGAGCAAAAGAAAATGGGGAAAGCGACATTAGTGATTATGGCTGCCGGTATCGGCAGCAGATTCGGGGGAGGGATCAAGCAGCTGGAGCCTGTAGGTCCAAATGGAGAGATCATTATGGATTATTCCATATATGATGCAATGGAAGCTGGTTTTGATAAGGTTGTATTTGTCATCAGAAAAGATCTGGAAAAGGATTTTAAAGAAGTGATCGGCAACCGGATAGAAAAAAAGGTCAGCGTGAATTATGCATATCAGGAGATCGGCAATATTCCGGAAAGATTCAGCGGAAAATTTCCGGACCGGACAAAGCCGTGGGGTACCGGGCAGGCGATCCTGTGCTGTAAAGATGTTGTAAATGAACCATTTCTTGTCATCAATGCAGATGACTATTATGGAAAAGAAGCATACCAGGAAGCTTACAGATATCTGACAGATCAGAAAGAACGGGAAGGCCTTCACGCCTGCATGGTGGGATTTGTATTGAAAAATACGCTGAGTGAAAACGGGGGCGTTACACGGGGGATCTGCAGAGTAGACAACAATCGGATGCTTGCAGATATTGAAGAAACCCACAATATTGTTAAGACGTCTGACGGCGCTGAAGTACGGGGAGAAGGCAGCGCAAGAAAGATTGATGTAGAGTCAGAAGTTTCTATGAACATGTGGGGACTGACGCCGGATTTTCTTGATGTACTGGAAACTGGATTTGATGCCTTTCTGGATGAGCTGGAAGAAAATGAGCAGAAAAAAGAGTATTTGCTGCCAACGATCATCGGCGGACTGCTGAAAGAAGGAAAGATTCAGGTTGAAGTGCTGCAGTCAACGGACCGCTGGTTCGGAGTGACTTATAAGGAAGATAAGGAAGATGTGACAAGAGAGATCAGAAAGCTGATCGAGTCAGGTGCTTATTATAAGACCTGCTGATCAAAAAATATACTTTTATTGTGGGGTGAGATGTTGTGAAGAGGAAACAGATAACAGCGATTGTGCTCAGTGCCGTTTTGGCCTTCGGCACTGCAGGAACCAGTCTGGCGGCAGCGCCGGGCGGAGAATACCAGACAGCAGTTCTGGAAGAAGGACAGAGCAGCCAGGAAGTGACAGATGGAACCGGAGAAGAGACACAATTGCCAGGGGAAGGAGCCGGTGAAAACGACGGAACTGTAACAGAGCCTGGTCAGACTCCGGCAGAAGGAGAAGATCAGGAACCGTCAGGGTCTGATGAAACTGCAAATCCCGGCAATCCTTCAGGAGAGGAAGGAACAGAACAACCGGGAGATTCCCAGGATCAGGGTGAGTCCGGAGAAACCGGAGACGAAGGAAATACAGGCGAAAGCGGAAATCCGGAAGATCCCGGAGAAGTAGAAGAGCCGACAGCCCCGGTACTTATGTATCGTGCACATGTGCAGAGCTACGGCTGGAATGAATGGGTCGAGAATCAAGAAGATACATGGATCGGAACAGAAGGCGAGGCAAAACGTCTGGAAGCGCTGGAACTTAAAATTGACGGTGCAGAGGGCGAGGATGGAATTGAGTACCGTGCCCACGTGCAGAGCTATGGCTGGCAGGACTGGAAGAAGAACGGAGAGACTGCCGGAACAACTGGCCAGACTAAGAGACTGGAAGCTGTTCAGATCCGTCTGACAGGTACATTGGCAGAAAAGTATGATATTTACTACCGTACTCATGTAGAGAGTTATGGATGGCTCAACTGGACAAGCAATGGTGAAAAGTCAGGAAGTCTGGGCTATGCAAAACGCCTGGAGGCCATTGAGATCCGTCTCGTGGAAAAAGGCGGAGCAGCGCCGGAAGGTGAAGGTGACAGTTACAAGTATCCTGTTATTTCTTATAATGCTCATTCCCAGTCCATCGGCTGGCAGGGCGAAAGATTTAACGGACAGCAGGCCGGAGTAACTGGTCAGGCTAAAAGAATGGAAGCCATTAAGATCAAACTGCCGGACAGTGAATACAAAGGCGGAATCGAATACCAGACTCACGTGCAGTCTATTGGCTGGCAGGGGTGGAAGAAAGATGGTGAACTTGCCGGAACAACCGGTCAGGCGAAACGCCTTGAGGCCATTCAGATCCGTCTGACAGGAGATATGGCAGATTATTACGACATTTATTACCGCGCCCATGTACAGAGTTATGGCTGGCTTGGCTGGACAAGCAATGGGGAGAAAGCCGGAAGTGCCGGATATGGAAAGCGTCTGGAAGCACTGGAGATCCGTCTTGTGAAAAAAGGTGATGAAGCACCTGAAATTGGCGGAGAGAGCTATAAATATCCATTGGTTTCTTATAGCGCACATTCTCAGTCTGTCGGCTGGCAGACGGCAAAATACGACAATGAAGTGGCTGGCGTAACCGGCCAGGCGAAACGTCTGGAAGCCATTAAGATCCAGATTCCGGACAATACATATGAAGGAAGTATTGAGTACCGTACCTTTGTACAGAGCTACGGATGGCAGGATTGGAAAAGAGACGGACAGATTGCCGGAACAACAGATCAGGCAAAACGGATGGAGGCTATCCAGATCCAATTGACTGGAGCGTTAAAAGACCACTACGATGTATATTACAGCGTTCATATGTCCAAGATCGGATGGATCAATTATGCATCTAACGGCGAGATCGCAGGAAGTACAGATTTGAGCAAACGGATTGAGGCAATCCGCATTCAGCTTGTAGAGAAAGGCGGGAAGGCGCCGGATACAAGCGGTCAAAAATATATTGAAGGGTACCAGGCAGCAGACTTTACCTATTCCGGAACTATACAGGGAAAAGGTGACAGCGGAGCAGTCCAGATGGGCGGAACATTGGGAACAACTGGCCAGGGAAAGAGACTGGAAAATATTACGCTGCATTTGAACCGGAGAACAGAAAACATGCCGGAAGGAGAGATTAGCTATGCTACGCATCTGTCCAGCCTGGGATGGCAGGAAGCTACCGGACTGGATACGGTAAACGGATGTACAGATGGTAAGTACGGTATGGAGGCGGTTAAAATTTCTCTGTCCGGCGACCTGGCAAAATACTATGATATCTATTACCGCGCTCATGTAGAGAAATACGGTTGGCTTGGCTGGGCGAAAAACGGACAGGCAGCTGGTACGACCGACATTGGTTACCGTCTGGAAGCACTGCAGATCAGACTGGTGTCCAAGGATGCCAATGCGCCGGGACCAAACAGCAATTACTATACGAATATGAAAAAGCGGAGATATCAAAATCCGAGTCAGTATTATCAGATTAAGGATTCCATCACCCTCACCGGAGGAGGATATAATCTTTCCTACGGCTTTGAAGGGGTAAAGGTAATGCAGGTTATCCGGAAGCTTGGCCTTGGAAGCGGAATCGGCATGGGCGGAGCTTTTTACGGAACCAATGTGCAGAATGCCGTCCGCAATTTCCAGAGGAAAAATGGTTTGAGCCAGACCGGAAATGTGGATCTTCTGACCTGGCTGAAGCTTGGATTTAACCAGGTACAGTGGGAACAGTGGGGCGCGTATGTAAGTCCTATGAAGGTGAATCGAGACAGTACGAGATCTGACCATATTGAGGCGATGATCAGCACCGCTTATTCTTACATGGGAACAGCCTATGTGATCGGAGCATCCGGCCCTCCGGGAACCGGAATCGACTGCAGTGGACTTGTGATGCAGGCTCTTTATGGAGCCGGACTTGATATTTCTCCTATCAATCCGGTAAGACACGCTCACCCGGGTTATGAGTATGAGTCGAGAAATATGTGGGCATCACCGAAGTTTAAGCATGTACCATATAGTCAGAGACAGAGGGGCGATCTGATCTTCTATCAGAACAGCTCCGGAGTAGTGATCCATGTAGCGATCTATCTTGGAAACAATCAGGTAATCGAATCCTGGCCGAATCAGGTTGTAGTATGGCCGGTACAAAACGGACAGAGATCGAATATCAAAGGAGTCGTAAGACCTTTTGTATAGAAAACCGTGGAAAATAAAGGATAGCAGGGGCATTTCCTTGCTATCCTTTATTTTTATATGGTATAATATCCGCGTAGGCAATGAACCGTGCAAAAATGTAAGAGGGACAAATGAATGCTTGCATGCAATTTGGACATCTTGCATTTTTATAGGGCGAAAGCCCGCGAGCGAGAATCCGAAGGATTCGAGCTTGCACGTTGTATGAGAAAAGAGGAAATAATGCATAAAGCGCCCGCGGGGCTTTAACAGCTCTTTTGTCAGCTTCAGAAGAAAAACGGGGATACAAATAAGGAGGAAATATATGAAAAGAAAATGGAGAAAATGGGTTGCCCTGATCCTGTGCATGGGAATGCTGTCAGGAAGCAGCATTTTAACCTATGCTGATGAACCGGCAATGGCAGAAAGCCAATCAGCGGCAGAGGAAAACACGGAACAAACGGCAGCGTCCGAAACAGAAGAGATGGACGCGGCTTCAGAAGTTTCAGAGGAAAATGAAGAAGTGCAGTCAGAAGCAGAGCAGACGGGAGAGAGTCAGACGGCCGATACATCCTCTGGGGACCAATCCGGCGCTGACGCCGGAATGTCTATGGCTGCCAAAGAAGTCTACAGTATAGATGAAAATGGAAATGTGTATCTGCTGGAAGAAGATAACGGGGGAGTTGTAGAGGAAAGCAGCGCGAGAAGATATGCCAGAGCTGCTTCAGAAAAGATCGTAAACTTCCGTGCCAATGCCAGTGGACAGACAGTCAGTGATATTACAGAATATACGGAATACAATACCGGAGAGTCCGGCTATGTATATGGAAGAAGCGGTGCTGACGCAGCGTACCTTGGAGAAGTGAACGGAAAAGTAAAATTCATGATAGCAGGCGTTGTGGGTCTGGTGGATAAATCCAAGGTTCAGGTAGTCAACCTTAGCAGCGCCAAAAGCTATAGCTGTTACTATGCCAATGGCACGAATCTTATCCATAACATTACGATGAATATGACAACACCTGGGTATGGGGGATCCGTCAATGTGGGGCCGCAGCAGTCCTATATGAAAACAGGACAGACATATTACAGTTATGATGGACACTATTTCTATCAGAATTACAGCACAATGCTTTCTGATTACAGAAACAATACGAGACAAAATTCCATTAATGCAAATAGCCCGTATTATAACTATTTTCAGTACCTGCCTTTGAGAAGCCAGACAGCTTATTCCGGAAGTGCGCTGAACAATATGATCAACAAACATGCTTCCGGTAATTCCAAGATGAACAATACAGGTGCGAATTTTGTGAACCGCCAAAATTCTTACGGTACAAACGCACTTATCATGGCATCTGTGGGAGCGATTGAAAGCGGCTGGGGAAGCAGCAGTATTGCCCAGAGTAAAAACAATCTGTTCGGACTGAATGCGGTAGATTCCTCGCCGGGAGAGAGCGCTGATACATATAAAAGCGTAGACGCATGTATCCAGACATTTTCGGAGACCTATTTATCCAAGCGGTATTTAAGAGCAGGGTGGTCCTTCTATCATGGCGGATTCCTGGGAGATAAAGCGAGCGGTATGAACGTAAGCTATGCTTCGGATCCATACTGGGGTGAGAAGATTGCTAATATTGCGTGGCAGCTGGATAATGAAAACGGGCAGAAAGACCGCTATAAATACACGATCGGAATTAAAGATACCATCAATACAAAATACAATGTAGTCAATGTAAGAAAAGAGGCCAATACGGCATCCAATGTGTTGTATACAACCACAAGTTCCTCCGGGCGTTCTGTTTCCAATTATGCAGTATTAATAAAAGGAAGCAGCGGAAGCTTTTACCAGATACAGAGCGATCCGGTGCTGAACAGTGGAAGGACAGCAATTAATTCAAGTTCCGGAGCATATAACTTTTCCAATATGTATGCCTATATCAGTAAAGATTATGTGACAGTCGTATCCGGAAAAGTAAGCGGCGGCGGTGATACTCAGACACCTTCCGCCTCCGAAGGGATTACCTATTCTGTCCATGCTCAGACCTATGGCTGGATGGGAGATAAACAGGACGGAGCAATGGCCGGAACAGAAGGAGAAGCGAAGCGGCTTGAGGCTGTTAAAATCAAGCTTCGGGATCCATCGGTCAGCGGTTCAGTAAAATACAGAAGCCATATTCAAAGTATCGGCTGGACTGACTGGAAGTCCGACGGCGCTATGTCCGGGACAGAAGGCCAGGCAAAGCGGATGGAAGCAATCCGGATTCAGCTGACAGGAAAGATGGCAGAAAAGTATGATATTTATTACCGGGTGCACTGCCAGACTTACGGCTGGCTCGACTGGGCGAAAAACGGCGAGACAGCAGGAACGACAGACGGGGCAAAGCGGATGGAGGCATTGGAGATCCGGCTTGTGAAGAAAGGCGGGGCAGCTCCGGGAGAAACTATGCGTACCTATGTACAGCCGCTGCTGCAGTACCAGACCCATGTACAGACCTATGGCTGGCAGGAAATGGCAGAAGGCGGCGTAAAGGCCGGTACGGAAGGCCAGGCAAAGCGGATGGAAGCGCTGAAGCTTTCTCTTGTGAATCAGAAGTACAGCGGGAATATAGAGTATAAAGTCCATGTACAGACCTATGGCTGGATGAACACGATGCGAAACGGTGCGCTTGCAGGAACGACAGGCCAGGCGAAACGGATGGAAGCCATTCAGATCCAGTTGACAGGCCAGATGGCAAAGCAGTATGATATTTATTATCGGGTACATTCCCAGAGTTATGGCTGGCTTGGTTGGGCCAAAAACGGTGAATCTGCCGGGACAGAAGGACTTGCAAAGCGAATGGAAGCCATTCAGATCGTTCTTGTGAAAAAAGGCGGAGAAGCTCCGGGAAGTACAGATCAAAGATTTGTAAAAGCATAAGATATAAAAGGGAAGAATCAGAGAAAAAAGGAGGAGTTTACATTGAAAAGAAACTGGAAGAGACTGACAGCGCTGGCTTTGGCAGTATGCCTGACGGCCGGAATGGCATTTTCAGTAGACTTTAGCAGTAATGCGGCAGAAAATGACGGAACAGCTGCAGTTTCAGAAGAAAATGGAACAGAAGCGCCTGCGACCGGACAGGATGATACAGCCTCTGATCAGGAGACAGGCAGCGGTTCAGAGGGGAGCGGCACGGAAACAGAAGGGACCACTGAAGATTCGGCTGAAACTTCTGACGGGACAGGAGACAATGCGGCAGTAAGCACAGAAGAGAGTGGGGAAGGAAATACAATACAAGAAACTATAGAAGATGATAACAAAGATATGAGGTTTGATGGAAATAGCTGGAGATATTTTAATGGTCAGCCGATTCAGAGCAAAACGGCAAGATCAGCACGTGCAGTTTCCAATGCCTGGGAAAAGGTAAATGGCAGATACGTCAACTCTAATGGAGATCCTATTCCGGGTGCACAGTTAAAGGGCATAGATGTTAGTGAGTGGCAGGAAGTTATTGACTGGGAAAAAGTAAAAGCGGATGGAATAGATTATGCTATTATCAGATGTGGTGTTACATTGTCTAGTGGAACAAAACGTGCAGATAAGTATTGGGAACGTAATGTTGCGGAGTGTGAGCGGTTAGGTATACCATATGGAGTTTATTATTATTCAATAGCTAAAAATGTTTCAGAAGCTCAAGCAGAAGCAAATTTGGTGTTGCAGCTTTTAAGAGGTCATAATCCATCTTATCCTGTATATTTCGATTTAGAAGATGATAAGGTACTTGCTACAGGAAATAATATGATTGGGCAGATGGCACAGGCATTTTGTAATCAGATTTCATCGTCTGGTTATCGTGTGGGTATCTATGCCAATCTAAACTGGTGGAATAATTATCTGACAAGTTCTGTGTTTAACAATGCGTCATGGTCTAAGTGGGTGGCGCAGTATAATTATGAGTGTAATTACAGCGGTACATATGATATGTGGCAGTGTACTTCTTCGGGCAGTGTAAATGGAATTTCCGGGAATGTAGATCTTAACTTCTGGATGGTGAAGACCTATGATCAGGAGCCAATTGAGGTGGAGGATCCGAATATTATCAGCTACACTTCTCATATGCAGTCCTTTGGCTGGCAGCCGACTGTTCAGAACGGATATCAGACCGGGGTGACGGGGTATTACAAACGACTGGAGGCTGTAAAGATCAGCGTCGGTGACGGATATGGCGATCTGGGAGTAAAATACAGCACCCATGTCCAAAGTTACGGTTGGATGGATTATGTGGAAAACGGAGCAACTTCGGGAACAACTGGGGAAGCGAAGCGAGTGGAGGCTATTAAGATCGAGCTGACGGGAACGGAAGCCCAGAATTATGATATTTATTATCGGGCTCACTGTCAGACATACGGCTGGCTTGACTGGGCAAAGAACGGAGAGGCGGCCGGAAGCCAGGGTTATGCGAAGCGGCTGGAAGCTATTCAGATCGTTGTAGTTCCGAAAGGATCAGAGGCTCCGGGAAGCACTGAAAAACCATTTGAAAAGAAACCGATGGCTGTGAAATATCAGACGTATGTAAACGGATCCGGATGGCAGGCAGCAGTGGAAAACGGAGCAACCAACGGAACAACAGGTCAGGCCAAATCTCTGGAAGCCTTGAAAGTGACTATTACAGATTCTGATTATGACGGCGGCATCAAATATGAGACTTACATGCAGACCTACGGCTGGAATGGAGAAAAGTCTAACTGGGCGGAGGCAGGACTTGCCGGAGGCGGTAAGCGTCTGGAAGCGGTAAGAATGTCTCTGGAAGGTGAGATAGCAGAACATTATGACATTTATTACCGCGCTTATGTGCAGAGCTATGGATGGCTTGACTGGGCGAAAAACGGTCAGGAAGCCGGAACTTTTGATTATGCAAAGAGAATGGAAGCCATTCAGATTAAACTGGTGGAAAAAGGCGGAGCAGCGCCGGGAGAGACAGATACTCCGAGCAAGCAGGCAGTTTTAAAATACAGTACCCATGTCCAGACTTATGGCTGGAAGGGATGGAGCTTTGACGGAGAGCAGAGCGGAACAACAGGCCAGGCGAAACGTCTGGAAGCGATAAAGATTGATTTTGCTAATTCAAAATATGCAGGAAAGCTTCGCTACAAAACTCATGTACAGACCTACGGTTGGGAGGATAATTGGACAAAAGGCGGACAGATTGCCGGAACAACAGGTCAGGCAAAACGCCTGGAGGCGATTCAGATTGAACTGACAGATGAGATGGCAGAGCAGTACGACATTTATTACCGTGTACACTCCCAGACCTATGGCTGGCTTGGCTGGGCGAAAAACGGCGAGTCTGCCGGAACAGAGGGACTGGCAAAGCGTCTGGAAGCTATTGAGATCCGGCTGGTAGAAAAAGGTGGAGCAGCGCCGGGAAGCACAGAGCAGGCTTTTATAAAGGGTGAATAAAAAAGAAAATTATCGAGGTGAGAGAAGTTGAGACGTTTAAAAGGAGTGACAGCCATTGTGCTGAGTGCATTTCTGATCTTTGGAAGTGCGGGAAGTGCTCTGGCATCAGAGGGAACAGTAACCAGTGCTCCAGTTACTTCAGACACCGCAGATAACAGCTTAGAGGATCAGACGGAAAATGGCGGCGTTACGGGGGAAACGGGTTTGGAGGAAACAGAACCTGAAACTGGAGATGAACAGAAAGAGACAGATTATACTACAGATCAAGGCGAAACTGAAAAGGCAGAAAGCGACGAAACGAAGGATTCTTCTGCAGGGATGACAAATTCCGGAGATACAGTAACAGAGGATCCTACTGCAGGAGAAGAGACAGGCACAGACGGAACTGGTGAGGAAACTGAAGAGGGAAATGAACAGGATAAGCCGGAGGAAGAACAGATTCCTAAGCTTTCCTATCGTGTCCATGTTCAGAGCAGCGGCTGGAACAACTGGACAGAAAACAGTGGAATCATCGGTACAACCGGAAAAGGGAAAAGACTGGAAGCGATTCAGTTGAAGGTTGAAATGCCGGAACAGGGAGTAACGGAAACACCTGTAGAAGGAACGGATCCAGGAGCAACAGGGCTGGACGCAGCAGAGGTGGCTACGGAAGAACCGGAGCAGCCGGCTGGAATCGAGTACCGTGTTCATGCCCAGAGCTATGGCTGGATGGACTGGGTGAAAGACGGCGCACAGGCCGGAACCACAGGCCAGGGGAAACGATTGGAAGCCATTCAGATCCGTCTGACCGGTTCTCTGGCTGATCAATATGATATTTACTACCGTGCACATGTAGAAAGTTATGGCTGGCTGAATTGGACAGCTAATGGAGAAAAGTCCGGAAGCCTGGGCTATGGAAAACGGATGGAGGCTCTGGAGATTCGTCTTGTAAAGAAAGGGGAGGCAACTCCGACAGGTGAGGGAGACAGCTATAAATACCCTGATCTTTCCTATCAGGCCCATGTACAGTCTGTTGGTTGGCAGGCGGAGAAATTTAACGGACAGACAGCCGGAGTGACCGGGCAAGCCAAGAGAATGGAAGCCATTAAAATCAAACTGCCGGACAGCGAGTATGAAGGCGGAATTGAATATCAGACACATGTACAGTCTATTGGCTGGCAGGGCTGGAAGAGGGACGGACAGATTGCCGGAACTACCGGACAAAAGAAGCGCCTGGAAGCAATCCAGATTCGGTTGACCGGTGAGATGGCAAATCAGTATGATGTTTATTATCGTGCCCATGTACAGAGTTTTGGTTGGCTTGGTTGGGCGAAAAACGGCGAAGAAGCCGGAACCTTGGGCTATGGCAAGCGGATGGAAGCGTTAGAGATCCGGCTGATAAAGAAAGGGGAAGATGCGCCTGCACAGACAGCGGAAAGCTTTAAGTATCCTCTTGTATCTTACCAGGCACATTCACAGTCTGTAGGATGGCAGGAGATAAAAGCTGATAACGATATTGCCGGAGTAACCGGAAAAGGCAAGAGAATGGAAGCTATTAAAATTCAGCTTCCGAATATTGGATACGAAGGAAGTATTGAATACCGCACTTATGTACAGTCCATCGGCTGGCAAGGCTGGAAGAAAGACGGACAGATTGCCGGAACCACTAATCAGGCAAAACGAATTGAGGCTATTGAGATTAAGCTGAGTGGGGAAGTGGCAGAGCACTATGACGTATATTATAGTATTCACATGTCAAAGATTGGCTGGACAAATTACGCAGTAAACGGCGAAACTGCCGGAAGTACCGACTTAAGCAAACGAATTGAGGCAATTAAAATCCAGTTGGTAGAAAAAGGCGGAAAGGCGCCGAATACAAGCGGGACAAAGTTTATCGAAGGATATAAAGCCAGCGACATGTACTACAGTGGAACAATCCAGGGAAAAGGAAACAGTGGAAATGTTCAGATGGGTGGAACGCTTGGAACAACAGGTCAGAGTAAACGCCTGGAGAATATTACTGTTACGTTGAACCGCAGGACAGAGGCAATGCCTTCCGGAACTATTAAATATGCAGTGCATCTTTCAAAAACCGGGTGGACCGGCTGGTCGGAGGCGGGAAAAGTTTCCGGATGTACAGACGGCTCTAAAGGGATAGAGGCTGTGAAGTTTAGTCTGTCAGGCGACCTTTCCAAATATTATGATATTTATTATCGTACCTATGTACAGAAATATGGCTGGCTTGGCTGGGCGAAAAACGGGCAGGCAGCAGGAACTTCAAAAATCGGCTACAGACTGGAAGCATTACAGATCAGACTGGTTTCCAAGGATGCCAGCGCACCGGGAGCCAATAGGAATTATTATACAGAACAAAGAATTGTATCAGGTCCGGATGCAGGAATGTATGCACGGGCAAACCTTTACAGTAGTTCGACACCGTATATTATCATGGTTGACAGAGGAAACCGGAAGGTTGGTGTATACCAGGGCTGGAGAGGAGCATGGAAAAACGTAAAATACTGGTCCTGTACAGTGGGAGCACCAAGCACGCCTACAGTTTCCGGAGTCTTTAAAGTGGGAAGCAGAGGATATTATTTTAATTCCGGAAATGTACGCTGTTTCTGGTGGACACAGTTCTATGGTGATTATCTGTTCCATTCTACTACTTATTATCATAATGGAGCAGTAGCAGACAGCAGGCTCGGGCTTGCATTATCTCATGGATGTGTGCGTTTGAATATCAACAATGCAAAATGGATTTATGATACAGTTCCAACTGGGTCAACAGTAGTTGTGTATAACTAGACATAACCGAAAAAGCAGAAAAGAATGGGCGATAGAGCTGTATATCCCTGTTCTTTTCTGTTATTTAAAAATAAAATTAAATTCAGAGGGAATGAATGAAAAGAAAAGGGAAAATAATTGGCATATGGATTTTGGCGGCAATTATGTGGCTTACATTTTGCCCATCCAATCTTTATGCAGAGGAAACAGAAAAAATAGCAATAGAAAAAATGGAGGAATTTTCCTCATGTGAATATCCTGTAGGAACATCAAAAGAAGATATTGTTGCGGGGCTGCCGGAAACAATTACGGGATATGATGCTGCCGGAAAGGAATATGAGCTGGAAGTCACATGGGAAATACCGGAAGATTTCTATACAGATGTTCCCGGTGAATATGTATTTCGTCCAGTTTTATCGGAAGATGGCTATTTATATGCAGCAGAGGGAATGCCGGAACTGCATATTACCATTTTAGAAGAACAGGCAGAAGAGAGGGAAAATGAATTATCTAATGCGCCGGAAGGTCAGGGCGTAGAGGAAAGAACAGTAAATATGGGAGGAGAGTTGGCTCCTGCAGAGCTGAAAATCAACCTTCTTGACCAGCCTTGGGGCGTTACAAAAAGTGATCTGTCTTTTTCCTGGGAGAACAGTCTGTCTGGAAATATGGGAAAGCAATCTGCTTATAGAATTGTAATTTCCCAACGAGAGGATCAGCTAAATAAAGGAGAATATGTTTTTGATTCGGGATGGAAGAACGGTTCTGAGAATACCTCTGTGCTGATGGATCTTTCAGGAGTATTAAAAGATGATGAATTGTATTACTGGCAGGTACAGATAAAAAATTCGGACGGTGTGGAGGGACCTCTTTCTCTTCCACAGGCATTTTCTACAGAGACAAGCTGGACGAGCAGGCAGGGAATATGGGGAAGTGAAGGAAAGCGGATTGTCTTCTTGAGAAGAGAATTGGATATTCCGACTAATGCGGAAAAGGTGGTTTTAAGCGCAACTGCTTTAGATGGAACAAGGTCAAGGCAGTATGTGTATAATCTGTATGTAAATGGTACAGAGATCGGACTTGGTCCTACCAGACCAAATGGAAAACAGCTGGATTATGATACTTACGATATTACAGACTATGTAGAAAGCGGGAAAAACACTATAGGTGTGATTGCCTATTCAGAAAACAACTCAGCTTTCCTTTGTCAAATGACAGCTTATTTATCGGATGGCTCAAAACAAGTGATAACAAATACGGGATATGACAGAGCAAATTGGCGGGCTTTAGATGGAGACAATATTTTTATCGGTTCATCTAACAGCTCTATAGGTACAAGCTATTATACTGCAGTACAGGACAATATTAATGCATCATTATATCCTGCTGGCTGGAACAAAACCGGATTTCATGCATCAAATTGGAAAACCCCAACATTAAACAGTCGTTTTGAAGGGTATACGCTCCAGCCTTCCCAGAATGATATTTATAAACATTGTGAAGTGACACCGAAGTCTGTGCAAAGAAAATCAGATGGCTCTTATCTGGTGGACTTTGGAAAAGAGATTATAGGAACAATCCGGTTAAATATCAACGGAAGAAGCTCCAATGTTACATTCCAGTATGGAGAAGAACTGGATCAGAGTGGGAATGCAAAATATAAAATGGCAACTGGGAATACCTACCAGGAAACGTGGAAGCTGAAAAACGGGCAGCAGAATCTTTCAGGCATCGGAATGAAGGCTTTCCGCTATGTTACAATTAGAAATATGCCGGTAAGCTTGACGAAGGATCAGATTACCGGATTGACAGTGCGGAGTGCGTTTGATGAAGAAGCATCGGATTTTGAGTCATCTAACAGTGTTCTGAATGATATCTATGATATGACGAAGTACACCAGTAAAATGACAACACAGGGGTTGTATGTGGATACCCAGAGCAGAGAACGATTGGCTTATGAGGGCGATGCACTGATCACAGGTATGACAAGTTTTAGTTATTCGCCAACGTCTACAGCTTTTAAATATTCTGCAGAATATCTTCTCAATAATACAACCTGGCCGTCGGAATACTCCCTGTACAATATTATGGCCATATATCAGCACTATCTCTATACAGGAGATAAGCGTATGCTGGAAGAGTCTTATCAGGCTCTGAAGAGTAAAACAATGGAACAGTTTTTTGATCAGTCCCAAGGATTGATGAAAAGAGCCACAACTTCATTTCAGCATATTATGGTAGACTGGCCGGCAACGGATATTGACGGTTATAAGACGACAGATGCATATTATAATACTGTGTTCAATGCAGTGTGCGTGGGCGGTTATGAAGATATGGCATCCATTGCATCGGCTTTGGGGAAGGAAAGTGATCAGACCTATTATCAGAATCTTGCAGATACGATTCGGCAAAATATGATCCAGAAGCTTTACAATAGCCAGACAGGCGAGTTCTATGATGGCTTGAAGCAGGATGGTTCAGTAGTACGGCATTCGGCGCAGCATGCGACGGCATATGCGCTTGCTTTTGATATTTATAACAGCCAGGGTATGTCTGACAAAATGGCTTCAGCAATAGAAGCAGACGGCGAATTGAAGATGAGCGTATATGGCAGCTATTTTCTGCTGCAGGGGCTGTACAACAGTAACCATGGCACTTTGGCCAGAAAAATCATGTCAAATCCAGATGACGAGATGGGAGTCAGAAGCTGGGCTTATATGATGTATAGCCTGGAATCTACAATTACAGCGGAAGCCTGGAATTATGCGAATAAGCCAAATATGAGTTTAAGCCATGCCTGGGGTTCGGCGCCAGGCAGTATGCTGGTGCGGGGAATGTTCGGTATTCAGCCCACATCGCCAGGATTTGGAACTTTTGATATGAAAATCCAGCCAGGCGGCGTTCAGACGGCATCTGTAAAAGTTCCTACAATGAAAGGAGAAATTGAGGGCTCCTATACAATAGGAGGATCTGGGAATATTACCTGTCATATAAAGGTTCCGGCAAATGCAACGGCTAATCTGTATGTGCCTGTAGGAACAGGAAGCGGAGCGGTTTCTGTCAATGGAAATGCAGTAACGGCATTGCAGGATAAAGCGGGGTATACGGGATGTATGCTGGAAGGCGGAGAATATACGGTTGAGATACAGGCAGGGATTGCTGTAGATGGATCGGAATTTGTAGAAACAGATGTTGTAACAGATGTTTATTCCGGTGGTTCATGGGCAGGAGAAAAGACAAATGGTTTGATCCAGGGAGATATCGGCGGAGATAATATCGAAGCAATAAAAGCCAGGATTAAAAATGCGTCTGTTTCAGGAGGAATAAAATACAATTCCTATATGCAGTCTTATGGATGGCAGAAAGAATGCAGCGATGGGCAGGTCAGCGGCATGCCGGATGGAAATAAGCGTCTGGAAGCTATTACAATGGAATTGACAGGAGAGTTAAGTTCACAGTATGACATTTATTACAGAGTATATGTAAAAGACTGGGGCTGGATGGATTGGGCGCAGAATGGAGAACCGGCAGGTTCATCCGGATATGCAAAAAGTATTCTGGCTTTGGATACCAGACTGGTGAAAAAGGGGGAATCAGCTCCTGGTGACCGGGAACAGCCATATAAGACAACAGACAGGATGGTGGCGTATAATACTCATGTACAGAGTTATGGCTGGCAGGCTGAAGTGGGAGATGGGGACATTTCCGGAACTGTGGGCGAGGCTAAGCGTCTGGAAGCAATCAAAATCAGTATACATGTACCAAATGTATCCGGTGATGTCCAATACAGCACTCACGTACAGAGTTATGGCTGGCAAAACTGGGTGAAGAACGGACAGGAGTCAGGCACAAGCGGAGAAGCCAAACGTCTGGAAGCTATTAAGATAAAATTAACTGGAGAATTGGCAGAAAAGTATGACATCTATTATCGTGTACATGCCCAGAGTTATGGCTGGCTTGGTTGGGCAAAAAATGGAGAAGAGGCCGGAACAGAAGGAATGGCGAAACGGCTGGAAGCGATACAGATTCGTCTGGTAAAGAAAGGCAGTTCAGCCCCCGGAAATACATCCGGACATTTTATCGTTCCCAAGGTGACTTATAATACCCATGTGCAGAGTTATGGTTGGCAATCAACGGCATATGATGGAGGAATATCTGGAACAGAGGGAGCAGCGAAACGCTTGGAAGCCATTAAAATTCAGCTGTATAATCCGGAGACATCTGGAGATATCCAGTATAGTACCCATGTACAGAGTTATGGCTGGCAAGGTTGGGTGAAGAATGGTCAGATGTCAGGTACCAGTGGTCAGGCAAAACGGCTGGAAGCTATTAAAATCAAGTTGACTGGAAAAATGGCGGAAAAGTATGATGTATACTACCGTGTACATGCCCAGAGTTATGGCTGGCTTGGCTGGGCGAAGAATGGAGAAGAAGCCGGAACAGAAGGGATGGCGAAGCGCCTGGAGGCGATACAGATTGAATTGGTAGAAAAGGGCGGTAAAGCGCCCGGAACAACTTCCGGTCATTTTCATTCAGCACAGGTGGCATATAAGACTCACGTACAGAGTTATGGCTGGCAGTCAGATGTATTTAACGGAGCTACATCAGGAACTGTAGGAAAGGCAAAACGCCTGGAAGCCATTACAATCAGAAATGCTGTTTCCGGAGTACAGGGAAATATCCTGTATCGTACCCATGTACAAACCTATGGCTGGGAAAGTTCATGGAAGAAGAACGGCCAGATATCAGGCACAAGTGGTCAGGCAAAACGGCTGGAAGCAATCTGCATTAAATTAGATGGAGAGCTTGCAGAAAAATATGATGTATATTACCGCGTGCATGTAGAAAGTTATGGCTGGCTTGGCTGGGCAAAGAACGGGGAGCCAGCTGGAACGGAAGGAATGGCTAAGCGCCTGGAAGGAATACAGATCCAGTATGTAGAAAAGGGTGGTAAAGCGCCCGGAAGCACAGACAGGCCGTATTTGAAGTGAGAATATTGACGATCGGGGACAGGGTTTTTTAAGACTCTGTCCCTGATTAAACTATTAAATAAAGATATAGATTTGTGAGGCGAGAGACTAGAGATGCATCGGATCAATCTTGCTATTATTGTTAAAAATAGTATAATGAAAACAAAAAATAATCCTGTAATGCTTCCTTAATTAAGTGAAAAACTTCTGCTTTTTAAAAAAAATTATTTGAAGATATTAAATGGTAAATCAATTGCAATATGGCAGGAAGGAAAGAGTTATTATGCAACTTATGTTAAAGGATCTCCCTATTTTAGAAATAAATGAAGATGGCAAGTGTAAGGTTTTAGACTTTGACAGACTATCCTTTCCACTTCGGAAGGAGAAGATCTCCTTTATTGATTTTGTAGAATGGGCATCGAATCGCACGTTGTCACTTGGCAGAAGCTTTGCAAAAGAAATTTTAAATACATTGCGTTTATCTCAGACAAACCGGTATGCTGTATGCAAAGCATGCAGAGGCCTTAGTCTTGAAGATTGTTATTGGCTGCGTCAGGATGAAGATGAAAAGCAGTGGGAGGAAGTAAATCTTTTTAAAACCCCATTATCTCTGTTCATAACAGAAGTTTCCTTGTCTGGAACAAACATACATTATGTGAAAAATGAAAAAGAAGAAATCCACACACCGGAACTTACGACGCTTGGAGCAAGCGCAAAAGGATGGATTCGTAAAGATGGGAATTTATATCTTCACAAAGTTGGGAAGTATGAAATCCCGGCAGATCAGATTCTAAGTGCTTTAAATATCCCACATATCCATTATAAAGGTTCCAAGAGTGAAGAAATCGATTCCTATTTATCGGAAGAGAGAAAGGAATGGATAGAAAGTACAGGAGAGATGATTGTAAATTCAAAATTGTTTACTTCTGAAAGCATTTCTTTGGTTACCTTTGAAGATTTCTGTATTTTTTGTGAAATTTATGGATTAAATCCTTATGAAGAAGCAGTGAAGATAGATGAAGAAGCTTATTTGAAAATACAGATAGCGGACTATATTCTGAATAACAATGACAGACATGAGCAGAATTGGGGATTCTTTATGGACAATGCTACAGGGAAATTGACAGGATATTGTCCTTTATTTGACCATGATCATGCTTTTGTAGATTATGACAGAGTGATGTCGCAGACCAGTGAAAAAGAGAGGACGCTGTATGAAGCTGCAATATCTGCGCAAAAGAGCTTCAGCTGGAACTGTCAGTATTTGAAAATATGGATTGTCCGGAATTTTTAAGTGAGAAGCAGTGGGTAGGGGTATTGGAAAGAGGAAAAAAACTACTTTAATTGTATAGAATATTAATGCTTAGAAAAGTATAGTCTGGTAACAAATTTGTTGGTGAAGCAACACGGTATTTAATGATATCAATTTGTGGATGCCGTGAAACGGATAATATAAAGCTAAATTGAAATTTTAAATTCCAGTGCAGAGGTAAATTCCACCATGCTTTATTTTTTGCAGATTTTACAGGAAATTTTTAAGCGAAATCTCCTGTTTTCTGCTATAATTAGCTAAACTCATCGAAAAATACTTGATTTCTGGGTATGGGAAACGGACCGCTGAAAAACAGTGTGCGAAACTGAATTCCACCGGCCACATCTAAAAAATGTGAAACGTTTACTTCCAGTCTGACAGCAGATTTCGATCAGTTGATTAGTGGTTAAAGCGGATCAGCTTAGGCGTCAGATTTACCTCATCTGGGGCAATCGGTCTAAGCTGAAATGCGTTTAAGACTTCTTCTCCAAGTGCTTCCAATGCGACGCTGTATGGCGTTCTTCCGCCCAGGCTTTCCCTTGGTGTGGAATTGATATGGTTCACGATCAGATTTACGTCCCATTGTGTAAGGAACTTAAAACAGGTTCCCTTTGGCAGAATCATCCGGAGCATCGTGTGTGCCTGTTCCAGCCCGCCCTTCTGCCCGCTCTGCATAGGATCACAATAATAAATGCTGGTTCGTTGTATTCCATTTATGCCGGTTTCTAAGGCAATTGGATCTCCGAATTCCGAGCCCCGATCTGTTAATACATTTTCAAAAACTGAGAGGAATTCATAGGTTTCCATTCGCTTTTCCAGGCGGTCGAACACCTGTCTTACGGCACCTTTCGTACAACGATTGAGCAAAAAGGCAAGAAGCAGTTTTTCTTTCGTGAAGAACAAGGTTAATAAGGTTTTCTTTGAGTCTCTGGAAGATTTGACGGTATCCATTTCAACAAAGGATTCTAAGCCTAAAGAACAGAAGTCAGAATACGTTCTATTGACGAAGGCTGATCGATCTGTGATCTGCGTCTTATGACATTTCCTTGGCTTAAACTTAGTCTGCCTTTTTAAATCTATATTCCTAGCAGTAAATACTCCTTTATCAATGTATGTATACATGGAGCGGACAGACATCTCAAGTTCCGGATGATTCGTTAAGATCTGATATGGAGACTGCCCCAGTTCAATAAGAGGAGTAATAATTCGATCTTTCTGATGTAACTGTTTCTTGGACATGTTAATTCCAGTTCTGGAATCCTTTAACAGTTCTCGATACTTTCGGTTTGCAAATCTAGCATCATAACGATACTTATGAGCGATAGTACAATGATTGATCTTCTTAGAACAGCCATTGCATACATACGGAGCCTTATCCAGCCTTCTACACCGCTCTTTCTCGAAGTCTTTACAGGTTTGATTACAGGTTGGACAGGAAGTACATTTAACACCGCAAAGAAGTATTTTTCCGCAGGCATTGGTCCTTTTACAATGATAACGATGAATGCAGAAGTTTTTAGCATTGTAGAAAGAGCCTTTGTGATACCAGTCGGAAAGACGGTGCGCTCGAACTTCTTTGGATATTGTAGTCGGATCTTTGCAAAGAAATGCTGCGATATTTTTAAAAGAAGTACCTTTGGCTAATTCATTCTCAATATACGATCCTCTAAAGTAAGGTGTTTCTGATTGCCTAGTATATATTTACTCATAATGATTCTCCTTCCACTGCTGTCAGAAGGAGTTATAACCATAACACTATTTGTATGAAAGAGTAAATGTCTACTGTGTGGGAGTAAATTCCACACCCCAATGGGGCAGTGGAATTTAAAAATTCATTTTTGGAATTAACGGAATAATTTATTATAATATTGACATATTATAGATATGTGAATATAATACTAGCATAGGATTAGGTCAGGAAGCGTACGGCGCCCTGGCCATTTTGTTTAGGAGATACAAAAGAATGAAAGAGTATAAGACGTTTAATCAACAACTAACTATACTACGTAGTAGAGG
>OGYY01000165.1_pt1 | contig 67729 bp, 58 predicted proteins | sample 1576671 | NCBI WGS metagenome assembly OGYY01 (sample SAMEA3541593, study PRJEB24748) | human gut metagenome | biome: human gut; feature: human-associated habitat; material: faeces | place: China | collected 2012 | reverse complement strand
GGGAGGCCGCACCGCTGCGCGCGGATGCGGAGCGCCCGGTGCTGCTGCGGCCTGCGCCGCGGGAGGAGGCTGTGCTCTTTTTGCCGGAAGAGTTCTTTGTTGATTTTTTACCGGAACGAGATTGTGCCATGTTACAGTGTTTCCCTCTCTTATTTCTCTGAACGCTTCTTTATATAAGTAGTCTGTACAGGTACAGGACGGTAAGGACATACGACTTTTATTTTAGCACGATTTCCAGGGATTGTAAAGAAAAATGCCCGCGGTGCCAGGTTACAAAAAAATAAATCCCCGCCCTGAGGGATGGGCGGGGATTTACAAGAAAGGAGGAGAAGAACACATGAAAATGTGATAAAGCTATTTGACTTGGGGTTCATTTAGCTTGCAACTAAATTGTAACTGTTTTGTCACCAAATGTCAAGAGTGTTTTGTCATTTTTTTGTAATTTCTCAATTTATTCACAAATTGGCAGGCAAAGCTCGGCGCAGCCGCCGGGGGTGTTATATACCCGCAGGGTACCGCCGTGGGCTGCAGCGGTCCTGCGTGCAGAATACAGTCCCAGCCCTTGATGGGAACTGTCGCTGCGCGCAGCATCTGTGTAGAACATCTCCCCTGCCCGAGCCAGTGCCTCGGCAGTAAAGCCGGAGCCGGTATCGGTCACACGCAAAATAAAGCTGTTGTTTTCCCTTACAACGGTCAGGGTGACGGTTCCGCCGCGCGGGGTGTGGGCGGCAGCGTTGTCCAAAAGGTTTTCCGCAGCGCGCAGCAGGTCATTCTCTGCAGCACGGATCGTCCCCTGCCATTCCTCCTGCAGTATAAATTGGATTCCGGCAGGCGCGCAGAGGGCGCTGGCTGTCTGCGCCAGCCGGGCCGTGAGGGTGTGGCTGGCCAGCGGTGCTTGTACGGCAGGTGCTGCGCCGGCTGTGCGCAGAGCGGCCAAATAGTGGCGTGCGCGCTCTGTGCCGCGCAGGATGGCTTCGACCTGTGTCTGCTGGTCGGCGGACAGAGCATCCTCGGCCAGCAGGTCTGCGTTGCCCTGAATGATGGACAGCGGCGTTTTCAAGTCATGCGTCAGCGCGGCGATCTGCTCGGCGCGCTGCTGCTCCATCCGCCATTGGCTTTGCAGGCTGTCCGTCAGTTCGCGGCCCATCGTCTGTAAGGCCTGTAAGGTGGCGGCAAATTCCCGGATGCGCACGCCGTCCGTGTCAATTTGCTCCAGCTGCCGGGCGGCAATGGCATCTACGGCGGCGTTCAGCCGGGCAGTTTCTGCGGCAAAGGCGCGCACGGTGCAGTGGGTTTGCCAGCCCAGCCAAACGAGGATGAGCGCCGCCAGCAGCAAAATATAGCAGGTCTGGAAATCCGGCAGCGTGTCCCGCAGGGCCGGGTCGGCGTAGGGCACGGCATAGTTGTACTGCAAAAGGCAAAAGCTTCCGTCAGCCATTTTGACATCGTACTGGTACTGCGTATACCCCAGATTGCCGCTGCCGCCATGGAAGGTGTTGAGGGCGATTTTCAGCTGACGGGTGGTCATGTTGGTCTGCAGCACCGTGCCATCCTGCACCACAGCCCAGCGGCACAGGTCGCTGATTTGGTTGGAATCAAATGTTTCTGCGGTCACGGCGGCTACGGTCTCCCGGGCATTGGCGCAGGCCTGGGCGGACGCCACGGCAGGCAGCAGAAAACCGACGTCTATCAGCCGCATAAAAATGCCCCACCAGAGTACCAGAATCAGCGCGCACCCGCCGCCGCACAAAAGGAGATACCGCAGCAGAACACTGCGCAGGGATGTCAGTTTTCGTTTTGCCATTGGTAGCCCACTCCCCATATCGTTTGCAGCACCTCCCCCGCCCCGGCCGCGCGCAGCTTGGCGCGGATGTTCTTGATGTGCTGGGTGATGGCCGTGTCATCCGCTGTACCGTCATAACCGAACACGGCTTCATAGATTTGTTCTTTGGAAAAGGTCTGCCCTGCATGGAGGGCCAGCAGCTCACAGATGGCGTACTCGGATTTTGTCAGGCGCAAAGCCGTGCCGCCAACGCTGGCTTCCTTGGCGGAAAGATCCAGCGCCACCCCGCCGCGGGTGATCTTATGGGTCGGTGTGCGGTTCTGCCGCCGCAGGTGTGCTGCGACCCGCGCACGCAGCTCCGCTATGCGGAACGGCTTGGTCAGGTAATCGTCCGCGCCAAGGCCAAGGCCCGTCAGCACCGACGGTTCATCGGTACGCGCGGTCAAAAATAGGATAGGCGCGTCAGTCTCGGCGCGGATGCGCCTGCAGACGGCAAAGCCGTCCTCGCCGGGCATCATGACATCCAGCAGGATGCAGTCCGCCCAGCGGCAGAGCGTATCGGTCAGCTGCGTGCCGGAGGTGCGCGTTTCTACGGTGTGGCCGTCACGCTCCAGCGCGGTTTTCAGCAGTGCGCAGAGGTCGTGGTCATCGTCAACTGCCAGAATGTGTGCCATAATAGCCCCTTTTATTGCAGTAAGTTGTAAACAAGACAGGATGCGCCGTAAAGCAGATAGACATGTGCCGGGTAGAACCAGTAGAACAGCTGCTTGTGGCCGCTGCCGCGCTGGCCGTTGTACAGCGCCATGCCGATAACGGCAAAAACGCCGAGCCACTCATAGTAGACTGTGAACATCTGGGAAAAGGCAAAATCCGGCAGACCGCGAACCTGCAGAAAGACCAGCACAAAATCACACAGGAAGGTCATAGCCGCCCAAACGACCAGCCGCAGGCGCTTGTGGTTATACAGCGCATACAGCGCGATGCCGCCGGCCAGAAAAGACCAGCTGCCGTCGGTGATGCCCGACCACATGGGAAACGGTGCCGTGATAAGCCACGCCAACACGGTGGAGCCGATCGGCGCGTCCTGAATTTTGGGAAAAAGCATCAGCAGCGCTGCGATGCAAAACGGCCAGACAATCGGCATGGCAGCAGCCAGTGCGCCCCGCACAAACCGGCGCTGGCGCAGCCAGTCAATGCCCTGCCAGATGATGCAGAGCAGCATCAGATCCTGAAAAATGGCATTCAGCGGGTAGAAGCCGTCCCCGCGGCGGAAGGCCCCTGCATAGATCATAAAAAATTCCACCGTGCCCATCGCAGTACCGATGGCCCAGATGCGCAGAAAGTAGCGCTTGCGGTCATGGGTGTGGGCGAAGCCCTCAACAGTGCAGAACAGGAACAGAGGTGCGGACAGCCGCGCCAGCATACTGAACCATTCCGGCACAACACCCGTAAATTCAAAAAAGTAGTGGATGTGGTCCATCACCATGAGCACCAGCGCAATGGTTTTGAGCGCCGTGCCGGTCAGACCGAATTTCTGCTTTGTCATAATAATAACCCCTTTACATTGTTGTTGTAAACAGTGTAACAGGGGTTTATGTAGAAATTATAAGTGTTTGAAAATAAGCTGTGCCTCAAAGGCGGATTTTCCTTCCCGTTCGCCTTCAAAATAGAAGGTGTCCTCTGCCAGTCTGGCACGGCGCAAGGTGAAGCTCTCGCCGCGGGGTACCTCGCGGTGGTAGCTAATCGTAAAATCGCGGATTTGCGCGGTATCCCACACCTCCCATGGCACGGCATCGCAGACGATGTCGGCATAGCGGGTGTTGTTGAGGTGGCCGTTCATATCGCAGCGGGAGTAGACAGCCTGCTGCTCCCCCAGCACCTCGCAGTCCTCGGGGGCGATGCGGGGCAGCTTGATCGGCAGCTCAAACGGGACATCGGCGGCCCACTGGTCGTTGAACTGTTCGGGGTGCTTGCGCAGGATCATACGCTTTTCGGTATCAATGAGCACCCAGCGGCTGTCCATTGTGGCGACCTCTGCCCCGTCGGCATCATAAAAATGGGTGATGCGCTTGTTGACGGCGCGCTTGCAGCGCTCGGGCTGGGTGACAAGGGTCAGTTCCTCGTCCACACGGGGCAGCCGTGTGACGTGCAGGGCCAGCTTGGCCAGCACATAGGCGGTGTGGGTCTTGCGGTACAGGGCATCGTCCAGCCCTACGGCCTCGGCGTGGGCGGTAGCAACCTGCTGGGCATAGCGCAGCAGCGCCCCCAGCTTGATATGGCCGAGGTGGTCGCCGTCCGTGCGGTAGACGGTAAATTTTTGGGTGTAGGTTATGAGCTTTTCGGGCATAAGGAAGCCCTCCTTGATGGATTTTGAATTGATTCGCCAAGGAGAGTATAGCACAAATGTTGGAAAAATGCAAAGGCGGGGGCTTTGGGGCTGGCCGTAGGGGCTGATGCTTGCATCGGCCCGCAGAGGGTCAAGACCCCTCCCTACAAATCGAACCGTAAAAGGGTGCAGCGGCAAGGCTGCGGGCCGGCAAACAAAAAGGCTGCACACGCAAAACGGTGTGCAGCCTGAAACTGTTTAATAGTTATCGCGGGATTTTTTGCGGAGCTTGCGCCAGATATTGAATGCAGAGATGGCGATGGCCAGAAGCAGCAGGACAAGAACCATCCAGCCGCTGCCGCCATCCTCGTAGCTCTTCATCTCGCTCCACTGGGCATCCATGGCGGCGTTGATGTCGTCGGGCAGAGTCTCAAAGACCTCCGCCTTGTCCAGAACCTCCGCGCTCGGGTAGGCAATTTCGCTGTACTTCAAATCGTCGTCCAGCATCTCCCACACGGCGGTGATGGGGGTGGAATAGCCGATGAAGTCCGCGTTGGCAAGGCCGACGTCCGGCTCACACAGGTAGTTGATGAACATTTCGGCAGCCTCCTGGTGCTTGGCGTTGGCCGGAATGCACATGCTGTCGATGAAGAAGTTGACGCCTTCCTCCGGGTGGACGAAAGCAAGGTCTGGGTTTTCGTCGATCATCGTGATGGCATCGCCCGCATAGTAGGGCGCCATGGCGGCCTCGCCACCCTCCATCTTGTCAAAGACCTCGTCCATAACGTAGGCCTGCACGATGTTCTTCTGGGCCTTCAGCGCGTCGGTGATGGCGGTGATCTCGTCAACAGACTGCGGATTCATCGACAGACCAATCGTCTTGGCTGCAATCGCGTAAGCGTCGCGGGAATTGTTGAACATCAGCACATTGTTTGTGTACGCAACATCCCACATGTCCGCCCATTTCGTGGGCGGTTCCTCGACCATCGTCGTGTTGTAGATCAGGCCCGTTGTGCCCCACATGTAGGGCACGCTGTACTTGTTGCCTGGGTCGAAGCTGCGGTCCAGATATGTTTCACCGATGCCGGCAAAGTTCGGAATGTTGTCCATGTTCAGCTCGGACAGCATGCCCTCCTTGGCCATCTTGCCCACCATGTAATCCGACGGGAAGATGACATCATAGGATACGCCGCCGGATTTCAGCTTGGCGTAGAGGCTCTCGTTGGAGTCGTAGGTCGTGTAATTGACCTTGATGCCGGTCAGCTCCTCGAATGCGGACAGAACGTTGACGCTCTCGTCAGAACCGTCGGAGATGTACAGGCCGTTGTTGTAGACATTCAGTGTGATATGGTCGTTGGCAAAGCGCTTCCAATCGTAGTCGCCGGAGACGGAAATATCCTCGTTGACCTCGATGTCATCGGCGGCCAGCACCGGCGCGGCGCTCATCATGGTGACAGTCAGTGCGGCCAGCGCTGCAGCGGAAAACTTTTTCAGCTTCATCTTCAGCGCCCCCCTTCGTCCAGCATGGCTTTGCGGATGGCTTTCTGGTTGCGGCGGTAGGCGCGGGAGTCTGCGGCGTTGGAAATCAGGATGATTGCCAGAATGACGCAGAATATGACTGCAGACAGCGCGTTGATCTCGGGGCTGACCTTCTTGCGGGTCATCGAGTAGATGGCGATAGGCAGTGTCTGCATCGTGCCGGAGTTGAAGTAGGAAATCATGAAGTCATCAATAGAGTAGGTCAGGCAGATGAGGAATGCCGACAAAATGGCCGGGGACAGCTGCGGCATGATGACTTTGGTGAAAGCCTGGCGCGGTGTGCAGCCCAGATCCAGCGCTGCATTGTACAGGCTGGGATCGAGCTGGCGCAGCTTGGGGCCTACATTAAAGATAACATACGGGATATTGAAGGTGATGTGCGCAATCAGCAGCGTCGGCCAGCCGAAGATGCCGCTCTCGCCGCCGATGCCGAAGTTCTGCGCCATGACGAAGAGAAGCATCAGCGAGACACCGGTGATGATCTCCGGATTGACGACAGGCACATAGCTGATGTTATTGATGATGAGCTGGCTTTTGCGGGACATCGAGTTGATGCCAAGGGTCGCCAGCGTGCCCAGCACCGTGGCGATAATGCTGGACACCAGCGCCAGCACAAGGCTCAGACCCAGCGCGGACAAAATCATCTCGTTGTGGAACAGGCTTTTGTACCAGCCGAGGGTGAAGCCCGTAAAGTTCGAGCGGGATTTGCTCTCATTGAAGCTGAACGCAATCATGACCGCGATGGGCAGATACATGAAGCAGAACACCAGAATGACGTAGGTGCGCATGAGCAATGCGGAATGTTTTTTTGCCATATCACATCACTCCTTCCATCTCGGACTCGTCAAAGCTCGAAGTGAAGCTCATGCAGAGCAGGACAATGACCATCAGCACCAGGCTCATGGCGGAGCCGAGGTTCAGATTGTAGGAGTTGCCAAGGAACTGCAGCTCGATCAAATCGCCGATCAGCAGGTTGGAGCCGCCGCCCAGCATACGGCTGATAATAAAAGTAGAGACCGCGGGCACAAACACCTGCGTGATGCCGGTGGCAATGCCGGGGCCGGTCAGCGGGACGAGCACCCGAAACAGAATATGCCAGACGTTGCAGCCCAGATCCTGCGCGGCCTCAATGATGGAATCATCGATTTTTGTCATGGCCGTGTAGATGGGCAAAATCATAAACGGCAGGTAGTTGTACACCATGCCCAGCACAACCGCACCTGAGGTGTTGATCATGTTGAAGGGGCCGAGGCCGAACAAACCGAAGAACTTGTTGATAAGACCGTTTTTCTCCAGCAGTGTCATCCAGGCATAGGTGCGCAGCAGGAAGTTCATCCACATGGGCAGCATAATGAGCATCAGCATAATGTGCTGCTTGTTGGCGCGCAGGCGGGAGAGAAAATACCCCACCGGGAACGCCATGACCAGGCAGATCACGGTAGAGATCGCGGCCAAAATCAGGCTGCGGGCAAACACGCTGGAATACCGCCCGATCTGGGTGAGGTTGTCAAAGGTGAACTGGCCGTCAGCGTTCGTCATGGCGTACCAGATGACGATGAAAAGCGGTACGACTGTGAAAATGGCCATCCAGATCAGATACGGCCCGGCCAGCCAGCGGGAGGATTTGGATTTGAGCATGGATCACACCTCCGAACGCTTCATGATATGAATTTCGTCCGGGCCGATGTTCATGCCGATAAGCTCGCCGGGCTGGCTGGCCTGGGTGGAATGGATGATCCACTCATAGCCTTCCACATCGACGTGCATTTCAAAGTGAACGCCCTTGAAGATGACTTCGCGCACAAGGCCGGTCAGCATACCGACAGAGGGCGGCACGATCTGCACGTCCTCCGGGCGGATGACGACCTGCACAGGCTCGTTGACTTTAAAACCGCGGTCCACACAGGTGAAATCATGGCCGCCGAAGTTGACCAGAAAGTCCTTGAGCATGACGCCGTCGACAATGTTGGAGTCACCGATAAAGCGGGCGACAAAGGCATTTTTGGGTTCGTTGTAAATATCCTGCGGGGAGCCGATCTGCTGGATCTTACCGCCGGACATAACAACGACGGTATCCGACATGGTCAGGGCTTCCTCCTGATCGTGGGTGACGTAGACGAAGGTGATGTTCATTTCACGCTGCAGGCGCTTCAGCTCCAGCTGCATCTCCTTGCGCAGCTTGAGGTCGAGCGCGCCGAGCGGCTCGTCAAGCAGCAGGACGCGGGGCTGGTTGACCAGGCTGCGGGCAATGGCCACGCGCTGCTGCTGGCCGCCGGACAGCTGGTAGATGCTGCGGCGTTCAAAGCCCTTCAGGCCGACGATCTCGAGCATTTCCAGCACCTTGGGGCGGATTTCCTCCTCGGTCATCTTTTTCAGGCGCAGGCCGAAAGCGACGTTCTCAAACACGTTCAGGTGCGGGAACAGCGCATACTTCTGGAACACCGTGTTCACAGGCCGCTTGTACGGCGGCATGTTGGCGATGTCCTTGCCATCAAAAAAGACATTGCCCGATTTCGGTGTTACAAAGCCGGCAATCACACGCAGGGTCGTCGTCTTGCCGCAGCCCGAGGGGCCCAGGAAGGTGACAAACTCCTTGTCGTGGATGTCCAGCGAAAGTCCGTCCAGGACCTTCTGCCCATCGAATTCGACAACAATGTCTTTCAGAGATACGATCAGATTTTCATTCATTTTTATTGCATCCCCCTTTGCGGAATTTCCCGTTACAGCACTCTCTTGACGCACCGTTTCTTCCTTGGGCCGGCACAGAGTCCTTGACGAGTCAGCGCCAATTATGCCGCCCCGCAAAGGTTTGTTACACGGCTCCCTGCTGAAGAAGCCGCTGCAAGCAGCACATACAACGCCAATGTGTCAGGGCAGAAAAGATTTGCCCTATAGATGCACACACAAGATACATTATACAGTTTGCAGAATGTTTGTCAATAAGAACTTTTTAATAAATTGGTAAAGAAGCGTTCATGATTTTGTAAAAGAAACAGCTTTTTTGAAAATGTGCGATGCAGCAGCCGCCGCAAAACGCACGGCACTGGGCAAAGAGGCCATACAAAAGCCCGAACGCCGCCTGCCCGACCGGCTGGGTCAGGCAGGCACAGACATACCGACTGGCGGTTTGTATGTAGGCTGAATAATACGGCGGCTGGAACCGCTGTTGAAATGATTGGGTTTACACGCGGCGTTGAAAAAACTCTATGAAAAGACCGGCACGACGCGCAGGCGATAGCAGATTCTATAAAGTAAAAACGGCACAGAACGCTGCAGCTTTGCGTTCTGTGCCGTTTGGGCAATACCGCATAATTCTAAGTGCCGATACGGCGAGCGAGGTGCGGCAGCTGCTAAGCCAAAAGCGCAGATAATACTTTGTGTATTATCGAGCATTTTGGCAACGCAGATGCCGTGCCGCAGCCGCCGGAGCGGTGCTTAAGCCGTAAGGCGGGAATTATGCGGTGTTGCCTTTGGTTATTTGGCTATGGTCATGCCAGATTCAGCCGCTTCGTCATGAGCCACTGGGTCAGTGCCCACAGCAGGGCATCGACAAGGGCAATCAGCGCAAAGACGGCGATGAGCACGATAACGCCTAAGGTATTGTCGGGACCGAAAAACGACGCGGCGCTGAAGTTAGTATTGTTCAGGTACTTATACCCGCGGAACGCGACAAAGACTGCCGTCACAAGGGCTGCCATCTGCCCGATAAAGCCGATGACAAAGTAGGCGGCAATGCTGATGAGCAGCCGCTGCTGGGTAAACTGCGCGGCGAAGGCACACGCCAGATATGCGTGCAGCAGTGCGCCCGCGATAAGGGCCAGTATAATCAAAAGCATTGCAGACCAGATGGCGACATCCTCGGCAGTGACGCGGCTGAAATCAGATGCAAACCCGCCGCCACTGACCGTGTCGGTAGTCAGCATGCCGCAAAGTGTAAAAAATACCATGCCGAACAGCGTCCATACCGTGCCGCAGATGACCTTAGCAGCAATGTGCTGCCAAATGGGCACGGGCAGAGCCAGCATCAAGTACCCGCGCTCGCCCAACAGGCGGTAAAACTGCTGAATTTCAATAAAAGCGCAGATGGCGAGCACAACAAGAAGGCTTACGGCAGATGCCAGTGCCAGCAAGGCCATGGCGACCCCGGCCAGCGGCAGCCTGTCGGAGGTGTTCTGGACAAAACGGCTTAGAATATTAGTAAAAATGTTCAGCACAAGCACGCCCGCCGCAATGGGCAGAACAACACGGCCTGTGGATTTGAATTCATAACGTAAAAGCTTCGTCAGCATTTGTAAACCTCCCGGAAGTAAGCGTCCACGCTCTCCCCTGTTTCCTCGCGCAGCTCGTCGACGGCGGCCTGGCGCAGGACCTTGCCGTCCTGTAAAAGAATGACCTCGTCCAGCACCTTTTCAATGTCGCCGATGAGGTGCGTGGACAGCATAAGCGCGGAATCCTCACTGTAGTTGTGCAGGATGGTGCTTAAAATGTAGTCGCGGGCGGCGGGGTCCACGCCGCCCAGAGGCTCATCCAGCAGGTAGAGCCTGGCGGCACGGCTCATCGTCAGGCAGAGCTGCATCTTTTCCTGTGTGCCCTTGCTCATGGAATCGATTTTGTCCCGCCCGCCGATATGCAGGTCGGCCAGCAGGGCGTTTGCCTTGACTTTGTCAAAATCGGTGAAGAAATCCGCGTACAGGCTTACAGCATCGTCGGCGGTGAACTCCGTCGGCAGGGCCATACGGTCCGGCAGATAGCTGGTGACAGCCTTGGTGAAAACGCCGACAGGAACTTTATCAATAATGACGCTGCCCGCCGTGGGCTGCAAAAGACCGGCGGAGATTTTCATAAGCGTTGTTTTGCCGCTGCCGTTGGGGCCAAGCAGGCCAACGAGCTTGCCCGGCGTGACGGCAAAGTCCACGCCGTTCAGCGCAGCGGTGCGGCCATAGCGCTTGGTCAGGCCGCGTACCTCATAAATTGCATCCATGGTTTACTCCTTTTTTTGGTGCCTGCTGTGCGGTCTCGCGCAGCAGGGTCTCGATTTCGGCTTCGGTCAGGCCAAGGGCTTGCATCTGGTGCAGAAACTCCGCCGCCAGCGTGCCGGCGCGCCGACGGCGCAAGGCCTGCAGGGCAGTGTCATCCGCTGTGACGGTGCGCCCGGCGGTGCGCTGCGCCTGCAAAAGGCCGCGGCTTTCCAGCTCCTGCAAAGCGCGCTGCATGGTGTTGGGGTTGACCCCGGCATCAGCGGCCAGCTCCCGCACGGGCGGAATGCGGCTGCCGGGCGGGAACTCCCCCGCGACGAGGGCAAGCTCCAACTGCTCGACCAGCTGCACATAGACCGGGCGGCCCGCAGTAATGTTCCAGTTCATGGTGTTTTATGCTCCTTTGTATTATTGTGTTAAGAGCTTAATACAATAATACACGCAAGATACAGCTTTGTCAATAGAAAAAAATAAAAAAATCCCCCGCCGGGCTGGCGGAGGAAATATTACATGATACAACGTCAGGAAATGTGATCCTCGATCCATGTCAACACGTAGCCGAACACCTCGTCGCGGTTTGTTTCGTTGTGCAGCTCGTGGCGGCCTCCTTCAAAAATCTGGCAGGTCAGATCCCTGACACCGGCGTCGCCCAGCATGGCCCAGACCTTGCGCACGCCGCTGCCGTAGTCGCCGACGGGGTCGCAGTCACCGGCAATCAGCAGCACGGGCAGATCCTTGTCAATAGCCTGTGCCCATGCCTTTGTGCTGACGTGGTTGAGCGTCGCGAGCATCTCGCGGTAGGTTGCAGCGGTAAACCGGAAGGTGCACAGCCCGTCGGCGTCATAGGCTTTCACAACGCTTTTATCGCGGGAAAGCCAGGCGTTGGGCGACTGCGCGTTCTCGATTTTCCTGCAATAGCTGCCGAAGTTCAGCTTGACCATCAGCGGCGAGACATAGCGCGGCCCCTTGACGCGGGCAATCAGCCCGGCCAGCCGCTGGCCGACGACATTCATAAGGCTGGGGCCTGCCGTGCCGGAAATGACCAGTGCCGTGATGCTTTCCGGCCACTTCTCGGCGTACCAGCGCGCGTAAAAGCTGCCCATGCTGTGGCCGTAGAGGATGATGGGCGTATCGGGAAAGCGCTCATGCAGGATACGGTTCATCGTGTGCAGGTCGTTCAGGAGGTGGCAACGGCCATTCGGCTCACCGTAGTGCCCGTGCTCCCCTGCCTGGGCGGTGTCACCGTGGCCGAGGTGGTCGTTGCCCGCCAGCGCAATGCCGTGGGCAGCGTAGAACTCGGCCATCGGTGCATAGCGGCGCACATATTCGCACATGCCGTGGCTGAGCTGAAGGACAGCCCGCACAGGCTGGCCGGGTACGGTGTAGAGGAATGCGGAAGAGGTGTGCTTTCCGTCCGACGACGGGAAGGCAATGGCTTCGCAGTGGAGGTTGGCCATGATTACAGTTCTCCTTTGATTTTTTTCCAGTATTGTGCGAAAGCCTGCTCGTTTTTATTATCGCCGGGGACATAGTACTGCCGGTCCTTGATGGCGTCGGGCAGGTATTGCTGGGCGGTCCAGTGGTTGGGGTAGTCATGCGGGTAGAGGTAGTGCTGCCCCTTGACCTTGGCGTCGGCGCCGTCGTAGTGCTTGTTTTGCAGCTGGCGCGGGATGGGCCCGGTGCGCCCGGCCTGAATGTCCGCAATGGCGGCATTGATGCCGTCGTGGGCGGAGTTGGACTTGGGCGCGGTAGCCACCAGCACCACGGCATCCGCCAGCGGCAGACGGGCCTCCGGCAGACCGACGGCGTTGGCAATGTCAACAGCGGCCTTGACGATGGGGATGATCTGCGGCCAGGCCAGGCCGACATCCTCGCACGCGCAGACCATCAAACGGCGGCAGGCGCTGGGCAGGTCACCCGCTTCCAGCAGACGGCCCAGATAGTGCAGCGCTGCGTCGGGGTCGGAGCCGCGCATCGACTTCTGGTAGGCCGAGACGATGTCATAGTGGTCGTCGCCGAGCTTATCATACCGCATGGCCGTGCGCACGGCGACCTGCTGCACCATGTCCAATGTGATCGTGCGGCTGCCGTTTTCTACGGGTGCAGCGGTGACGGCAAATTCCAGATTGCCCAGCGCCTTGCGCATATCGCCGCCCGCACTCTGGGCCAGGTATTCCAGCGCGTCGTCGGGAATGAGCACGGGAGACTTGTCCTCAGCCCCGAGGCGCGCAGCGGCACTGCGCAGCCCGGTGCGGATGTCGTCGGTGGTCAGGGATTTGAACTCAAACACCGTGCAGCGGGACAGAAGCGCGTTATATACATAAAAGTAGGGATTCTCGGTGGTGGAGGCAATCAGGGTGACGGTACCCTGCTCCACGCACTCCAGAAGGCTCTGCTGCTGACGCTTGTTAAAATATTGTATCTCGTCAAGATATAAAAGAATGCCGCCCGACGCGCCGAGTGTACCGATGTCCGCGAGCACCGACTTGATGTCGCTCGTCGAGGCCGTCGTGCCGTTGAGCTTGTGCAGCTGCATACCGCTGCCCGCTGCAATGATGCTGGCAACGGTGGTCTTGCCGACGCCGGACGGGCCGTAGAAGATCATGTTGGGAATCTTGCCGCTCTCGACAGTGCGGCGGAAAACCTGATTTTTGCCGAGTAGATGCTGCTGGCCGCAGACCTCATCCAGGGTGCGCGGGCGCAGACGCTGTGCCAATGGTTCCATTTTGCGTTCCTTTTTTAAGATAAGTTTGAGATAGTGTACCAAAACATCATACTTCTATACTTGATTATAACGGCTCGGCGTGGTAGAATCAAGAGAAAAGGATTGAAACGGAGAAAATGCTGTGACCAAACAAGAGCTGGCTGCGATCTGTATTGCGCGCCTGAAGGCAGAATATCCCGATTCCGACTGCACGCTGGATTATGACCATGCGTGGCAGCTGCTTGTGTCGGTGCGGCTGGCGGCCCAGTGCACCGATGCCCGCGTAAACGTGGTGGTGCAGGAGCTGTTTGCCAAGTACCCCGGCGTAAAAGAGCTGGCTGCAGCGGATCCTGCGGATATTGAGGCCATCGTCAAGCCATGCGGGCTGGGCCACAGCAAGGCACGGGATATTTCGGCCTGTATGCGGATACTGCGCGACAGGTACGACTGCCATGTGCCGGATGATTTCAACGCACTGCTTGCCCTGCCAGGCGTGGGCCGCAAGAGTGCGAATCTGATCATGGGGGACGTATTCGGCAAGCCTGCCATCGTGACGGACACCCACTGCATCCGGCTGTGCAACCGCATCGGGCTGGTGGACAACGTCAAGGAGCCGGCCAAGGTCGAGCGGGAGCTGTGGAAGATCATCCCGCCTGCGGAGGGCAACGGCTTCTGCCACCGGCTGGTGGACCATGGCCGCGCCGTGTGCACGGCCCGCACCAAGCCCTACTGCGACAAATGCTGCCTGGCGGACGTATGCCGGGCACGAAAGGAATTTTTGCATGAATAAAACGACGGAAAACCGCCTGGGCGGTGAGCTGCGCAGCCAGCAGGCAGCCCGGCGCCTGCTGGAGGAGCTGCGCCGCGGACGCTATGCAGACGCCGCCCAGCTGCCCAGCGAGCTGGAGTTGGCCGATGTTTTGGGCGTGAGCCGCACCGTGGTGCGCGATGCCCTGAGCGATCTGGAGCGCGACGGCTATGTGGAGCGTGTGCGCGGCATCGGCACCCTTGTCAACCGCGATGTGGTCCGGGTCGAGAACCGCATGGACCAGAAGCTGGAATTCAACCGCATGATCCGCTCAATAGGCCGCGTGCCCCACAGCGATAACCTGATGGTCACGCGGGAGACTGCCATGCCGGAGCTGGCCGCAAAGCTCGGCCTTGACCCGGAGCGCGAGCACACACTTGTGTTTGTGCGCCGCCGGGTACTGGCCGATGAAACGCCGGTGCTCTACTCCACCGATATTCTGCCGCTGGCGCTGTTTGGCGGCAAGCGGCTGGATACGATCGATTTCAGCCGCCCGATCTTTGAGATCGTGGAGCAGCACTGCCATGTGGAGGTCACCGAGACGCTGACGACGCTGCAAGCCGTACAGGGGGTGCCCGGCATCCGCCGCCAGCTGGGGCTGCGCCCGGAGCAGGCGCTTTTGCAGCTGGATGAGATCTGCTATTCCCGCACCTGCAAGCCGGTGCTTTGCTGCCAGACCTGCTATACGGATTTCTTTGACTTTGCGATGGTGCGCAAGCTGATTTGATTTTGAACGGCACAGCGCCGTTTGGAATAAATAGAGTAAACAAAGGGGATTGTGTATGAGACATTTGATCGACCCGGCGGATTTCACGCTGGAAGAAACGCTCAGCCTGATGGACCTTGCAGACCGTATCCATGATGACCCGGCTGCCTATAAAGATGTAGCTGCCCGTAAGCGGCTGGCGACACTGTTCTACGAACCGAGCACCCGTACCCGTCTTTCGTTTGAGGCGGCCATGCTGAACCTGGGCGGTCAGGTACTGGGCTTTCCCGATGCCGGTGTTTCCAGCGCCTCCAAGGGCGAGACTGTAGCCGATACCATCCGCGTGATCAGCTGTGTGGCAGACATTGCCGCCATGCGCCACCCCAAGGAGGGGGCACCGCTGCGCGCGTCCCGCTACAGCCGCATTCCGGTCATCAACGCCGGTGACGGCGGCCACAGCCACCCCACCCAGACGCTGCTGGACATGATGACGATCCGCCAGCGCAAGGGGCACTTGGATCATCTGACCATCGGCTTCTGCGGCGACCTCAAGTTTGGCCGCACGGTACACAGCCTGATCAAGAGCCTGTCCCGTCTGCCGGGCATGAAGTTTGTGCTCATCTCACCCGAGGAGCTGCGCGTGCCGGATTACATCATCAGCGAGATCCTCGAGCCTAACAACATCCCCTATGTTGAGACACGCAGTATGGAGGAGGCTCTGCCCGATTTGGACGTCCTCTACATGACCCGCGTCCAGCGTGAGCGGTTCTTTAATGAAGAAGATTACATCCGCCTGAAAAACAGCTATGTCCTGACAAAGGAAAAGCTGGCTCTGGCCCCCGCGGATATGCCGGTGCTGCATCCCCTGCCCCGTGTGAATGAGATCACGCTGGACGTGGATGACGACCCGCGCGCAGCGTACTTTGACCAGGTGCAGAATGGTGTCTATATGCGCATGGCGCTGATCATGACTTTGCTGGGTCTCAAAGACCCCAAGACCGGGGAGGTAGCGTTCAATGTTGAAGGTTGATGAAATCCAGAACGGCGTGGTCATTGACCACATTACCGCAGGCACGGGTCTGGCGCTCTACCACATGATGGAGCTGGAAAAGCTGAACAATGCCAGCGTGGCACTTTTGCAGAACGTCCGCAGCCAAAAGGACGGAAAAAAGGACATAATAAAGATTGAGGGCGATGTCAGCGAGATGAGCTTTGACGTTCTCGCCTATGTCGACCCGAAAATCTCCATCACCTTTATCCGGAACGGCAGGGTGACGGAGAAGAAACACCCCGAGCAGCCCAAGCGGCTGGTCAACGTCATCAAATGCACGAACCCGCGCTGCATCACTTCTATCGAGGAGGGCTGTGACCACATCTTTGCCCTGACGCCGAGCGGACGCTATCGCTGCATCTACTGCGAGCAGGAGTTCCGCGTAAAACCGTAAACGAGGTAACACTATGGAAAAGCCGAAATTTCACCTGAACCCTAATGAGGAAATCGTCAAAACCATCCGCGAGGGCCTCAAGCGCACGGGCGGCTACTGCCCCTGCCGCTTGCAGCACATTCCGGAGAATATCTGCATCTGCAAGGAGTTCAAGGAGCAGCTGGCCGACCCGGACTACCACGGGGCATGCCATTGCGGGCTGTATGTGAAGGATTGAGGATTTTTCCTTTTTACAACAATTGTAATAAGCAATAAGCAAAACGAGGTATCTGCCACTGAAAGCAGGTACCTCGTTTTGTTTATGCTACACGCACGCCGCCAGTGTATCCTCGGTCAGGATAATGTGCCCGTCGGCGTCCACATCGGCGGTGTAAACGGTGCCGGGGTGAGCTGTACCGGCAGCGATGCGGTCTGCAAGGGCCTGCTCTACGGCACGGCTGACGGTGCGGCGCAGCTCCCGCGCACCGTAGGGCGGCACCTTGTCCCCGGCCAGCACCTTGGCTGCGGCGGGCGTGTGGTGCAGCGTGTAGCCCTGCCGGGCCGCGCGCTGCTCAAGCTCGACAAGTAGCCGGTCTGCAATCCCGGCCAGCTGCTCCGGGCCGAGCGGGTCAAAGAGGACGGTCTCATCCAGGCGCCCCATCAGCTCGGGGCGGAAAAACTCCTTAGCCTCCTGGATGGCTTGCTGGCCGCGGCGCCGGGTCTCGGCAGCGGCGGCCCCAAAGCCCAGCGGCGACGTCTGGCCGGACAGACACCGCGCACCCAGATTAGAGGTGAGCAAAATAATCGTGTTGGAAAAATCCGCCCGGCGTCCCTGGGAGTCGGTCAGATTGCCGTCCTCTAAGATTTGCAGCAGCAGATTCTGGATGTCGCTGTGCGCCTTTTCGATTTCATCAAATAAGACAACACTGTACGGGCGGCGGCGCACGGCCTCGGTCAGCTGACCGCCCTCGTCGTGGCCGACATAGCCCGGCGGCGCGCCGAGCAGCCGCGCGACGGTATGCCGCTCCATATACTCCGACATGTCAAAGCGCAGCAGGGCTTTTTCGCTGCCGAACCAGCATTTTGCCAGCGTGCGTGCCAGCTGGGTCTTGCCGACGCCCGTCGGCCCGAGGAACAGCATAGCTCCTATGGGCCGCCCGCTCTCCCGCAGGCCGGTGCGGCTGCGTCGGATGGCAGATGCTACGGCGGCCACGGCCTGCGGCTGGCCGATGACCTCGGCGGCAAGGCGCTGTTCCAAATTAGCGAGCCGCTCCCTCTCGGCTTCGCCCACGCGCTCTGCGGGCACGCCGCTGGCCTTGCTGACGACCCTTGCAATATCGGCGGGGGTCAGTGCCCGGCGGTTCCCGCTGGCATCGGCAATGCGGCGGGCCGCGGCGGCTTCGTCCAGCAGGTCAATGGCCTTGTCGGGCAGATACCGTCCGGGCAGGTAACGCACGCTCAGCTCCACCGCGGCGTGGATGGCCTCGGACGGGATGCTGACACCGTGGTAGCGCTCATACCGCGGCATCAGTCCGGCCAGAATCGTTTCCGCGGCAGCAGGGGTGGGCTCCTCGACCATGACCCTTCCAAAGCGGCGCTCGAGCGCGGAATCCTTCTGGATGGTTTTGCGGTATTCCTCAGGCGTGGTCGCGCCGATGAGCTGAATTTCGCCGCGTGCCAGCATCGGCTTTAAGATGCTGGCGGCGTCAATGGCTCCCTCCGCCGCCCCGGCCCCGGCAATGATGTGGATTTCATCGATAAACAAAATCGTTGAGCGGTCACGGTACAGTTCTTCCAACAGGTTCTTGAACCGCTCCTCAAAGTCGCCGCGGTATTTGGTGCCTGCGACCATCGACGCCATGTCCAGCGCCAGCACCCGCTTGCCGCGCAGTGCCGGGGTGATCTGTCCCGCAGCGATCCGCTGCGCCAGTGCCTCCGCCAGCGCAGACTTACCGACACCCGGCTCACCCAGGAGGCAGGGGTTGTTTTTCTGGCGGCGGCAGAGAATTTCAATCATGCGATCCAGCTCGGCATCACGGCAGAGCACCGGGTCGAGCCGCCCCTCCTGTGCGAGGCGCGTCAGGTCGCGGCCGTATTTATCGCTGGGGCGGCCCGTGCGGGAGGCAGCCATCCGCGGCTGGGCGGGCAGCACAAGCTGACCGGAAAGCTGGCGGCATTCCCGCGCGGCCTGCGGCAGCTCGATGCCCAGAGCCGCCAGCCACCGGCTGGCCGTGCAGGACGAGTCCTCGAGGATGGCGCAGAGCAGGTGCTCGTTCTCCGCCCTGGCGGCACTGGCCGCGTGCGCACCCAGCACGGCAAACTCCATGGCCTTGCTCAGCTCGGGGGCAAGGTCCCGGCTGTGCAGGCGGCGCGGACGGCCCGCCGCGTGGGCGGCGGTATGCTCGGCCAGGGCGGTGGATGTCACCCGCTTGCGGCGCAGAAAATCCGCCGCTGTCCCCTGTGCTGTCTGCACCAGCGCCAGCAGCAAATGGCCGGTATCCGCCTGGCTGCACCCCTGCTGCCCCGCCAGCACCAGCGCCGTGTGCACGGTGCGTGCCGCCGTGAAGGAAAAACCTTTATATCTGTAGACCCAGAACATCTGCAAATCCTCCTCTGAAAAGTACCCATTGAAAGTATAGACGCCGGGCCAATAAATAATCATCGAAATCTGGGGGATTCTGCAAGACAAATTGAGAAAACCGTGGTATAATAAACTGATTATTTTTATTTTTACGTATGAGGTGGTTTTCAATGCACAAACTGATGCGCTACATCAAGGGCTATGAGAAGCAAGCCCTGTTAGCGCCGCTTTTCAAGATGCTGGAAGCCTGTTTTGAATTGTTTGTGCCGCTGGTCATTGCCAGCATCATCGACACGGGCATCAAAAACGAGGATGCAGCCTTCATCTGGACGCGCTGCGGCCTGCTGGTCCTGCTGGCTGCTATCGGCTTGGCCAGCAGCCTGACGGCACAGTGGTTCTCCGCAAAGGCGGCGCTGGGCTTTGGCACGGCATTGCGCAAGGACCTGTTCCGCCATATTGGCACGCTGAGCTACAGCGATCTGGACGGCATCGGCACCCCGACGCTTGTCACCCGCATGACGAGCGACATCAATCAGGTACAGAACGGCGTCAACCTGACGCTGCGTCTGCTGCTGCGCTCGCCGTTCATCGTGATCGGCGCGCTTATTATGGCGTTCTCCATCAGCCCGAAGCTGACGCTGCTTTTCATCGGCGTTACAATCATGGTGTCGCTTATTATATGGGCCATCATGCGCGTGACCGTGCCCATCTACCATGAGGCCCAGAACGGCTTGGACCGTGTGACGCTGCTGACGCGCGAAAACTACGTCGGCGCGCGCGTGGTGCGTGCCTTTGCCCGCCAGGCGGACGAGCTGGCCGCTTTTGTGGAGACAAATGACCATCTGAAAAAGCTGCAATTTGCGGCAGGCCGTATTTCGGCGCTGATGAACCCGCTGACCTATCTCGTCGTCAATCTGGCCGTTGTGGCACTGCTGCTGCGCGGCGGTGTGGAGGTCGATGCCGGTAAGCTGACGCAGGGCGAGGTCATTGCCCTTATCAACTATATGAGCCAGATTCTGCTGAGCCTGCTGCGTCTGGCGGATCTGGTCGTTTCGGTCACCCGCGCACTGGCCAGCGGTATGCGCGTCAATGAGATTCTGAACACTCACACGACGATGCAGGATCCCGGCACGGCAGAGCTGGCTGTGAACGACGCTGCCGAGGCGGCTAAGTTTGAGCACGTCACCTTCACCTACAAGGATGCCGGCGCACCGAGCCTGACGGACATCACGTTCACGGCCAGGCCCGGTGAGACCATCGGCGTCATCGGCGGTACGGGCAGCGGCAAATCGACGCTGATCGACCTGGTCTGCCGCTTCTACGATGCCGACAGCGGCGGCGTTGCGCTGTTCGACCATGATGTAAAGCAGTACAGCTTTGCACAGCTGCGCAGGCTGGTGGGTGTCGTGCCCCAGCAGGCCGTGCTGTTTACAGGTACGATCCGCGACAATATGCAGTGGGCCGCCCCCGGAGCTTCCGACGAGGAAATCTGGCAGGCGCTGGAGATAGCCCAGGCGGCGGAGTTTGTCCGCGGCAAACCCGGCATGCTGGATGCGCCGGTGGAGACGGCGGGCCGCAACTTCTCCGGCGGCCAGCGCCAGCGCCTGACGATTGCCCGCGCGCTGGTACCAAAGCCGAAGATCCTGATTCTGGATGACAGTGCCTCGGCGCTGGATTTTGCAACGGACGCAGCCCTGCGCAAGGCAATCAAAGAGGAAACGCACGGCATGACCGTGTTTATCGTCTCACAGCGCGCGGCCAGCGTGCAGCGCGCCGACCACATTCTGGTGCTGGATGACGGTAAGCTGGTTGGCGACGCGCCCCATGCCGAGCTGCTGCGCAGCTGCGAGGTCTATAAGGAAATCTGCCTGAGCCAGTTGAGCAAGGAGGAGGTGGCAAAGACGCTATGAGCAAGACAAAGCAAAAGCTGGACCAGAATACGATCCATCGCGTCCTGAAGCTGATCCGCCCCTACGCCGGCATGGTCATCCTGACGCTGACCTTTGCGCTGATCACAGTGGTCACGACTCTGCTGGCCCCGGTACTGTCCGGCAAGGCCGTGGATATGATCCTGGGACCCGGTCAGGTTGATTTTGCAGGCCTAGGCAAAATTGCGATAGCGATGGCTGCCACGATTGCCTGCACAGCGCTGGCCCAGTGGCTGATGAATGTCGTCAATAACCGCATTACCTTTCAAGTCGTGCGTGATATGCGTGTCCGTGCGTTTGAGCAGCTGGAGATTCTGCCGCTCAAATATATGGATGCCCACCGCCCCGGCGATGCTATCAGCCGCATTACCACCGACGTGGAGCAGTTCAGCGACGGTCTGCTGATGGGCTTTACCCAGCTGTTCACCGGCGTGCTGACGATTTTGGGCACGCTGGGAGTCATGCTGTTCATCGACTGGCGCATTGCGCTGGTCGTTGTGGCGTTGACGCCGCTGTCGATTTTCGTCGCGCGGTTCATTGCCACCCACACCTATTCTATGTTCAAGGTGCAGAGCGAGACCCGCGCCGAAATGACGAGCCTGGTCGAAGAACTGGTCGGCAACGAGCATCTTGTCCGCGCGTTCGGCTATGAGCGCCGCGCCGAGGAACGCTTCGATAAGATCAACCTCGATTTGCAGAAGTGCGGCGTCAAGGCGACGTTCTTCTCCTCTACCACGAACCCCTGCACCCGCTTTGTGAATGCGCTGGTCTACGCCGCCGTCGGCGTGCTGGGTGCGTTCGTCGCCATTGCCGGCGGCATCACGGTGGGCCAGCTGTCGGTCTTTCTGAACTACGCAAACCAGTACACGAAGCCGTTCAATGACATTTCGGACGTTATGACCGAGTTGCAGAACGCGCTGGCCTGTGCGCAGCGCGTGTTTGACCTCATTGACGAGACGCCCATCGTGCTCGATGGCCCGGATGCTGTTGTCCTGCCCCACGGCGCGGGCAGCGTGGAGTTTGACCACGTCAGGTTCCGCTATGTGGACGATGTGCCGCTGATCGAGGATATGAACCTGAAGGTTGCGCCGGGTCAGCGTATTGCACTGGTCGGCCCCACGGGCTGCGGCAAGACGACACTGGTCAATCTGCTGATGCGGTTTTATGAGATCAACGGCGGTACGCTGCGCGTCGACGGGTATTCCATCGATAATGTGACCCGCGACAGCCTGCGCGGCAACCTGGGCATGGTGCTGCAGGAGACCTGGTTGAAGGCCGGTACGATTGCGGAGAATATCGCCTACGGCAAGCCGGATGCGACCCGCGAGGAGATCATCGCCGCGGCCAAGAAGGCGCACGCCCATAGCTTTATCTGCCGCCTGCCCAACGGGTACGACACGCAGGTAGCCGAGGACGGCGGCAACATCAGCCAGGGCCAGCGGCAGCTGCTCTGCATTGCCCGTGTCATGCTGCGACGCCCGCCGATTTTGATTCTGGATGAGGCAACGTCCAGCATCGATACCCGTACCGAGGTGCTGGTGCAGGATGCCTTTGAGGAGCTGATGAAGGGCCGCACGAGCTTTATCGTGGCCCATCGCCTGTCTACCATCAAGAACGCTGACCAAATCCTGGTCATGAAGGCCGGCAACATCATTGAGCGCGGAACCCACGAAGAACTGCTGGCGCAGGGCGGCTTCTACAAGCAGCTGTACGAGAGCCAGTTCGCCAAGGCATAAAGCCATACACCTGGAAAAAAATAGGAGGATGTATTATGAGTCACATTACCATTCCGGAAGGATACCAAAGCCTTCTGGGTTTGTATGACACCCAGAAGGCCATCGGCCTCATCAAGACGATCTTTCAGGAGAAGCTCTGCATGGCGCTGCACCTCAAGCGCGTCACGGCTCCCTTGTTTGTCATGCAGGGCAGCGGCCTGAACGATGACCTGAACGGCGTCGAGCGCCCTGTTTCGTTCGATGTGCCCAGCCTGAACGAGCAGGCAGAGGTCGTCCACAGTCTGGCTAAGTGGAAGCGCTACGCCCTGTACAAGTACGGCTTCCGCCCCGGTCAGGGCATTGTGACCGATATGAACGCCGTCCGCCGCGACGAGGAGCTGGACAACCTGCACAGCATCTACGTGGACCAGTGGGACTGGGAGCGCGTTATCACTGCCGACCAGCGCACGCTGGAATTTCTGCAGGAGACCGTGCGGGACATCGTGGACGCTGTCTGCGCAACGTCTGACGAGCTGCGCTGGAAGTTCCCCGAGCTGAAAAACAACATCCAGCTGGGCCGCGAGGTGGCATTTATCACGACGCAGGAGCTCGAGGACAGATACCCGGACTTCACGCCAAAGCAGCGCGAGAATGCCTTTGCCAAAGAGCATGGAACCGTCTGCATCATGCAGATCGGCGGCAGGCTCAAGAGCGGCCAGCCCCACGACGGGCGCGCGCCCGACTATGATGACTGGACGCTGAACTGCGACATCCTGTTCTGGCACAAGCCGCTGGACTGCGCGCTGGAGCTGTCCAGTATGGGTATCCGCGTTGACGCCGACGCCCTGCGCCGCCAGCTGGACGCCGCAGGCTGCCCGCAGCGCGCGGAGCTGCCCTTCCACAAACTGCTGCTGGATGGCACCCTGCCCCTGACAATGGGCGGCGGCATCGGCCAGAGCCGCCTGTGCATGCTGCTGCTGGGCAAGGCCCATGTCGGCGAGGTACAGGTCAGCCTGTGGGATGACGCTACGATACAGGCATGCCGGAATTCGGGCGTGGAGCTGCTGTAACCCTTGACAAACCCCTGCCGATTGTGATATTATATTAGAGTTCCCGCTAGTATAGCACAATTGGCAGTGCAGCTGATTTGTAATCAGCAGGTTGCAGGTTCGATTCCTGTTACTAGCTCCACTTAAAAAAGCGCGTTAGCAAATCCACTTTGCTACGCGCTTTTTTCTTGCTTTTGTATGTCTTTTTGCGCCCTAAACAGTAAAAAACAGGTCGTAAACGCAGTAGAATCGCATAACGCGGAGTCAGGGTTGAACTCAGGAATGCTGCTGTACATAAAGCTGATGGATTGTTCTTGAGGAATATTTAGAGAAGCTTTTCCTTATTGCACCCTACTCTATATACTCCTAAAAAACGCCCGGTAAGCGTGATGCTTACCGGGCGTTTTGCTTTGCTGTTTTAAGTGTTTGCCAGTGCCGTCTGCAGAGCGCAGTAATTCTCCAGTGTCAGCTGCTCGGGGCGGGAACGCTCATCAAGACCGGCGGCCTGCAGGGCGGAGATGACCTGCGCCTTGGGCAGGTGCAGGCCGTTGGCGATGGCGTTGGCGGCGGTCTTGCGGCGCTGGGAGAAGGCGGCGCGGATCAGCGCGAAGAAGGCGGCTTCGTCGCCGTTCGGCACGGCTACGGCGGGCTTCTCCCTCACATCCAGGCGGATGACGGCGCTTGTCACCTTGGGGGCGGGGTAAAAGCTGCCGGGCTGGACGCTGAACAACAGCTTCGGCTCGGCGTAATAGGCCACGGCGTAGCTGATTGCACCCGCATCCCGCGTGCCGGGGGCGGCGCAGAGGCGCTGTGCGGCCTCCTTCTGCACCATTACGGTAATGTTCCGGATAGGCAGCTTTTCCTCCAGCAGGCGCATCAGAATCGGGCTGGTGATGTAGTACGGCAGGTTGGCACAGACGGCGACGGGCTTGCCGCCGAACTCCTCGGCCAGCAGAGCCTTCAGATCGACCTTCAGCACGTCGTTCAGGACGAGCTTGAAGTTGTCGTAGTCGGCCATCGTCTCTTCCAGCAGCGGCGGCAGACGCTTGTCGACCTCGATGGAGACGACATTGTCCGCACGCTTGCAAAGCTGCTCGGTCAGCACGCCGATGCCGGGGCCGACCTCAAGTGCGCCCCAGCCGGGGCCGATACCGGCGGCCTCCGCAATGCGGGGGCAGATGCCGGGGTTGATGATGAAATTCTGGCCGAAGCCCTTGGACAGGGCAAAGTCATACCGTGCGCAGAGGTCACGGATGGTGGACAGGTCAGTCAATGTGGGCACGGCGGACGTCCTTTCCGAGTCAATAAAAATCAGTTCTGCCCGGCCAGTGCCGTGGCCGCGTTGACGGCCTTGCTGATCTGCGGGTCAGTATCAAGTGTGTAATCGTAGTAGGCGTTCTGCTCGTCGACGGAGAGCGCGGCGTCAATGTCGGGGCGCAAGCCCTCCTCATTCCAGGTCTGATCCTCGTTATCGAGCAGCAGGCCCACCGTGATGTAAGCGGCGGAGCCGTCGGAGAAGCTCTGGGCGTCGCTCAGAACGACGCCCTTACCCGCAGTTTTGGTGCCGACGAGCGTCGCACCGGCCATCTTGCGCAGGGCATTGGCGAACAGCTCGGCGCTGCCCGCGGTGGAGCCGTTGACAAGGCAGACAATCGGAACGTTGATCTCGGTCTCATCGGACATGCGCAGCACGGTTACATTGCCGTCCCTGTCCTGCTGCTTGGCGATCTCACCGGAGGGCACACAGTAATCCGCGGCCACAAGGGCGGCGTTCAGGTTCTCGCCGGTGTTGTCGCGCAGGTCAAAGACAAGGCTGTTCGCTCCCTGCTGCAGCAGCTCATCCACAGCAGCCTTGAACTCGCTGGCAGTGCCGGAGGTGAAGGCGTCAATGCGGATGTACCCGCAGGTGTCCGCGACCATCTGACGGGTGTAGATGGAGGGTGTTTTGTAGTTGGAGTGGACAAGATTCAGCTGCTGCTCCTGGCGATCCGGCGTCAGGTAGGTGATCGTAGTGGTCGTGCCCTCCTCACCCAGCAGCTTGGAGGTCAGGCGTGCGGTGGAGGTGATGTTGCGCGTCGACTCATCGTTGATAGCGGTGATGAAGCCGCCGACCTGCATCCCGGCCTCTGCGGCGGGCGAGTTGTCATACAGGCGGATGATGCGGGCGTAGCCGGAGGATGTGTCATTGACGACAGCGACGCCGATGCCGGTCAGTGTGCCCTTCTCCACAGACTGCTTCTCGCTGTATTCTTTGGCGGTGTAGTAGACGGCGTACTTGTCGTTGATGCCGTTCATGTAGCCCGCAGCCAAGCGGTCATTCAGGGTGTCCTCGTCGATGGTGAAATACTCCCCAGCGCGGACAAAACGATCAATTTCGGACAGCTTGTTGTACTGGCGCTCCTTGTTTTTGACGCTGGACACTGTGGTGTTGAACATCTTCATGGACACGACCATGGTCAGCGAGAAGGTGACGGCCATTGCAATGATGGCAATGGTGGCCGCCACGCCAAGACTGATTTTTTTGCTCATGGGTCTGATGGCTCCTTACTGTGTTTGCGTTATGCCCCGTAGGCTAGTGAGAAAAATACCGTAGAGAAAAGGCTGAGTATCATCAGAACGGCGACTACAAGGCAGAAAATACGCACGGAGGTTTTGTGCTTCTGCGGCTTCATACAGATTCCCCTTTCGTTATGAGAGGTAGTTCATGACATTGACCAGGACGTTGTTGACCTTCATTTCCAGGTGCAGATGGTTGCCTGTGGAGTTGCCGGTGGAGCCGACATAACCAAGGACCTTGCCCTTTTCCACGGGCTGGCCCACGCTGACAACGGGCGCGCTGTTCATGTGGGCGTACAGCGTCGAATAAGTATTGCCGTTGTCATCCTTGCCGTGGTAGACCTGCACGTAGTAGCCCCAGCTCCAGTGGTAGGCCGCAGCGGTGACGACACCGCCGGAGACGGCGTAGATTTCGGTGCCGCCCGGTGCAGCGTAATCGGTGCCGCGGTGGCCGTTGCCGCCGAAGTAGCAGGAGACGTACTTATAGGTGGCCAGCGGGCGGCCAAAGTCCAGCGAGCACTGGATGGACGCATTGCCGTAAGCCTGGTTGGCGGCGTTCAGCGCGGCGTCCAGCTCGGCAGCGGCCTTATCCACGGCCTTGTTGGCTTCGATCAGGGCAGCCTTGTTGGCCTCGATCTCGGCATCCGCTGCGGAAATGTTGGCGTCGGTCTGGGAGATATTCTGGGCAAGCTCATTCGTCTTGCCGTCCAGCGCGGTCTTTTGGGTCTCCAGATCGGCCTGCGTGGCCTCCAGGTCCGCCTTGACCTGCTCCAGCTCGGCGCGCTGCTGCTCCAGCTCGGCGTGCTCATTTTCAAGCTGTTGGCAGGTGTCCTCGTCCTTATTAACGATCTGATCCAATGTGGTGGCAAAGGTCAGCAGCTGGTACAGGTTGGTGGCACTGGACAACAGTGCGATGGAGCCGCCGTCATTCAGACGCTGCATCGCACGCATACGATCTTTAAAGTCCGCCCAGCGCTGGTCGTATTCGGCCTGTTTCTGGTCGACCTCCTGCTGCTTCCGGTCAATCTCGTCCTGCTTGTTGACGATTTCCTCATCCAAAGAACCGATCTGCTCGGACAGGTTGCTGATCTGGCTCAAAATCAGTGCCTTCTGCTGCTCAAGCTGCGTTTTGAGAGCCTCAGCGTCGGCCTTGTTGCTCTGTGCGTCCTTGAGCTGCTGGTTGACCTTTTCCTGCTCAGACTGCAGTTCCTGCAGCTTCTGGCGCAGGTCGCTGACGCTGGAGGAGGCGGCCAGCGGCGTCATGACGGTGGAAAGCGTCATGCTCATGGCGACAGCCGCGCTCAGCAGAAGCGAAATCAGCTTTTTGCCGTGTTTTACATGCTTCATGGTCTTATACGTTCCCTTTATCCCCTGTTATACATTCAGATGCTTGCGGATGCTGGTGGCGGTGCCGAGGCCGCAGAGCACGAAGCCCAGCAGCACAAAGCCGCCGACGATGTAGTACCAGACGCTTTCCAGCGGGACAAGCGTGCCGCCGAACATCTGCGAGAGGTTGGACGGATTCTCGGCATACCAGCGGCAGAGTGCATAGTACGCGCCGCAGACGATGCCGGACGCAATGCCAGCCGAAATCAGGCCGGAGGTGACGCCCTCGACAAAGAACGGAAAGCGGATGAAACCGTTGGTCGCGCCGACGAGCTTCATAATGCCGATCTCCTTGCGGCGGTTAAAGACGGTGATTTTGATCGTGTTGTTGATGACGACGATGGAGACGATGGCCAGCACCGCGACCAGGCCGTAGCAGGCGTAGTTGATGACCTTCTGCAGGGACGTGAAGGTATCCGCCATAGCCAGCGGGGCCTTGACGCTGTAAACGCCGTCGATCTGCATGAGCTGGGCGGAGACTTCCTCAATGTTGTCGGGGTCGTCCACGGTCACGCGGTAGTTGGGAGTGAACGGGTTGTCATTGGCAAAGACCTGCTGCAGGTTTGTGTAATCCTTCAGCATATCGCTGTAGGTCGCCAGAACGTCCTCCGGCGACATATAGGTCACGCTCACAACGTGGGGCGTGTTGCGGATGGCCGCGTCGGCGGCGGCAATCTGCTCGTCGGTGGCGACCTCGCTCTCGCCGGTGCCGCCCATGTAGACGACGGTCTCGTTCTGGTTGCCGATGTATTCGACCATGTGGTCAATGTTGATGCCCAGCAGCGAGGCTGCGCCGATCAGCAGCATGCAGACGGTCAGCACGCCCATGGAGGCAAAGGTCATCAGTCGGTTGGCGCGCAGGTTGTGCAGGCCCTGGCCGACTAAGTAGATAAAACTGGAAAAACGCATGGTGTCCCCTCTTACTTACAAATCAGTCCGCGTCGTACTCGTAGTCGTCCTCTTCGCGCTCGGCCATGGCGGCAGCGTAGCGGCGCGCGGCAGCAGGGTCAGCGGTATCGGAGGCTACCATGCCGTTGGCCAGCGTGATGACGCGGTTGCCGTACTTGCGGGCCAGCTTGTGGACGAGCTCGTGCTCATGGGTGACGACGACGACGGTGATGTTGACCTTGTTGATGGCCTCAAACAGCTGCATGATGTCCATCGACATTTCGGGGTCGATGTTGCCGGTGGGCTCGTCCGCGATAATGAGCTTGGGGCCGTGGGCCAGCGCGCGGGCAACGGCCACACGCTGCTGCTCGCCGCCGGAGAGCTCATCTGGCAGGCGGTCCATTTTGTCCTCCAGACCGACAAGGGAGAGTGCAAACGGTACGCGGTCCTTGATCTTTTTGGTCGAGATGTTCGTCACGCGCATGGCGAAGGCGACATTCTCATAGACGGTCATGGTGGGGATCAGGCGGAAGTCCTGGAACACAACGCCCATCTGGCGGCGCAGGTAGGGTACCTTGCGGCGCTTGATGCGCGTTAAATCCTGCCCATTGATAAAGACCTTGCCCTCGGTGGGCTTCTCCTCCATCTGGATGAGCTTTAAAAACGTGGATTTGCCCGCGCCGGAATGGCCGAGGATAAAGACGAACTCGCCCTCGTCAATATGGATGTTGATGTCCTCCAGCGCGACGTTCTCATCGTTGTGGGTCTCGTAGGTTTTATATACATGTTCAAAATCGATCATTCGGGGTTCTCCTGCCGTGGTTTGGCTTTGCTGTTATGGTTACAGTCATACATATAATAGAATACCATGTCAGACCCCTGCGGTCAAGGTGCTTTGCGGCTATAAAAAGCAGGAAAATGGCGCTGCCTTGCGGTGCAGCGCCATTTGTGAAAGTTTTTTTAAAATCAATATTTGGCCGGGTTGGCGGACAGATATTTCTTGACCATCAGTGCCACCTTAAAGACGATGGCGTCATCGAAGTTGCGCAGGTCAAGGCCGGTCAGCTTGCGGATCTTCTCAAGGCGGTAGACCAGCGTGTTGCGGTGAACGAACAGACCGCGGCTCGTCTCGGAGACATTCAGGTTGTTCTCAAAGAAGCGCTGGATCGTGAACAGCGTCTCGGCATCGAGGGAGTCGATGCTTTCCTGCTTGAACACCTCGCGCAGGAATGCCTCGCAGAGCGTCGTAGGCAGCTGGTAGATCAGGCGCGCAATGCCCAGATGGTCATAGCTGATGACCTGACGCTCGGTGTCAAACACCTTGCCGACCTCCATGGCAATCTGGGCTTCCTTAAAGCTGGAGGCCAGATCCTTGATGTTGCCGATGGGCGTACCGATGCCGACGACGGCCTTGATGTAATGGTCGCCCTGCAGCGTATCGACGATGGAGGCAGCCAGCTTTTCCATATCGCGGGTGTTGTTGTCGGGCTTGATCTCCTTGACCAGGACGGTGTCGGTCTCGCTGATGTTAAAGACGAAGTCCTTTTGTTTGTCCGGGAAAAGACCGCTGACGACGTCGTAGGCGGAAATATCATTGCCGGAGGTCACGCGGATCAGCAGTACGACGCGCTGCACGTCAGAGACAAAGTGCAGCTCCCGCGCTTTGGCGTAGATGTCGCCTGGCAGGATGTTGTCGAGCACGACGTTCTTGATGAAGTTCGTCTTGTCGAATTTTTCGTCGTGGTACTGCTTGATGCTCTGCAGGCTGATGGAGAGCATGGCGGCGAACTGCTCGGCGGTAGTGTCAGTGCCCTCGACAAAGACGGCGTAGTCATTGTGCTTGGCGTTGGAGAACTGATGGTAGGCATACCCATCGCGCACGAAAGCATCCCCGGCCGTCTGGCGGACAGCGGCCACGCCCTCGCGCACCTCACCGATCTGTCCCAGCTCAGAGCAGGAAATGACGGTGCCGGTCTCATCAATCACGCCGACGACACGATCCACTGCGTCTTTCATCTGGTAGACCACGTTCTGGAATACCCTGTTTGCCATAATATGTGACTCCCCTTTTAGCTGTTATTTAGACAGTCTGCACCGGTGTGCAGTGCGGGCTATGCGTGTTTGGCAAAATTGCCGTTTGGTAATCTGCCTGAAAACCAAAACATCATAATGTATATTTTACACAATCCGCTTGGCTTTTGCAACATATTTTCACGAAAATCGAAAGATTTTCTTGTACATTTTTTAAATCAGCACAAAAAATGTACCTGCCGGTGTTTTCCCGGCAGGTACAACGTCCGTCATTTTGACGATTTTTCCTCTTTTGTCTGGTTCATGGCACCGGTGCCGCCCTCGACGACGCCGCGGCGCTGGAATACATAGGTGATGCTGCGGAAGAAAATCTTTACATCATTCCAGAATGTCACATGGGCGGCGTACTCACCGTCGTAGCGGGCTTTGACGTCAATCGGCAGCTCGTCGCGTCCGTTGACCTGCGCTAAGCCGGTCAGGCCCGGGCGGATGTCGTTGGCGCGGACCTTGTCGCGCGCCTCGATCAGGTCATACTGGTTGTACAGTGCGGGGCGCGGGCCGATGACGCTCATCTGCCCTGCCAGTATGTTGTAGATCTGCGGCAGCTCGTCCAGGCTCGTCTTGCGCAGGAAGGCACCGCTCCCGGTAATGTAGCTGTCCGCATCTTTCAAAAGGTGCGTGGGAACGTCGTGCGGGGTGTCGCCGCGCATCGTGCGGAACTTCAAGATGTTAAAGTGCGTTTTGCCCTTGCCGATGCGGCGCTGCTTGAAAAAGACCGGTCCCGGGGAATCGAGCTTGATCCACAGCGCGACCAGCCCCATCGGAATTGCAAGAATGATCGTGGCTGCCAGCGAAAGGATAATGTCCAGCAGGCGCTTGCCGTAACGCTCGTACATAAATCAGCCCTCCTCGGCGGGATGCTCTGTCTCCCGGAGCTTCTGCGCAATCTCCTCCTGGGAGAAAAGCGCGGTGTTGCCGGTGGCGGCCACAACGGTGTGGTCGGCGCGCACGCGGCGGTTGGGGTGGTAGGTCGGGACCATCTCCTGCAGAACGTCGACGACCTCGTCGTTGTTGTGCCTGGCAGAGTCCTTGAGCCGCTGCAGGTCGGTGTAGAATTTTTCCAGATCGATCTGCATGGGCGGCGCGATGAAGATTTTGTTGTGGGCGGTTTTGGCCATCTTGTCCTGCTCGGAGTCCATGAGCAGTTCCTCGTACAGCTTTTCGCCGGGGCGCAGACCAGTGACCTTGACCTGCATATTTACGCCCGGCTCGTAGCCGTAGAAGCGTATCAGGCGGTTGGCCAGATCCATGATCTTGACCGGCTCACCCATGTCCAGCACGTAGATGCTGCCGCCCTTCGCCAGACCGCCGGCCTGCAGAACGAGCTGCGCAGCCTCGGTGATGGTCATAAAGTAGCGGACAATATCGGGATGCGTGATAGTTACAGGGCCGCCGCGCTTGATCTGCTCCTCAAACAGCGGGATGACGCTGCCGTGGCTGCCCAGCACGTTGCCGAAGCGCACCGCAACGCAGGTCATCGACGTGGCCTGGGAGAAGGTCTGGATCAGCATCTCGCACAGACGCTTGGTGCAGCCCATGACGTTCGTCGGGTTGACAGCCTTGTCTGTAGAGAGCTGGACGAACCGCTCCACGCCGTGCTCAGCGGCGGAGGTCAGCAGGTTCTTGGTGCCAAAGACGTTGTTCTTGACGGCCTCGGCGGGGCTGATCTCCATCAGCGGCACATGCTTGTGCGCCGCCGCGTGAAAGACGACGGACGGTTGATAGGTGTCGAACACCTCGTCCAGACGTGCTTTATCGCGGATGGAGCCGATGAGGGTGATAACAGGAGCCTCGGGGCCGTACTTGTTTTTCAGCTCGGTTTCCAGCTCATAGGCGCAGTTCTCGTAGATGTCAAAAATCAGCAGACGGCGGGGCTGGTAGCGCATGATCTGACGGCAAAGCTCGCTGCCGATGGAGCCTCCGCCGCCCGTGACGAGAACGATCTTGTCATGCAGGTATTCGGAAATCTGGGCATTGTTCAGCTGGATCTCATCGCGGGAGAGGAAGTCCGCCGTGTTCAGCTCACGGAAACCCGCCGCCACAGGATTGCCGTTTTCGTCAACAGCCTGCGGGTCACTGATCATCCGCACGCGGCAGTGGGTGGAGTTGCAAAGGTTGATGATCTCGCTCAAACGGTCACCCTTGACTGTCGTGATAGCGATGACGATCTCGAGAATATGATATTTGCGCACCAGCTCCGGTATGTCGGAGATCGTGCCGCGCACCGGTACGCCCTGCACGCGCAGGCCTTTTTTGGTCAGGTCGTCGTCAACGATGCAGACCGGGTTGCCGAAGCTCTGATTTTTCGTCTTGCAGAGGTTGACGGCCCACGCACCGGCGTTGCCGGCGCCGACAATGAGCAATGGCGTGTTGTCCTCCGGCTTGTTGGCCTTGGCGTTGCGCATCGTCAGGACCAGCCGCCACAGGAACCGCACGCCCGCTATGGCCGCCGTGTTGAATACCGCGCCGAAGATCAGCACCGCGCCGGAGATCGGGCGGCTGTGGTAGGTCAGATCGAACAGCATGATGATGCCCGTCGCCAGCCCGGAAAGGCAGGTCAGGCGTGCAAGGTCGCGCATACCGGCGTACTCCCACATGATCTCATACAGTCCGCCGAACCAGAACACGATCATATAAATGGGCAGGACGTATAAGAGCATCGGGGCCATGGCGCGCAGTATCTCCACGCGGCGGTAGGCATCGCCGCTGTCAAAGCGCAGCATGACGGCCAGCCAGTAGCAAAGTACAATGAGCCCGCAGTCCAGCAGCATCAGTGCGATGCGGCGCGGAAGCCCGTTTATCAGTTGTTTTGAGACCTGTTGCATCGATTCCATCCTTACTATACGTTCTTCTATCTGAAAACGGGCACAATACGGCCCGGCAAAATTGTCATATATGCTATTATAACACAAAAAGGCCCCATTTGTCCTACTTTTGGGCAGACAAATGGGGCTAATGTTGTATAAAAATCGTGGTAAATTTTTGGTAAAACGGACGAAAGCGATTTACTCGACGGTCACGCTCTTGGCCAGATTGCGCGGCTTATCGACATCCAATCCCTTGGCGCAGCTGACGTAGTAGGCCAGCAGCTGCAGCGGAATGACCGACAGGCTCGTGGCAAAGTGCGGGTCGGTCTTGGGCACGTAGACCGTGAAGCCCGCAGTGTCCTCGATGCTGTAATTTCCGTAGGTGGTCAGGCCCATCAGGAAGGCGCCGCGGCTCTTGACCTCGACCATGTTGGAAACGCTCTTTTCAAACAGGTCCGGCTGAGTCAGGATGCCGACGACCAGCGTTCCCTTCTCGACCAGAGAAATCGGCCCGTGCTTCATCTCGCCCGCGGCGAACGCCTCGGAGTGGATGTAGCTGATCTCCTTAAATTTCAAACTTCCCTCGAGCGCGACGGCGTAGTCGAGGCCGCGGCCAATGAAGAAGGCATCCTTGGCGTTTGCGTACTTGCTGGCAAACCACTGGATACGCTCCTTGTCGGCCAGGGTCTTTTCGATCTTCTCGGGCAGAGCCTCCAGCTCGGTGACGAGGTGCTCATACTGGCCGTCCGCCAGCGTGCCGCGCACACGGGCAAACTCGGTAGCCAGCAGGTAGCAGGCCGCCAGCTGGGTACTGTAGGCTTTGGTGGTAGCGACGGAGATTTCCGGGCCGGCCCAGGTGTACATTGTGGCGTCGGCCTCACGGGCAATGCTGGAGCCGACGACGTTCACAATGCCGATGGTGCGCACACCGCGCTCCTTGCACAGGCGCAGGGCGGCCAGCGTGTCGGCGGTCTCACCACTCTGGCTGATGACCATAGCGAGTGCGTCCTTTTCGAGCACGGGATTGCGGTAACGGAACTCGCTGGCGACATCGACCTCGACGGGGATGCGGGCCAGACTCTCAAACACATAGCGCGCGGCCATGCCGACATGGTAGGCGGAGCCGCAGCCGATGATGTAGAGACGATGGACATTCCTGATGGCCTCCTCGTCAAGGGCCAGCTCGGACAGGTCGATCTGGCCGTCCTTGAGGCGCGGGGAGATCGTATCGCGGACAGCGGCGGGCTGCTCGTAGATCTCCTTCATCATGAAGTGCTCGTAGCCGCCCTTCTCCGCGGCCTCGGCGTCCCACTCAATGGTGGTGGACTCGCGGGTGATGGGTTCCTTGTCGATGTTGAAGAACTCGATGGAGTCGGGGGTCAGGCGGGCAATCTCGAGATTGTCAATGTAGTAGACCGTGCGGGTGTACTTGAGCAGCGCAGGAACGTCGGAGGCGATGATGGCACCGTCCTCGCACTTGCCGACGATGAGCGGGCTGTCCTTGCGCACTGCGTAGATGACGCCGGGTTCGTCGGCAAAGAGCACGCCCAGCGCGTAGGAGCCGCGGACATGCAGCATCATGCGTGTGATGGCGTCCAGTGCGTTGCCTGCGGACTCGCCCATGTAATAGTAGTCAAGCAGCTGGGCAACGACCTCGGTGTCGGTCTGGGAGACGAAGCTGAAGCCCTTGTTGAGCAGACGATCCTTGATCTCCTGATAGTTTTCAATGATTCCGTTGTGTACGACGGCAATCTTCTGGTCACGGGAATAATGCGGGTGTGCGTTGACGACGGACGGCTCGCCATGGGTCGCCCAGCGGGTATGGCCGATGCCGCAGCTGCCGGGCACGGCGCTGCCGCCGTCGGTCATCTCGCTCAGGACCTTTAGGCGGCCCTTGGCCTTGACGACCTCGATCTTGCCGGCGGCGTTCTGCACCGCCATACCGGCAGAGTCATAGCCGCGGTATTCCAGCTTGGCCAGGCCGTCCAGCAGAATGGGGGCGGCCTGTGCCGCGCCGGTAAAGCCTACGATTCCACACATAACAGGTATCCTCCCTTTGTTACAGCGTTGAAACTATACTTTCCATTTTATTGGATTAGAGCAAAATACTTTTACAGTATATGCTATTTGGGTACAAATGTCTATAGCTTTACGCAGATTCTGTACAGGTGTGCGCGGGATAAAGACAAAACGGGCAGCCGTCAAGGGCTACGGCTGCCCGCTGCACGCATTCTCCCTTTCCGGTTTCTTACACCATATAAGAACGAATCAAAAGTTATCGCGCATTTACTAGCATAGCACATTCCCGGAAGAATAGCAAGTGCAATCTGCAAGCAAGAGAACATTTTGCACACTTTGCAAAAAAATCTAAAGTGCATGATGCAATTACTTTCGGAAATTAGTCACTGACCCGACGCGCTACGACGACATAGCGCCCGTTGGCGGACGAATACTCGCAGGTAGAGAGGGTAAGCAGCTGCTCACCGTAGGCAGGGCGGATGCCGCTGTCCACGTCGCTGCGGGAGATGACCTGATCCACATAGCGGTTGTAGGTGTCCTCGTCCATGTCGATGTACTGGTTGTAGATAAACGAGGTGTCGTTGACGACATCGATGGTGAACGCACCGAACACCTCATACTTGGCGTCCCCATAGACGGTGTCAAACTCAATGAAAGGGTGCTCCTGATAGTAGCCGGCCTTGCGGTACTCGGTCAGGCAGCCGAAGATCGTGCCGGTTTTCATATTGTGGCCGTAGATGATCAGGTTGTCGCTCTCGGCGTTGACCCCGAGCGTCGTTTGCTCGTCCAGGTACGGTACGCCGTAGACGCTGTAGGCTTTGTTGAAGTCATGACGCAGATAGAAGTCCTTGTTGTCCGGCGCGTACATAACCGGAAAATCCAGATTGGTGCCGTCGATGGAGATCCAGCCGATAAAGTCGCTGTTCTTGTCGCGCAGGGCAGCAAACCTGGCACCGTTGGGGTTGACATTCTCCCCTGCAGGGGCCGGGGTCGCCGCGGTATCGATCATCGACTGCAGGTCGGCAAACTCGCTCTCGGTCCTGCGGTCATCGAGGAACCGCTTGACCAGCAGGCCGCCGCTGATGAGGAAGATCGCGGCGAAAACGATCATCGCGAGGGTGTACAGCAGATTACCGCGCTTTTTTTTGCACTTCGCGGTCTCGCGCCGGCGATAGTCCTCGTCGTTGTCCTGGTCGTAGAAGGCCGCAGGTTCCTGCGGAGAAACCTTCGGCAGATCGGTGACTGTATAGGATGCCTTTACCTGAACGGAAGGGGCCTGCGGCAGCGGTGCATCGCTGCGGTGAATCTTTGCCATGATGGATTCTCCTGTAACACAATACTATCTTTACTATACGACCTGCGCGGCAAAAAGACAAGGGAAATATCACACAAAAATCTGTAAAAAATATCCGTCCCGCACCGTGCGGCGCAGGACGGACAGCAAAAACAGGTTACTCGCGGATCTCAATGCCGAGCTTGAACTTCAGGTTGCCGAGAATTTTCTTGACGAAGCGGTCGATCTCATCGGGTGTCAGCGGTTTGTCAGCGGGCTGGAAGGACAGGCTGAACGCCATGCTCTTCTTGTCCGCGCCGAGCTTTTCGCCGCGGTAGATGTCGAACAGCTCGACCTTGGTCAGCTGCTTGCAGGCGCGCTGCATCTCGGTGACGAGGGTGCCGCACTCCATGCTCTCGGGGGCGACGAGCGCCAGATCACGCTGGACCGGGGCAAACTCGGGGATGGGCTGGTAGTGGATGGCGGCGGGGACCAGTGCGTGGAACGCGACCCAGTCGATCTCGCCCAGATAGATGTTCAGGTTGGCGCGGCTGTCCTTGGGCAGCTTGAGCTCGCTTGTCACATCATTAGCCAGCTTGCCAAAGACACCGACGCGCTCGCCCTTGCACAGGATATAAGCGGCAATACCGGGGTGCAGCCAGGCAACGTCCGTCGCGCGCTCGACGGTCAGCTCGACGCCGAACGCAGCGCCGAAGCTCTCGACAGCACCCTTGACTGCGAAGAAGTCCTCCTCACTGCCCCAGGCAGCAAAGCCCAGATGCAGACGTTCCTCTGGCAGTTCGGTGACGGGCAGCTGCTTCGGGATGTAGATGTTGGACATCTCGAACAGACGACCCTCGGCGTTGCCCTTGCGCAGGTTGTCGACGACGACATTCAGCAGGGACGGTGCCAGCAGCGGGCGCATGATGGTCAGATGGGAGGAAATGGGGTTCAGGATACGGATGACCTTGCGCTCCGGCGAGTCAGCGGCAATGTGCAGCATGTCTAGGTCAGCGTCGGCGTAAAAGGCCAGCGTCTCGGCCTCGTAGAAGCCCTGGGCACACATGGTGCGCTTGGCCTTGGCCTGCGCTTTCTGCTCGGCAGTCAGGCCGCCGGTGGTGACGGTGGCAGCCTTCAGGAAGGTGGGGACGATGTGCTCATAGCCGTACTCGCGGATGACCTCCTCGGCCAGGTCGGGCTCACCGACCTCGATGTCCTCACGCCAGCGGGGCGCGACGACCTGCATCGTGTCGCCGTCGGCTTCGAGTTTGACCTCGAACTGCAGACGGTTCAGGATGTCCAGAATCACATCGGTGGGCACAGTGATGCCGAGGATGGCATTGATGCCGCTGACCTTGGCCGTGAAACGCTTGCCCTCACGCGGGGCACCGGCAGAACAGTCAAAATGGGTGGAGGTGACCTCGCCGCAGCCCAGCTCCTGAATCAGGTGCAGGGCACGGGCCATGCCAAGCTCGGTGGTGTACTCGGAGATGCCCTTCTCGTAATGGCTGGAGGCATCGGTGTTCTGGCCGAGGCCGCGGGCCGTCTTGCGGATGTTGTCGCGGGCGAACTTGGCGCTCTCAAACAGAAGCTGGGTGGTGGTATCTTTAATTTCGCTGTTCAGGCCGCCCATGACACCCGCCAGCGCAACGGGCTTGGAGCCGTCGCAGATGACGAGGTTGTTGGGCGTCAGGGTGAACTCTTTTTCGTCCAGCGTTGTGATCTTCTCGCCGTCTTTGGCGCGGCGGACGAGGATCTGGCAGCTTTCCAGCGTGTCCATGTCGAAGGCGTGCATGGGCTGGCCAATCTCCAGCATGACATAGTTCGTGATGTCAACGACGTTGGAGATGCTGCGCAGACCGCACAGGGCCAGCTGACGGCGCATCCAGCGTGGGGACTCGCCCGGCGTGATGTTGCGGACATAATGGCCAATGTAGCGCGGGCAGAGATCCTCGGCCTCGACGCTGATGGACAGGCGCGGATCCACATAGTCGCTGACCGTGTAGTCGGTGGCGGGCATCTTGAGGGGCTTGTTCAGCACTGCTGCAACCTCGCGCGCAATGCCGAGCACACTCTGGCAGTCGGCGCGGTTGGCCGTGATGGAAATATCAAAAATGTAGTCGTCAAGGCCGACGACCTGCTGAATGGGCGTGCCGGGGACAGTGTCCTTCGGCAAATCGAGCAGGCCGTAGACCTCGGCACCGGGGTACAGATCCTCGTTCAGGCCCAGCTCCTCGCCGCTGCACAGCATACCGTTGGACTCGACGCCCATCAGGGGCTTCGCCTTGATTTTTACGCCGCCGGGCAGCGTGGAGCCGTCGAGTGCGGCGGCGGTGTGCATACCGGCGTAGACGTTGGGTGCGCCGGTGGAAATCTGGATGTCGTGGCCGTACTCGCCGCAGTCAACCTTGCAGATGTGCAGATGGGTGCCCTCCTGCGGGACACACTCGGTCACAACACCGACAACGACCTTGGAGATCTCGCCGCCGAGGTCGATCAGCTCCTCGACCTCAAAGCCGCAGCCAAAGAGCTTGTCCTCAAGCTCCTGCGCGGTGACGTCGATGTCAACATATTGCTTCAACCAGCTGAATGGTACTTTCATACTCTGTACTCCTCCCCTGTCAATCCTCGAACTGCTTCAAGAAGCGCAGATCGTTTTCAAACATCAGACCGATGTTGTTGATGCCGTACTTCAGCATGGCAATACGCTCAATGCCGATGCCGAATGCGAAGCCGGAGTAGACGTTGGGGTCAATGCCGCAGTTTTCCAGTACGCTGTGGTGGACGACACCGGCGCCGAGAACCTCGATCCAGCCGGTGTGCTTGCACAGCGGGCAGCCCTTGCCGCCGCACTCGAAGCAGGAAACGTCGACCTCGACGCTCGGCTCGGTGAACGGGAAGTAAGACGGACGCAGGCGGGTCTTGACGTCTGCACCGAACAGCGCCTGGACGAATTTGTCGAGCATTCCCTGCAGGTCGCAGAGCGTGATGCCCTTGTCAACGACGAGGCCTTCCATCTGGTGGAACATCGGGGAGTGGGTCGCATCGGAGTCGGAACGGAACACGCGGCCCGGGGCCAGTACCTTGATGGGGGGCTTTTCCATGTCCATGACGCGGATCTGGCCGCCGCTGGTCTGGGTGCGCAGCACAATGTCGTCTGCGACGTAGAACGTATCCTGCATGTCGCGGGCGGGATGGTTCTTCGGCACGTTCAGGCGGGTAAAGTTGTGGTCGTCGTCCTCGATCTCGGGGCCCTCGTAAATCTCAAAGCCCATACCGGCGAACACGTCGATGATCTCATTCTTGACGAGGGTGATCGGGTGCAGGCTGCCGGTTTGGCGAATCTTGGCGGGCATCGTGATGTCGACGGTCTCGGCGGCGTTGCGGGCCTCGAGCGCGGCCTTTTCGACCTGCTCGGACAGGGCCTGATACTGTGCCTCGGCCCACTGCTTGAACTCATTGATGGTCTTGCCGACAGCGGGACGGTCCTCCTTGGGGACATCGCGCAGACTCTTGGTCAGGCCCGCGACCTCACCGTTCTTGCTCAGGTATTTCTGCCAGAAGTCAGAAAGCCGGGCTTTGTCGGTGACGTCTGCGCTGGCCTGCTCAATGGCGGCGCGCAGCTCCTTGATTTTTTCTTCCATAGTACACCTCTGCTTGAAGTAGGGCCGGAGCAAACAAAAGGGCTCCGTCCCTGTGTTGAATCAGGGACGAAGCCTTGCAAAATACAATTCTCCGCGGTACCACCCATGTTCCGCACTGTAAAGCGCGGCACTCTTTGCTGCCGGTAACGGTGCAGAGCCGTTGCGCACTACTCGGCCTTGGCCTTTCCCGCACACCACTCGGGAGCGAACTTCCGCATAAGCGCTTTACAGGCGGCTTGCAGCCGGTGACCGCCCTCTCTTGCCTAAAGCAGCTTGTGCGTACTTTCTCCGTCGCTGTGTTTTTGCGAATACTTATTTAGTATAGCGCGGTTTGCGCCGGCTGTCAAGCCTGCGGCAGCGGATACTTCTGCTTATCCTCCACGCTGATGGCCGGACCGAGCTGAACCTCAATGATTTTCAGCTCACTGTCGGCAAAGACCGTATGGCGGCAGCCGGCGGGCATCGTCAGGATGTCCCCTGGCTTCACGTCGCGGCGCACGCCGTCCAGAATCGCATGGCCGGTACCGGAGATAACGGTCCAGACCTCGTCGCGGTTCTCATGGCTGTGGTAGTTCATGCCGTGGCCGGGGGTGAGCGTGATCTTGATGGTCATGCTCGCGTCCTCGACGTCGAGCACGCGGAAGGAACCCCAGGACTTTTCGGCAAACATGATCTGCTGATGGATGCTGTCCACATACGGCTTGATGTAGCTGGACTGCTCCTTGTCAGAGACCAAAATGCCCTCCGGGCTGGCCGAGACGACGACGTCCTTCAGCCCCATGCAGAGCACGGGCACGTCCAGCTCGTTCAGTACATGGACGTTCTGGCAGGTGTCGTTCAGCATGGCCTTGCCGATGCTCGGCTCCTCCATGGCCTCGGTCAGGGTGTTCCAGGTACCCATATCCTTCCACTGGCCCGCAAAGCGCATCACCTGAATTTGGGACTCATTCTCGACAACGGCGTAGTCAAAGCTGATTTTTTTCAGTGTCTCGTACTTATCGAACAGGTCCTTGTAATCGGTGAAATCGATCAGTTCGTGGGCCTTGTCCAGCACGTAGCGCAGTTTGTAGGCAAACACACCGCCGTTCCAGAGCGCCCCCTGGGCAATGTACTTTTCGGCGGTGGCGGCGTCGGGCTTCTCTTTAAACGTTTTGACCGGGCTGACGGCGTCGGCACTCTGCGGGATAATGTAGCCGTACTTTTCGCTCGGGTAGGTCGGCTCAATGCCCATCAGGGATAGGTTCGCGTTCCCCTGCCCGGCCAGCTCGGACAGCGTTTTCAGCGCGGCGAAATAGTCATTGTTGACATAGGGGTCTACGGGGCAGACGACGACAGCCTCATCAAGGCCGACGCCCTTGACGTCGTGCAGGTAGGCTGTCGCCAGTGCGATGGCCGGGAAGGTATCACGGCGGCACGGCTCGACGCAGACGCCCACCGAATTGCCCAGCTGGTTGTGAATGGACGATACCTGCGTCTTGCTGGTGGCAATCGTCACGCTGGCGTCGGCGTCGACCTCCTTGATCTGGCGGTAGACGCGCTGGACCATCGACTCGTACCCGTCGGCGGTCTTGAAGATTTTGATGAACTGCTTGGAACGAATGTCGTTCGACAGCGGCCACAGGCGCTTGCCGGAGCCGCCGGACAGCAGGATGATATTCATAGCGTTTCCTTTCAGCGCTCGGCGCGCATCGGGTTGTTCAGAAAGTCCTCATAGGACAGGCGCAGGCCGTCCTCCAGCTCGGTCTTGTAGGTCCAGCCGAGGTTCGTCGCCTTGGAGACGTCCAGCAGCTTGCGGGGCGTGCCGTTGGGTTTGGAGGTGTCCCACTCGATCTTGCCGGTGTAGCCGACGACCTTGGCAACGAGCTCGGTCAATTCTTTGATGGTCAGCTCCTTGCCGGTACCCGCGTTGACCGTCTCGTTGCCGGAGTAGTGGTTCATCAGGAACACGCAGAGGTTCGCGAGGTCATCCACATACAAAAACTCGCGCAGCGGGCTGCCGTCGCCCCAGCAGGTGACGCTCTCGACGCCGTTGACCTTCGCCTCATGGAAGCGGCGGATCAGTGCGGGAACCACATGGCTGTGGGTCGGGTGGTAGTTATCGTTGGGGCCGTACAGGTTCGTGGGCATGACCGAGATATAGTCCGTGCCGTACTGGCGGTTCAGGAACTCGCAGTATTTGAGGCCGCTGATTTTGGCGAGGGCGTAAGCTTCGTTCGTCTTTTCCAGTTCGGAAGTCAGCAGGCAGCTTTCCTTCATCGGCTGCGGAGCCATGCGCGGATAGATGCAGGACGAGCCGAGGAACTCCAGCTTCTTGCAGCCGTTCTGCCAGGCAGAGTGGATGACGTTCATCTCGAGCGTCATGTTGAACCACATGAAATCGGCCAGCGCCTCCTGATTGGCGACGATGCCGCCGACCTTGGCCGCGGCAAGGAATACGTACTCGGGCTTCTCCTCGGCAAAGAACTTTTCGACATTTTCCTGACGGCAGAGGTCAAGCTCCTTGTGGGTCCGGGTGATGATATTGTTGTAGCCCTGGCGCTGCAGCTCACGCACGATGGCGCTGCCCACCATGCCGCGGTGCCCGGCAACATAGATTTTTGCATTTTTGTCCATCATAATAAGTTACCCTCTTTTGAATAAATTATTTGATAACGCCCTTTTCGAGATACTCAGCCAGGTTCGTCTTGATGTGCTCCTCAGCGCGCTCGACGGCAACCTTCTTCATGTCGTGGTCGACCATGATCTTGACGAGCTGCTCAAACGTGGTCTTGGTCGGGTTCCAGCCCAGCTCGCGCTTTGCTTTGGACGGGTCACCCCAGAGGTTGACGACGTCCGTCGGGCGGTAGAAGTCGGGGCTGACCTCGATGACCGTCTTGCCCGTGGCCTTGTCGATGCCCTTCTCGTTCATGCCCTCGCCGATAAATTCCAGCTCGATGCCCACATCGTGGAAGGCCAGCTGGCAGAACTCGCGGACGGAGTGCTGCTCACCGGTGGCGATGACGAAGTCCTCGGGCTTGTCGTTCTGCAAAATCAGCCACATGCACTCGACGTAGTCCCTGGCATAGCCCCAGTCGCGCAGGCTGGACAGGTTGCCCAGATACAGCTTATCCTGCTTGCCCTGCGCAATGCGGGCGGCAGCCAGCGTGATCTTGCGGGTGACAAAAGTCTCGCCGCGGCGCTCGGACTCGTGATTGAACAGGATGCCCGAGCAGCAGAACATGTTGTACGCCTCGCGGTACTCCTTCACGATCCAGAAGCCGTACTGCTTGGCGACAGCGTAGGGACTGTAGGGGTGGAACGGTGTGTTCTCGTTCTGGGGAACCTCCTCGACCTTGCCGTACAGCTCGGATGTAGATGCCTGATAGATGCGGCAGGTGTCCTTGAGGCCGGACAGGCGCACAGCCTCCAGCACGCGCAACACGCCGGTGGCATCAACGTCGGCGGTAAACTCCGGCACATCAAAACTGACCTGCACATGGCTCTGGGCGGCGAGGTTGTAGATCTCGTCGGGCCGCACGGTGCTGACGACGGAGAGGATGCTCATGGAGTCGCTCAGATCGCCGTAGTGCAGGTGGAAGTGCGGGTGACCCTCCAGATGGGCGATGCGCTCGCGGTAATCGACGGAGGAGCGGCGGATGACGCCGTGGACGTCGTAGCCCTTTTCCAGCAGGAACTCAGCCAGATAGCTGCCGTCCTGGCCGGTGATGCCGGTGATGAGTGCTTTTTTCATAGGTTACTACCCTTTCATCTGTATCTTGCGCAGCGTACTGCGCGGATTTTCGTATCTTGTTTGTTATTGTACCGCATTATTTTGTGCTTGGGCAGTGGGAATCTTGCAAAAGACTAGCATTATATTGACTTTTTTGGTATACTGGGTTTGCAGTGCTGAGAGGCTAAGATGTCGGGGCGGGCATTGCTCACCCATACAAAACAAGGAAGGTGCAGTTATGGAAGCACCGTTATTTGACGGCAAGCTGGTGCATTCCCAGCGCATTATTTATACACCCTCCCCCTTTGCGCGGTCGAATCTTGTGCATTTGCAGGAGGTTGGCCGGCTGCAGGCGCGCAGCCCCCATGCCAGCACCCGTAAGGGGCTGGCCTCCTACCTGTTCTTCATGGTGGAGAGCGGCAGCGGCACCTTGGAATATGATGGCACCACTCGCGCACTGCGCGCCGGGGACTGCGCATTTCTTGACTGCCGCAAGCCGTACCGCCATTATACGGGCGAGGACCTGTGGCAGCTGCGCTGGGTGCATTTTTACGGCCCGAACATGGGTGCCATCTACAAAAAATACGAGGAGCGCGGCGGTCAGCCAAGCTTCCGCGCAGAGAATGCAGCCGCCTATGCCGCGCTGCTGGAAGCCCTGTACACGCTGGCCGATTCCGACAATTATGTGCGCGACATGCAGATATGTGAAAAGCTGCTGGCCCTGCTGACCCTGCTGATGCAGGAAAGCTGGCACCCCGAGGCCGTGCGCGCAGGGAGTGCAAAACGGCAGAACCTGCAGGAGATCAAGGATTATCTTGACGCCCACTACGGGGAAAAGATCACGCTGGACGCCTTGGCGGAGCAGTTTTACATCAACAAATTCTACCTGACCCGCGTTTTTAAGGAGCAGTTCGGTCAGACGGTCACAGGTTACCTGATGCAGCTGCGCATCACACAGGCAAAGCGCCTTTTGCGATTCAGCGATAAAAACATTGAGGTTATCGCACAGGAATGCGGCATGAGCGATGCCAATTACTTTTCGCGCATCTTCAAAAAGGTGGAGGGCACAACACCGGGCCAGTACCGGCGGCAATGGTAAGCAAAGCGCAGGAGCCATGCTTGGGCGGCATGGCTCCTGCGTTGTTTCATTGTGTTATTTTTTCAAGATGCTCCATACTGACCCAGCCGTGCCACCTGCCGTAGAGAGTCAGCATCCAGCAGCCATCCTCGCTGCGGCCCAACTCCTGCAGGGCAGTGTATTCCGGCACAAGGCTGATTTTTTCGTAGCTTGTGTCCGGCCCTACACGCAGCCGCAGGCCTCCGGCTGCGGTGACCTGCCAAAAGGCGTCTGTTGCCTTTAGCTCCTTCGGACCAACCTGAAAGCGCATTTTGGCATCCTGCCAATGCTCCGGCACGCCGGGCAGCGTTCTGCTCTGCCAGTGTCCGTCCCGCTGCAGCCAGAGGATATGGCCATTCCAGGCGGCACCTGCATAATCGCAGGGGATGTACTCTTTCCCGGCGGCGTCCAGCACACCCCATTTCCCGTCACGGCAGATGGCAGCATACCCATTCAGCAGGAGTGAGGCATACTTTGGCGTGTAATCCTCATAAAAATCCAGGCCGCCGTAGACTGCGTCATACACGGCTTCCGTTGCCAGATTTCCCTTCCGGTCAAGGTAGGCCCATTTGTCACCGATTTTCACCGGGGCCAGAGGTTGGTCATAAAAGCAGCCTGCGGACGCATAGGTAATGCCATTCAGAAGGTCTCCTTCAGAATTGGCAAAAACAATTCCGCCGCCCTCGGCTGTCGTATAATAGTCCGGGTCACCGTTTCCGGATGTCCACACACTCCGCACACAGGGTAGATAATCCCCATACAGAGCATCGCCATCGTTCAGTTCGGCAGCACCGCCCATCATGCCGGCGCTTTTGCATACGCGGCCGGTGTTGATGTCATAGGTCCATGTATAGCTCTGCCCGTCATGCTCACCGGTGCAGAGCGTGCCGGCATTTTCGGCGGCGAGCGCCGCCTCATAGCTGCTGCGCTCCGCATCATCCATCGGGGCCGAGGTGCTGAGAAAATGCCAGCGCAGGCAGCCGTTGGCGCAGCGTTCGATCGGCCGGTCGGAGATACAGGGCAGCAGGACGGTGCCGTCACTTTTCATCAGGCCCCATTTTCCGTCCATGCACATCGTATAATAGCCGTCTGTGGCAAGCCCGTCCTGCGCCAGCAGCTGGCCGCTTCGGGTATCCTGCTGTTGCAGCTGGATGGCCGTATATTCACCGGCTGCGGTTTCATCTGTTTGGTCGGGCTGGCTGGTCGGGGCAGTTTCCGGTGTCTGGGCGGGCGTAGGCAGCGGCGCAGGTGTGCCGATCACATCAGCCGGCCGTGACGCGCAGCCTGCCAGCAGCAGTATTACAGCGGCGCAAAGGATCCGTTTCATAGGCACCCCCCTTTATATAGGATCATTCCCGGGCGTTTTTCAGCTCATCCTCAATACGGTCAAACCGCTCCAGGAACGAATGCTCCACACCCTCGGACTTGTAGCCGGGCATTGTGTCGAGCGATACAGCGTGGATGCTGCGGAAGATGCTGTTTTCGATGTTCGGGTTGTCGCGCATCAGGCGGCGCAGCAGGACCTTGACCTCCTGTCGCTTGGAGCCGCCTCCGCCGTTGTCGCAGATCGTGCAGGCCTCGGTAAAACGGCAGGCACACTGGATAAATTCCAGCTCATTGTAGCGGCGCCACGCGATGATGTCATCCTCGCGGATGCAGTACATCGGGCGGATCAGCGTCATGCCCGGGAAGTTCGTGCTGTGCAGCTTCGGCGGCATGGCCTGCAGCTGGGAGCCGTAGAACATGCTCATGACTGTCGTCTCGATGGCATCATTAAAATGATGTCCCAACGCGATTTTGTTGCAGCCAAGCTCCTGCGCTTTCTTGTACAGGTGGCCGCGGCGCATGCGGGCGCAGAGGTAGCAGGGCGACTTATCACTGTTGTTGGCAACATCAAAGATGTTCGTCTCAAATACTGTGATGGGAATGTGCAGCAGCGCGGCGTTGCTCTCGATCTTCTGGCGGTTGATTTCATTATAGCCGGGGTCCATGACGAGGTAGACGAGCTCAAACGGAACCTCGCTGTGGCGCTGCAATTCCTGCAGGAGCTTGGCCATAAGCATCGAATCCTTGCCGCCGGAGATGCAGACGGCGATCTTGTCCCCGGCCTGGATCAGCTCGTACCGCTTGACGGCCACAATGAAGGGCGTCCAAAGCTGCTTGCGGAATTTTTTGATAATGCTGCGCTCGATTTTTTGATAGGTCTCTAATTGGCGTTCCAAGGGTCAATTCTCCTTATTCGTCAGGTTTTTGTAGCAGGTGTCAAAGGCTTGCAGGAAGCCGTCGATCTCCGCGTCGGTGGTCAGGTGGCTGATGCTGATGCGCCAGCTGGACAGCGCGTTGCGGCGATCCCGGCTGACGGCGAACACGGCCTTGGACGGCAGACCGTCCGACGAGCAGGCCGATTTGACCGACACGCAGACGCCCTGTTCGCTCAGCGCCTGCTGAAACCGCGTGCCCTTGACGCCGGTCACGCTGACATTGACGATATGCGGCACAGCATGCGCGGGGCTGTTGACGCGCACAAGGCTGTATTGCAGCAAGCCCGCCAGCAGGCGGTCATGCAGCCTTTGCACATGGGCGTTGCGGGCGTCCTGCCCGGCCAGTGCTTTGGTCAGTGCGGCGTCCAGGCTGACGGCAAGACCCAGCGTCGGCGTGCCGCTGCGGTAGATCGTGGTGCTGGCACCGCCGGAAATCTGCGGCTCAATGACGAGGCCGCGGCGCTTGTACAGCGCGCCGATGCCGTTGGGGCCGTAGAACTTGTGGGCAGTGAAGCTCATCGTATCGACGCCGTCAAGCCAGAGGTCGGTCTTGCCGACGGCTTGGGTGGCGTCCACGTGTAGGCGGCAGCTGGGGTACGGCTTGACGATTCCGGCAATCTCCCGAATGAGCTGGATCGTGCCAAGCTCACTGTCCACAGCGCAGACGGCGACCAGGATCGTATCGTCGCGCATCAGCTCCCGCAGCTGGTCCAGGTCTACCCTGCCGTCTCGGCCAATGTCCAGCAGGTCGATCTCATACCCCTGCTGCTGCAAAGCCGACAGCGACGCGCCCACCGAGGAGTGCTCCAGCTGGGTGGAGATGATGTGCTTGCCGATGTGCCGCGACGCATGGGCAATGCCCTTGAGGGCAAGGTTGTTCGCCTCGCTCGCGCCCGAAGTGTAGATGATCTCGGCAGGCTGCACGCCAAGGTGCTGCGCAATGGATTGGGTCACCCGCTCCATCTCGGCGCGGGCCTCCTGCCCGGCAATGTGGGTAGAGTTGGGGTTGGCGATATATCGGCGCTCCGCCGCAAGGTATGCGTCCAGAACGTCGGGGTCTGCCGGGGTGTTGGCGGTATAGTCAAGATAGATCATGCGGAAGCCTCTTTATAGAATCAGTATGGCAGGCGCGGTTTCCTACCTGCTCAATAGGAATTGCATCCATGCAAAACCCCTGCGGCACGGCAGGGGTTTGTGTCATTCAAAATCCGAAATTGTGACAGACTGCTTGCCAAAGTACGGCGTCAGCCCCCACATATCGGGGCCGGGCGCAACATCGGTATAGAACAGCAGCCACGGGCGTTCGTCATCGTTCAGCGGGCGGATGGAAACATCCGGCTGGGCAGCGTCGTTCAGCAGTGCCTCCCGCGCGTCGAGGGCGTCGGCGTAGCGCCTGGCGCTGCCATTGGCCAACTCATAGGCGGCCTCGAGGCTGGTGGCGAAGTAGCTGTCCTGGCCCTCCTTTACGGTGTGGCTGCCGATGCAGGCCATGCAGAGGAGCATAGCGGCGGCAAGCAGCGACAGACGGCGGGCTTGGCGGCGGCAGAACTGCTCTGCACCATGTAGAGAAACGCCGCGCACGCGCTCGAGCCAGCCGAGCAGCAAAAACTCGGTGGCAGCCAAACCCAGCACAAAGGTCATCCAGACAACGTTCAAAAGCCGCCCGGCACCGATGCCGCCCATTGTGTAGGACGGCAGAAAGATCATGGCCCACATCAGCACGAAGGTGACCGCCGCGCCGAGCCACGGATGGCGGAACACCCGGTCCGAAAGCACGGCGCTGCGGGTCAGATGCAAAAGCGGCAGTACAAGCAGTGCCAGCAGACAGAGCAGCGGCACATCCAGCCAGCGAATCCACTCCATGGCGGCGAGGATAAAGCTCTTGACGACAGCCTCCGCAAAGCCCGCACCGGCAAAGCCTGCGGTACGCACCTGCGTGCCGGGGGCCAACACATTCAAAAGCAGCCCCGCCATGGCCGCGGCCAGCGCGGGGACCTGCCAGAAATTACGACGGCGCACAGCGCAGAGCGCCGCGGCCAACAGCAGGACCAGCACGTTCAGCAGCCCGGCCACCTGATGCCCGCCGCCGATGACAAGACTGCACACACAGCCCGCTGCCGCATAGAAAAATTTGCGGCGGGTCGGCAGCTTATCGGCAAAGCAGAGCGCAAACGCCAGCCCGGCGTTCAGCAGGGCCAGCGAAAAGTACGGCAGGTAGTTCATGGCACCGTTGAACCAGTACAATCCCTCCACGGGGGCGGGCATGCCCTCGATAAAGGCGAAGGTCAGCAGCAGCGCCAGTGCCCAGGGCAGACGCCTTTGTGCCGGGTCCAGACGCAGCACCACGCACCGTGCCAGCCCATACAGGCAGAAAAACAGCGGCAGCAGCACGCAGACCAGCGTGGCACCATAATATCTGTTGCCGAAGATGGCGGGCTGAAACGCCAGCGTAAAGCCGGAAACGTAGAGTCCCTGCCAGTTCTCATAGTAGTAGATGTTGGTGTCCCACGCGGCCCGCAGCAGACGCGGCAGGTCAAGGCCGTACTGCTGCACCACAGCATGGGTGCGGGCGGCGTAGATGAAATCATCTGCCGAGGGGCGCGCAAAGACCGCCAGCACCAGCACGGGCAGCAGCAGCACGCCCGTCAGCAGCGCAAAGCGCCGCAGCCAGCGCTTTTGCGCCGCTGCATCGTGCCAAAAATCCATAGAATCGTGTTCCTTACTGTATTCGTTATGCGTCGCCCAGGGTCATCTGCAGGAAGTAGACCCACTGCTTCTCCCACCAGTACCAGTCGTGGGAGACATCCTGGCCCCAGATGTCCACGATGGGATGGATGCCCTTGCTCTCGAGAATGGCCTGCAGCTCCTTCGTGGAGGCCAGCAGATCAGCTTCCCACGCGCCCTGGCCGCAGCACATAATGAACTTGTCGGCCTTTTCAAACAGCTTCATGTAGGGGTGAGTCGTCGGGAAGTTGCGCATGTAATCGCAGGGAGAATTGCGGTAGACAAGGTCGTCCATGTAGCTGCCGAAGAACATGCCGGAGGAGTACAGGCCGCTCAGGGCAATCGTGCCGTTGAAGATGTCGGGGCGGCGCAGGTAGAAGTTGACGGCGTGGCCGCCGCCCATGCTGGCACCGCCGGTCAGGATGCAGCCTGTGTGGTCCTCGCCCTGCTCGCGGTTGATCTCCAACAAACGGGGGACGAACTCCTCACAGATATAGTTGTACCAGCGCTCCTGCATCTCGATGCGCGGGCGTTCGGGGCCTTTATTGTCCCAGCTCTCGGGGTCGATGCTGTCGACGGTGAAGACCTGCAGCTTGCCGCTGTCGATCCAGGGGGCCGCCGCGTTGCACATATTGCGGTCCTCCCAGTCGAAGAAGCGGCCACTCTGGCACGGGAAAATGACGATGGGGCGTCCGGCATGGCCGTAGACCTTAAACTCCATAAAACGGTTCAGAAACCGGCTGTACTCCTTGTAATAGCGGATCTGCATGGCAGTCCCCTCCTATTTATAAAAGAAATTTTTATTCAGCTCCAGCAGGCCGACCATCGCATGCATCGGTCCGCTGGCGGACGTTTTAAATATCCAATAGTAGAGCAGTGCCAGTGCCTCCCGCAGATAGCATGGCAGCACACTGCGCCACGGCGTTGCAGCGGGCAGCGCCGTGGCTTTGGTGAAGCCCGCCAAGGCGGCGTATTTTCCGGCGCGGTAGCAGTGGAACGCATTGGAAACGTAGACGATGGGCGTTGTCTCATCAAAGCCATGCTCCCGCAGGATGGTCAGTGAGAAGGCAAAGTTCTCCTCGGTGGAGGTCGAGCCGGATTCGGCAAACACGCGGTCCGCAGGCAGTCCTTTGGCAATCAGGTAGTCCCGCATGGCGTCGCCCTCGGGCCGCCATTCGTCGCGGCCCTGCCCGCCGCTGGTGATGACCAGTGTGTCCGGGTGGGCTGTGGCGTAGTCATACGCCTTATTCAGGCGGCATTGCAGGAGCTTGCTGGGCTTATCCTTATGCAGCCCGGCCCCCAGCACGATGATGACCCTTTCGTCCCCCGTGGGCGGGTTCATATAGCCGCTGACCGACACAAAGGCGATCAGCGCCAGATACACCCCGGACAGAACGGCCAGAACCCAGAAAACGACCCGTCCTGGGCCCGCGGAAAACCACAGGCTGAGAGGGCGGCGGAACACGGCGTACCCGGCCACGCAGGCCGTCAGCAGCCAGACCATCAGGTTGCCCATGTTGAAGTTGGACAGAAAAATCAGCGAAACCGAATAGAGGACCAGCACTGCGGCCAGCAGGTCCAGCACAAGAACGCCCACCTTAGCGGGCAATTTCATCATAAACACCGCAGCCCGCCGGGCAGTAGTCAACGCCCAACGCCTTGCAGACAGTGTCGGCAATCGTGGCGAAGCTGTAGCGGGTGTGCAGGTTGACGCCGGGTTTGACCTCGTCGCCGTAAATCAGGAACGGCACGTGCTCACGGGTGTGGTCGGTGGTCTTGGTGTAGCTGGGGTCGCAGCCATGATCCGCCGTGACCATCAGGATGTCACCCGGGCGCATTTTTGCCATAAAGCCGGGCAGCCAGTCGTTGAACTCGGCAGCGGCGGCGGCGTAGCCCGCAATGTTGCGGCGGTGGCCGTAGAGCATATCAAAGTCGACGAGGTTGACGAAGGCCAGACCCTCAAAATCGCGGTCCGCCAGCTCCAGCGTGACTTGCAGACCCTCGGTGTTGCCGGAGGTGCGGATAGTTTCGCCGATGCCCTTGCCCGCAAAGATGTCGTGGATCTTGCCGACGCCGATGGTCTGCTTGCCTGCGGCCAGGATGGCGTCAAGCATCGTGTCGTGCGGCGGGACCAGACTGTAGTCATGGCGGCGCGGCGTGCGGGTGAAGTTGGCGGCGCAGTCGCCCACGAACGGCCTGGCAATGACGCGGCCCACGCCGTATTTGCCGGTCAGCAGCTCCCGCGCCTGTGCGCAGATCTCGTACAGCTTTTCCACAGGGACGATGGCCTCGTTCGCAGCGATCTGGAACACACTGTCGGCGGAGGTGTAGACGATGAGTGCGCCGGTTTTCATGTGCTCCTCGCCGTAGTCGCGGATGACGTCGGTGCCGGAATAGGGCTTGTTGCACAGAACCTTATAGCCGGTTTTGGCGGTGAACGCATCCAGCAGCTCCTGCGGGAAACCGTCCGGGAAGGTGGGCAGCGGTTCGGCACTCAGCAGACCCGCGATTTCCCAGTGGCCGATGGTCGTATCCTTGCCGGCACTGGCTTCACGCAGGCGGGCATAGCTGCCGATGGGGGCGGCTGCGGGTGTGCCGCAGGTCACGCCGTCCAGATTGAACATGCCGAGCCTGGCAAGGTTATCACCCCTGAAATTGGGATGCCCTGCAATGGCCCCCAGTGTGTTGGTGCCGACATCGCCGAAAAGGGGCGCGTCCGGCTCTGCGCCGACGCCGAAGCTGTCGAGCACAATCAGAAATACACGTTTTGCCATGATGCTTCTCCTGTATAGTAAGTGGTAAAGGACTATTCATGGCTTTATTATACCGTAAACACCGCAAAAAGTAAACATGCAATCCATGCTTGCAAATCGGACCCGCCGGGCACAGAAGAACGCCGGTGGCCTGTAAGTCGGACTGTACCCGGGCTGTGGCAGAATTTGCACGGAACGAGCTGAAATTGTGTAAAAATTAACGGGCAGAAAGAAAACAATTTTTGTGCGGTTTTTTTCAGACGAAAGCCGTTTTCCTCTTGTCTCCCACGGCGGACTTGTAGTATAATACCGCTGAGGTTTGCTAAAGTATATAAAGTAGAAATGTAAAACGGAGGATAAGCTTTATGCGTAAAACCAAGATCGTCTGTACTATGGGTCCGTCCACCGATAAGCCGGGCATTCTGCGCCAGCTGATGGAGAACGGCATGAACGTCGCGCGTTTCAACTTTTCTCATGGCGACTACGAGGAGCACAAGGGCCGCTATGACAAGGTACGCGCACTGTCCAAGGAGCTGGATCTGCCCATTGCCTGTATGCTGGACACCAAGGGTCCCGAGATTCGTCTGGGTGAGTTCAAGAACGGTGTGGAGAAGCTGACCACCGGCCAGAAGTTCACCCTGACCTCCCGCAGCGTAGAGGGCACGAACGAAATCTGCTCCGTCACTTACAAGGAGCTGCCCCACGACGTCAAGCCCGGTGGCCGGATCATGCTGGACGACGGTCTGATCGAGCTGCACATTGACGAGGTCGGCGACACCGACATTGTCTGTACGGTCTGCAATGACGGCATCATCAAGACCAAGAAGGGCGTCAACGTCCCCGGCGTGCATCTGTCCATGCCGTATATGAGCCAGCGCGACACGAGCGATATTCTGTTTGGTGTCGAGCAGGGCTTTGACCTGATCTCCGCCAGCTTTGCCCGCAACGCGCAGGACATTATGGATATCCGCCACATCCTGGACGAGCACAACTCCAAGATCCGCATCATCGCGAAGATCGAGAACCAGGAGGGCATCGACAACATCGACGAGATTCTGACCGTGGCCGACGGCATCATGGTTGCCCGCGGCGATATGGGCGTTGAGATCGACTTTGCCGAGATCCCGGCCATCCAGAAGCACCTGATTGATCGCGCCATGAGCGCCGGTAAGATTTGCATTACCGCTACCCAGATGCTGGATTCCATGATCGTCAACCCCCGCCCGACCCGTGCCGAGATCACCGACGTGGCCAACGCCATCTACGACGGCACCGGCGCGGTCATGCTCTCCGGTGAAACCGCCGCGGGCAAGTACCCCGTCGAGGCGCTGAAGGCCATGGCTACGATTGCCGAGACCACCGAGGCAGACTCCAGCTTTGACAGTCTGGTCCACCACTCCGGTACGGACAACAGCCGCCTGAACATCAGCGCTGCCGTCGGCCATGCCGCCTGCACCACCGCTACAGACATCGGCGCTTCCGCCATTATCACGGCTTCCAAGAGCGGTGAGACCGCCCGCCTGTTGAGCCGCTTCCGTCCTGACACCCAAATTATCGCCTGTGTGCTGGATGAAACTACCCGCTGCCAGCTGAACGTCTACCGCGGCGTTACCCCGTTGCTGATGGACTACGCGACCTCCACGGATGAGCTCATCAGTATGTCGGTTGCGAAGGCCAAGAGCGCGGGCCTTGTGCAGGACGGCGACCTCGTCGTCGTCACCGCCGGTGTTCCCGTCGGCATCTCCGGCACCACCAACATGATTAAGGTCCACATGGTCGGCGATTCCCTGCTGGCCGGTGTCGGCATCGGCAGCCACAACGCCAAGGGTGAGGTCTGCGTGTGCCGCAACGCCGCCGAGGCTGCCAAGAAGTTCAAACCCGGCCAGATTTTGGTCGTACCTTTCACCACCAACGACATGCTGCCTTTCATGCGTGAGGCTGCCGGTATCATCACCGAGGAGGCCGGTACGAACAGCCATTCCGCCATTGTCGGTCTGACGCTGGATAAGGCCGTTATCGTTGGTGCTACCAATGCCACCCGCACGCTGAAGGACGGCATGACGATTTCCATGGACTGCGTCCGCGGTGTTGTGCAGGCGATGGCGAAGTGAGGCGGACCACGATGGAACGTATCGCGAGCTTCTGTGTTGACCACACCAGGCTGCTGCCGGGTATGTACCTGTCCCGCCAGGACGGTGCTGACGGCGAGATTTTGACCTGGGACATCCGCATGAAGCAGCCCAACAAGGGCAGCTATCTTTCCCCCGCCGCGGCTCACACGCTGGAGCATCTGTTCGCAACCTATGCGCGCAACAGCAAGTACAGCAGGGGTGTTGTCTATGTCGGCCCCATGGGCTGTTTGACCGGCTTTTACCTGCTGACCACCGGCCTGACGCCCGCCGAGGCGCTTGACCTGACCCGCAGCGCCTTTGCCTGGATGGCGGAGTACGAGGGAGAGATTCCCGGAGCATCCGCCGTCGAGTGCGGCAACTACCTGATGATGGACCCCATTGCCGCCCGCGCCGAGGCCGCCGCCATGCTGCCCGTGCTGGAGGGGCTGGATGCGGAAAAGCTGCACTATTGATTGGTAGTTTATAAAAAAATGTCCGCTGCGGTAAAAATTGCAGCGGACATTTTTTGTAGGGGCGGATGCAAGCATCGACCCCTGCACGCAGAAAATTTAGGTTATATCACAAGAAAATTGCAATTTCCGCAGGGGGTGCATTCTATATGTGCCCCCTGCCACACAAAAAACTGCCGCCCGTTTTGTATATCGCGGGCGGCGGTTGCTTTTTATGTAGGGATTTTAACTCAGATCAGCGCGGCGGTGATCAGGGCCATCTTGTAGACCTCCTCGGCATTGCAGCCGCGGGACAGGTCGTTGATGGGGGCGTTCAGGCCCTGGAGAATGGGGCCGTAGGCTTCAAAGCCGCCCAAGCGCTGGGCAATCTTGTAGCCGATGTTGCCGGCGTTGATATTGGGGAAGATGAAGGTGTTGGCATAGCCGGCGACCTTGGAGCCGGGAGCCTTCAGCTGGCCGACCTCGGGAGCAACGGCAGCGTCAAACTGCAGCTCACCGTCGACCTTCAGTTCGGGGTGAGCCTCCTGAACGCGGGCGGTAGCGTTGCGCATCTTGTCGACGGTCTCGCCCTTGCCGGAACCCTTGGTGGAGTAGGACAGCAGTGCAACACGGGGGTCGATGCCGAAAATCTCTGCGGTGTGAGCGGTCTCGACGGTGGACTCGACGATTTCGTCCTCGGAGGGATCGATGTTGATGGCACAGTCGCCCATGGCGATGCTCTCCTCGCCGCGGGTCAGGATGAAGCAGGAGCTGACAGACTTGATGCCGGGCTTGCACTTGATCAACTGCAGAGCCGGGCGGACGGTGTCAGCGGTGGAGTAGGTCGCACCGCCCAGCAGGCAGTCAGCCTTGCCCTGCTTGACCAGCATGGTGCCGAAGTAATTGCCCTTGGACAGAGCGGCACGGCACTGCTCATCGGTCATCTTGCCCTTGCGCAGTTCGACCATCTTGGCGACCATCTCATCAAAGCCCTCGTAGTTGGCAGGGTCGATGATCTCGGCACCGGTGATGTCAAAGCTGCCGTCAGCAGCGGCCTTCTTGACGGCTTCGACCTCGCCCAGCAGGATGACCTTCAGGGTTTTGCCTGCCAGCAGACGGCTTGCAGCGGACAGAATACGGGCGTCGGTACCCTCGGTAAAGACGATGGACTTCGGCTCAGCCTGCAGCTTCTTCTCAAAATTTTCGAAAATGGACATAGTCTGATACTCCTCCAGTATTTATGCAGCACATAGCTGCTTAGCACTTACACAGCTATTATAGCACCCATTTTGCGCTTTGCAAAGAAAACGTGCGAAATGGCAGAAATCTGTGCAATATATGTGCGAAAAGAAAAGGCAAGGCAATATATTTCATAAAGTTAATAAAATATCAAGAGTGGTTTGTGGATTATTTATCAAATTTGCCTGTGTACACAAAGCCGTAGCTTTTGTAAAATGTCTCAATATCCGCACGGCTGCGCACGACAACGGCGTTCAGCAGATGACCGTCCGCTTTGCTGCGAAAGCCGATGACCGTCTCTCCGGTGCAGGTACTGCTTTCCAACGCAATATCCGTCTCCCGCATGCCGTCAGGCGGCGTCAGCAGAGCGGCAGACTTTTTGTGTCCGGAGAACAGCGCGGTAAAAAATGACACGGCGGGACACCTCCCCTGTCTGGTTCAGCGCGTAAAATAAACAGCCAGCGCCAGCTGGGCCGCAAGGATCAGCGGTATGCCCACTACAAAATACCAGTGGCGCGTCTTGTGATGGAACACGTACATACCGGCCCACGCACCGGCACTGCCGCCCAGCAGAGCCGCGCCAAACAGGATCTTCTCCGGCACGCGCCACTGCCGTGTGCGGGCACGGTGCTTGTCCAGCCCCATCAGGCAGAAGCCGATGGCATTCATAATAAGGATGTAAATCATTGCAGTTTTCATATCTGTATTATACCGTGTGCGGGCGCAAAAGGCAAGCGCGGCGGGGCGTTTGAGACACTGACCACAGTGCTTTGCGGAGGGTTCGAAAAATAAAACGCCCCCGCCAAACGGCGAGGGCAGTCGGATTCAAATATCCTTGCGGGCGGCCACGCTGCTGCGCACCAAGGCACGCCTTAAGCGGGCCTCGGCAAGCTGCATGTCGCGCTTATCCAGATTCTTCTGGGCCAGCAACGCTTCAGCACGGGCCTTGCTGCGGGCGGCGCGCTCGGCATCAATGGCATCGGCCCATTCAAAGGTCGTTGCCAGCAGATGGCACTCGCCGCCAAGCATGCTCAGCATACCGCCCATACAGGCTGCGCGGCGGACCGTGCCGTCCTCCAGCTTAATATGAGCCTCGCCCATGCCCAGCGCCGTGCAGATGTCGATATGCCGCGCCAGCAGCTGAAGCTGACCGTTGATGGTGCGGCAGGATACCGACGTGACCGCGCCATCAAACGCAACGCCATCCGGCGTCATGATCTTGAGCGGGAAAGTTGCCATACTCCCACCGCCTTACTGCTGCTTGGCCTTGGCCAGGACATCATCAATCGTACCGGCGAACAGGAAACAGCTCTCGGGGATGCTGTCGCACTCGCCGTTCAAAATCATCTTAAAGCCACGCAGGGTCTCCTTCAGCGGCACATACTGGCCGGGCATACCGGTGAACTGCTCCGCAACATGGAAGGACTGGGACAGGAAGCGCTGCACCTTGCGGGCACGGGCCACCGTGATCTTGTCCTCCTCGGATAGCTCATCCATACCCATGATGGCAATAATGTCCTGCAGCTCCTTATAGCGCTGCAGCACCTGCTGCACGGCGCGGGCGACCTCGTAGTGCTCCCGGCCGACAACTTCGGGCGAGAGGATACGGGAGGTGGAGTCCAGCGGGTCGACAGCCGGATAAATGCCCTGGGAGGCGATGTCACGGCTCAGAACCGTGGTGGCGTCCAGGTGGGTGAAGGTCGTGGCGGGCGCGGGGTCGGTCAGGTCGTCCGCGGGCACATAGACGGCCTGCACCGACGTGATCGAGCCCTTGCGGGTGGAGGTGATACGCTCCTGCAGGGCGCCCATCTCGGTGGCCAGCGTGGGCTGGTAGCCGACGGCAGAAGGCATACGGCCCAGAAGCGCCGAAACCTCGGAGCCGGCCTGGGTGAAGCGGAAGATATTGTCGATGAAGAGCAGCACGTCCTGGTGCTTGACGTCGCGGAAGTATTCCGCCATCGTCAGGCCGGACAGGGCGACGCGCATACGGGCTCCCGGCGGCTCGTTCATCTGGCCGTAGACCAACGCTGTCTTGTTCAGAACGCCGCTCTCGCGCATTTCACCGTACAGGTCGTTGCCCTCGCGGGTGCGCTCACCGACGCCGGTAAAGACGGAATAGCCGTTGTGGGCCGTGGCGATGTTATAAATCAGTTCCTGAATCAGAACGGTCTTGCCGACACCGGCACCGCCGAACAGACCGATCTTGCCGCCCTTTGCGTAGGGGCAGATCAGGTCAACGACCTTGATGCCGGTCTCGAGAATTTCCGTGGCGGACTCCTGCTCGTCAAAAGCAGGGGCCGGACGGTGGATGGGCCAGCGCTCAATGTTCTCCGGCGCGGGCTGCTCGTCGACGGGCTCGCCCAGCAGGTTGAACACACGGCCCAGGCACTCGTCACCAACGGGCACCTTGATCGGTTCGCCGGTATCCACGGCATCCGTACCGCGGACAAGGCCGTCGGTGGCCGCCATGGCAATGCAGCGCACGACGTTATCGCCAATGTGCTGGGCAACCTCAACGATCAGCTTTTTGCCGTTGTTTTCCAGTTCAACGGCGTTCAGAAGGGCGGGCAGTTCACCGTCCCTGAATCGGATGTCCAGTACAGGTCCCATGACCTGTACGACCTTTCCGATGTGTTTTTCTGGCATAGCACACACTCCTTTAGTGGGCTTTTTCTTTAAGACTCCGCATCGGCACCGGCCACAATCTCGGTGATTTCCTGGGTGATAGCGGCCTGACGCGCACGGTTGTAGTACAGGTTCAGATGGTCAATCATCTCGCCTGCGTTCTTGGTGGCGGCGTCCATCGCCATACGGCGCGCGCCCTGCTCACTGGCAACGCTCTCGCACAGGGCACCGTAGACGACGCCCGCGAGATACTCGGGGATAATGGCGTCAAAGACGGTCTTTCCGTCCGGCTCATACATCATCAGGCTTTCGCGCTCGTGGCCCGGCTCGGGGCGCTGAGCGTCAAAGGGCAGGACCGGCAGCACGGTGGCCGTCTGGGTCAGCATAGAGACAAATTGCGTAAAACCAAGGCGGATCTCGTCAAACTCCCCTGCCAGGAATTTCTGGCAGACGAGGCGGGAAATCTCAAAGCAATCGCTGACAGACAAATCCCCTGCCTCCGCGAAAGCGGTGGTCAGGATGGCTGCCTTGCGGCGCTCAAAGTGCTCGACGGCCTTTTTGCCGATGGGCAGTACGCAATAGTCCGCGCCCTCGGCGTCCGCCTCAATGGCCTTGAGGATATTGGAGTTGTAGCCGCCCGCCAGACCGCGGTCACCCGCGATAACGATATACAGGCGGCGGTTCGTATCCCGCTTGACGAGATACGGACTGTCGAACCCCGAGTCCGCGCTGACAATGTCATACAGCGTGCTGTAGAGCGTCTCAAAATATGGGCGGCTGCCCTCGACGCGCTCCTTGGCACGGCGCAGCTTGCTGGATGCCACAAGCTCCATGGCCTTGGTGATCTGCATGGTGCTTTCGACGCTTCGGATACGCAGCTTGATTTCCTTCATGGAACCGGCCATCGGCGGCACCTCCTTTGCAGTTTATTTTTCTTTGAGGAATTGGGCTGTGAAGTCAGCCAGCACCTGCTTGAGCTGCTCCTCGGTTTCGGGCTTCAGATCGCCCGTCGTGCGGATGGTCTCCATCACGCCCGCGGCGGTGACGTTCTCGTCCAGGTACTCATACAGGCGGCGCTCATACTCTGCAATATCGGCAACGGCCACATCCTTCAGGTAGCTGTGAATGGTCGCGTACAGGATGGAAACCTGCTTTTCGACGGCGACGGGGCTGTTGCGATCCTGCTTGAGCACCTCGACGATGCGCTCACCTTGGGCCAGACGGGACTTGGTGTCGGCATCCAGATCAGAGCCAAACTGGGCGAAGCCCTGCAGCTCACGATACTGAGAGTAAATCAGCTTCAGCGTACCGGCGACCTTTTTCATGGCCTTGATTTGGGCGTTGCCGCCGACACGGGAAACCGAGATGCCGGGGTTGACGGCGGGGCGGATGCCCGCGTGGAACAGCTCTGTCTCAAGGAAGATCTGACCGTCGGTAATGGAAATGACGTTCGTCGGGATATAGGCGGAAACGTCGCCCGCCTGCGTCTCGATGATGGGCAGTGCGGTCAGCGAGCCGCCGCCCTTGGCGTCACTCAGCTTGGCCGCGCGCTCCAGCAGGCGGCTGTGCAGGTAGAAAACGTCGCCGGGGTAAGCCTCACGTCCCGGGGGACGGCGAATCAGCAGCGAGAGCGCACGGTACGCGACAGCGTGCTTGGACAGGTCATCGTAGATGATCAGGACGTGCTTGCCCTTGTTCATGAAGTATTCACCCATGGCGCAGCCTGCGTAGGGGGCGATATACTGCAAAGGCGACAGCTCGGACGCGGTGGCGCAGACGACGGTTGTGTACGCCATAGCGCCGTTTCTCTCGAGATTCTCGACCAGCGTTGCCACGGTAGAGCGCTTCTGACCGATGGCAACATAGATGCACAGAACGTCCTTGCCCTTCTGGTTGATGATGGTATCGGTGGCAATGACGGTCTTGCCGGTCTGGCGGTCACCGATGATAAGCTCACGCTGGCCGCGGCCAATCGGGATCATCGAGTCGATGGCCTTAATGCCGGTCTGCAAAGGCTGCTTGACAGGCTGACGGTCCAGGATGCCGGGTGCCGGGGACTCAATGGCGCGGTAGTCGGCAGCCTCGATGGGGCCCTTGCCGTCGATGGGCTGGCCCAGCGCGTTGACCACGCGGCCAATCATACCCTCGCCCACCGGAACGGAAACGACCTTGCCGGTGCGCTTGATGGTACTGCCCTCCTTGATGCCTTCATCATCACCAAGCAGGACGATGGAGACACTGTTTTCTTCCAGGTTCTGCGCCATGCCGTAGGTACCGCTCTCAAACTGGACCAGCTCACCGGCCATACAGTTGTCAAGCCCCGCGGCGCGCGCAATACCGTCGCCCACCATCGTTACCGTTCCGGTCTCGGTCTGCTCAATGGCATTCTCGTAGTACTTGATTTGGGAACGGATGATGCGGGAAATCTGTTCGGGTTTCAGTTGCACTGTTTGGTTCACCACACAATCTATAGAATGGGTGCGATTTTACTTAAAGGACTGCACCGTCGATTTCTGTACGCAGGCGCTCCAGATGGCGCTGCACGGTGCCGTCCAGGCGTGTGCCGTCCATGTCAAGCCGCAGACCGCCTAAAACGGCGGGGTCCACAGTCTCGGTCAGGACGATGTTTTTGCCTGTCATTTTCTGCAATTTTGCCAGCAGCTTTTCGCGATTGGGCGCGGTCAGCGCAATGGCCGATACTGCCGTGACCTCAAGGATATTGTGGTCAACATTGTAGCGGTCCTGATATGCGCGCAGACAGCCCGGCAGCTCACCCAGCAGATCCTCCTCGCACAGCAGCTTGAGGAAGCTGACGAGGTAGGGGTGGGCTCCCTCGAACGCCTTGTCCAGCAGGGCGCAGCGCTCCTTTTTGGGAACGCTGGGCGTCGAGAGCAGACGCAGGTACTGCGGCTCGGCTTCGATGCTGTTTACCGCGGTGCGCAGCTGCTGCAAAAGCTCGTCGGTCAGATTTTCCTCTGCCGCCAGCTCATACAAGCTGCCGCCGTAGCGCTTTGCAAGCTCGGTCATGAGGCATCCCCCACATTCCTGATAAACTCATCGATCAGGGCCTGATGGTCAGACTCGTTGATCTCACGCTCCACGACCTTACCGGCAATTTCGACAGCCATGCCGCCGATCTCATTTTTCAGGTCGTTGACAGCCTTCTTGCGTTCCTGGGCAATGTCTGCCTCCGCCGCAGCGCGGATGGACGCCGCCTCAGCCCTGGCCTCGCCGACGATCTCCTCCTCGCGCTTCTGGGCGCGGGCGGTTGCCTCGCGCAGCATGGCGTCGCGTTCATCCTTGATGCTCTGCAGGTGGTCGGCGTACTCCTTCTCGAGATCCGCAGCCTTCTGTTTGGCGGCATCCGCGTCGGCATACATCGTATCGATCTCCTGCTGGCGGTCATCGATCATCTTCTTCACAGGCTTGAAAAGGAACTTTTTCAGCACTGCAAAGGTGATGAGCATATTGCAGAAGGTAAACAGCGCAGTCCACGGGTTGACGCCTACAAAACTTTCAAAGCCCGTCATGAGCTATTCCTCCAATTCAGCAGTTTAATCAGAACACAAAGAGCAGCAGCAGCGCGATGACCAGCGAGTAAATACCGGTGGACTCGGTGATGGCGCAGCCCAGGATCATGTTGGTACGCAGGTCGTTGGCCATCTCCGGCTGGCGGGCCATGCCCTCCAGCGCCTTGCCGACGGCGTTACCTTCACCGACAGCTGGGCCGATGGCGCCAAAGCCCATTGCGATACCAGCGCCGATTGCGCAGGCAGCTTTTACGATTGCAGCTTCCATAGAAATATCCTCCTAAATAATAAATACGGATTCAGGCTTTCTCCGGGGGCGGGCAGGCATTGCCCACGTACACCATTGTCAACAGGCTGAAAACAAGGGCTTGTACGCCGCCGGAGAAAATATCGAAATACAGGCTCAGGATTCCGGGGACACCGACCTCCAGATACGGTACGCCTGTCAGCCCCAAAAGGGAGAGTGCGCCGGTCACGGCGAAAACGATGCCGAAGATCTTGCGCGCCAGCTTTTTCGTCTTGACGCCGCTGTACAACAGCGCCGCGCCGACTGTCAGAACGAGAACTCCCACAATGACGCTCTTGCCGACCAGACCCAGCACCGCCGCAGAAACGGTCGCAAGTGCCGAGTAGACAAGGCTTGTCAGGACGCTTCCGCCTGCAATGTTGCCGAAGTGACGGAACGCCATCGAGATCGGCTGTGCGATCTCGGAAACAAGGTTCATTGGGGTCATGACGACGATTGGCTCGGTGAAGCCCTTCAGCCAGCCGCCGACACCGTTGCGCTTGATGGAGCAGCCCCAGCAGATAAAGCTTGTCATCAGCGCCCAAGTCACCGTCGTGGACAGATCAGCCGTCGACGAGCGGAAGATGCCCGTCATGCCGATGAACGAACCGCAGATGGAACTGAGGAACAGCGCGCCGATGTAGGGCGTCCAATAACTGTTGTGCTTGCCCATCGTGCTTTCGACCATGTCATAGAGCATCGTCACGCCTTTTTCGACGAGCACCTGACGGCGGCTTGGCCGCTTTTGCAGGTTACTGCCCAGCACGACCGCCGCTATGCAAAGCAGCAGCATGACAACAAACGACGAGACCGTCGTCTGTGTGATGCCGATGCCGCCGAACAACGGGATGGCAAAGTAGATTTTCGGACCATTCATGGGGTGGAATCACCGTCCTTTGTCTTTTGTGCCGCCTGGGGATCCGGGCGGAAAAAGTCGATGAGCTTGATGCAGACCTGCGCAAAGAGCAGCGGCAGGATGGCCGCCAGCGGGTCACACAGCTCTGCACGAAACAGCAGGATATAAATGATGACCAGAATGACCGGGCGGACGACGCTCGACGTCTGAATCTCCAACTGCGCCTTCTGCGGGCTGCCGCCGTTGGCGGCACGATTCATGGCGTTGGAGACTGTGATGCTCAGCGAGAGGAAGTTCCCCATCGCCATCACAAAGCCAATCAGAGCGCCGAGAAGCACAGCGTTGGTAAAGTGCCCGGTCAGCGCATAGACTGCCAGCATAGCGGCAATGCAGAGCGCCACAGCCACAGCCAGGCGGCTTGCCTGCTGCAATACATCACGATGCTTTTGCAAGGGTGGACTCCCCTTTCTAATGTCGGTCAAAGGATATAGGAGATGTTTTTTCGCCGTCTTTTTTGGCGGGGCGGCCCTGCCGGTCCAGCGCCTGCAGCGAGCCGCGCAGGCAGCTTACCGCGGCCAGCACCCCGACCACAACGCCGACGGCTACGACCCAGCCGCCCAATGTGAACCGATGCCGCAGCCAGACCGAACCGGCAATGCAGAGCGTCGGCGGTACGACCACCGACAGGCCAAACTGCGTCAGCCATACAAGATGACGTGCCACATCGTAAAGACCCTTCATCGGTGCCTGACCTCCATTATCTGCCTTAATGCTACCAGTATACAACAGTTTGCAGAGTATTTCAACAGTTATTTTTCACGTATGTGGTGCGTTTTGTACAGATTTCATATCTCGTTCACAATTGCGGCATCGGTAAATTCTTCCTGCCCCGGCAGGGCTGGTCTTTCCAGAACGTCCAGCGCCAACAGCACCGGGTAAAGGTAGCTAGCCCCGTAGCAGCCGATTTTCTTGGGACCGGTGATGACCTCCCCTGCGGCCTCGAGCTGTGTAATTTTTTCCAGCGCACGTCGAACCGTGGAGACGGTGATCGACTTCCGGCGGCGGTTCACGAAAAGTTCGCCGCCGCGGATCGTATAGGTGAACGGCAGACCCTTGGCGGTGTGGAAGGTCTCGCCCTGGTGCTGCTGCAAAAGCTGCCAGGTGGCTTCTATGGTTTTTGTCATGTCACATCACGCCTTCAGTATAACAGATTTTCATTATTGCACACTATGTACAAAAAATACCGCATGACCAAAATCATGCGGTGCCATTAGGACAGTTTATTTCTTTTGCCCAAAGCGGTACTCGGTGCCGTTTTTCAGGCGCTCAATGTTGGAGCGGTGCAGCCAGATGACCATAGCGGCCATGATCACGCAGCAAACCGTGCTGAACACGATGGTAGCGGCGTTCGCGCCGCGGGCAATCAGGTTGATGAGGGTACCCACCGGGTACAGTGCAGCAATGATGATGCTGCCCAGAGAGACAATGCGGGTGACAGCGACCTCAATCAGGAAGATGCCCAGCAGCACGACGCAGACGAGGGGTTCGGTGGCGAGGGCCGCGCCCGCGCCGACCAGCACACCCTTGCCGCCCTTAAAGCCGAAGAAAAGCGGGCGGCTGTGGCCGATCATGCAGAAGATGGCGGCCAGATACGCGCCGCAGACGGGATCCAGCGGGTTCTGCCAGGCCGCACCTGTGCCGGAGAGCAGTGCGCCAAAGATGAAGCGGCCCAGGTTGACAGCCGCAACGCTCTTGCCCACGTCGCCAATGGTCGTGAACACAGCGGGCAGCTTGCCGTAGGTGCGCAGCACATTCGTCATGCCGGCGTTGCCGCTGCCATGGTTGCGCACATCGTCATTGTACATGACTTTAGAAATCAGCACGCCGAACAGGATGCTGCCCAGCAGGTAACCGCCTGCTGCGGTCAGCACGCAGGCCAGAAGGATATTTTTCACCATGGGTTACACCTTTCCTGCCTTGACCGCGCCGTCGCCGTGCTCGCGGGTAATCATCTTGATGGGGGTGCCTGTCAGGCCGAACGTCTCACGGATCTGGTTTTCCAGATAGCGCTGGTACGAGAAATGGAACAGTGCTTTCTGGTTGACGAAGCAGACGAACGTCGGCGGGCGGGTCGAAATCTGGGTGATATAGAATACCTTCAGGCGCTTGCCCTTGTCAGACGGCGGCTGGACCTTGGCTGTGGCACGGGCCAGCATCTCGTTCAGCGCACCGGTGGGCACGCGGGTACCATTCTGGACATCCACAAAGTGGATGGTCTCAAACAGTTTGTCGACGCGCTGACCGGTCTTGGCGCTGATAAAGACGATGGGGGCATAGGACATGAAGCTGAAGTCCTCCTCCAGCTTTTTGCGCATGGCGTCCATCGTGTAGCTGTCCTTCTCGACGGCGTCCCACTTGTTGACGGCGATAATGCAGGCCTTGCCCTGCTCATGCGCGTAGCCGGCGACCTTGGAGTCCTGTTCGGTGAAGCCTACCGTCGCGTCGATCATAATGACGCAGACACGGCTGCGCTCGACAGCGGCCAGACTGCGCAGGACGCTGTAGCGCTCGACACCGCTCTCGACCTTGCCGCGCTTGCGCAGGCCGGCGGTATCGGTAAAAATGAACTTGCCGTACTTGTTCTCCACCATCGTGTCGATGGCATCGCGGGTCGTACCGGCTTCGTTGGCGACGATCAGACGGTTCTCGCCCAGAATATGGTTGATGAGGCTGGATTTGCCGACGTTGGGGCGGCCAATGACGGCAACCGTGATGCGGTCATCCGTGTCTTCCTCGTCCTCCTCAAAGTTGAGGTGGGCGCAGACCGCGTCCAGCAGGTCGCCGGTGCCGTGGCCGTGCACGCCGGAGACCGGAATCAGTTCGCCGAGGCCGAGGCTGTAGAAGTCGTACAGCTCCATCGGGGGTTCGCCGACCTTATCGCACTTGTTGACAGCCAGCACAACGGGCTTGCCGCTGCGCATAAGCATTCCGGCAACGTCCTGATCCTGCGGTGTGACGCCCGCGGACAGCTCCGTCACCATGACGATGCAGTCTGCGGAATCAATGGCCAACTGTGCCTGTTCGCGCATGTGGGCCAGCAGGCCGTCGTCAATGCGCGGCTCGATGCCGCCGGTGTCCACCAGCAGGAACTTGTGGCCGGACCACTCGCAGTCGCAGAAGATGCGGTCACGGGTGACGCCGGGGGTGTCCTCGACAATGGCGAGGCGCTGACCGGTCAGCTTATTAAAAATGGTGGACTTGCCCACGTTAGGGCGGCCCACGATGGCTACAATCGGTTTTGCCATGTCTGCCTTCCTCCCTCTCTACTCTCTTATCGTTTGAATTTTATCGTTTTGCGCTTGTGGGCGCTCAGCATTGCCTTGCAGCATCCGCCGCCGTCGGTGGGGATACTGACGACGCGGCAGCCCAGCGCCCTGCCAAGCTCCTCCAGCGTGATGTCGTCAAGGAACTGGCCCTTCTCATCGCGGATCATGACCTCGGGCACGGCCAGCAGGTCACTGTGCAGTTTGCCGCTGCACTGCTTGATGATGTCGGTGCCCGTGACAAGGCCCGCCACGCTGACGTTGCCGCCGAAATACTCATTTTTGATCTCGTGCACCGTGATCTTTACCTGCGGATACTTCTGCATCAGCGCATCGGCGCATTCCCGGATCAGCGGCCCGGCCAGCGTGCCGGTAACCACATCCATACTGTGGGGCAGCACCAGACCCGTGTGATTTTCCAGTTCTTCCAAAAAGGTGTCGTGGTAGAGCCGCCACATGCCGACGCCGTCCTCCAACTGCGCGAACGCATCGTAGAACTCTGCCGGAGGCAGCGGGCGCTCGGCGGTCAGATACCACTCATCG